>JAEEGJ010001911.1_pt1 | contig 351400 bp, 270 predicted proteins | sample 8958761 | NCBI WGS metagenome assembly JAEEGJ01 (sample SAMN16246546, study PRJNA631951) | gut metagenome | biome: gut microbiome; feature: rumen; material: RS-attached | host: Bos | place: Iran: Karaj | collected 2018-10 | reverse complement strand
TGCTGATGGACAAAATCGGCAATCGCATGCAGGGTGTGTCGTTACATTATTATACTTGCTCTGGATGGGAAGGTCCGAAGGGCTCCGCTACGAAGTTCGACAACGACCAGTATTACTGGGCTTTGGGCAAGTGTTTGGAGATTGAGGAAGTAATCAAGAAGCACAAGGCCATCATGGACGAGAAAGACCCAGAAGGCAAAGTTGGCTTGCTCGTTGACGAATGGGGTACATGGTGGGACGAGGAGCCTGGCACCATCAGCGGCCACCTCTACCAGCAGAATGCCCTGCGTGACGCTTTCGTGGCAGCGCTCTCGCTGAATGTGTTCCATAAATATACAGATCGTGTGAAGATGGCGAATATCGCACAGATTGTGAACGTACTGCAGTCAATGATTCTGACCGACCAAGAAGGTACTGGTCACATGGTGCTCACCCCGACCTACCACGTGTTTGAGATGTACACCCCATTCCAGGAGGCTACCTATCTCCCAATCGACCTCGAGAGCGAGACCATAGCGGTGAGCAAGGCTTACTTCAAGGAGAAAGAAGGTGCGAAGGATGCAGGCTATCGTCCTTGCCCTATGCTCTCGGCTTCAGCTGCGAAGACAACTGACGGCAGCATCGTGCTGGCTGTTACCAACGTCTCATTGGACAAGGCTCAGACCATCGACTTCGCTTTGGAAGGATATGCAGCAAAGAATGTTAGCGGTCGCATCCTCACCTCGAAGAACGTGGCTGATTTCAACGACTTCCAGCATCCTAACGTGGTGGCTCCTGCCCAGTTTAAGGATGCCAAGCTGAATAAAGGTGTGCTCACGGTGAATATACCGGCAAAGTCCATCGTCGTACTCAAAATCAAGTAGATGCAGGAACTATAACCAACGATGGTCGAACAACCCCGCAGACTGCCGTTGAGGAGTAAAATAACTCAGATATAATTTGCAAAGGGATCTGTCTATTTGGCAGATTCCTTTTCTTTATATTTTGCCTATTATACGGCATATTTGCATATTTTTGAGTGAAAGCGTTGCATAATATGCGTTTTTTATGCGGTTTTATTTGGTGATTAGACATTTTTTAGTATCTTTGTCGCAGAATTTGCAATCGATATACTTATATCATAAAGTAAATCTGTTCAGTAAAAAACTATTCGTATGTGGTTGCAAATAATTAAGGAATAGCATAATAAACAGATAAATCGTAATAAATTAAAGGAAAGGCAAATCATATGAGACAATATGTTGTAGATGCTTTCACAAACTCAGTTTTTCACGGCAATCAGGCTGCCGTTTGTGTTATGGAGAAGTGGCCAAGCGAGGAATTGATGATGAACATCACTCGTGAGAATAATTTCTCTGAGACCGCATTTACGGTCAAAGAGGGAGATAAGTGGCATTTGCGTTGGTTCACACCTGGAGGTGAGATTGATCTTTGTGGACATGCCACATTGGGAACAGCTTTTGTCTTGCTCAATTTTTATGAAAAGGAAGCTGACCAGGTTGTATTTACCACTTTAAGCGGCGAATTAATCGTGACACGCAAGGGTGACTTATATGAGATGGAGTTTCCTGCTTATGAATTGAGGCCGACAACCGTAACGACTGCTATGGAGGAAGCTTTGGGAGCTCCTATCAAAGAGGCTTATATTGCCCGTGACTTGCTATGTGTATTGGATGATGAGCAGGCTGTTTTGAGTCTGAATCCTGATTTGGAGAAAATCAAACAGATAGATGGTCTGCTGGTTCATGTTACGGCAAAAGGAGAGAAGGAAGATTGCGTTTCACGCAGTTTCGGTCCGAAACTTAACATTCCTGAAGATCCTGTTTGCGGTTCTGGCCACTGCCACATAATCCCCTATTGGGCAGATACGTTAGGAAAAAATGAATTGGTGGCCTTCCAGGCATCAAAACGCGGTGGAATACTTTATTGCAGAAAAGAATGCAACAAGATATTTCTTGCAGGCAATGCTGTTTTATATTCTGTTGATGAATTGTATATAGATGAGGTTTAAATTCCAATTTGCAGAACCAATATCATAATGCTTTCAGCAGTGATTGATATTACTCCGCTATTAAAATAATAATACTGAAATGAAGATAGAACTATTTTCTAACGAAGATTTTGCTAAAGCCTTTCCTTTGGCAGCAGGCGCATGGGGCGAATTTTATGCCGATGAACGGCATTGGTTTATCAATGCAGTAGCAGAGTACATCCTCCGCTATAACTACAGCAATCCCTCGCTGGCATTGAAAGCTGTGGGCGATGATGGTATGATTCATGGGGTGTTGTTTGCCAACTTCCATGATGACAAAGCAGATGTCAGTCAGTGGCGCGAGAACATTGAGGCACAGATGACCGACCATGAGCGTGAACGTTTCCGTCTATTGGCCGACTATATGTTGGAGGTTGACGGGAAAACGGTACAGTGCATGAGTAACGGCGAAGTGAAACTATCACTTTTCATCAGCAATCAGAAAGGATGTGGAAAAAAGTTGTTGCAGGAAATGATGGATAAGTTCCGGCACAGAGACCTGAGGCATCTATACCTTTGGACCGACACCAGTTGCACCCACGAATATTACCCACAACATGGTTTCACACTGGTAAGTCAGTTCCTCAGCGAGGTCTATGACTCGTACGCTCCTGGCTATACCACGTATATCTATAAGAAGGGCATATAATCTGAGCATTATGAAAGAATGGTTGTTCTTGATAGGTGCCATTGTCTTAGAGACATTTGCTACCACGATGCTGAAGTATTCGGAGCAGTTTACAAAACTTTTGCCAACAATCGGAATGTTAGCTGGTTATCTGCTCTCGTTTTACTGTTTAAGCCATGCCCTACGCACACTGCCCATCGGCATAGCATACGCTATTTGGAGTGCTCTTGGAATTGTGCTGATTACTCTTATAGGTGTTCTCGCTTTCAAACAAGTACCAGACGTTCCTGCTTACATTGGACTGTCGTTAATAATTGCAGGCGTTATCGTAATCAACCTGTTTTCAAAAATAGAAGTACATTAAGATAAATCGGAATTTATCGTTTCGATTACATATCAATAGAATCCGTAAATACAAAACAGATCAAATAAATAAATTGAATAATTTATGAAAGTATTATTGTTAAACGGAAGTGCCAATAAGAAAGGTAATACGTTCACGGCACTCTCAGAGATTGCTAACAGACTTGAAAAGAATGGTGTAGAGGCTGAAATCATGCAGCTTGGCAACAAGCCCGTCCGTGGCTGCATTGCCTGCGGACAGTGCCAGGCAAAGCAATTAGGCCACTGTGTCTTTGATGACGATGTCTGCAATCGTATCGTCGAAAAACTCAATGATGCCGATGCGCTCATCGTGGGTTCACCCGTCTATTATGGTCAACCCAACGGAGCTGTGATGGCAGTCCTTCAGCGAGCATTCTTCTCTGGAGCCAGCGTACAGAACAAGCCTGCGGCTGCGGTGGCCATTTGCCGTCGTGGTGGTGCCACGGCTGCATACCAGACGCTGAACATGATTTTCGAGATGATGAACATGCCTGTGGTGACTTCACAATATTGGAACATTGCATACGGATTAGCACCCGGTGAAGCGGCACAAGACACGGAGGGTATGCAGACCATGCGTACACTGGCCGACAACATGGCCTGGCTCTTGAAGAAGATTCACGCCAACGGCACTCCCGATTACCCTGAACGTGAGGAGTGGCAAGGCATGAACTTTATCAGATAAATCGAGATTTATGCTAATTAAGCATTTTGCTCACATGGGGACAGTCCCCCTGTGAGCAATTCCAAAAGAGCAACAGTGTTTAATTTGTCCAACTTTCTGGGTTCACTTCAGTTTTTGATTCCTTCCCTTGCATCACATGGCAGATGCCTATGCCTCCTAGGATAATGTTTCATAACCATTATATGTTTGATGCAAAAGTAGGGATTTAAAACCAATTCTCCAAATAATGTAGTTAACAAAACTACACAAAATGATTCACTCCCGATGGAATGGATGAAATTAAAAGTGGGCAAGGGAGCACGGGGGGACAGACCCCTTGTGAGCACAGCCCCTGCATCAGGGACAAAACGTAAAATGTAAAACGTAAATTGACATATGGTCAAGCTATTCTATTCTTTATAATAATATAATAATATTATATATTATATAATAGGTACGCGAGACTGAAAAGTTTTGGGGCTTACGAATACAGTGTTTTTTACGTTTTACGTTTTACACTTCATTCGTTTCGCAAAGGAAGCGATGCTCAAATACAGAAATCCCCTCTCCTCTTGATCATTGAGGAAAGGGGATTTTAAGAGAGAGAATATTTACAACATTACAAACCAAATTCCAGCGTCACATCACGGGGTGGCAGACAGGCATGCTCATCACATGTCTGGTAGTTCACCGTACAGGTAACCTTTCCTTTCCCACTACCCTTCAGTCGTTGACGGAACATCACATCACCCTCATAGATAGTAGTGCCCGTAGAGCCGAGATTCTTGAAAGAAGGAATCTGCAACTCACCCACCTTCTTCCAATTACCCTCTGTCTGGATATCGAAGGTGGTGGCGATATAAGGATCCTGGTCTGACACGAAACCATAGATATGGAAACCGTTGTGCATCTTCACACGGATCACCAACTCCTTGTCGCCGTCGGGCAGATTATTCACCACACCCGAAATCAACACGGGATTGTCACGGTTGGTATCACCACTGATCTCTGGTGTCTTCTGCTCGGGCACCTCATTATAATGGAGCACGCTATAGTCATTGCCCGGTACATTCTTATCCTGGGTGTTCACCAGCCATACCCAACCGCCACTCTCGGTGAAGAAGAGTTTATCCTTGTACTTCAAGAACCACGCACGATACTGCTTGGGGTTGTCATAGCGTAGCAAAGTATAGCGCTCCAACAGGCGACGGCCCTTTGCCACATCCTCCGTGGTCTCCCACAAGAGGATAGCCTTATCAAGCAGTCTGATGTCATTATTGGGGATACCCAAACTCTTGGCATCCTCATCCAGTTGCAGTCCATAGCCATCCAGAGTGCCATAGAAATAAGGAGTATTCTCCTTGTAGTATTTAGCATAGGCAGCCTCGTTGTTACCGAACTGTGCATAAAGAGGACCGGCACTTTGCTGTATCCATTGCTCCAAAGTGGGGATGGGTTGCGGTTGCCATTGCAGATACATCGCCATCATGCCTGTCACTTCCTTACCGGCAGCCTTAGCAGCCTGCAAAGAGTCAGAGAGATGTTTTGTCTGCTGGTTAAACTTCTCCATGCTTTCCTTATACTCTTCCCAACATTTGCGTGTTACACGATAGGCACTCTCCTTCGCCTCGATACGGGTGGCTATCGACTCCGAGAGTTTGCGCGCCAAAATGTGTTGTCCGGCAAACTTAGAGTATTTCTATGTCACTTGGATAACAGGAATGTATTCCGTTTGATGATGTTTTGGTCTTCAATCTATGATGTTTTGAAGTTCGTTTGATAATAGATTGAAGTCCATTCTATGATAGATTGAAGTTCATTTGATGATAGATTGAAGATCAAAACATCATTGAATGGAATGAATTCTCTAGATTATTTAGAAAGTAAAAGAATAAGACAAAAATGTTTTTTAATGAAACACAAAGACACGAAGGCACGAAGATTATTGTTGTAAAAAATGTGGTGCCGAGTAGTTATATTGATGGCGATGATGCCCAATCTAACTACAAATACGATTTTTCAAGTATATCTTTGACGGCTGCTTTCAAAGAAGGCAGGTCTTCCTTAATAACCTGAAAGACAATATCCTCATCAACCTGAGAATATTCGTGAGAAATGAAATTGCGCATGCTGTAAATCTGCTGCCAAGGTATCTCTGGGTGAAGTGCTAATGGTCCATTCTCTATTTTCATCAGTTTTCCAACTTCCTCTCCAATAATCTGAAGTCGAAGCACACAAGAATCAAACAGGGTAACCCGCTCAAAGGAAATCATGAAATCAAGACCGGAATTGATGCCAACCGTTCTTTGTTCAAGAATGACGATGGAAGAAAGAATCATCGACAACTTGTCACGAATATCTTCTTTACTCAGTTCACGCATAGATGGCATCCCTTTCAAGATTACGTTTAAACAGCGGACGAAGAGACTCGCGCTTACGCACCAGATCGACCTTACAACCAAACAGCTCTTCAAGCATTTGATGAATGGTGAACATGGTAGAGAAAGCGGGACGCTCGAGTTCCACAAAGACATCAACGTCGCTTTCGGCATCATTGTCTCCACGGGCAACAGAGCCAAAAATGCCTATCGACTTTATACCGAAGTCGCGTTGATGCTCTTCCTTGAACTTCGAGAGTATTCTCTTGCATTCTTCTGTATTTAACATAACCTTATTCTTTATTACAACGCAAAGTTTCTGCTGCAAAAATAAAAAAAGTTTCCCAAAGTTCCAAATTTTTCTAATTTTATATTTCCTCACACAGAGTTTGGGAGTGAACGGAGTTTCTTATATTTACCTCTGCGTACTCTGTTCACTCGGCGTGAGGAATGTCATACAAATAAAAAGACCCACCCCAGCCCTCCCTGTTTAGGGAGGGAGTTATTACTATCGCAAATGGATATCATTCACGTTTCAGCAATATTAGCTCCCTCCCTAAGCAGGGAGGGCTGGGGTGGGTCTCCAGTTGGGGTGGGTCTCTTTCTCTCCTTTTTAACCCTTCACCGCAAAATATTGATATACAGATCGTTGATTGCCGTGGTGAATATTTTGAAGTGGTGCGAAATGTTGTTGGAACATGTGGGGATGCTGAAGAAAAACGGGAAAATCTTTGGCGGTTAGTTTTTATGTTCGTACTTTTGCACCTGTTATCAAAAGGAATCGTTTGAAATGGAAATACTGAAAGGGCTTAGCCAGTGGCTGGCCAAATATGCATCGGCTTTTATCATCGCTGTGGCGGTCATCACGTTTATGGTGCCCGGACTTTTTAAGTGGGTGCATGGGAATACGCAGACGGTTATTCTGGGGCTGATTATGCTGACGATGGGACTGACGCTGACGATGCAGGACTTCAAAGTGGTAGCCCGGCGGCCCTGGGACTTCCTGGTGGGCGTAGTGGCGCAGTTCGTGATTATGCCGGGCGTGGCTTATTTGCTGGTGAAGGTGTGGCATCTGGAACCGGCATTGGCCTTGGGAATCCTGCTGGTGGGCTGCTGTCCGGGTGGCGTTTCCAGCAACATCATGTCGTATCTCTGTCATGGCGATGTGGCTTTCTCGGTTGGAATGACCTGTGCTTCGACGGTTCTGGCGCCTGTGATGACGCCTCTGCTGATGCAGCTGACGGCGGGCGCGATTATCGAAATAGATACGGTGGGCATGTTCCTGAACATCCTGATTGTGACGATTCTGCCTATTGCGCTGGGCTGCGTGCTGAATTATTATTTCAGCAAACGCGAGAGTTTCCTGACGCTTCAGTCGCTGATGCCAGGCACTTCGGTCATCCTGCTGGCCTGTATCGTGGGTGGTGTGATCTCTACGGTTCACGACCCGCTGTTGGAAAGGGGCTTCATGCTGTTCATCTGGACTTTCGCCGTGGTGTTCTGCCACAATTCACTGGGGTATCTTCTGGGTTGGGTGGCAGGCCGATTGGCTGGTTTCAATACGGCCAAGAAGCGCACGATCAGTATTGAGGTGGGCATGCAGAATGCTGGGCTGGCCACGGTATTGGCTGGAACGTTCTTTGCCGCGCAGCCGTTGTCGGTATTGCCTTGTGCCATTTCGTGTGCATGGCACAGCATCAGCGGCACCATACTGGCGGGAATCTATCGTAGAATGGACGAAAAATAAACCTATATATGCTGAGAGGACACGGCGACGACGGATATGCGCAGCCGACGGAGATCAAGCACGATTTCAGTTCGAATGTCTGCCGCGAGGCTTTGCCTGAAGGGCTTTTGGAGCATCTCAGGCAGGGACTTGAGGGACTGTCTCACTATCCGGAACCTGCCTCTGAGTCGTTGAGGGCGACTATTGCCCGGCGTGAAGGCGTCACTCCGGCATCAGTCTTGGTGACGAATGGAGCCACGGAGGCTATCTATCTGGTGGCTCAGGCGTTTCCCAAGCGTATCTCTTACGTGCTGCAGCCCACCTTTTCGGAGTATGCGGATGCCTGCAGACTCTATGGTCATCAGCTACGGAGTATCCGACGGCTGGATGAAGTGGGGGAGGATGCCACGATGGTGTGGCTCTGCAACCCGAACAATCCTACGGGAACGGTGATTCCCCGGGAGGCGTTGCTGGAGCTGGTAGTGGCCCATCCGAAGGTGATTTTCGTGGTGGATCAGTCGTATGAGGCTTTCTGCCGCGAACCGTTGCTGACTGTCGGTGAAGCCGCGGGCTACGGCAATCTGCTGCTACTCCATTCGATGACTAAGCAATATGCCCTGCCGGGACTCCGGTTGGGCTATCTCACGGGAGCGGAGCAACTGGTCAGTAAGGTGGAACGGATGCTGCAACCCTGGTCGGTAAATATGCTGGCGCAGCAGGCTGGAATGTTTGTCTTAGAGGAGCGTTTTAAGAGGAAGGAGAAGAGAGGCGCGATGTTCGCGGATGAATATCTGCGAGAGACGCGGCGGCTTTGGGCTGCTGTTGCGGAAATTGAAGGGATGGAACCGCTGCCTACCACTACTAACTTCTTCCTGGTGAGGCTGGAAAGGCCTTGCGGGGGTGAGCTGAAAGCGTGGCTTGCGGAGCGTGGAATCCTGATACGCGATGCTTCTAACTTTGAAGGGCTAGATGGTCATTACGTCCGTATGGCTGCCCAACGGCCTGACGAGAATAACCTGTTGATAGAGAAACTGAGGGAATGGTCAATGCGCTGAGTCTGCTGATAGGTTGGATAGCCGACAAACTGATGGGCGATCCTGCTTGGCTACCGCATCCGGTGGTGGCCTTCGGAAAGGCTATCGCATGGGGCGAAAGGCTATTGAACCGTGGGCGATTTCGCCGATGGAATGGCGGTTTTTTGGCGGTAATGCTCATTTTTCTCACTTTCGCAGTCACGTGGGGCTTGCTCTACGGCGTGCAGCGGGCATTCGGATTACAGGAGCGGCCCATCATCATTGAGGCGATACTCATTTTCTACTGTCTGGCGGGTACGACGCTCTGCCGCGAGGTACGCATGGTATTCGAGGCTGCCGACCATTCGCTGGAGGCAGGACGCAGGCAGGTGGCCCGTATCGTGGGGCGTGACACAACGCAGCTTTCGGATCAGGAGGTGCGCAAGGCTGCCCTGGAAACGCTGGCCGAGAACCTCAGCGACGGGGTGGTGGCCCCGCTGTTCTGGCTGCTCGTGGGTGGTGTGCCGGGGATGATGACCTATAAAATGGTGAATACACTCGACTCGATGATAGGCTACCGTACGGAACGCTACCGCGAATTCGGTACGGTGGCAGCAAGGATAGACGATGTGGCCAACTGGATTCCGGCGCGGCTGACGGCCCTGCTGATGGTGCTCACGGGTGGATGGGGAAGAAGGTTTCTTGGGCTTCTGCAATTTGTTCGCACCTTCGGTCCTCAGCACGCCTCGCCCAACAGCGGATGGCCCGAGGCTGCGCTGGCTGGTATTCTGAACTGTAGGTTCGGGGGGCCGCACGTCTATTTTGGTGAGGTTATAGAAAAGCCGTTTATCGGCGACCATGAACGGAAGCTGAAAACGGCTGATATGAAAAAAGCCATCCGCGTGAACCAGCGGGTGGAGGTGGTGATGGTGGCTATGCTCCTCGTAATATTCTATATAGTGTAGGCATATCGATTTCGCGGCGCACGGCATCGGCAAGCAGGTCGTATTGTTGCTGCTTGTAGGCTTGGTAGTCGAAAGTGGTTTCCTTTTCTTTGTCTTTCAGTAGCGGACTCAGCAATTCGTCGATGACGGGCGGATTGTCGAGAATGCCGTGGATATACGTGCCCCAGCATCGGGGATTATCCCGATAGGTGGTGAGGTGTTGGGTGTTGGTGGTTGGGTGTTGGGTGTTGGGTGATGGGTGTTGGTGGTTACTTGAAACCTGAGACTTGAAACCTGAAACCCTACTGGTACGGCCCATATGGATTTCGTAGCCTTTGCAGGGCTTCCCCTGCCAGTCGAAACTGACCTGAACGGTGCGCTTCTCGCCGTTCATCGTGGTGGTGAGGGGCAGCAGTCCGAGACCGGGCATGCGTTCCACATCGTTTTCCACTTGTTGGGGGTCGAGTATCTCTTGGCCCATCATCTGGAATCCGCCGCAGATACCGATGACGGTCTTGCCGTCGTGTTGAGCCTGAAGAATGGCTTGTGCACAACCGTTGCGGCGCAGTTCCATCAGGTCGTGGATGGTGCTTTTCGTTCCGGGCAGGATAATGATGTCAGCTTTCTGTATCTCTTCGGTGTTGTTGGTGTAGAAAAGGTGTACGCGACTGTCCTGTTCCAGTACGTTGAAATCGGTGAAGTTGCTCAGGTGGCGGAGCATCACGACGGCGATGTTCACCTTGCCCTCATGGGCTTCCATACTCTTCCGCTCCAGCGAAACGCTGTCTTCTTCCTCGATGTGGATATCCTTGAAATAGGGCAACACCCCCAGAACGGGCACGCCGCAGATACGTTCCAGCTGGCGGCGCCCTTCGTCGAAGAGGCTGCGGTCGCCCCTGAACTTATTGATAATGATGCCCTTGATGCGCTGGCGGTCTTCCGGCTGCTGCAACATGATGGAACCATAGACGGAGGCAAAGACGCCGCCGCGGTCGATGTCTGCCACGAGAATGACATCAGCCCCTGCATAGCGGGCCATCGGCATATTCACGATATCCACGTCGCGGAGGTTGATTTCGGCAATGCTGCCGGCGCCCTCCATCACGATGGGATGATAGCGGGCGGAAAGACGGTCGAAGGCTTCATGGACAGCCTGCCGCAAGACTTCGCGCCCTTCACGGCGGAAATACTGCGTGGCATGCTGGTTGCCGATGGGACGGCCGTTGAGAATCACCTGCGAAGTGTGGTCGCTGCTGGGTTTCAGCAGCAGGGGGTTCATATCGGTATGGCAGGGAATGCCTGCAGCTTCTGCCTGAACCGCCTGTGCGCGGCCTATTTCGAGTCCTTCGGGCGTGGCATAACTGTTCAGGGCCATATTCTGCGCCTTGAAGGGAGCTGGCTGGTAGCCGTCTTGCAGGAAAATGCGGCAGAAGGCCGTGGCTACCAGGCTCTTGCCTACATCGCTGCCCGTTCCGGCAAGCATCAGGGGGTGAAGTCTTTCCATAAATCCATGATATTCTTGTCGCCCCAATACAGATGAACATACGAGGCGCGAAGGTTCTTATATATATAATAAGGTGCAGGGTTGCCTACGATGGAGGAATAGTGGAACTCATGTCCCTTGAAGCCGAGCCATTCGCGATAACCCAGATGGAGGCGTTTGTCCTGCATGGTGGCATCGTCGGGTAATACGGCAGCCATCGGCCAGGCCATACCCTCCTCGTCGATGATATGCTGGCAGAGATACATCATGCCGCCACATTCGGCCAGGCAGCGGCCGCCCCCTTCGATAAAGTTGTGGATGGCCGTGAGCATCAGGGTGTTGGCGCTGAGAGAACGGAGGAAGAATTCGGGATAGCCCCCGGGCAGGTAGAGAAGTGACGCCTCAGAGGCATTCAACGGAAACTGCCGATCGCGGATAGGAGAGAAGAAAACCACCTCGCCGATTTCGCGGAGTCGGTCGATGTTCTCCCGGTAGGTGAAATTGAATGCTTCGTCGCGTGCTACGGCAATCTTCATAATCCTAAGGCTTTAAGGTCAACATACTTCTCTACGGCATCAGCTGCCCGGCAGATAATCTGCTCGATAGAGTCGCGGTTCTCAAGCGAAAGTCCCAGATGGCGGCTTGGTATCTCCATATCCTGAAGGCGGGGAATACAGCCGAGGCAGGGCGTGTGCGTGTCCTCGCAAGCTTTTTTCAGGAAAGAGGCGTGGTGCTCGGAGCCCACCTGATTGAAGATGATGCCCGCAAAGCGGAGGCGAGGAAGGTCATTGCAGGGAAGGCTCGTGAATCCGTGGATGATGGCCGCAGCGCTATAGGCCATGCTCCGGGCATTGACGATGAGCAAGACGGGAATACTGAGAATGGCTGCCAGCTCTGCAGAAGAACCCTTCCAGCGGTCGTAGCCGTCGTAGAGTCCCATCACGCCCTCCACGATGTTCACCTCTTTATGGTATTGGTCGAACACCTCGCGCAGATGTTCGGGAGTGGTGAATCGCGAGTCAAGGTTTACGGATTCTTCACCGCAGGCCATCTGGTGGTACTGAGTGTCAATATAGTCAGGACCGCACTTGAACGGCTGCACGCTGACATCCTTCCTTCGGAGCGCTCGGAGCAGTCCGATGGTGAGGGTAGTTTTTCCGCATCCCGAATTGGTGGCTGCAATGAGAAAATTCTGCATTTATTTCAAATTTTGTTGCAAAGATACGATTTAGCGAGTGAAATACAAAAGGAAAGTTTACTTTTCTTTGTTTTTCTGAGCGTGAGTATCTTATCCAAAGATACGAACTTTTTCGTACCTTTACGTCTTTTCAAGCCGTTAAGTTAGGCAGCACTCGGAAAAAACCAAATAAATTTGGTTTTTCCACTCATTTAAATAAATTTCTCTCGCTCAAGAAAGCAAAATAATTTGTTTTCTCTTCGCTTACTCGAAATTTTGTACTACCTTTGCAGCCAGATTGGTGATATTTTGGCTTTCAGCCAGAATGTAAAAGGGAATCCGGTGAGAATCCGGGACAGTACCCGCTACTGTAAGCCCCATTATCGGAAACACGATAAAAAGCCACTGTCCGCAGGGATGGGAAGGTGTGTTTTCGGGGGCAAGTCAGGAAACCTGCCACTCTACACTTTAGTTACGCTGCCCACGGGAAAATGGGCGCGGCAAATATTGATGTCATTCATGCAACTGAAAAAGATCTATTTCGGAATACTTCTGTTCCTACTGGCAGGAGTGTCCGTACAAGCTCAACGACCCAGGCGACAGAGTCATATCAAAGACTCCGTGATGCTCGGCAATGTGACGGTGATTGGGAAGAGCAAGACGCAGCAGATTCGCGAAGGTGCCTTCTCCGTGAATGCCATTGATGTGCGCTCTGTGATCAGTTCGCTCAACTCACTCAACAGTATTGTTGACCGCACGGCTGGTGTGAAGGTGCGTGAAGAGGGTGGGGTAGGTTCCGACTTCGACCTTAGCATCAATGGTATGTCGGGCAATGCCGTGCGCTATTTCATCGATGGTGTGCCGCTCGACACGAAAGGTTCGGGCGTCACCTTGGCCAACCTGCCCGTGAACCTGATTGACCACATTGAGATTTATAAGGGTGTGGTACCTACCTGGCTGAGTAGCGACGCCCTGGGTGGTGCCGTCAATATTATTACCAACCGGAAGCATTCCAACTATCTCGATGTCAGTTACGGTCTGGGGTCCTTCCACACTCATCGTGGTGAACTCAATGCGCAGTATTCGCTGAAGAATGGAATTGTCGTCCGTCCTGCCTTCGGTATCAACTACTCGAAAAACGACTACATGATGAAAGACGTGGAGGTATGGGATGAGGAAGCCGGCAGGTATCTGCCCAAAAAGAGGCGGCGTTTTCATGATGGCTACTTCTCGCTGTTAGGACAGCTGGAAGTGGGCGTCAGCGACAAATGGTGGGCCGATGACTTCTTTGTGACTCTATCCTATAACAAGGTGAACAAGCAGCTGCAGACTAACCAGGTACAGAACCATGTTATCGGTAAGGCTGACCGTCAGAACAGTGCCTGGAGTGTGGGCGTGCGCTATAAGAAAGACGATTTCCTCTTCAAGAACCTCAGTGCAAACCTCTCGCTGACGCATACATGGGATCACACGGTTGCCACCGATACCGCACACCGCAAATACGACTGGAATGGTGAGTGGATTCGCAGTGAGCGTAACGAAATCAATGGAAGAGCCTTCTCTGAGCGTCATGTGAAGCGTCCGCTTACCGTCTTGAGAACCGACCTGAACTATCGTCTCTCTGAGCAGCACGCGCTCAACCTCAGTTATGCGCTGAACCGTACGGGAAACGACCGGTGGGATGAGGTGGACAAATCCTTTGAAGCAGCCAATGACCTGTTTGCCAAGCACATCATCGGACTGGCCTACAACCAGTCGCTGATGAACGGACGGATGTATAATACTTTCTTCCTGAAAGACTATATCAACCACCTGTCAATCAAGCAGACCGACCTGGCTTTCATCACAGGCTCGCAGCAGATGGCAGGATCAAATACGCAGAACAGTTTCGGGGGCGGTGCGGGCACGAAGATCGAACTGATGCCGTCGCTCGCCGTCAAGGCCAGTTATGAGCACAGCGTGCGGCTGCCGATGGCTCGTGAACTTCTGGGCAACGGCACTACCATCTATGCCAATACCGCCCTGAAGTCAGAGGAGAGTAACAACCTCAACCTTGGTTTCTTCGGTAACATCCGTTCCGGACTGCACAGCCTCTACTACGAGGTCAACGGATTCCTGCGCTATGTAGATAACTACATCCAGCCCACGATATCCGACGATGAGGGCTATCTGCAGTATGTCAACCAGCCGGCCGTGAGCATCAAGGGGTTGGAGGGTGAACTGCGATACGACTGGGACCGTCGGTTGCAAGTCATGGCCAACCTGAGTTGGCAGGATGCACGCGACAATAACCGCTACAAGAACGACGGCAAACCCTCTGTGACCTACCGCAACCATGTGCCCAACCGTCCGTGGCTTTTTGCTTCAGCAGAGGCGCGCTATTCATTCAACGACCTATGGAAGGAGACCGACCGCCTCACCCTGGCTCTTGACTATCAGTGGGTCCACTGGTTCTATCTCTCCTGGGAAGCCTATGGCCTGCCTGAGACCAAAGCCCGTATTCCTGAGAAGAATCTGCTCGGTGCCAACCTTACCTATTCATGGCTCAACAATCGCTACAGCCTGTCGCTCGACTGTCAGAACCTCCTGGATCAGACCGTTTACGACAACTACAAACTGCAAAAGCCCGGCCGTTCCCTTTTCCTGAAATTCAGAGTATTAATCAACTAAAATGTATAACAATAATTCAAATCGAAAAAAATGAGAAAACTCAGCTATTTTCATGCTGCAATGGTGGCGCTGATGCTCACCTTTGCCTTGACATCCTGCTCAAACGATGATGATGACAACAAGTCAACAGAACCCGTACAGCCCGAAGCAACCTACCATTACGACCTGACCGTAACCGTAGGCAAGCACGGCGGCATGGCTTCACAGGAAACTCACCTCACGATGAGCGTGCCCTCACTCTCTGACCCTGCTACGACCGTTGACTTCAAGGGAAACGGCATCGAGATCACCGACTACACCATTGAGAGCATATACGACAATAAGTATATGTATCAGGTGCCCACCTCAGAAGACCGTTTCGCCAAACTGCAGATCAAGGACAATAAAGTCAACGTCATCCGAGAGCGCCCCTTCGCTACCAATACCTATGCCTCACGTAAATACACCCACGCCTGGCTCAGCGAGAACACCCTGCTCATCATGGCTGCCAACGGTACTGGCGACAAGATTGTCTGGACCAAGCTGAATACCGATGACATGACTATCATCAAAGAGGGAACGCTTTCCTTGGCCGTAGCCGAGGGCTTCGAAACATTCACCACCAGTGGACTGCTCACCTATCGAAAGAGTGATAACAAACTGTTCTACTTCTTCTACGGTAAGAAGGGTTCAGGACGTAAGGCCACTAAGGAGTCGTTCTTCCATATTGCCGTTATCAATCCTGAGACGATGGCCGTAGAGAAGGAGACCGTCAACAAGGAGGCTTCTGAAATGCAAGGCTCGGCCTATGGTGAGCTGATGCAGAACTTCATGTTCTTCGACGATCAGGACAACCTCTACCTCTCGGCATTCAGCAGCGAGGACAAGGTGAACGTAGGCCGCTTGCTGCGCATCAAGAACGGTGAATACGACTTTGAAGCCGGCTACAATGCCTTCCCCGGTGCGAAGGGAAAGATTGTCTCTATGCTGTATATCGGTAATGGTAAGGCGTTGGCTTATTCGGGTGATTCCAGCGTGGGCACTGGTATCCAGGACCCCGCCTATTATTACTCCATTGTTGACCTGAACGCCAAGACGGCTACTCCCATTAAGTTCAATGGTGCCGATCTGCCTTACAGTGCCGGCAGCTTCTCTCAGCGTGCTGTCTATAACGCCAAGGAACGCAAGGCTTACTTTGGCGTGAGCAATGAGGCAGGTGAGACGGTATATGTCTATGATGCGGCTACTGGCAGTGTCTCCAAGGGTCTGAGCATAGCCCCGGGCTATTACTTCGATCAGATACGTCTGGTACAGGACGACACGAAATAAATAATAAGCCCCGATTTTTCGGGGCTTATTAATTCGAAAGTGGCTAAAACATGTATTTTGCGTTCACTTAATCGTATCTTTAAAAGAAGATACTTGCGTTCGACAATGCAAAAAAAGCAAGCTTTCTTTGCATTTGCACTCACTTAATCGTATCTTTGCAAAAGAAATCTGTCAAAAGTAATGAGTAAAGCAAAAATTACCGTTGCGGGCATCGGTCCGGGTAGCAGCGAAGACATCACGCCCGCCGTGGTGGAAGCAATCCGTGAGGCTGATGTGGTGGTTGGCTATAAATACTATTTTCAGTTTATAGAACCTTATCTGAAGTCAGACTGTCCTTGCATAGATACGGGTATGAAGCGTGAGCGTGACCGCGCCCGCCAGGCTTTTGAACTGGCTATGCAGGGCAAGCATGTGGTGGTCATCTCCAGCGGAGATGCTGGGATTTACGGCATGGCTCCGCTGGTCTATGAGATGGCGAAGGAAAGAGGGTTTGAGGTAGAGATCGTTACGTTGCCGGGTATCAGTGCTTTCCAAAAAGCTGCTTCGCTACTGGGGGCTCCCATGGGACATGACTTTTGCGTGATATCTCTTTCTGACCTGATGACGCCTTGGGCCGTGATTGAGCGGCGCATCGTGGCTGCCGCAGAGGCCGATTTCGTTACTGCCGTCTATAACCCCAAGAGCCAGGGACGCTACTGGCAACTTCACCGCTTGAAGGAACTCTTTCTGAAGAGCCGTTCCGAAATGACGCCCGTGGGCTATGTACGTCAGGCAGGGCGGGAGGATCAGGAAATCCATGTTACCACGCTGAAGGATTTTGATCCTGAGCAGGTAGATATGTTTACCGTTGTCATCATCGGCAATTCGCAGAGTTATGTGTGGAATCAGAAGTTTATAACGCCCCGAGGGTATTATCGGGAAGTGGAAGCAGCGGCTAAGAATAAAGGCCAGGAGATCATGATGGAGAGTTTCCGCACCATTGCTTCTGAACTCCGGCAGCCGGAAATCCCCGTGTGGCGAAAGTGGCCGCTCCTGCATGCCATCCATACGACTGCCGATTTTTCGATGGAGGATATCCTCTATACCGATGAAGAGGCCGTTCCCCGTATCTATCAGGCTTTGACTAGTATGGAAAAGCCTTGTATCATCACTGATGTGACTATGGCTGCCAGTGGTATCCGCAAGGCTGCTTGTGAGCGTCTGGGTATTGAAGTGAAATGTTATCTTCACGATGAACGTGTGGCTGAAATGGCTCAGTCACAGAATATTACCCGTACACAGGCAGGTATCCGTTTGGCGGTGGAGGAACATCCCGAGGCGCTCTTTGCTTTTGGTAATGCCCCAACGGCTTTGATGGAACTCTGTGAACTGATGCGGAAGAAGAAGGCTTGTCCTGTAGGCATTATTGCTGCTCCTGTGGGATTCGTGCATGTCTGTGAGTCGAAATATATGGTGAAGGTGTTCCACGAAGTGCCTAAAATCATTATTGAAGGCCGAAAAGGAGGCTCCAACTTGGCAGCCACACTTGTCAATAGTATTTTAGCATGGCCAGATGCCGAACAGTTAAAACCCGGGAGAGATGTCTAAGCGGTTTGTCGTGATTGGAATACCGGATGCCCGGGAAGGCATCATGCTGCCGGAAATGCCTCCCGGCAGTGTCTTCTCTGGAGGTAAGCGTCATCATGAATTGGTGAAAGGGCTTATTCCGGAAGACGCTGAATGGATTGACATCACGGTTCCGCTGAGTGATGTTTTTGCACAATATGCCCGGACGGAGAGGCCCGTGGTGGTGTTTGCGTCAGGCGACCCTTTGTTTTTCGGCTTTGCCAACACCATCAGACGGGAGCTGCCTGATGCAGAGATACAGGTAGTACCTTATTTCAATTCTTTGCAGATGTTGGCTCATCGGCTGGTGATGCCATATCATGATATGACCATCGTCTCGCTGACAGGCCGCCCCTGGCATGAACTGGACCGTGCGTTGATAGAGCGCAGGCAGAAAATAGGAGTGCTTACGGATGGTGAGCATACGCCTGCTGCCATTGCCCGGCGTATGCTGGAGTATGGATATGACGGCTACCGGATGAGCATAGGCGAGCATCTTGGCAGCGAAACGGAGGAACGCGTTACGACGCTCAGTTTGGAAGAAACAGCGCATAGTGCTTTTCAACGTCCCAATTGCCTGATATTGGAGATGCATGAAGGTTGCAGTCTGGCAACTGACAAACCCTTCGGAATACCCGACAGCCAGTTTGCGCTCCTCGATGGACGGGAGAAGATGATTACCAAGCGACCCGTCCGGCTGCTCACTTTGGCCGCTCTCGAATTGCAGAATCGCCGGTCTCTATGGGATATCGGTTTCTGTACAGGCAGTATTTCCATTGAAGCCCGACTTCAGTTTCCTCATCTCCAGGTCACTGCTTTCGAGATTCGCGAAGAGGGTAAACGGCTGATGGACATCAATACACATCGGTTTAAAACTCCGGGTATAACCTCAATAATTGCCGATTTCATCGAGGTTTCTGTTGATAATTGCATTCCGCCAGATGCCGTCTTTATCGGGGGACATGGCGGGCGTTTGAAAGAGGTGATGAAGAAAGCAGCAGACGTATTGTTGCCGGGTGGTGTAATGGTTTACAACTGTGTGGCTCCAGAGAGTGTCACGGATAAACGCATCCATACAGATAGCCAACAGGTATTTGAAATGACAGCACATGAATTGGGCCTTGTCTTGGAAGAACCGATGCGTGTGGCAATCAACGATTATCATCCCATTATAATTTTGAAAGCAAGGAAGAAATGAAGATAGCAATCGTACCCATATCTATAGAGAGTAGAAAAATCGCACGGAAATTGCTGACGACGCTTTCCGGTGAAGTGGAATTGCTGGCACGTAGTGAGGTAAGGGAATCTTTTCATGCCTATGATGCTTTTGTTTTTGTGTCGGCATTAGGTATCTGTGTGAGGACAATCGCTCCCGTCATCGGAGATAAGTATACCGACCCTGCTGTGGTATGCGTGGACAGTATCGGCAAGAACGTGATTGCCGTGCTCAGTGGACATAAGGGGGGCGCAAATCTGCTGACAAAGGAGGTTGCTACCTTACTGGGGGCTAACCCTGTGATAACGACTCAGAGTGACATTCAGGGACTGTGGGCGTTGGACACTTTCGAGGAACAGTTCGACTGGGTAGTGGCCGAGGAAAAAGATGAGGTGAATGAAGTGATCTTCCAGTTCGTCAATAAAAAGCCTGTGGCGCTCTATATGGATATTCGCGATCGAGGAACTGATTATTTGGAAAACACATTGCCTCCGCATGTCACTATTGTGAAAGACGTGACGACTTCCACCTTGAGATCTTTCAGTGCGCTTATGGTGGTTTCTCCACGCAGGGTTTATCCCGATACGGATATCCCGTGCGTACATTTCATTCCGAAGGTTATTACTTATGGTATCGGATTGGCGCATCAGGCTGGTCCTGCCCTGGAAGTGATGAGTGATATTGATGAGGTGGTGGAGCAGCATGGCTTTTTTAATCTTGCCCGTGAGTATTGCACGATAGATGTAAAGGCAGATGAGCCTGTGGTGAAACTCTTGCAGGCAGACCCTTATCCCGTTAAGTTCTTTACGGCTGAAGAATTGGCAAAAGTAGAAGTGCCTACCCCTTCTGAGGTGGTCGCCAGTCATGTGGGGACACCCAGTGTATGTGAGGCTGCAGCCATATTAGGGAGTAATCATGGAAAGTTGTTGCTGACCAAGCAGAAAGGTAAGAATTTCACTGTCGCCGTTGCCATTGATCGCCAATACCTTCGGGAAGGGCATGTGGAGATAGTGGGTGCAGGTCCTGGAGATCCTGACTTGATCTCCGTTCGTGGAAGACAGTTGCTGGAACGAGCTGACCTTATTTTATATGCGGGGTCTTTGGTGCCTAAGGAACTGACTCTTTGTGCGAAGTCTGGGGCCACGGTGCGCTCTTCAGCGGATATGTCGTTGGAAGAGCAATGCAGTTTGATGAAAGAATTCTATGACAGAGGGAGATATATTGTCCGTCTGCATACTGGTGATCCTTGTATCTTCGGGGCTATCCAGGAACAGATGGCTTACTTTGACAGTCAAGGGATGGACTACCACATCACTCCCGGCATCAGTTCGTTTCTCGCTGCTGCGGCTGAACTCCGTTCGCAGTTTACAATTCCCGAACGCTGCCAGACCATTATTCTGACTCGCGGAGAAGGACGTACACCGATGCCTGAAAAGGAAAAGATGCATTTGCTGGCCCGTTCCCAAAGTACGATGTGCATCTTCCTCTCGGCTGCTATTGTCAGCGAAGTGCAGCGTGAACTTTTGCAGGAATATCCCGAAGACACGCCTGTTGCTGCCTGTTATCATCTGACGTGGAAGGATCAGCGCATCTATCGGGGAGTGCTGAAAGATTTAGCGAAGATAGTGCATGACAATAACCTGACGCTCACTACGATGCTTGTGATAGGTGAAGCTATCGGCAACCGCAAAGAGAAGTCAAAACTCTATGATAAGCGGTTTACGCACCTTTTCAGGCAAGGAAAGGAATAAACTAATTTAAATACTATGCATATGAAAAGACTGATTTCTATCTCATTATTGGTACTGATGGCCATGACGACCGTCACAGCCCAGACTTATTACACTCGTTCCTGCCACGACAGGAAGCTCGTGAAAGAGGCACGTAAGTGGATGAAAAGCGGAGAATGGCGCAACGGATTCATGGCTGCCAAGCCGCACAAAAGTGTGAATGCCGTGGATTTCTATGAACAGTACCAGAAGAATCCCGAACAATGGAATGCGCTTTTCCGCTGGCTTTCTGAAACGGATGTACTGGCTATTCCTAAGGGTAAGCATCCCATACCGGGTACAAAACTTGTGGCCAGTGTGGAGGATTCGGAGAACGGGCCTCTGGAGAAGCGCAATAGCGAGAGTCACTATCATCACATTGATTTCCAATGGACAGTGAAGGGAACGGAAGGCTTCGGCATCATCGACCATGTGAGCAGCACACCGAAAGACAAATATAAGCCTGACGTGATACACTATAACTATGACCTTAAGAAAGCCCGTTTCTACGATAGTAATCCGAAGGAGTTCTTCATCTTCTTTCCCTCCGACTGGCATATTGCCAAGGTGAAGACCAAGAAGGAGGATCAGACGCTTCGCGTGATTGTGATAAAAGTGGATTATATAGATTAGGCGGAAGGAATGATCCTAGTATTCGGAGGCACCACGGAAGGACGGTGTGCAGTGCAGGTTCTCGAAGAGGCTGGCAAACCGTTCTGGTATTCTACCCTCGGGCGAGGGCAGGATTTGGAATTGGTGAATGGAATACGGGTGACAGGAGGCATGAACTCCGATGAAATGGGCGATTTTTGCAGACGGAACGCTATTTTCTTGATTGTAGATGCTGCCCATCCTTTTGCTACAGAACTTCATCATAATATTCATACGGCAGCACGGCAGGAACACCTGTCTGTGATCCGTTACGAGCGGCTGTATGAACCGCATTCGGATGACATCTGCTGGTGTGAAGACTTCGAGGAAGCGATTGCCCGCTTGAGGGAGCAGGGCATCCGTAGGCTTCTGGCTTTAACGGGCGTGCAGACTATTGGCCGGCTACGTGGCTACTGGAATGACAACGAGTGCTGGTTTCGTATTCTTGAAAGGGATGCATCTCGCGACTTGGCCGTCAGGGAGGGTTTTCCGGAGGATCATCTGGTCTATTATGGGCGTGAAAGCGTGGAATCCTTGATAGCCCGTCTGCGACCTCAGGCCGTGCTCACGAAAGAAAGTGGGAAGTCGGGAGGCTTCGCGGAGAAGGTGGAAGCTGCCCGAAGGACGGGGACGGCCGTTTTTGCAGTAGAGCGTCCGCGTTGCAGCTGCCGGAATGTGGTGAATGGCCCTCACGGTCTTCGGTTGAAAATTCAGGAGATGCTACCCGATTATTTTGAACTGCATACAGGATTGACCACGGGTACCTGTGCAACGGCAGCATCAATAGCAGCCCTCACAGGACGGTTGAAGGTGAGCGTGCGCATCCCCGACGGAGAGGATATAGAGGTGGAGGCCGTCCGCATAGAAGGGAATAGGGCTACCGTCGTGAAGCATGCCGGTGATGATCCTGACGTGACGGACGGTCTGGAGATTCAAGCCGCGGTGAAGACTGTGCCCTCCGCCACCCAGGAGGTGATTGTCAGGGGCGGTGAAGGTGTGGGTAGGGTGACGCTGCCCGGATTGGGACTTCCCGTTGGAGCTGCTGCTATTAACGAAGTGCCTCAACGGATGATCCGTGAAAATCTGCAGCCTTTATTGCCGGAAGGGATGGGGGCTGAGGTAGTGATATCCGTCCCGCAAGGCCAAGAGGTGGGCAAACGGACATTCAACCCGAGGATTGGAGTGACGGGAGGCATATCCATTATTGGTACAAGTGGAATTGTAAAGCCTTTCTCCCTGGAGGCGAGAATCAGCAGTATCCGTAAGGAAATGGCAGTGGGGCTTGAGGTGGTGAGAAGAGATAGGCGTATAGAGACGACTGCGCCGGAGATAGTGATTAATTCGGGAGCTAAAAGCGAAGGTTTTCTCCATCGTCTTTATCCTGAGTTGCCGTTGCAAGCGTTTGTACACTATGGTAATTTTATTGGTGAGACAATCCGCATTGCCTCCCAGCTGGGTGTCAGGCATTTAGTGATGGGCGTGATGATTGGCAAGGCAGTGAAACTGGCAGAGGGATATCTCGATACGCATAGTCATCAAGTGACTATGAATCAAGGTTTTATTCAACAGATGGTCGCAGAAGCTGGCTTGGATGTTTCGAAAATGAAAACGCTTAATATGGCTCGTGAATTATGGGAGATTTATGACGAACAGGAGATGGATCGTTTGGGGCAGGTCGTCATCCGCCATTGCCATAAGCATTGCGACGGTCTCTTGCCCGGCGGTACCTTGGATATATTACTAATTTCAGAAAATGGAAAAATCATATAAAGGTAAACAGTAAAATATGAAGAAGTTATTTTTTGCTTTCCTGATCTTGATTGTTACGTCAGGGTGTAGGCAACCGGGCAGACAGGGAGTCGAAGCCGAAGGGAATCCTCAGGATACTGCTTCGGTGAGACTTAAGTATGCTGCAGGATTCATTGTGGATAACCAGCCGTGGGGAGCATTGGTGGAAATCAGTGATCCCCAGAAAGGCGAAGGAAAGACTGTGGGAAGCTACAAATTCCAGTTGGTCTGGAAAGGAGAGACGGGCGTAGAGGCGTTGGATGGCTATACGCGTATAGAGGTGCCTGTGAAAGGGGTTATCTGCATGACATCCTTACAGTTGGCAGGGTTTATCAAATTAGGTACACTTGACTTTGTGACGGGTATCAACAGTTCGCGTCATCTCTTTGATGAAGGGCTGAAATCAAGGATAAAGGACGGAAGAATCGTAAAGATAGGTAAGGAAGGGAATTTCGACGAGGAGCTGGTGATGGCTGCCAATCCTTCTGCAATTCTCGTCTCGCTGTCAAAACGTGGTGGCTTTGACAAACTGGAGGAGGTGAAAATCCCGCTCATTCCGTATATGGGCTATCAGGAAACTACTCCATTGGCCCAGGCTGAATGGATTAAATTCGTGGGACTGCTGACGGGAAATACATCAGAGGCAAACCGCCAGTTTGCTGAAATAGAAAAGAACTATGCCGAGGCAAAGGCTCTGATTCCAGCAAATGCCAAACGTCCGGAAGTTCTCTATGGCAAGATGCATGGTGACAATTGGTATGCCATGGGTGGTGAGAGTTTCATTGCCCAGATTATCAAAGATGCCGGTGCGCATTATTTTATGGAAGGTGATGAGCGTACTGGTGGTGTGAATCTTGACTTTGAGACGGTGTATGCACAGGCAGAAAAGGGCGATTTCTGGGTTATTCAAAATAAAGGAAAAGAAGCGCAAACCTACGGTAATATGAAAGAAGAGAATAACCGATATGCTGATTTCCGTGCCTGGAAGGAGCATCGGGTCTTGTGTTGCGATATCAGCGATACGCCGGTTAATGAACTTTCGGCCATGGAGCCCGATTTGGTATTGAAGGATTTTATCAAGGCCTTCCATCCTGAATTGCTGAAGGAATATATGCCGAAATACTATAAGATAATCAAGGATTAAAGATTAAGCATAGAATGACAGACCGGCTGAAGTTTATCTGTATGTTGCTGCTGATAGCGGTGTTCTTTCTCATGAACATCGTGGTGGGTACGATAGCCATTCCTCTCTGTGATACCATGAGCATTCTTTTCGGAAGTGACCAGCATCCCCTGGTGTGGCAGAACATAATCATGAAGTCACGTCTTCCACAAACGCTGACAGCCATGGTGGCTGGCGCAGGATTGGCCATCAGCGGCCTGCAAATGCAGACGGTTTTCCACAATCCATTGGCCGGCCCTTCGGTTTTGGGTATAAGTAATGGAGCCTCTCTTGGTGTAGCTTTTATCGTGTTGGCCACAGGGAGTATCGGTGGTGTGGCATTGAGCAGTTTGGGCGCCGTAGGAAATGCAGCGATCTCTCTGGCAGCCATCATTGGAGCCATGTCGGTGATGGCTTTGATCGTCTATGTTTCGCAGAAGGTTCAGGGCAATGCTACCTTGTTAATAATAGGTGTGATGATAGGTTATGTGGCTACAGCCATCATCGGTGTGCTGAAATATTTCTCCAATGAGGAGGACATTAGGGCTTACGTGGTTTGGGGACTGGGAAGCTTTTCGAGAGTCAGTGGAAATCAGATGGAACTCTTCGTGGGGCTGATGCTCATACTGATACCTTTGTCTATGCTGACTGTCAAGACGTTGAATGTCCTGCTTCTAGGAGAGCAATATGCCCGAAACTTGGGCTTGAATATCAGGCGTGCACGTTTGGTGGTGATAGGATGCTCCAGTATCCTTGTGGCTATTGTCACGGCCTATTGTGGCCCTGTGATGTTTCTGGGTCTTGCAGTACCTCATCTATGCAGGGCCATTTGGCGCACCAGTGATCATCGGGTGTTGATGCCAGCAACAATGTTGACAGGTTCCGCCTTGGCCTTAATCTGTAACATCATAGCCCGTATGCCTGGTTTTGAGGGCGCTTTGCCCATCAACTCCGTGACGGCATTGATAGGAGCACCCGTGGTGGCAGTGGTATTGTTCAGGCGGAAATAAGCGATAGGGGCTTTATTGCTTGGCGAGGAACGCAAGGATTTCTTCCAAGCGGTCTTCGGCTGTCTGGCGTCCGATATGGTAGGTTTCCCACATCTTCTTGCGGCTATGGGATACGTGTCCTATCTTGAGTTTCTCGGCCGGTCGTATCACCAGCGTGTCGCCAGCCTCTTCCCTTTGCTTCAGATAGCAGAGTTGCTCGTTATACATCAGGTGGCGTTCCTCGGCAGCCTCGATGAAACGGGGATATTTCCGCATGGTATGGCGGATGAGAGGCAATAGCTTGTTTTTCTCTTTCCTGTAACCTTCGGGTTGGGTAGCTATGACGATGTTCTTTTCATAGCCGATGCTGCGGAAGTATTGCAGGGGAATACTGTCAGAGATGCCGCCATCGAGCAGTTTCAGTCCATTGATTTCCACGATTTTGGCAGCTATGGGCATAGAAGCGGAGGCCCTGATCCATTCGTAGCATTCGTAGGAGCATTTCATCAGTTTCTGGTAAACAGCCAATCCCGTCTCCACATTCGTGCAGACGGCATAGAACTCCATGGGGTTTTCGTCGAAGGCTTTGGTGTCGAAGATGTCTAAATGTTCAGGAAGGTAATGGTAATCGAACTCTCCTCCGAATAGGTCGCCGGTCTTCAGCAGGGAGCGTACGGAGCAGAAACGCCAGTCTTTGGCAAATCGGGCATTGTAGCGAATGGCACGTCCTGGCTGTCGGCTTTTGTAATTGCATCCATAGGCAGCTCCGGCACTGACGCCGATAATGCCATCAAATTCCACACCATGCTCCATCAGCACGTCCATAATGCCCACGGAGAAAAGTCCACGTAAGGCTCCGCCTTCCAATACAAGTCCTGTTTTCATTCTGTAGTGTTTTTCTTTGCCTCTTTCTTTCTGGCTTTGGCTCGCTTCTTGAAAGCCGAGAGCGCTGCACTGCCACCAGGGATTCCATGTGATTTTGCCTCCTTGTAAAAAGTTAAGGCGCGTTCATCATCCCCTAAAGTTTCGTAGCTATCAGCCATATAAAAGAAAATCTGCTGGTTATCGAAGCCTGTACGAAGAGCACTGTCGCCATAAACCACTGTCTTTAATGCATCTTTCTGATCGTAGGCTTCAAAGGCTACTGCACACAAACGTATGAATTCCTTGCGCTTTTGGATGGAATCTTCTGCTGACTCAAAACGGGGTTTAGGCTCTGGACGTCCTAGCAGATGATCTTTATACCACAGTCCATAATAGTCGCGATCCCCGCCAGGATGTCTGTCAACAGCACTGGCGTCTTGTCTCATTTGGCTGATGTTTGCATCCTGTGCCAAACCGGACATTGCCGTTAAGAGCATGAAACAAGTAAAGAGTAACAATTTTGCTTTCATATTTTATATATGGATTGGGGTTTCAGTATATATACGCAGAAAAAGACGTATGTTATCTTAAACCTCTCATGATTTTTATTTCTTTAGCATTTCTTTCGAATCAGTGTGAGTCCATCACGGAGTGGCAGTATCACCTGTTCTACACGCTGGTCCTTCATGAGAAAATCATTAAAAGATTCGATGCCCTGAGTCTGGCGGTCGGAAGTCTTTGGCACTTCCAGCACATGGCCATCCCATAGCGTGTTGTCGGCTAAAATGAAACTACCTGGACGGAGAATCTTCAGCACCATCTCATAGGTTTCCACGTAAGTACGTTTGTCTCCGTCGATAAAAGCCATATCGAACAGAATTCCCAAACGGGGAGCTTCGGTGATGGCATCGCCTATGCGGAATTCTATACGGTCGGAAAGAGAGGAGTTTTCGAGCCATGGACGCGTAAAATCCTCCATTTCATCGTTGATTTCGAAGGTCCACACCTTTCCGCCTTCTTCCAACCCTTCGGCCATGCAAAGCGCAGAATAGCCACTGAATGTTCCTACTTCCAAGATATTTCGGGGCCGTATCATCTGCACGAGCATTTTCAGTAATCGCCCTTGCAGATGACCACTGGCCATACGGCCACGAAGCAGGTGCACATTGGTGGCCCTCCATAACCGGTATAGATAATCAGGTTCCGGTTCGGTGTGCTTGAGAATATAGTCCTCAAAATTCTCTCCGCTCATCCCCTAACTTCGTTGGGTTCCCTGTGATTCATTCAGAAGCGCTTCCACGGCCAGCCGGTAGCTGTTGAGCCCGAATCCTGCAATCACTCCCTTGCAAGCGCAGCTAATCATGGATTTGTGGCGGAAATCCTCACGTGCATTCACATTGCTGATATGCACCTCAATGACAGGACATTTCAGCGAGCGGATACAATCCTGCAGGGCTATGCTGGTGTGGGTATAGGCACCGGCATTCAGCACGATGCCGTCGTAGGTGAATCCCACTTCCTGCATCTTGTTGATCAGTTCACCCTCGATGTTGCTCTGGTAATAGTCAAACTCCACTTGCGGGTAGCGTGACTTCAATTGCGGGAGGTAAGCATCGAATGAACTGCTTCCGTAAATGCCTGGTTCGCGTGTGCCCAGAAGATTGAGGTTAGGGCCATTCAGAATTAATATTTTCATATCTTAAAACATTGAACTTTTTTCTGGGGCAAAAGTACAAAAAAACTTTTATACTTTCCTGATTATTGCGTTTGAAATGTCGCAAAATCTTTATTTTTAGTGCTGATTTTGTTAAAATAGTGGCTTTTTTTTTGGAACTAAAATGTAAAACAATTATCTTTGTGCACTATTTCTATGTAACCAAGTAACCATGATTGAGAGACGATTTCTAACTACACTATCGATTCTAACCTGGACACTGGGTATCTATGCTCAGTTTGGAAAACTGTTTACTTCCGATGATCGCTTGTCGAGTTCGTTGATTAACGACATCAAGCAAGATCGTAACGGCTTCGTGTTGATAGCAACGCAAGACGGTCTTAATGTCTTTGACGGTCACACGATGCATATCTATCAGAAAGGTGACGGCTCTAACTTGTGCAGCAATTATGTCAATTGTGTGTTTCAGGCTTCCGATGGCCGTCTGTTTATTGGTAACAGTTCTGCATTCCAGTTGTTTAATAGGAATGCATATACCTTTGAGAATGTTTCTCCTCAGGATGAGAAAGGGCAGCCTTATAATATCTATACACAAAACATTATGGAGCGTAAGAATGGTGATGTGCTGGCCAGTACTTCAGGTATGGGAATCATCAAACTTTCAAAAGGGAATCTGGTAAGTGTCAAGGCTAATCTTCCTGGAGGCAATTTTATACGTCGTGTTACTGAGGATCACAAGGGCCGGCTTTGGATAGCTACCGACAATGACGGCATATATCTTTACGACGAGACGAACAAGCCTCGGCCATCCTCCCGGCACTTCGTACCTGAAGGCGAGAAAAATACAATTTATGGCGTTTTCGAAGATAAATACAATAATGTCTATGCCGCGAGCATGACCAACGGATTGTATCTTTTTTCTGAGACTGAGGGCCGATTTTTGCCCATTTCATCGACATCCCGCCTTCGCATTTCCTCCTGCGTGGCAAGCAGTGACGGATTAATCTATCTGGGTACAGACGGAACGGGTATTTTCGCTTATAATCCTAAAGACCATTCCGCGACCGTGTGCTTACAAAATACCCCCAATGTCTCTATCTCGCAGTCAAAGATTCATGCCATGATGCGTGACCATGAGGGAAATATCTGGCTTGGCCTTTTTCAAAAAGGAGTCTATTTCCAGCCCTTGGTAGAAGAAGGCTTCCGCTATTTTGGAAATAAATCCTCAACGGGGAATGTCATAGGTGATAAATGCGTGATGTCTGTATATAAGGATAAAAAAGGCATTACATGGGTAGGTACTGATGGTGACGGAATTTACGGAATTGACGGTCAAGGTTCAAAAATTGCCCATTTCACCGCTCCATCAACAATCCTCAGTATCACAGAAGACGAGAACGGTGACTTGTGGATAGGGTCCTATTTAGGCGGTTGTGGCAGAATAGATCGGAATACGGGAGCGTATTCTTTGTTGCCTAATGAGGTGGATGCGGCTCGCCATGTGTTTTGTGTAAAGGCAGACCTGCGTGGCCATTTATGGGTAGCTACTCATGGAATGGGAATTTATCGTTATGATTTGGCGACGAAGACAAACCGTAATTTCCGACCCAGTGACTATGTAAATACACTCTTGCCTTCTCGTGATGGCAAGTTGTTGTACGTGGGCTCTTGTAACGGTTTCTTTATTCTTGATGCCAATACAGGGAAAATACTTTCTTCCTCGTTAAAGGATATGCAGATTTACAGTCTCTTTGAATATCCTGATGGCACAGTCTGGGTAGGTACTCCCGACGGATTGTTCAGAATTTCAAAAGGTGGAAAGGAAATGACCCAGTACACCATGGAGCACGGACTTCCCAATAATACGATTCGTGCCATTCAGGGTGACGGGAAAGGTATTTTGTGGATGAGTACGAACCGTGGACTGTCATGTATGGATACAAAGGCAGGGAAATTCACTAATTACAGTACAGCCAACGGCTTGCAGGGAAATGAATTTTCGAATGGAGCTTCTTGCATGGCAGATGGAGAATATATTTTTGGCGGCAATAATGGTATTACATGTTTCCGTGCCAATGACATCAAAAGCAGGCAGCATTCCTTTAAAGTACAATTGGTAAATTTCTTTATTAGACGTGAACCCGTTGTGGCACACATGAAATCAGGTATCTATACAATATGTGATACCACTGTGCTTCACTCTGACCGGTTTGATTTGAGCTATGGCGACAATTCGTTCACTCTGGCATTCTCTGCCATGGTTTTTGGTAATCCCGAACAGATTGTCTATCAGTATTCCATAGACGGTAAACCCTGGGTGTCACTGAATCCTGGAGCAAATGAAGTGTCGTTCAGCAATATGTCACCCGGAAATTATAAGGTTCGTGTGCGCGCGATATATCACGGAGCCGAAAGTGAGATTCGGGAATTCACGATTGTCGTACACGCTCCATGGTATGCCACCATTTGGGCCTTCATCTTCTATCTGTTGCTGGCCATGGCCCTCGTGTGGTTCTATCTGCGGTATCGCAAAACGCAAGAACAGACACGTCTGCGCGTTCAGCAGTTTATCCATTCTGCCCAGTTGAACGAAGCCAGGATTCAAGTCCTGGAAGAGAAAGAGGCCAAGCATGCTTCGGCCAATAGTATGGTAGCCGAAAAGATAGAGAACCTACAGCTGAAATCGCCCGACGAGAAACTCCTTGAGCGTGTGATGTCTGTGATTAACAAGAACATCGATAATCCGGAGCTTAGTGTGGAATTCGTGAGCGACGAAGTGGGTATCAGCCGGGCCCACCTGCATCGCAAACTGAAAGAGCTGACCAATCAGACACCTCGCGACTTTATCCGTAATATCCGTCTGAAGCAGGCGGCCAATCTGCTCGCTTCAGGCAATCAGAATGTTACCGAGGTGATGTATGCCGTAGGCTTCCAGAATCCCGCTTCGTTCAGTACGATGTTTAAGAATTTCTATGGTGTCTCTCCCAAAGAATACACACGTGAGCATCATAAAAAGATGGATTAGGGAAAGTAACATCATGAATATTCAAGCCAAAATGATTATCTGATACGTTTTCAAAAGTTCATGAGACGCAGAAATACTGCTGCAAAGATAATAATGTCTATCTTTGCAGCAGTTTGTTATTAGTTATTATCAACGGTTCAAAACGACCTTATGAAAATCAGTAGTTTATTTTGTCTTATCTCAGTAGGTCTTAGTGGGGCGCTTCTGGCGCCCCCTATGAATGCACAGACCCTTCCTTTTCAGAATCCAACACTTAGCAATCAGGAACGTGCCAAAGACTTGCTCAGCCGTCTGACACTCGAGGAAAAGGCTCTCTTGATGTGTGACGAATCGGAGGCTATTCCCCGTCTGGGCATCAAGAAATTCTTTTGGTGGAGTGAGGCCTTGCATGGTGCTGCCAATATGGGCAACGTGACGGTGTTCCCAGAGCCTGTTGCCATGGCTTCTTCCTTTAATGATGCTTTGTTGTATAAGGTGTTTGACGCTGCTTCTACAGAAATGCGCGCCCAATATCATCATCGTATGGACAAGGGTGGTACGGACGAGAAATTCCATAGTCTTTCCGTTTGGACGCCAAACGTGAATATCTTCCGTGATCCCAGATGGGGGCGTGGACAGGAGACATACGGGGAAGACCCCTATCTGACTAGTCGCATGGGCATAGCCGTGGTGCGCGGTCTTCAGGGACCCGAAGATTCCCGCTACCGTAAGCTCTGGGCCTGTGCCAAGCATTATGCTGTGCATAGCGGTCCTGAATACACTCGCCATACGGCAAATCTGACCGATGTTTCACCCCGTGATCTTTGGGAAACCTATATGCCTGCTTTCAAGGCTACCGTCCAGAAAGCCAACGTCCGCGAGGTGATGTGTGCCTATCAGCGGCTCGATGATGACCCCTGTTGTGGCAGCAACCGATTGCTTCAGCAGATTCTCCGTGATGAATGGGGATTCAAATACTTGGTTGTCAGCGATTGTGGAGCGGTCAGCGATTTCTATACCAGCCATAAGAGCAGCAGTGATGCTACCCATGCTTCGGCCAAGGCCGTTGTTGCAGGAACCGATGTGGAGTGTGGTTTCGGTTATGCCTATAAGAGTATTCCTGAAGCAGTACGCCGTGGTTTCCTTACTGAGGCTGAGGTTGACAAGCATGTGCTTCGCTTGCTTGAAGGCCGTTTCGATTTGGGTGAGATGGATGATCCCTCTTTGGTCTCTTGGTCGAAGATTCCTTACAGTAAGATGAATTGCAAGGAGCATCAGCAGATTGCCCTTGATATGGCACGTCAGAGTGTGGTACTGTTGCAGAATAATGGTATTCTGCCACTGTCAAAGAAAAAGATTGCCGTTATTGGTCCCAATGCCGACAATGAGACGATGATGTGGGGAAACTATAATGGAACACCCAATCAGACCGTTACTATCCTGGAAGGAGTGCAGCAGAAGGTAGGAAAGAAGAATGTAAAATATTTCGCCGGTTGCGATTTGACCAACGACCAGACTCTTGACAGTTGGTTTGATCAGTGCTCTTTTGAAGGCAAGCGTGGCATGAAAGCCACTTTCTGGAATAATCGTACCCGTGAAGGGAAGCCCGTGAGCACCATGCAGGTGACTCATCCTGTGAACGTAACCACCTATGGAGCCCATAACTTCGGCCCAGGGGTGAACATCGTGGATTTTTCCGCTAAATATGAAACTACGCTGAAAGGCAAGGAAACCTGCAATTTGCTGCTTGCCATGACAGGGTGTTCTGATTTTGAACTTTATGTTGACGGCAAACCCTTACAGCGTCAGCATACATGGCGTACTACTGAGACGCGTAGCGTGATTCCTGTGGAGAAAGGAAAGGAATACAAGATAGAGATTCTTTATGCCGATGTGCAGACATGGAATGCAAACCTCAAATTCGACTTGGGCAAGGAGAGCCCCATTGATTATCAGGAGGCCATCTCCCAGTTGAAGGGTTACGACGATGTTATTTTTGTAGGCGGTATCAGCCCTGCGCTCGAAGGTGAGGAAATGCCAGTTGAAATCAAAGGTTTTAAAGGAGGTGACCGCACGGATATCGAACTCCCTTCAGTTCAGCGAAATTTCCTGAAGGCCCTGCATGAAGCCGGTAAACGCGTGGTCTATGTGAACTGCTCAGGTTCAGCCATAGCCCTCCAGCCGGAATCTGCAATCTGTGATGCCATCGTTCAGGCTTGGTATGCTGGTGAGCAGGGAGGTACGGCTATAGCAGAGATTCTCTATGGTGATGTGAATCCCAGTGCTAAATTGCCTGTCACTTTCTATAAGAGCAGTAGTCAGTTGCCCGACTTCGAGGATTATTCCATGAAAGGCCGCACTTATCGTTATTTCGAAGATGCGCTCTTCCCCTTTGGCTATGGCTTGAGTTATACCACTTTCGAGTTTGGAAGCCCTTCGTATAAGGGGGGCAAACTCAGTGTGGAAGTGAGCAATACGGGCAAGCGTGAGGGTACGGAAGTCGTGCAGCTGTACCTGAAGAATATAGCAGATACCGAGGGACCTTCAAAGTCTTTGCGTGGTTTCCAGCGTATTACATTAAAGGCCGGTGAACACAAGACCGTCACCTTCTCTCTCAGCGATGAGGATTTCGAATGGTTCGACGAACAAACCAACACGATGCGTCCGCTGCAAGGGGAGTGGCGCGTGATGGTCGGCAACAGTTCAAAAGACGGAGACTTGAAAGGCATAACGATTACGAGATGATATTTACGGCTAAGGGTATTATAAAATGAAAAGATGTCTTTCGTTTCTGCTGCTGATTTTTGCTGCTCTCAGTTCTAAGGCCGCCGGTGTTCAGATTCCTGTTGACGGTGGAGTTTTAAAAGTGTCTTTTGTCTGCGCTGACATCGTACGGGTTCAGTTTTCCCCCGACGGACAGTTCAAGGGAAACAATACGGGCGTTTGCGTCTCTCATTCCAGTCAGGATGTTGCTGAAAGTATTGTTCAGGAGAATGGTTGGAAAAGCATTTTTTCTGACAGTCTGGAAGTACGTATAAATACGAGCGGAGCAGTCTCTTTCTTCGACAGGTCAGGATGTTTGCTCTTGACGGAAAACCCTATCCAGCCTCGAAAGGCAGAACGGCGGTGGATAGAAAAGGTGAGCTACGATGAAAACTCGAAGGCCGTAGTGCATACAGCCAACGGAGACGTACAGCAGATGCAGATAGCACGAAGGGATACAATAGGCTCAACCTGGCGTTTCTTCCTGAATTTCCAATGGCAGAAAGGAGAGGCTCTCTATGGCCTCGGTTCTCACATGGAAGACTATATGAACCTTCGTGGCAAACGGCTCTATCTCTGCCAGCATAATCTCAAAGCCATGGTGCCTGTCCTCAATTCCACGGCAGGGTATGGACTGCTGCTGGATGCCGGATGTGCCATGCAGTTCTATGACGACTTCGATCATGGAGTGATGCTGGATGCCGCCCGTGAAATAGATTATTACTTCATGAAGGGAGCCACGATGGATAAGACCGTAGAGCGTTATCGCTGGCTGACAGGTGAATGCCCGATGATGCCCCGCTATCTGTTTGGCTATACGCAGTCGAAAGAACGCTATGTGAGCAGCGACGACCTGCTTTCTACCTTGAACGAATTCCGTGAAAGGCATATTCCTATAGATATGATTGTGCAGGATTGGAACTATTGGCCCTCTGGGCAGTGGGGTACGATGAAGATGATGCCGGAATATTTTCCTGACAAAAGGGCTTTGGCCGACTCCATCCATCGGATGAATGCACGGCTGATGATTTCTATCTGGCCTAATGCCATGAACAGTCCCCAGTGGGAAGACTTCCGCGACCGTAACCTGCTCTTCCCCGGTACTACCGTCTATGACGCCTTCAATCCCGCAGCCCGTGATCTCTATTGGCAATATGCTGACCGTGAATTCTTCCAGAACGGTTTCGACGCCTGGTGGTGTGATTCATCTGAGCCTATCGATGCAGACTGGAATTCTTTCCCCGACTATTATGATCCCACAAACCAGCATTGGCGCTGGCAACTGAGTACCGATGCCCTGAGTGCGGCATTGGGAGCAGAACGTAGCCAACTCTTTTCGCTCTATCACGCCATGGGAATCTATGAGCATCAAAGAGCATCAACCTCTGCCAAGCGTGTCGTCAATCTGACGCGTTCATCCTATGCCGGACAGCAGCGTTATTCCACGATTACTTGGAATGGCGATACCTATGCATCATGGAAATCCTTTCAGCAGATGATTCCTGTAGGTCTCAACTTCATGGCAACCGGTTGTCCTTACTGGAGTATAGATGTGGGTGCCTTCTTTACCAAAAGCTGGGATCGCCAATGGTTTCGCCGCGGAGAATACCCTGAAGGATGCAAAGATCCGGCCTATCGTGAGCTTTATTGCCGCATGCTGCAGTTTGCTACGTTTCTGCCTGTGATGCGTAGCCATGGCAGCGATACACCACGCGAACCTTGGCAGTTCGGAAACCCGGGAGAGCCCTATTACGAAAGCATTCTCAGCAGCATCCGCCTCCGCTACAGGCTGCTGCCCTACACGTATTCCATAGCATCACGCGTATCGAGAGAAGGCTACACGATGACGCGCGCCCTGGCTTTCGATTTTCCTGACGACGCTCAGGTCCTCGATCTCAAGGACGAATTTATGTTCGGCCCTTCCTTGCTCGTTGCTCCAATCACAGAGAGCGCTAATTCCCGTAGGGTTTATCTGCCTAAAGGATGCGGCTGGAGGGATTTTTATACAAATCGTCATTATGAGGGTAACCAATGGATTACGGTTGATGCCCCCATCTCTCAGATACCTTTATTTGTTCGTGACGGTAGTATCCTTCCACTTGGACCAGATGTTGAATATGCAGATGAGTCGCCTGCCCCTGTGGAGATCCTCATCTATCCAGGTGCTGACACTTCTTTTACACTATATCAGGATGCCGGAGATGGCTATGCCTATGAGCAGGGCGATTTTTCGACTCAGGTTTTCACCTGGGACGAAAAGGCCCAGCACCTGAAGCAAGGTAAGCCTCAGGGACGTTATAAAAAGGCCTATCTGCCAAAGGAGAAAATAACAATAATCAGATAAATCAAAAGCAAAATGAAGAAACTACTCACGGCTTTCGCCTTGCTGATGCTCAACTGTAGTTGGTTGATGGCTCAGAACCCGATTATTCGTGATCAGTTCACCGCCGACCCTACGGCTCGCGTATTTAATGGTAAGGTTTATCTTTACCCTTCGCATGATATCCTGCCCCCAGAAGGACAGCGTCAGGACTGGTTCTGCATGGAGGACTACCACGTGTTCTCCTCTGAGAATCTTACCGATTGGACCGATCATGGCGTTATCGTCACCCAAAACAAAGTGCCTTGGGTAAGACCCAACTCCTATTCCATGTGGGCACCTGACTGTGTTGAGAGGAACGGAAAATACTATTTCTATTTTCCGTCTACTCCTGCTGGCGCCATGCGCGGTTTTGGCGTGGGTGTAGCCATAGCGGACAGTCCTGAGGGACCATTCATCCCTGAACCTGAGCCTATCAAGGGAATCAACGGAATTGACCCGTGTGTCCTTTTGGCATCCGACGGTAACGCTTACATATTCTGGGGGGCAGGGCGCTGTGCCAAACTCAAAGACAATATGAAGGAACTTGCCGACGACAATCCCAAGGAGACTGTTAAGTGGGGTGACCGCGAGTTTGAGATGCTCGGGGTGAACTGTCTTAAGGGCTTGCCCAGTCGCCAGGCCGAGGGCCCGTTTGCTTTCGAGTATAACGGCAACTATTACCTTACTTACCCTTACGTACGCGACAGTACCGAAGTCCTGGCCTACGCCATGAGCAAGCATCCGATGGGGCCATACGAGTATAAAGGGCTCATTATGGCAGAGCATGCCAATGGCTGCTGGACCAATCACCACAGTATTGTGAACTTCAAAGGTCAGTGGTATCTGTTCTATCACCATAACGCCTATTCGCCTCGCGATGACAAGCGCCGCTCTGTACAGATAGAGAAGCTTTTCTTCAATCCGGACGGTACCATACAAGAGGTGAAACCGACCTTGCGTGGCGTGGGTATTTCCAATGCCTTCGAGCGTATTCAGGTTGACCGCTATTCCGCTATCTCAGAAGTGGGAGCCCGGATAGAATATATCGACGCGGCCAATACCTTCAAGGGATGGAAAACGCAGCTCTCAGACGGAGGGTGGATACAATATAATGATGTTAAGTTCGGCGTTGAGCCGCAAATGGTGCTCGTCAACGCTTGTTCAGCTGAAGGTGCCATTGTCCGTATTCTGGTAGGAAAGTCGTGTGTGGCAAAGGTGAAGATACCAGCCCATGGACGTTTCGAATCCACCATTCAGAAACTCACCACTAAGATTTCGCCAGCTATTTCTGATATACGGTTAGAATTGGAAAGTGGCGCCGCCCAGATTGACTACGTTCAGTTTTGCGCCCAGATGCCCGTAGTGCAGACCAAATTCACCGCAGACCCTGCACCAATGGTCTATCAGGACATGGTTTTTCTTTATACCACCCACGACGAGGATGATGCCCGAGACTATGAGTTCAAGATGAAGGACTGGTTACTCTACACCTCTACCGATATGGTGAACTGGCAGGATCATGGCGCGGTGGCTTCTTTGAAGGACTTTAAATGGTACGATGGTGACAACGGAGCTTGGGCAGAGCAGGTCATCGAACGTAACGGCAAATTCTATATGTATTGCCCTATCCATGGCCACGGCATCGGAGTGCTTGTGGCCGATTCTCCCTATGGCCCCTTTCATGACCCCATTGGCAAGCCGCTTGTCTGGCAGAAAGAGCATTGGTACGACATAGACCCCTCCGTATGGATTGATGATGACGGCCAGGCATACATGTACTGGGGCAATCCACATACCTATTACGTCAAACTCAATGAGGATATGATTTCCACTTCGGGTGAAATCCAGCAACTTCCCCATATTAAGGATTATCAAGAAGGGCCTTGGATCTATAAGAAGGATTCGAATTATTATTTAGCTTTTGCATCTACCTGCTGTCCCGAAGGTATTGGCTATGCTATGAGTGATAAGATTACAGGACCTTGGCAGTATAAGGGCCATATTATGAATCATACTTACAAGACACGTGGCAATCATCCCGGTATTATTGACTATAAGGGTCGTTCTTATGTGTTCGGACTGAATTATGATTTACTCCGCTTGATAACAGACGAGCATTCTGAGCGTCGCTCGGTATCTTGTGCGGAAATGCAGTATAATGCTGATGGCACCATTCAGGAACTTCCCTATTTCCGTGAGAATGTACTTAATCCTGTGTCAACCTTCAATCCTTACCGGAGAGTGGAGGCTGAGACGATGTCGTGGGGCTGGGGCTTGAAGACCGTTGAGACGGCTACCTTCCCCAAAGTCATTCAGCTCTGCAATATAGATGATGGAGAAACGCTCATGATCCGCAATGTGGATTTTGGCAATAAGGGAGCAAAGAAATTTATCGCGAGTGTAGCATCCGTAAAAAAAGGCAGCGCGATAGAAGTTCATCTTGACCATGCCGACGGTCCGCTTGCAGGCGTCCTTGTTCTCTCAGGAAACAGGCAATCCTCTTGTAAGTTGAAGGCTCCCCGTGGCATTCACGACCTTGTCTTTGTATTCAAAGGTGCTGCCAAAACCGATCTTTTCCTCTGGGATTGGTGGCAGATGAAATAAATGATAAACGAAAAAAGATAAACTAGAAAAATGAAGTATTCCATTAAAAAATGGGCAGTGCTGTTATGGATGACAGCTGTCCTCGTTCCTTCAAACGCTCAGCCGGGACGTCCTGCTCCCGCACCTTCTCCTATTGTGAATCCTGACAACACCGTAACGTTCAACTATCAGAATGAACATGCAAAGCAGGTGATGGTTGATGTGCAGTTTGCTGGTCGCCATGAGATGAAGAAAGGCGAAAACAATGTATGGACCGTAACGCTTGGCCCTACTGTTCCCGACATTTATCCCTATTGTTTCATTGTGGATGGTCATCAGGTGATGGACCCTCAGAATGCAGAGTGGTTCCCCAACGAGGGCTTCAAGAACAGTTTGCTTGATATGCGTGGTGACGGAAACCTCATCCATGCGCTGAAGAATGTGCCTCATGGCAAGGTGGACTACGTGAACTACTGGTCGGATGCGATGGGTATGTTTGGCAATGCGATAGTCTATACACCACCTACGTATGACAAAGACTCCAAGAAGAAATATCCCGTGATGTATCTCATCAGCGGTACCACCGATACCGAAGAGGTCTATTTCAAGGTGGGCAAGATGAACCTTATCCTGGATAACTTGATTGCCGAGGGTGCTGCCAAGGAGATGATCATCGTACTTCCTTATGGCAATCCATCCCGTCTGATGGGGCAAGGTGATGGCAGTCCCGTGCAGTTTGACCTCTTCAGTAAGGATTTTCTGGATAACCTGATGCCTTATGTGGAGAAAAACTATCGCACGATCAACGATGCTGCCCATCGTGCTATTGGTGGTTTCTCGCGTGGAGGAAACCAGGCATTGAGTATCGGTCTGAACAATCTGAATCGTTTCTCTCATCTTTGTTCCTACAGTTCGTTCACAATGCTACGCCCTGGCCAGCTCGATGATGCAAAGACGCTGAACAGTAAGATCAAACTCTTCTGGCTCGGTGTGGGTACCGACGATTTCCTCTATGGTAATGCCAAGCGCTTCATGGATGATCTTGACCAGCATCACATCAAGAACATTAAGGTATTCACCAACGACAAGCATGGACACACTTGGATGAATGCCCGCTATTTCCTCAACTGTTCACTTCGTCTGCTCTTCCAGGATGATCCTTACAAAGTGGCTAAGAGCAGTCCTGTGGGTAATGAGAAGGTTGAGGCTCCTGCTCCCCGTCAGGATCAGCAGTTCACCCCCGGCGTCATGGCTCGCATGTTCCCGAAACCTATAGTTTCGCCCGAATACAACAAGGACGGTTCCGTGACCTTCCGTTTCAAGGCTCCCGAGGCTCAGAAAGTGGAACTGGAGTGCCAGATGTTCAGCGGCAACAAACCGATGGAAAAGGATGCCGAGGGTATCTGGAGTATTACCGTGAAGCCCGACCAGCCAGATATCTATCCCTATAGTTTCATTGTTGATGGTACGCAGATGAATGACCCCAACAATGTACTTATCTTCCCCAACGAGCATTTCAAAGGTAATCTTTGTGATGTGCGAGGTGAGCAACCATCTGTACAGGACATCCAGCGAGTGCCTCAAGGTAAGGTATCCTATCGTTTCTATCACTCCAACAACTTTGGCATAGACCGTCCGATGTGTGTCTATACCCCTGCCGGATATGATCCGCAGGGCAGTGAGAAACTCCCCGTCCTTTATCTTATCCATGGCATGACGGATACTTATGAGACCTGGTTCAAGGTAGGCCACATGAACAACATTCTTGATAATCTCATAGCTCAAGGCGAAGCCAAGCGGATGATTGTCGTGATGCCTTACGCTAATCCATATCCCGAACTGATACTGCAAGGCAAGGAAAGGATGTACAACCCCATGGACACCAAGCGTGTAGCGGATGAAATCACGAAAGACGTCATCCCCTTTATAGAGCAGAACTACAATGTGCTCACCGATGCAGATCATCGTGCCATTGCCGGTTTCTCACTCGGCGGTCGGCAGACTTTGGCAACCGGTTTTGGCAATCCCGATCTCTTCCATTATGTGGCTGCCTATGCTCCTGCCATCTTCGGCAACGAGTATGAAATGAACTTCACTAATGGCACGTATGCTCCCATCAGCGACCTCAAGAGTAAGCTGAAATTCATGTTCTTGGGTACCGGGCGCGATGATTTCCTCATTCAGGCTTCCCGTGGATTAGAGAAATATCTTACTGATCAGGGGCTGAAGCATACCTTCTATAATCCCGGTGGTGGACACACGTGGATGAACTGTCGTGATTATCTGGAACTGACCGTTAAGGAATTGTTCAAATGAGAAAATATATGTTTATGGCACTGCTCCTTTTGGCAGCAGTGCCAATTTTGGCTCAGCAGACTCGTGTCAACATACAATATGACCCGCAGCGTAATACCGAGGGTATTCTTCCTTTTAGCACTCAGGTGCTCTCTCCCGAGGTACTTGATGACCATACGGTTATTTTTCGTGTGAAGGCTCCCGAAGCCAAGAGTGTGCAACTCACAGGATCAATGTTTGTAGGTCAGGAGGCTCGTAAGCGCGTTGATTTCACCAAAGGCGACGATGGCGTGTGGACGCTTACCTTAGGGCCATTGGCTCCTGAGATTTACTTCTATTACATCATTATTGACGGTGTACAGAATATTGATGCCAACAATGAGTTCACAGGCCATGCCGCCATGCCTTCTTTCAGTATGCTGTTTGTTCATGGTGACAAACCTACGTGGTATGACCCCAAACCCGACGTGCCTCACGGAAGTATCACCACTCACTATTATTTCTCAAAAGTGACAAATGGGCTGCGCGATATGATGGTCTATACCCCAGCCAACTATAATCCGAAGAAGAAGTATCCAGTGCTTTATCTGATGGGTGGTTCCGGTGACCTCACGGAGACATGGGTGATGCATGGGCGCGCTAACTTCATTCTTGACAATATCATAGCAGAAGGAAAGGCTCGTGAAATGATAGTATGTTTCCCTAACGATCAGATGGTCACCCGAAGTCATCCTAAACACACTGAATTGGCTTTCCCTTTGGTGGAGCGTGAGCTGCTGGAGTGTGTTATTCCTTTCGTAGAGTCTCATTACAGTGTGATTAAGGACAAACATGCACGTGCTTTGAGTGGACTTTCCATGGGCGGACGTATGACGCAGTATGTGGCACTTCGTAATCTGGATGTCTTTGGTTCGCTGGGAATTCTTTCTGCTGCCATCGATCTTTCTGAAACACCAGTTGTCAATGAGCCTGATGTCAATGATCGTATAGACTATCTCTTCATCGGCGGCGGCACCTACGAGACAGGCTTTATGGCTCGCCACGAACGTTTGCATGAACAACTCGATAAGTTGGGTGTGAAGAACGACTATTATGTTGGTGGTGGCGGAGCACACGACTTGGTTACTTGGCGACATTTGCTATACGACCGTTTCCTGCCAAATTTGTGGCGGAATAATTATAAATGGAAGTAAAATGATACAAACGGGATAAAGAGGTAGACGAAACCTCATTATTCCGTTTCTTTTTTGAAGTGTTTTCGTTTATTTTTTGTATCTTTGGCACAAGAAAATAGTTTCTTTCGACTTTGTGGAAAAATAGTAATAACAATAAAACTTATTTGACAATGGTAGATTTTAGTTATCATGCACCTACTGAGGTGGTTTTTGGAAAAAATAGTGAGCAACGGATTGCTGCTTTGGTGAAGAAGTATGGCGGTACGAAACTCTTACTCCATTATGGAGGCAAGAGTGCTGAGAAATCGGGATTGCTCGATGTGGTGCGTGGTCAGTTACGCGAAGCCGGAATTCCCTTTGTGGAGTTGGGTGGGGTAGTACCTAATCCTTTACTCTCAAAGGTGTATGAAGGTATCGAACTTTGCCGTCGTGAAGGAGTCGATTTTATTCTGGCTGTAGGCGGTGGTAGCGTGATTGACTCTGCCAAGGCGATTAGTTTCGGACTGCCTTACGATGGTGACGTGTGGGATTTCTTTACAGGTAAGGGAACACCGCAAGTGGCTACTCCTGTGGCTTGTGTGCTGACTATTCCAGCTGCTGGCAGTGAGATGTCCAACGGATGCGTCATTACCAAAGCCGAAGGTGCATTAAAACGTTCCTGCGACGGTAGTGCCGGACGTTGCAAGTTTGCTATTATGAATCCTGAACGTACCTATACACTGCCTCCTTTCCAGACAGCATGCGGTATTACAGACATGACCATGCATACTTTGGAACGCTATTTCTCACAGGAAGACGACATGACGCTTACTGACAATATAGCTGAGGCTATCTTGCGTACTATTCAGGATGTAGCTCCTGACGTATTGGCTAACCCTACGGATTACCGTTCACGTGCGCAAATTATGTGGGCAGGGTCTGTTGCCCATAATGATCTTACGGGATGCGGCATGAGTGGTGACTGGGCAACGCATGATATGGAGCACGAATTGAGTGGAATGTTCGGCGTGGCTCATGGAGCAGGATTGGCTTCTCTCTGGGGCTCTTGGGCCCGTTATGTATTACCAAACAATGTCAGCAGATTCGTGCGTTTGGCTGTCAATGTGATGCATGTGGCCAACGACTTCACCAATCCCGAGGCTACAGCCCTGAAAGGAATTGAAGCCATGGAGCGTTTCTTCAAGAGTATTGGTATGCCCACAAGTATCCACGAACTCATAGGCCGTGAGATTACGGATGATGAAATCCGTGAGATGGCCCGTAAGTGTAGTCATGACGGCACCCATACGGTTGGAGGATTCCTTGTGCTGCATCGCGAGGATATGGAAAAGATTTATACCATGGCGAAATAAAGGTTAGTATCTTAAAACCTGAAACCTGAAACTTGAAACCTGATACTTTTTCATTATGAGAATATTGATTATCGGAGGGACGGGAACCATCAGTAGTGCTATTACCCGTCAGTTGGCAGAGATTGAACACGAATTGTGGCTGCTTAACCGCGGAAACCGTCGAAATGAAGTGCCTGAGAACGTAAAACAAGTTATTGCAGATATCGATGATGAGGCTGAGGTGCTTCGCCAGATAGGCGATACGCAGTTTGATGCCGTTTGTGAATTTATTGGATTCCTGCCTTCACAGGTAGAGCGTGACCATCGCCTTTTTGTCGGCCGTACACGCCAATATGTCTATATCTCGTCGGCTTCAGCATACAATAAACCTGCCCGTAACTATGTCATCAATGAGGGAACCACGCTGGCCAATCCCCATTGGCAGTATTCACGCAACAAGATAGCCTGTGAGGAATTATTGATGAAGTATTATCGTGAAGAAGGTTTCCCTGTCACTATTGTACGTCCCAGTCATACCTATTGCGAACGTGCCGTGCCGCTGAGTGTGCATGGCACGAAAGGCAGTTGGCAGGTTTTGAAGCGTATGATGGAAGGAAAGCCCGTCATCGTACATGGTGATGGAAGTTCTCTGTGGACGATGACATGGAACGAGGATTTTGCGCGTGGCTACATCGGTCTCTTGGGTAATCCACATGCCATCGGTGAAGCTTTCCAGATTATGTCTGACGAATCGCTGACGTGGAATCAGATTTATGAGGCAGCTGCCGCCGCTCTGGGTGTGACTTTCAAGCCTTATTATGTTTCATCCGATTTCCTGAACGCTGTGGCTCCCGCTGCTTATGAGTTGGAAGGCAATCTCACGGGTGACAAATCCGTCTCTGTGGTTTTCGATTGTTCCAAGTTGAAGACGGTTGTTCCAGGATTCAAGGCTACTGTCCGTTTTGAGGAAGGTGTCCGCCGATGTGTGGCTTATATCCTCAATCATCCCGAATGCCAGCAGGAAGATCCTGAATTCGATCAATGGGCTGATCGCGTCATTGCCGCTCTTGAAGAGGCCAAGCAAAAGATTTAGTATTCGTTTTATATGGAATACATCAAACTGAATAACGGCATCGAGATGCCTGTGTTGGGACTCGGCACCTACGAAGGAACCGATAAGGGCGTGGCGCTCCGAAGTGTGCGTGAAGCCCTTGACGTTGGGTACCGGCTTATTGATACTGCCCAGTATTATGGCAACGAGCAATACATCGGTCAGGCCATCAGGCAGTCAGGAGTGCCCAGAGAGGATATTTTCTTGACTTCAAAGATTTGGTTCAATCGTTTTGAGGAGTGCTATGAGGCCGTCCTTGAGTCCTTGCGTACCCTGCAGGTGGATTATCTTGACCTCATCCTGCTCCACTGGCCTTTCGGCAATACCTATAAGGCTTATCGTGATTTGGAACGGCTTTATGAAGAGGGAAAGGTGCGTAGTATCGGTGTGTCCAATTTCCATGCTGACCGTCTTATTGATATTGCCCGTTATAATAAGGTAGTGCCTGCCGTAAACCAGATTGAGACCAATCTGCTTTGTCAGCAACGCGAATGTCATGAATGGATGGAACGTCTTGGTGTGCGTCACGAAGGCTATGCTCCTTTCGGCCAGGGATTGGCTGATGATGTTTATGCCGATCCACGTTTGTTGGCCATTGCCGAACACTATGGAAAAACCACCCGCCAGGTGGCTCTCCGCTTTCTTATTCAACAAGGTGTGACGGTCATTCCCAAGTCCTCACGTCGTGAACGCATGGAACAGAATATCGATGTCTTTGATTTCCACCTTTCCGACGAGGAAATGCAACAACTGGCTGCATTTGACCGCCATGTGCCCCTCACCTGTGATCCGGCGGAACCCGGTGCCGTCTGGTCGTCAGATCAGTGGCATTGAAAATCGCAGGCCGAATGAACAGAGGGCGGTTCCCCGTACACAAGATTGCCTTCACGCCTTCACTTTTCTTGCAACACGTTGATGCAGAATGGTTTGCGGATGAAAGCGCGCTTTCATCCGCTTTCATATTCTGTCTTGGTTCGAATAAATCCTACCACTCTCCAAAAAGATTATCAATTGCTCGCGAATCTATCATAGATTGCTCACCGATTCATCATAGATTGAGCGCGAATACATGATTAAATGGTCATCAATGTATTATCTTTTCCGCTCCCGTTGATTATCTTTTCCCAGGCAACAGCGTGTGAAGGCAGATGAAACCGCGGTTTCATCCGTATTTCATTGTCTGTCAGCCGTTTACGAAACAGTGAAGGCATGAAGGCAGTTTAAGAGATTTCTCCGGTACTTACCGTTGTTGAGTACTTTTTTTGAATGCGGACTTTTATTACTCGGCGTGGAGTTTCATGGGAATTGGATGGCGTCTGATGGTGCGCTAAATTACTGCGAAGGCTCCGCAGCAGTACTGCGGATGATGTGCAGTACTGCTGCTAATGGGTCGCAGTAGTATTGCAACTGGTTCGCACTTTTGCAAGAAATAACAGCGCGAATGCCAAAATATGAGTGTTTCGGGGTGTTTTTTTCAGCAAAAACAGGAAAAATTTTTCTTACGTATGAACGTTGATCAGCGGGACTCTTTGATTCATTTTCTTTTCCGATTATTTGGAAGTAAAGAGATTAATGAATATCTTTGCGCTGTATAAGAAGAACAAGCATTCTATGCCACGACAAAAGCGAGAGAAAAGCGGCACGGGCATCTGCCATGTGGTGCAAGGGTAGGAATCAAACCTGTCCCTATGATTCCTTTGATTAATATGAAAAAGATTTTCTTTATATTGTTGTTCACATCGTATATATTCTCTAGTTGTATTAGATACGATGAGAAGTGTCTGCCATATTATTTATATTCAGTCACCCAGAAATCTGATATAAATTATAGTATGATTTCTAAATTAGATTCTTTCCCAACAGGAAGAGTCAAGTTGAAAAATGAATTTTATCCGGTTCCTGGAGACTATACTGTGGCAAGATTTTTATCTTTTAGTTATGACCAGGGTATGGAATCTAGTTTTGAAACCAATAATGTGTTGATTCTGAAAATAGATGAGAACCAACGAATCATTGATGGATATGTATATTGTTTGCAGTGGGCAGAAGTGCCTGTTTCTCAGGCATTATTTCGAATTACAAATAATAAAATCAAGATAAAAAACAGGCAATCAATATCCTCTCTTTTCACTTATAAAAAGAATACTGCAAATGAAAAATTGAAAAGACACAAAGGTTTTTTGGTTATTCCTGATAACATTGAAATACTTAAAAGTAATTATATTGATAAAAAAGACCAAAAGATATACTCATATGAACCTAATGAATTTGTGGTAGTGGACACAGGAACCATGATTCAAACAAAAAATGAAAATGGACTTAAAAAATAATTACGTAGTATTATTAATGATACTACTTTTATACAGTTGCTCGCAATTTGAAAGGAAACTTTCCCGATATATGGAGAAAAATATGCCAACATGTACAGATACAACATATTGGCGCATGGTAGATTTGCAGGACGTTATAGGAGTCAAGTATGACAAACTTTAAAAATCAAGGGGACAGGTTTGATTCATTCTGATGAAGAATATTTGGTAACAAGAAAAATAAATATCTTTGCGCTATATAACGTAAACAAGCATTCTATGCCACGACAAAAGCAAGAGAAAAGCGGCACGGGCATCTGCCATGTGATGCAAGGGAAGGAATCAAAAACTGTCCCTATGATTTTAGTAACAGATCAGAGAACCGTCCCCTGATCCAAACAGACCATGTGTTTTCGGTGAATGCCGGCCCTGCTTGGATCACCTCGATAGTTTATACGCCAAGAGGCCGCTTCAGTTGGCGTACTGGCCTGGAACTGGTGGCCGATTATAACTGTATTTTCGGTAACGGTTTGTATGAACAGGGGACTTCCCCTGTTCACTGTGGAAAGGATAAGAATCCCTTAGATAAGAGATGAGGGTGCATCATTAAGACGCGCCCTCACTTCATTTATTTGGTTTTTGGATTCTATTTGTTCATTCCGCTCAGGATATTGCCGTAATAGAGATACATCGCATTCTGGCCGATGGTACATTCGTTCTGTCCCCAGAAGAAGGGCCAGTCGTCCTTGTTCTCAATGTAGTCGGGCTGTAGCAGCAGCATACCGGGCACCACACCGCCGGCAATGAAAGTGAAATCGCTGCGGTTATTGCCGTATGCCACATCCTTGGGTCTTACACCCACCCCCATCACGAACGAACGGTTGTGGAAAGGATGACAGCCGAAAAGATAACTGGCAGGGCGGAGCACATCGTCGCGCGTTACAATATCGGGGAAGTATTTGTTCACCCAATAGTTGTTGATGCCTTGCGAGATGACCTGCCCGTTGCTGCCCCATCCTGCCCCATAGACCTCCACTCCGTAGGGATTGGCTTTGGCAATACTGTCAAGTTGTGCTTTATAGGCAAGGGCTATGGGACGCAGTTTCTTCAGAAAATCCTTGCTCATGGCAGGAGCGGCTTGAAGGGCAAGTGGGAATGATGACAGCGCAAAGCGCCTGTTGGGTGAATTGAAACTTCTCAGGAGATTTTTCTCCAAGTCCTTGATGTAACTCTTCTCGCCTGTTGTCAGGTAGAGTTGCCATGCTGCCTGTGGAGCAGGATTTCTCATGTCACCCCAGATTTTGAGAGCTGCTTTCAGACAACGGTCAGACAATTCCGAATTGAAATCCTTCATCACACGAGCCGTGGCAGCGAGTGCCGCACATGCCTGCTGATCGAGTCCACGGGGTTTGTAGGTGAAGAGCCAGCGTTCATCACCCGTCAGGTGCTTGTTGTCGGTGATGGTGGAAGGTTCATCGAGGCGGTTATACTGATAGAGGGTGGCATGGTTGATACCACGGCAAGCATGGCCGATTTGTTCTACTTGTGCCACTACGGGCAGTATACCGTGCTCTATCTGCTGGAGAATGTCGGGACGTCCGTCAGGGAAGTGGATGTTCACATAACGGTTCTGTTGGTCAATCATGGTCTCGTCACGCTCCGGGCGGAAGTTCTCCCATGTATTGATCATCGACATAACTGCTGAGCAGTGGCTTCCCGTTTCAATGTCGAAGTCACCGGCATCAAACCATCCGCCCTTGTCGAAGCCTGGAATAAATTCGAAGGGTTTATAAGGAGACCAAAGAGAATCACCCTGTTCGAAATTATCGAAATGAGGCGTTTTGTTGGGGGCTTGTATCACATCGTCGAGATGCGGCGTGCCGTGCCATACACGGTATCCTTCCTTTACGGTCATGTGGTCCATCTGTACAGGGAACCACACATCAAGCGAAGGATGCCACACTTTGTCGTAAACATTCTGGGCAATAGGGAAGGGGTTGGTCTTTTGACTGCCGTATTTCAGGAAGTAGATGCCTGGTTCTTTGATCTGTGAGAAATCACCCTTCACATAGTTGTAGCGCAAGTAGTCACCCCAGGCTTTCACAGGAGTGCTCAGCGCCAAAGTAGGTTCATTCTCAGCATTTACGCGCCATACTTCGAGATTTCCAGCTACATTTGTACCATCCTGTTCGATGATGGCCACCTTTTGCTGGTCTGGCAGATAACCCACTTGTGAGAAACCGATGACCGGCTCTCTTTTCCATCCTTTTACGGCATTGGGCTCCACATACCATTCCATTACCTTGCCGGTCTTTCCCACAGGCAGGATGCTGCGGGCCACAAACCAGCCGTTTTGTGCCAGCAGGCGTCCGTCAAAGAGGGCAATCTTCGTATCACTCTTCAAGAGTACCTTGTGGAGAGGGTCGTCGGGAGCCATCACGAAGGTGTTGGCTTCCGCCATGGGTTTGGCTACGGCAAATTCCTTTCTTCCACGAAGGTCAGCTGTGATGAGATTGTTCACCTGCATCGGCTTTTCAGAGAGAGGGCGCAATTCCGTGTCATTGCTTGCATAGCGGGGGAAGTAGGCTGGTTGCCCGTCGGCCATATAGGAATGGTTCCAATAGGCTGACGGGAGGAACTCCAGGTTGAATCCCGCCTTGCCCTCCAATGCTGTAGGTACTGGCTTGTCAAGCAATACGCTGATGGTGAATCCCTCATCTTTGGGACTGACTTTGATTTCAGATGAGAAGTTGTATTCCTTGTAATATAACTTCACGCTGACTGTTCCAGTAGCGCGATCCACCTGTCGGCTTTCCATCTCTGGCACCAGGTCCCATTGTTCTGGGGTGTCACTCAGGCGCACACCACCATTGGTGATGGTCATCACACCGTGGTGAATCACGTCGATACCTGAACGCTTTTCGTCGTAGAAGATGGCTGAGAATGGATTGCCATACACCATCACGTTCACGCCCTGGCGTTCCAGGTAGTTTTTACTGTTGAGTTTGAGGCTCTGCGCATAAGCGCCACTCACGGCAAAAACCAGAGCCAGCAGAGTCATAATTCTTTTCATAAAAATCACATTGAAATTTGATACTTTTTGCAAAAATACGGCATTTCAACAGAAATATGTCAGGCAAATGTATCACACATTTGTTAATTCGTCTCATTTGTATAGGGTTTGGCTTTTTTGTATTATCTTTGCATAGCCTTTGTATTGAGCTATAGTAAGAATCCCAACAATTATGAACAAATGAGAAAGATATTTTTGACTCTGCTGATGGCAGTAACGGCCATGGCCGGCATGGCTAAAGACTTTGTTGTGACTTCCCCTAACGGACAAGTGGTGGTAACCTTGAATGATAAGGATGGAAATCTTCGATACAATGTGTGCTATCAAGGCGTACAAATTCTGGAAGACTCCCCGCTGGGCGTCGTTACCGACCGTCTGGATTTCACCAAAGGACTAAGTATTGAGAACGCTTCTGAGCCACAGACCGTGGAGATAGCCTACGAATTGCGCACCATCAAGCAAAGCAATGTACATGTAACTTATCGTCAGACGGTACTTACCATTGCTGGCGAGGGCGGCAAGATGGAAATGGAATGGATGGTGAGCGACCGCGATGTGGCCTACCGTTACAAGTTGCTGCCTATTCGCAGACATGACCAGACACTGGTGGCCGTGGTGAAGAGTGAGGCAAGCGGATTCGTGCTGCCCAAGGGAACCACTACCTTCCTTTGCCCCCAGTCGCTCCCCATGACTGGCTTTGCTCGCACTGCTCCTTCTTACGAAACCAATTACACCCTCGACGATGCCATGGGCAAGAACGGTTGGGGGCAAGGCTATTCGTTCCCGTGTCTGTTTAAGACCCACCCTCAATCCCTCCCGAAGGGAGGGAAGTCTGACCTTTGGATTCTTATCAGCGAGACGGGTGTTGATGGCAATTACTGTGCTTCACGCCTGCTGAACGACCATGACGGCAGTTACAAGATAGGTTTCCCGCAGGAGGGCGAGTGCAATGGCATCGGTTCTGTCACACCGGCAATATCCCTTCCCGGCTATACACCTTGGCGCACATTGACCGTTGGAACCCAGAAGAACATTGTGGAGACCACGGTGGCCAATGACCTAGTGGAGCAGAAATATGAGGCCTCCAAGGAATACACCTACGGCAAGGGTTCTTGGAGTTGGATTATCGGAATGGATCCTTCGTGCAACTACGATGAGCAATGCCGCTATATAGACTTTTCTGCCCAGATGGGCTACCGCTCTGTACTCGTGGATGCCTTGTGGGACAAACAGATAGGCTATGAGCGAATGGAGCAGCTGGCTGCCTATGGCCGACAGAAGGGCGTGGGACTCTTCCTTTGGTACAACTCCAACGGCAAGTGGAATGATGCCCCCCAAACCCCTAAGGGCATTATGGACAACAGCCGTCTGCGCCGCAAGGAGATGAAATGGATGCAGCAGAATGGCATCCTGGGCATCAAGGTGGACTTCTTCGGAGGCGACAAGCAAATGATGATGCAACTCTATGAGGATATTCTGAGCGATGCCAACGATTTCGGCCTGCAGGTCATCTTCCATGGCTGTACATTGCCCCGTGGTTGGGAACGCATGTATCCCAACTATGTGGCCTCCGAGGCTGTGCTGGCCAGCGAGAACCTGCATTTCTCACAGGGAATGTGTGATGCTGAGGCCCGCAATGCCTGTACCCACACTTTTATCCGCAATACGGTGGGTTCGATGGATTTCGGTGGCTCAACACTCAACAAATACTATGGAGCCGACAACAAACATGGCAACCAGCGCCGCACGAGTGATGTCTTTGCATTGGCTACTGCCGTACTCTTCCAGAGCAGCGTGCAGCATTTTGCCATGGCTCCCAACAACCTCACCGATGCTCCCTCGTGGGCCATCGACTTCATGAAGCAGGTTCCCACCACCTGGGATGAAATCCGCTTCATTGACGGTTATCCCGGCCGCTATGCCATCATAGCTCGCCGCAGTGGCGACCAGTGGTTTGTGGCAGGCATCAATGCCGAAGAGCAGCCTCTGAAGAAGACCGTCTCGCTACCGATGATTACCGCCGGCAGCCAGCTGAAGGTGTATAGTGACGATGCAAAACTCCAGGGCAACGTGAAGACCCTGAAGCAGAACAAGAAACAGCAGTTCACGGTCACCATTCCCTGCAATGGCGGTGTGGTCATTGTTGCCAATAAATAAGGATTAAATAAAGTAACTTCAAATAACAACATTATGTACAAAAAGCTATTCACAATCGTAGCCTTTATGGCGTGCAGCATATCATTGGCGGCACAGACACTGGCTACCGACTATAAAGGTTCGGGCAACAATAACCCCATCAGTTCTAACATCTTCTGCGCCGACCCAACGGGTCTGGAGTACAATGGACGCCTGTATGTGTATGGCTCGAACGACCATCAGGAGTTTATGGCCAATGGTAAGAAGGGTGACAACACCTACGGCAACATCAAATCGATAGTTGTCTTTTCCACCGCCGATATGGTCAACTGGACCTTCCACGGCACCATCGACACGAAGAAGATCTGCAGCGGCTGGGTGACCAATCCGTGGTATAAGGGCTATGGGGTCTCGTGGGCACCTTCGGTTACGTGGCGTACTAACCCTGAAACGGGCGAGGATGAGTTCTTCCTATACTTCTGTAACTCGAGTCACGGCGTTGGCGTACTGAAGGCCAATTCGCCTATTGGTCCTTTTAAGTCGCCGAACCAGGAACTGATGATTCATTACGACACGCCAGGTGCAAACCCGCAGGGTACCAATGCCAATTTTGACCCGGGTGTGACCATCGATGACAACGGAGTGGGCTGGATTTCCTTTGGTGGCCTTGGTCCCAGTGAGATAATGCCCGAAGCTGCCCGCATTATAAAACTGAAGCCCTCGATGACCGAGGTGGACGGTGCTGCCGTGAAGATACATGCACCCTACCACTTTGAGGCTAACGAACTGAACGTCATCGGCGGCAAGTATGTCTATACCTATTGCTCGAACTGGGCAAACCGTGACAACAACCAATGGAACGCTTACAAGAGTGAGCATAACATCAGCGTAAGTGCTCCAGGCATAGCTACCATGTGCTATATGGTTAGCGACAACCCTCTTGATCCTGATTCTTGGGTATATAGAGATTTCTATGGTCCAGGCGTAGGAGGCAACAACCACTCGCATCTGCAGAAGTTTCAGGGCAAGTACTATCATCTGTACCACAACCACGGTGATATTCTGTTGAACGCTATGAAAAAAGAGGGTGAGGTAGATGCAAGTGCCGGCGACTACCGTTCTATCTGCGTGAACCAGACCACGGTGAACGAAACAACGGCAACCATAAGCCGCGTTACCCAGAACAGCGAGGGCGTCAAGCAGATAAAGAAACTAAATCCCTACGAATGGCAGGAGGCCGAGATGATGGCCAGTTGTCGTGGTGTGGGCTATGAGGACTATACTAACATCCAAAAGAATACAAGAATTAACACTCTGGGCAACGATGCCTCCATTAACATGCAGGTGAAGTTGAAGGCTGGCTCGTGGATTAACGTCCGTGGTATCAACTACGGAACGACTGGGGCCTCTAAGTTCACGCTTCGTGCCAAGGGTATAGGCAAGATGGAACTGCGCAACGGTTCCAGTCCCCGTACAAAGGTGGCCACCATCGAGTTCTCTTCGACAGAGATGGAAGAGCAGACCTTTGACATCCCTGAAGGCAAGCTGAAGGGTGAGAAGACCAACCTTTATTTCGTTGTCACAGATGCCACAGACTTCTACGTAGATGCCTGGCAGTTTACGGAAATGGGGACAGACGGCATTCAGACGATGGAGAACAGTAAGCCCGTTAAACGTCAAAGCTACGACCTCTCTGGCCGTCGTTTGTCAAACTCAAAACAGGCTCACGGCGTCATCATTGAGCAGACGATAGATGCCAACGGTGTGAAGCACCAGCGCAAGCACCTTTCAGGCAAACAGTAATCAAATCAATCCATAAACCTCTCAGGCATGAAGACAAAACTGATGTTGGCAATGGTTGCCCTAAGTATCGCAACCGTCTGTGTGGCACAAGATAAAACTCCTGTTGTCAACACTAAGTCGGGTCCCGTTCAGGGCATCGTACAGGAAGGCACGATGGCTTGGTTGGGAATCCCTTATGCAAAGGTAGAGCGTTTCATGCCTCCAAAGCCCGTCAAGGCGTGGAAAGAGGTAAGGACGTGCGACCACTGGGGGCCTCAGGCCATGCAGCTTACAAATCGCGAGATGGGAGAGGATGAAATGTCGGAACAATGTTGTGTGCTGAACGTGTGGACAACCCATGTTCCCCGTCGTCCTACTGGCGCTGAACTCAAGCCTGCCCTGCTCAAGCCCGTGATGGTTTGGCTTCACGGCGGAGGTTTCGATTCAGGCACTTCTGCTTGGGACCCGGGTATGTGTCTGGCAAAGAAGGACGTGGTGGTGGTGAGTGTGAACCACCGTCTGAACATCCTTGGATTCCTTGACCTCTCCACCTGCGGAGAACAATACAAGCACTCGGGCAATGTGGGTATGCTTGATGTGGTGAAGGCGCTGCAATGGGTGCACGACAACATCAAGGAGTTTGGCGGCGACCCCTACAATGTGACCATCTTCGGTGAATCGGGCGGTGGTGGCAAGGTGGGTACCCTGCTCAGCATGCCTCCTGCCAAAGGGCTTTTCCACAAGGCGATTATCATGAGCGGTACGATTCTGAACGTGAACACCAAAGCCATGAGCGAAGCATTGGGCGAGGCTGTGCTTAAGGAGTTGGGCATTGATAAGAAGAATGTGGAGAAAATTAACGACGTGCCCTACAAGGAACTCTATGCCGCCGGACAGAAGGCCATGGCAGCCAGTATCGGCACTCGTCGGCCAGGCACTCCCATGATGTGGGGATTTGGTCCTACGCCCGATGGTGATGTGCTGTTGCAGCAACCCTTCCAGCCCGGCTTTGCTGACATTTCTGCCCACGTACCCATTCTGATAGGCACCACTTTCAATGAGTTGCAACGTCTGTCCTACAATCAGTCCATGACCATGGATGATGCCCGCAATCAACTGGTTAAAACCTTTGGCGATGAGACCGGTGCCTATATCAAGGCGTTTGCCGAAGCCTATCCCGACTACACGCCCCAAGACCTGGTGAGCATCGACTGGCTCTTCCGTCCGAAGACCATCATCACGGCCGATGCCATTGCTGAAAGCCGGAAAGCCAATACCTATATGTATATGTTCACCTGGAAGTCGCCCGTCAGCAAGGGCTCTGTCCATGGCGCCGAACTGAAGTTCTGCTTCAACCGCCTGCACCACTCCCACAGCGATCTCCCTTCACCCAGTAAGGAAGACCTCACGCTGGCCGACCTCATGAGCAGCGCATGGGCTCAGTTCGCCGCCACCGGCAATCCCAACGTCGAGGGGCTTCCCGCCTGGCAACCCTATACCGCCCGAAATGGCGAGATGATGATTTTCGACTACAACTGCCGTATTCGCAACAATCCCGACCGCCGGCTGGAGCAGATTATCGACCGGCATTGCTTCAGACAGCTTGACGAATTCAGGTGGACCCATTGACTTTCGTAAAGAACAAAAAGGAAAATTATGGCCAGTAACTCAGATTTTGTTCAGTACATCGCCGACCAATGCGGTGGGGCAGGTGAGATTACGACGCGCAAGATGTTCGGCGACTACGGCATCTATTGTGACGGTAAAATCTTCGGACTTATCTGCGACAATCGTTTCTTTGTAAAGCCTACGGAAGCGGGTAGGCAGCTGCTGCGGGCCATAGAGATGCGGAAGCCCTATGATGGAGCCAAAGACTATTTCTATATCGCAGATGTGGATGACCGTGACTATCTCTCCTCGCTTGTCCGTGAGACCTGCCGGCACCTTCCTGCACCTAAGAAGAAAAAGTAATTCAAAGAGCGCTGTTCTATATATTGACAGGAGGGTATCGCGAATTCTCTCCTGGATTCTCAAATGCATTGCAAAGATACAACATTCCGCCGACGCAATGTCCCCTTATTAGAACTTATGGGTACCTTATTATGACTTATTGGTACCTTATCGTTCCTTTCTGGCATTTCCACTCATTGGAAGGCTTGCTTCTAATGATCAGAAGCCTTGCTTCCACCCATCGGAAAGGATGTAAGCGCTGGTTCTGAACAGTGGTCCCATCCAGAGTCGTTTTTTTGTAAAAATCCGAAAAACGCCACAATGTCACAATGCCACTTTGCCACATTAAGCACCTTTCAGGGGTTAGATTCAGAAGGCGTGATTACAAATTGAAAGAAAAATACGGAAAAATATCTATAGATTATAAGCTAATTAATATTATTATAATATATTATATATAATATATTATAATAACCTTTAACTCTACATTCTTCTCTGAAAGTCGGAACCACCTTAATGTGGCAAAGTGGCAAAGTGGCGATGTGGCAAAATGGGTGAACGATTCGTGACCCCATCCTATTTGTTAAACATATTTAAATTATTAAAGAAATATAGTACTTTGTATTGCAAGGTACTAATATTTTGCCTATCTTTGCAGTATGAAAGGTGACTGATGGCCACAGACTCGCCTTTCGGCAGTTATCGCGAGACTGCTAAAGTGTTTAATTTCAAAGGTTTAACGACTATGAACATTGACAATGCAAAGTCGCAGATGCGGAAGGGGATGCTGGAATATTGCATCCTGTTATTGCTCAAGGAGCGGCCTGCCTATGCCTCCGACATCATCCAGCAACTGAAGGAAGCGGAACTGCTGGTGGTGGAAGGAACACTCTACCCGCTGCTGACCCGACTGAAGAACGACGGGCTGCTGGGCTATGAGTGGCAGGAGAGTACGCAGGGGCCTCCTCGTAAGTACTATGCCCTGACCGATGATGGGCGTCTCTTTCTCAACGAACTCGATCAGGCGTGGACGGAAATAGCCCATACCGTGGGAGTCTTGAAGTCTAAAACCGTGCTTATTAACAATAAAAACGTATGAAAAAGAACATAACCATTAACCTTTTCGGACAGCTCTACAACATCGATGAGGATGCCTATGAGTTGCTGAACAACTACGAGGAGAGCCTGCGCCATCACTTCAGCAAGCAGGAGGATGGGGCTGAAATCTTCAACGACATAGAGGCCCGGATTGCCGAACTGCTCTCGGAACAGAAGGCAAAGGGTGTGGAGGCCATTTCCATAGAACACGTGCAGGATATCATCAAGCGGATCGGCGCGCCGGAGGAGATTGGCAACGAGGAGATGGATGCTGACGAAGGTGGACGGCACGGAGAGAGAGATGCTGCTCCTAAGCGGCTCTACCGTGATATGGAGAATAAGATGTTGGCTGGTGTGTTGGCCGGATTTGCCAATTATTTCGGTGGTGACCGCACCTGGTGGCGCATCGGTTTCGTACTGATTTGCATCCCGCTTTTCGGCTTCTTCAGGCTAATGCATATCGGGTTTATGAACCTGGGACCCATCCTCGCCTATGTGGTATTGGCCATCCTGCTGCCTTCGGCTGCCACACCCGAAGAGCGGCTGAAGATGAAGGGAAAGGCTGTGAACCCGCAGACGCTGGCCAACGAGGTGACCAACGAGGCCCAGCAGAAGATGGATGCTGCCGTGGATGCTCATAATCATAGGAATAACGTGAATGCCAGGGGCTGCGTGGCAGGATTCTTCAACATCTTGGTGGCCATGTTCCAGCTGATACTGATCATTGTCTGTTCGGTGGCTTGTGTGGCCATCCTCATTATGCTGTTGCGGCTGTATATTGTTCCCCGGACTGTCATTGGCGAGTATTTCCAGGAGGAGCAACTGGAATTGATGCAGCATCCGGAGCTGTTCTGGACGCTCGGCGTCTGTGCCTTGGTGGCTTGTCTTATTCCCATTTATTGTGCGGTGCATGGCCTGATGAAAAAGACGGGTAGAATAGGTTCTATGGGAATCTTGCAGCGCGTGTTCTGGATGGTGCTGTGGCTGGCAGCCGTGGGCGGTTGTGTATTTGCCATGAAGAATATTTCCGACCTGGAAATAGCCGTCAACGACCAGAAGTACCAGGCGCATCTTCATGTGCAGGACGGTGTGAGCGAGGAATTCTATTTTCACGATGAGGAATGGAAGTATTATCAGGACAACCATTGGAAGCTGCTGAAGGCCGAAAACTGTCTCAGCCGCCGTTATACGAACAGCGGGAAATACTTCACGGGCGACCGTCGGGTGCGCTATCTGGATGCCTACGACCCCAGTGGTAACCTGCTCTTCCAGGCTGAGCGTACCGAAAAGAAGGCTCCCGGCCATTATCGGCTGACATGTAATGCAAGAGCCGACAACTGGGGCGCCTTCATCTATGCCGAGACTGCTATGGGACGCGACTCTATCTCCATCACGCCGCTGGGCAATGAGGGCGGAAATATCTGGCAGATGGCCGTCGATTATGTGGCCAGAGTTTCCGATGCGGAAATCAACACGACTGAGAACGGTCACTTGATGAAACGCATCGCGGAAGCAAACAACGGCAATGGATTTGGTTGGACCCAAACCATCCTGAAGGATATTGAGGTAGGTCCTGACAGTCTGGTGCGCTATGGCGTCTATGCCGACTCCGAACTGTCTGAATCCAATGCCAACAGGTTCCATTGGTTCTCTGCCACGGATTTCAAGTTGGAGCCGGTGGAGTAACGAATCAGGCTTGCTTTTCGCTGAAACGTATCCCTTACTTTCGTTAATGTCTCATTTTAACGGAAGTAGGGGATTTCTTTACATATTTATACGCGCGAAAACGGGAGAAATGCTTATCTTTGCAAGGATAAAAACCTAAAAGATGATAAAGAACATTTTTGCCGTACTACTATTTCTTGCTCTCAGTACAGGTGTTGAGGCTCAAGAGAAGACCATGACTTCACCTGACAAGCGCATAGAAGTGAAGCAAGTGAATTCCGGTTTCGAAGTTTTCCATGGCGGGAAATTGGTGTTGAGCATGTCAACTGCCCCTCTCAAGGGAGGAAACAGGATGGAAGGTCCCAAGCGCCTTCTTGTCAGCTATGATATGTTGGCAGGCAAGCGTCTGCATTGCGAGAATGAAGCCAATGAGTATCAGTTGTTGATAGAGGATAGAGGAAAGAGGAAAGAGGAGAGAGAAATGAACATTGTCTTCCGCGTATTCAACGACGGCGTGGCTTTCCGTTATGAAAAGAGAGGAGAGAGGAGAGAGGAGAGAGGAGAGAGAATAGAGGAAACAACCACCTTTAGGATTCCTGAGGGCACGAAGCGGTGGATGCAGCAATGGACGGATGCCTACGAAGGTTTCTTCCCACTCTCTACCACTTACAAGGTGCAGCCCGTCCCTTCATTCAGCGGAGTTTCAAAGTCGGCAGAAGGCTATAACAACCGCTGGGGCTTCCCTGCCTTGCTCGAACCCGTTGACGGCACGTTTGTGCTGCTCACGGAGGCGAATATCGGGCGCGGGCAGAGTGCTGCCTGTCTCTTTAATGACGGGGAGAACTACCGCGTGACTCCGGCTGAGAGTGATGGCGGCAGCAAATTCTTCACTCTTCACTCTTCACTCTTCACTCCCTGGAGAGTGGCCATCATCGGAAGTCTGAAAGATGTGGTGGAATCCACGTTGGTGACCGATGTCAGCGAGCCGAGCAAAATTGCCGATACCCGTTGGATTCAACCCGGCACGGTTTCATGGATCTACTGGGCCTATAACCATGGCTCTAACGACTACAATATCATCAAGCAATATGTGGATATGGCCGTCACCCTGCATCTGCCTTACGTGCTCATCGATGCGGAATGGGACACGATGCAGGGCGGAAAGACCATTGAGGATGCCATCAATTATGCAAAATCGCAGGGCGTGAAGCCGATGATCTGGTATAACTCATCCGTGGGATGGGTGGATGGTGCTCCCACGCCGAAATACCGTCTGAACAAGAAAGAGGACCGCGAGAAGGAGTTTGCATGGTGCGAGCGGATGGGTGTGGCCGGTGTGAAGATTGATTTCTTCTCCGGCGACAACCAGTTGAATATGGACTACCAGCAGGATTTGCTGGAATGTGCCGCCCGCCATCATCTGCTGGTGAATTTCCATGGTGCGACGATTCCGCGTGGCTGGCAACGCACATGGCCAAACCTGCTCTCCACGGAGGCCGTCTATGGTGCTGAATGGTACAACAATGTGCCGACCTTCACCGACAAGGCAGCCTGCCATAATGCTACCCTGCCTTTCACCCGCAACGTCATTGGACCGATGGACTATACACCCTGTACGTTTAGCGATTCGCAGCATCCCCATATCACCACCAATGCCCATGAACTGGCTTTGACCGTACTGTTTGAGAGCGGTCTTCAGCATCTGGCTGACAAGCCCGAGAGCTATTTTGCACAACCCAAAGAGGTGCAGGAATTCCTGAGCAATCTCCCGACGGTTTGGGATGAGACGCGTCTTGTCTCGGGCTATCCCGGTGAATATGTCGTGATGGCCCGCCGTAGTGGTACCACCTGGTATGTGGCCGGCATCAACGGCACCGACTCCGCAAAGACCATTCCCCTGCAACTTGCTGATATTGTGAAAGGGGAGCGTTTCACAAGGGCTTTCTTTGACGGACGTAACGAGCGGGAGCCGTGGGATATCCTTCCCATCGGCGGACGGTTGTCGCCGTCAGTTACCTGCAAGCCCCGTGGCGGCTTTGTCTTTGTCTTTGAGGAAGATGTCCATAATCCCATGTTATGGTCAGATGTTCCCGATCCCGATGTCATTCGCGTGGGTGACACCTTTTACATGGTATCCACCACGATGCACCTGATGCCGGGTGCTCCCGTCATGGCTTCGAAAGACCTGAAGAACTGGGAAACCGTGGGCTATATCTTCAACAAATTGACGGATTCACCGAAATATGACATGCAGAACGGGACAGCCTATGGCCGGGGCCAGTGGGCTACCTCACTGAAATACCATAACGGTAGGTTCTATGCGCTTTTCGCTCCCAACGAGAATGCGCCTCAGCCCGGTCCTCAGCATCCCGGTGAAACCTATATCATGACGGCACCGCAGGCTTCAGGTGCCTGGACACTGGTATCGCGTATGCGCCATTTCCATGACTGTTCGTTGTTCTTTGACGATGACGGACGCGTCTATGTGATTTATGGCACAGGTGAATTGATGGAGTTGAAGCCCGATCTTTCGGATGTCATCGAGGGCACCCACCGGCAGTTGTTCAAGCGTGAGGCTGAGGAGAAAGGTCTCTTGGAGGGTAGCCGGATGATCAAGCACAACGGCAAATACTACCTGCTGATGATTTCCCATTCATATGCCCCGGGCCATCATCGCCGTGAGGTGTGCTACCGTGCTGACAATATACTGGGTCCTTACGAGAAGCAGGTGATTCTGGAAAGTGAATTTGGTGGCTTCTCCTACGAGGCTCAGGGTACCATCGTGGATACGGAAGACGGCGATTGGTACGGCATTATTTTCCAGGATCGTGGCGGCGTGGGTCGTGTGCTCACGTTGATGCCTTGCCGTTGGATTGACGGATGGCCGATGCTGGGTGATGAGAACGGTAAGGTGCCCGAAACGGTAAGACCGCTGAAAAGCGGACAGCCCGCGGCATCTATTGTCAAGAGCGATAACTTCTCATCTGACAAACTCGGACTTCACTGGCAATGGAACCATAACCCCATTGACAAGTCTTGGTCTTTGAAGGAACGGCCGGGATACTTGCGTCTGAAGACGAACAGGGTGGTTAATACCCTCTATCTCGCCCCGAACACATTGACTCAACGCATGGAAGGCCCGCAATGCAGCGGTGCCATTGAAATGGACCTCTCTCACATGAAGGATGGCGACTGTGCCGGATTGGCAGCCTTCAACAGCGACACGGGTGCCCTCTGCGTCAAGAAACAGGGTGGTAAGCTTGTGCTGCAAATGAATGAACTCTCCGTGAAACTCACCGACCGCGACAAGGAGGTGACTTCAAGTGAGGAGAAGACCATTGAGCAGGTTCAGCTCCACCAGCCGAAGATTTGGTTGCGCGTCGATGGCGATTTCCGCCCGAGAGAAGGCCGTTTCCCTGGTGGCCGTGACAATGCCAACTTCTATTACAGTCTCGATGGTTCCGAGTGGATTCAAATAGGAACCGCCAACTATCCCTTGCGCTTCGATTGGCAGCGTTTCTTCATGGGTACCAAGTTTGGTATCTTCAACTATGCCACAAAGCGGTCAGGTGGTTATATAGATATCAATCAGTTCACTTATCACAAGAAATAATATCAAAAACTAATAAATCATGAAACGTACAAGTATTATTATTGCCCTCTTTGCCGCTACGACAGCTTGGGCTCAGCCACAGGGTGGCTTCGGTTTCGGTGGACAGCAACTCTCTGCCGAGCAAATGCACTATTCTCAGAAATTCAGTGATATCAACTATGCCGGTGATGACAAGGCTTATCATACACTCGACATTTATCTGCCGGAGAAGAAGGCGGATAAATATCCCGTCGTCGTACATATCTACGGAAGTGCATGGTTCAGCAACAGCAGCAAGGGAATGGCCGACCTCGGCACCATCTGTGCTGCCTTGTTGAAAGCCGGCTATGCCGTGGTGACACCTAACCACCGTTCCAGTCAGGATGCCAAATATCCTGCCCAGATTCATGATATCAAGGCCGTTATCCGCTATCTGCGTGCCAATGCTGACAAATATCAGCTCGATACCACCTTTGTAGCTACATCCGGTTTCTCTTCCGGTGGTCATCTTTCATCATTGGCTGCTGCCACTTCCGGCACAAAACAAACCTCTGTAGGCACGGAGCAAATCGATTTGGAAGGTTCGGTGGGAGCCTATACCGATTATAGCAGCCGTGTCAATGTGGCTGCCGACTGGTCGGGCCCCGTGGATTTGCTCCACATGGATTGCGGAAAGGCCATGATGATGAATCCTTCCCCAGAGCAGGTGTTGTTGGGAGGTGTAACAAAAGAGGATGCGCCTGACAAATACCGCTCTCTGAGCGTAGCTACCTATCTGGACAAGAACGATCCTCCCATCATCGTTTTCCACGGCACGGAGGATAATGTGGTTCCCTTCTGTCAGGGTGAACAGTTCGCCGTAGCCCTTCAGGATGCTGGCGTCAAGTCGGAGTTCTATCCCGTTGACGGAGGTGGCCATGGTTTCAATATGTACACCGAGGAGAATCTTGCCCGCATGGTGAAGTTCTTCGATGCTGCACGCAATAAGTAACCCTAACGATAACGTTAACCCTAACGATAACTGAAAGATGAAAAGATTTCTATTATCAATCGCAATATTGGCAACCGGCCTGCAGGGAATGCGGGCTGAAGTAGATCCTAACTTCTATATCTACATCTGTTTCGGACAGTCTAACATGGAGGGCAATGCCCAGTGGGAAGCCCAGGACGTGGGCAATGTGGACCCTCGTTTTCAGATGCTGGCCACCTGTGATTTTACTAATCCAAAGCGCACGAAGGGCAACTGGTACACAGCTGAATGCCCCATCGTCAGCCCTGTGGGAAAACTGGGTCCTACCGATTATTTCGGACGTACGATGGTGAAGGAACTCCCCGACAAGAAAATCGGTGTCATTGCCGTCGCCATGGGTGGCAGTCCCATTGAGATGTTCGACAAAGACCTTTACGAACAGAAATACAAGGACAATTACAACGAGTGGTGGGCGCAGATAGCCCGAAACTACTATGGAGCCAATCCTTACGGCCGTATCATCGAGATGGCCAAGAAAGCCCAGCAGGTGGGTGTCATCAAGGGTATCTTGCTGCATCAGGGAGAGTCGAACAACGGCGACGAGAAGTGGCCTGGAATGGTGAAGAAAATCTACCGCGATATGCTCAGCGACCTCGGTCTGAAGGCTGCTGATGTGCCCATCTTTGTGGGTGAGACGGAGTATGCCGATATGGGTGGCAGTTGCTCATGGCATAATCATGTTGTTGCCAAAATCCCCGAGGTCATCCCTACCGGTCATGTCGTATCAGCCGAAGGCATTCCCGGCAACGGTACCGACCCTTGGCACTTTTCAGCCGCAGGCTATCGCACATTCGGCAAGCGCTATGCCGAAAAGGTTCTAGATGTGATGAATCATCCTGAGGATTACTTCAAATACTGGACTATCGGCGAACGGCTCACAGGCGGCCTGTCGGCCTTGACTCAAAAAGAATTTGCCATCGTCAACGAGGCCGAAGGCAAGGCCTTCTATTGTCCGTCGGGTCAGCAGTTAGGCTATGATGACTATAAGACGGCATTGGTTAATGTCAATGAAGGATGCCTCTTCAAGGTGGGTAGAATCACCGGTGGCCGCAGTCTGCGCCTCATCACTACCGACGGTGAGGATTATCAGCTGGATGGCAACACGGCCTATCTGAATTCAGAGGCCCTGACGGGTAGCAGCTGCTTCGTCCAAGGGCTGAATGGGCAGCGCGGCTACGACATCCAGGATGGTGCCGTATGGGACATCCAGTATGTGGAAGGCAAGGGCTGGACGTTGCTGAATAAGGGTACCGGCAAGTATCTCAAGGATGCCGCACATCCCGCTATGTTCGACGAGCCTACCTATTTCACCTTCTGCACGCTTACCCCCACTACCGGTATCCAGATCATTGAGAATTCGCCATCGGCCATTGGTCGTTCACGTTCTGGAGATTCCGTCTATAATCTTCAGGGTATCAAGGTAGGGGAGAAGAGCGACTGGAACAGCCTGCCTCGAGGTCTTTATATCATTAACGGAAAAGCAAAACTTAAGAAATAAATGAGAAACATCTTTCTTTCTCTTCTGCTGGCAGCCGTGGCAATCGGAGCCACGGCCCAGAATCGTCTATACGAAAACGAGTTCCCATTGGGTGATGTAACGCTGCTTGACGGCCCATTGAAGCACGCTCGTGACCTCAACGTCAAGACTCTCTTGAAGTACGATTGCGACCGTCTGCTGGCACCCTTCCGAAAAGAGGCTGGTTTGGAACCTAAAGCCAAGACCTATCCTAACTGGGATGGATTGGACGGTCACGTAGGAGGTCATTATCTGACAGCAATGGCTATCAATGCCGCCACGGGCGATGAGGAATGCCGCCGCCGTATGGAGTACATGATCAGCGAGATTGCTGAGTGTGCTGCGGCAAATAAGAAGAATCATCCAGAATGGGGCATCGGCTATATGGGCGGTATGCCCAATAGTGCGAACATCTGGAATAGTTTTAAGGATGGCGACTTCCGCGTATATAGCGGTTCGTGGGCACCCTTCTACAATCTCCACAAGATGTATGCCGGACTTCGCGACGCATGGGTATATTGTGGTAATGAGCAAGCGAAGAATCTCTTCCTGGAGTTCTGCGACTGGGCTGTCAACATTACATCGAAACTCACAGATCAGCAGATGGAACAGATGCTTGGCAACGAGCATGGCGGAATGAACGAAGTCATTGCCGATGCTTACGCCATCACGGGTGAAAAGAAGTATCTTGAATGTGCCCGTCGTTTCTCTCATAAGCGGTTGCTCACGCCTCTGTCACAACGGCAGGATTGTCTCGACAATCTGCATGCCAATACGCAGATACCGAAAGTGGTGGGCTTTGAGCGTATCGCTGAAGTAAGTCGTGATGAGGTGTATCATTCGGCTGCCTCCTTCTTCTGGGACATCGTCACCGGAGAGCGTACACTGGCTTTCGGCGGCAACAGCCGTCGTGAGCACTTCCCTGCCAAAGATGCCTGTATGGACTTTATCAACGACATTGATGGACCGGAGACCTGCAATACCAACAATATGCTGAAACTGACCGAAGACCTGCATCGCCGTAATCCTGAGGCACGCTATGCTGACTTTTATGAGCAAGCCATGATGAACCATATCCTCTCATCGCAACATCCTGAGCATGGAGGCTATGTCTATTTCACGCCAGAGCGTCCGCGTCATTACCGTAACTACTCGGCTCCCAATGAAGCCATGTGGTGCTGTGTGGGTACCGGCATGGAAAACCATGGTAAGTATGGACAGTTTATTTACACCCATTCGGGTGATGCGCTCTTTGTGAACCTCTTTGTGGCATCCGAACTGAACTGGAAAGAACGGGGCGTTGTGCTTCGTCAGGAGACCAATTTCCCCTATAGTGAAGAGAGCCGCATCACCATCACCAAGGGTAAAGGCCGTTTCTCCCTGCTGGTGCGTTATCCAGGGTGGGTCCGCCCCGATGAGTTTAAGGTGGCGGTAAACGGTACACCCGTAAACATCATCACGGGTCCTTCTTCCTATGTCACCATCGACCGTAAATGGAAACGTGGTGATGTGGTCACCGTTTGTTACCCCATGCACGCAAGTCTTAAATACCTGCCCAACGTGCCTCAGTATGTGGCGTTGATGTATGGTCCCATCCTGCTTGGAATGAAGACAGGTACGGAGGATATGGCACACCTCATTGCCGATGACAGCCGTTTTGGTCAGTATGCAAGCGGAGCCAAGCTACCCATCGATCAGGCGCCCATTCTGATAAATAATAACATCGAGGACATTCCCTCGCAACTGACACCCATACCTGGGAAACCGCTCCATTTCACGCTCTCTACGAAGATGATTAACGGCATCTCGGGAGAATTGCAGCCTTTCTTCGAAATCCACGACAGCCGATATATGATGTATTGGCTTGCGTTGACGGAGGACAGTTATCACCAATATCTCGACCGTCTCGCTCAGGAAGAGCGTGAGCGGCAAGCCTTGGAGGCACGTACTATTGATAAGGTGCAGCCCGGAGAACATCAGCCAGAGACAGATCATAAGATGGAGACCGACGGGAGTTATACCGGTAATTCCAACAATGTTTTCTTCCGTGATGCCCGCGATGGTCATTCGTTCAGTTACCTCATGCAGACTGGTGGTCGCACAGATTTGAGCTTACGTCTGAAATATTGGGGCGTAGGTGAGTGGAAGACGCATGAGTTCGACATCTTTGTTGATGATGTGCTGGTACAATCGGTCAATAACACAGGTAAGTACCGTATCTCCGAGTTCAAATATGAAACCTACGAACTGCCTGCCACCGTGCTTAAGGATAAGAAGCAGGTGCGCGTGAAGTTCGTGGCAAAGCCTCATCGTCAGATTGGTGAAATATATGAAGTAAGATTAGTACAGCCATAGAATATGAATGATCTTAAAAAACTTTACATTGCCGGTTTACTTCTCATAGCTCCGGCTTTGGTGACAGCACAGAATCCCTTTGTGCAGACGTGGTTCACTTCCGATCCGGCCCCGATGGTGCACGACGGCACAATGTATGTCTATACCGGGCATGATGAGGACAAGGCTGACTTCTTCTGGATGCAGGAGTGGCGTGTCTATTCCACAAACGATATGGTGAATTGGCAAGACCATGGTTCGCCCTTGGCCTTGGAGAGTTTCACATGGGCCGACGATCGTGCCTGGGCTTCACAGTGTATTGAGCGCGATGGCAAGTTCTTCTGGTATATCTGCGCCCATTCAAAATTGTCTAACGGCATGGCTATCGGAGTGGCTGTGGGTGATTCACCAACGGGGCCTTTCCGTGATGCTATCGGTAAACCGCTGTTTGAGAATGGTTCCTGGGATCATATCGACCCCACGGTGATGATCGATGATAGCGGACAGGCTTGGCTCATGTGGGGTAATCCTCAGTTGTATTACTTGAAACTGAATCGCGACATGATCAGTTACGAGGGCGAACTTGGTCGGATTGAGATGACCGAGGAAGCTTTCGGCTCACCTGTTATGAACAAGCGTGAGAAGGGTAAGCAGTATCGGGACAGTTATGTGGAAGGGCCATGGCTGATGAAGAAGCCGGTTTTGCGCCTCTCCAAAAAGAAGCGGAGCGGATATTATCTGCTCTATGCTGCCGGTGGGGTGCCTGAGCATATCTCCTACAGCACTGCTCCTTCGCCCTTAGGCCCATGGAAGTATGTAGGGGAGATTATGCCACTTTGCGACACGAATTCGTTTACCAACCACTGCGGTGTGGCAGACTATAAAGGCCATAGCTATTTCTTCTATCACACAGGAAAACTCCCTGAGGGTGGCGGCTTTGGCCGTAGTGTGGCTGTGGAAGAGTTCCAGTACAACAGCGATGGCTCATTCCCAAAGATTATGCCTACCGACGAGGGTGTGAAACCCGTGGCCGCTTTCAATCCCTACCGGCGGGTGGAGGCAGAGACGATGGCCTTTTCCCGTGGGGTGAAGACGGAACAGAACGATGCCATTGGAGTATATGTTACGGATGTGCATAATGGTGATTATATCAAGTTGCAGAATGTTGATTTCGGCACGAAAGGTCCCGTCGCCTTTTCAGCGCAAGTGGCGAGCGGACTCCGTGGTGGAAGTATAGAACTTCGTATCGACAGCATTGGCGGTAAGGAACTGGTGCATCTGGATGTGCCCGGCACAGGAGGTTGGGAACAGTGGCAGACTCTCTCTGCAAATCTGAAAGAAACTGTCACAGGCTCTCATGACCTTTATCTTTTATTCAAAGGCCGTAAGGGTCCGAAACTCTTCAATATCGACTGGTGGGAATTGCAATTGAATCTTTAAGTGTCTGAAAAGACGGGATATGAGTTTTTTTTTCTATCTTTGCAGCGTTATGAGAAAAAATGTCTATCTACTACTAATCATTGCGCTGTTGAGCGCATGGGGCGTGGCCGAGACCTATGCCCAGAATACGGAAGTGATTTACTATTCGCCCAACATCGTCAGAGTGGTGAAGACTCCGACCGATGCGAAGGTGGAGCACCATAGTTGGGTGGTGACGGCCAAACCACAGGCTGGTAATGCGAAAAATGTGCTGGTGAAGAAAGACGATATCGGCCGCCTTACTTTCACGGATAAGAAAGGCAACGTGTTGCTGCGCGAAGGGGGGGCTGCTTTCCGTCCGATTACGGAGGGTGTGGATAAGGGCCGCTATCGTGTGATACAGAGTTTCAGCCTGGAAGGGCAGGAACCTGTCTATGGCTTCGGAATGCTCCAGAACGGTAAGATGAATCAGCGTGGTGAAAACCGACGGATGATGCAGTCGAACCAAGAGGACTATGCCCACTTCTTCCAGAGCATCAAGGGCTATGGTGTCTTCTGGGACAACTATTCGCCTACTACTTTGAATGATGACGGGCAGACGCTGAAGCTGGAATCGGAGGTCGGTGAACTGGTTGATTATTACTTTATCTATGGTGGCGACGCCGATGGTGTGATCAGCGGTATGCGCTGGCTTTCAGGTAAGGTACCCATGTTGCCGCTCTGGACCTATGGCTTCCATCAGAGTCGCGAGCGTTACGTCAGTTCAAAGCAATTGCTCGATGTGGTGGATACCTATCAGCAAACGGGTGTTCCCCTCGATGGTATCATTCAGGACTGGCAGTATTGGGGCAGCAATTATGTGTGGAATGCCATGGAGTTCGGCAATGAGGATTTTGCCGATTATCAGCAGATGATCGACCGTGTGCATCAGCAGGGAAAGCATCTGAATATCAGTATATGGGCGAGTTTCGGCCCTATGACGAAACCCTATCGTGACCTTTCGGAGAAGGGCTTGCTCTTTGATTTCCAGACTTGGCCTCAGAGCGGTCTGACCTTCTGGCCTCCCCGTATGGATTATCCGAGTGGTGTGCGAGTGTATGATCCTTTCAGCAAGGAAGCCCGTGATATCTATTGGCGCCATCTCAGCCGACTCCATCAGACGGGTATCGATGCGTGGTGGATGGATTCCACCGATCCCGACCATCTGGATTTTCAGGAGAGTGATCTTGATCAGGTGCGCCCCATGACCGATCCTGTTTCAGGCAAGGAGGGGCAGGCCTCGTGGCGTTCTATGCGCAATCTTTTCCCATTGGCTACCGTAGAGGGTGTTTATAACCATCAGCGGGCCGTTGACAAGAATAAGCGTGTGTTTATCCTCACCCGCAGTTATTTCGCCGGTCAGCAGCGCACGGGGGCCAACACCTGGAGTGGTGATGTCAATTCTTCCTGGGATGTGCTCCGAAAGCAGGTTCCGCTTTGCCTGAACTATACGCTGACGGCCAATCCCAACGTGAATACGGATATCGGCGGTTTCTTTGCAGGGGCTTACAATACCAAAGGACGGCTTTCGGGCATGAACAATCTGCAATACCGTGAACTCTATGTGCGCTGGATGCAGTTTGGACTGTTTTGTCCGATGATGCGCAGCCACGGCACGGACGTATGGCGCGAACTGAATTACTACGACAAGCCAGGCGAGCCTGTCTATGATGCGCTGCTCGCTGCTGTCAAGATGCGATATCAGTTGTTACCTTATATCTATAGTACCTCATGGCAGGTACACCAGAATGATGACAGTTTTATGCGTGCCTTGATGATGGATTTCAAGGACGACCCCAAGACTTTGGATAACAACCGAGAATTCCTTTTCGGCCGTTCACTGTTGGTGGCTCCCGTCGTGGAAGCACTCTATACACCTGAAAAGATACAGAAGGAAGTTACGGCTGACTGGACAGCGAAGAAGACTTATGATGTCTATCTGCCGCAGGGTACCCAGTGGTATGACTACTGGACGAATGAACGCCTGGATGGCGGACAGACCGTAAAGGCTGACGGCACGCTGGCTCATTGTCCTGTCTATGTGAAGGCTGGTAGCATCCTACCGCTCTGCAAGAAAGAGGTGATGAATGCCAATATCGCTGACTGGCAGACGCTTGACTTGCTGGTCTATCCCGGAACTGATGCCACGTTCACGCTTTATGAGGATGAAGGTGACAATTATAATTACGAACAGGGGGCTTACAGCACGATCCTGCTGCAATGGAACGACCGTAAGCGCATGCTGACCATCGGTAAGCGTGAAGGAAGTTTCAAGGGTATGTTGGAAAACCGTACATTCCGCATTCAATTACCAGGCGGCCTGTCGAAGACCGTGGAATATGCTGGTAATAAAGTCGAGGTAAACTTGAAACCTGAAACGCTACCGGAATGGTAGCGTTTCATAATTATTTCAGCGGATTACTTTTCGTGTGACCGTTTGGCCATTGATAACCGTACGTTCCAAGTTGAGACCTTTTTGTGGAGCGCTCAGTCTGCGACCATCGGGTGAGAACCATTGTGTCTCTGTGGCTGTCTGATCAGTCTCTGCCGAGATGATGCCTGTGGGCTCGGTGCAGATGAATTTCACTTTGTCAATGTTGCAACCGCCATTAGTAATGGTAATACGCAGCCGCTGCTTGCCTGCATTGATGGTATTTTTGAAATTGCCCGTCATCACGTCGTAGATATCCAGACTGCGAGTATTTTTCACTTTGATGGTACCTAATGTTGTCTCTTTTCCGTTACTTTCTATCAGTCTCATCTTGAAGGCAGAGCCCTCAACGGCCGACGATACGGTAGCCTCGAAGGAGTATTTACCTGACTGAGTGATGTTAACGTCATATTCCAACCATCCTCCGGCAATCTTACCACTGAGAACAGAGCCGCCGTTTCCGCTGATGATGTCAGCACCTTCACTTTCCACAAAGTCTTCAACTTCGAGCATACCTGGCAGTTCAACGACAGGCAGGGCTTTGAAAGTCATGCTCTTGATGTAGAAACCGCCTTTGTCGATGTTCAGACAGAAGGTATGACGACCAGCCTTCAGGGGCTCCGTCATGGGACAGCGCAGGGTTTGGAACGTAGTGGCACTGCCTGTATTGGGCACCTGAGTGATATTGGTGTGGAAAGTGAGGTTATCAAACCCGTATTCTGACAGGTGGAACATACCGTTGCTATTGGCGGAGGCAACCTCCACTTCAAGGGCGTAGAGGCCATCCTCTTTCACATCAACGGTGTATTCCATCCACTGACCGTCTTTCATTGCATAAGAGGTGCGTGAAGCATTGCTATACGCTACGCCCGAAAGGCCTTCGTCATATTCTTCTATCTTGATGGTTCCCGGCAGTTCGGCCACAACATCGTTGTAAGGTTTGCGCTTAGCACCACGGACTGTCTGGAAGCGCGACAGTCGTTCGTATTGGGTACCATCGGTTGTAGTGACCACGGCTTTAATGGTGTTCCATCCCGCTGTGTTGGCCGTGTATTCAGCTAGATAGGGCTCTTCGGTCATGGTGGTGAATAGTTCGTCGTTCACGTAGAGGTCTATCTTCTCAATGGTCTTGGTGGCCATTTTGGCACGCACCTTGATGGGAAGGATGTCGTCCTTTGCCACTTTTAGCGCTGCAGGACGAATATAGATGGAGGCCTCTTTCTTCATACCTGGGAACGGACTCTTGGCATTCTTGGCCTTATCGCTGGCCATATACTCCTTCAGCCAGGTCATGGCAGGGCGTTCTTTTCCGTCTCTATAGATACCGGAAATTCCACGCTCAAGGACATTACCCTGTGCGTCCTTCAGATCAATCCATGTTCTCCCATAGACATATCCCCACAAAGTGACACCTGCACAGTAGTCGGCCTCCCACATCAGTGGAATATGCTTTTGGAATTCCGATTTCTGGTTTTCACCGTTACCGTTGTCACCGATATCATATTCGGTGATATACATCGGCATCTTCAGCGCGTCTTGCTGCTTCTTCATGACAGAACTCAATTCGTTTACACTGCAGCCACTCAACTCATGCGCCTGATTGCCGTAGGCATCAATCGGTGCTCCGGCATCACGCAGCGTACGTACCAAGTTGATGTAGTTATCTACATCCCAACGCAACGAGTTGTAGTCGTTATAGATGAGAATGGCATCCGGCCAGCGCTCATAAGCCATTTCGAAGGCCTTGATGAGCCAGTCATAGCCCGTCTTGCCACCACCGCCAAGTGTCTCTTTGATCATGGAGTTGCCAGGCTGATGGTTGCCTACAGCCTCGTTCACCACATCGATCATGGGCAGGGTTCCAAACTGTGCCTTGGCATGATCGAACCAGTTGGTCATGGCGCTAAAACGCTCACCAGCCGACAGGTTGTCTAACCAGCCGGGATACTGTGCACCCCACACCAGGGCGTGGAACTTGTGGGTGAAACCGTGCTGCTTAGCGTAGTTGAAGGCATTGTTAGCTCCTCCCCAGTTGAAGTTGCCACGGTTACCTTCTACGGAAGCCCATTTCGACTCGTTTTCACAGGTAATCTGGTTCCACAGCTTGTAGAACTGTGGTACACCGCCACCAGCCTCTACACTACCGCCAGTGGTGATGTTGCCCAGAAATTTGTCGGGATTGCTGGACAACTGGGCGTTGGCATTGATGGTTATGAAGCCCATGAATAGGGCTGCAAAAAAAGTTTTTTTCATTTTAAGTTATCGTTATCGTTAGGTTTTTTCGTTTTCGTTATCGTTTTCGTTATCGTTTTCGTTATCGTTTTCGTTATCGTTTTCGTTAACGTTATCGTTAATATTACTTCCTCAGATTCCATTTGGAATTGTCGCTGTTGAAGTCAAACTCCGCAAGCGTGGGATTGCTGTCGCTGAACGACACCAGTGCCAATGGCTTGTCGCAGCCAGGCACCTTCTTAGGCATAATGCGGAATGTGCCGTCGGTGAGTTGGTCGATGCGCCAGAGTTGTTCGTCGGCTCCTGTGAAACCTTCCTGTGCGATGACTTCGCGGCTGGCAGTGGCTGTCAGCGAACGGTCGGTGCCTGCAATGGAGATGCGATAGTAAGGCTGTCCCATATATCCACCGGCATTCGGTGCAGCCGTGATGGCCCATTGTTGATGAGGGCGTACCATATAGTCGCCGCAGCGCACGGGAACATCACCTGTAGGCCACGTCTTTTCCACGTCCTGAAGTGTCTGCATCAGAACGGGTTCGGGAGTCTTGGTTGTATCACGGCGGAACCAACGGCGGGGTTGGTTGATGCGAACGAAGTCAACGGCCATTTCCAAGGCATAGCCGCGGCGTTCCGATTCTATTTCATAGATGCCTTCCTTGAAGGCTTCGCCAGCCACGGGCCAGTCGTTTTTCCACAACAACGGACGGATACCTAGTACGCTCATGCCTTCCTGATCAAAATCGCCTTCGAAGTGGCACGACATCTTTTCCACACCTTCTTCTTCAATCCAGCGTCCGAAATGTCCTGGACCTACCACGCGGTCATGGGCGGCAATCACCATCTTACCACCACCTTCGAGCATGGAGCGTCCCACATTATCTATATAGGGGCCTGTCACCTTGCGTGAGCGTCCCACAACGATGTTATAGGTGGAGTTCACACCATCACAGCAGGTGCCGTGAGTGCCCAGCAGATAATACCAACCGTTGCGATAGATTAGGTCGGAAGCTTCGCAGTCGATACCGATATTGATGGCCTCGTTGCCTTCCACGCGCTTTCCGGTCTTCGGATCAAGTTCCACCAGACGGATATAACCGAAATAGGTACCGTAACTCAACCACAGGCGACCTGTCGTGGGATCGAGCAGCAGTCCGGGGTCAATGGCATCACAGTCTTCGTTGCCATCCGTGGAAGCCACCTCGATGGGTTCGCTGTATTTGAAATCCGGTGAATTGGGATCAAGGGTTTTGTTCCACATGGTGAGGATGCGGCCGTTATGACCGCCGCCCAGTCCGCCGCCCGTAGCACCGTAGGCCACGAGATAGCGGTCGCCGATTTTCAGCACATCAGGGGCAGCACCGCCACCGGGGCGTACACCACCACCGTCCCAAGTCCAGCCGTCCTCTGAGATCAGACCGCCTTGTCCGGTACCGAACGTATAGTATTTGCCGTCACATTCCTGAATGGTCGATGGGTCATGAATGAAGGGTTTGCCTGTCTGGGCATAGAGACTCTCTCCAGCTCCCCCTAAGAGGGGAAGGGCAATTACTGCCAGGATCCTTTTGGTATTAACTTGTATTCTATTGATAATATTCATTGCATTTGTTTTTTATGATTCTTTATAAAATCCCCTAATTCACTCAGAGAGTAATAACTCCCTCCCTAAACAGGGAGGGCAGGGGTGGGTCTCTTTTTTTTATTTAATTGTAATATTCTTGACAGGTTTCCCCTTCTCGTCGAGCAGACGGATGCAGAAATCACTCATGCCCGGGCCGTTGATAATGGCTCCGCGGATGATGTTCTGGCCCTTCTTCAGTGTCAGGAGCGGACTTGTGCAGTCGTCAACCACCATACGGCGGTCACCCGACATCAGCAGGGCTTCCTTGCCGTTCACCCACCACATGGAAGATGAATTGCTACCTACAGCCAGGCGCACGGTCATGTCTTCGGGACAGTCAACCACGGTTACGGCCCAATAGAGCACGCCATAGAGACGCTGCTTGTATTCTTCGCCGAAACGGAACAGCTTCACGTTGTAGCGGCTGCTTTCCAGTTCATGCCAGGTAAGTGTTTCCTTGACGGTCTTGAATTCTGGTTTCGGGGGTTCCTGCATTCGGGGTCCGCGGCCGAATCCAGGAGGTACCACCTCTTGTACTACGGTGGCCTTCACCTTCTGTCCATCCTTCGGCACGATGGTCATCTGGTTTTTGAAATACTGGGTATTGAAGGCTTCACGCAGATAAGAATCCGTGAAGACGTTGTTCGAACGTACGGGTCTGCTGATGGGTTCCAGCAGTCGCCAGCGGCGGATGAATCCCTGTTCGTCCACGCTCGAAGTGGCTGATGCGGGTTTTGCGTAATAGTTCTTGGCAAAGTCACCGTTGGCCAGTTCTACTTTGTCCTTGAACAGACGCTGGGCAAACTGGTAAAGGCTTTCCCTCCATACTGGCCACGTGTGGCCGCCGGGTGTCTCGAAATAAGTGTGTTTGATGCCTATCTTGTCAAAGCGTTCGCGCATGATGAGGCAGTTGTTGAAGGCGATGTCTTCCTGTCCGCCCATCGTGATGTAGAACTCGCGGAACTGTCGGTTGTAGTAGTCGGGCCGTGCAGCCAGCTTCTGGTAGTATTGCTCGGCTCCCATGGTGCTTTCCATGCCTTTGGGCGTATTAGCCCACCAGCCACTGCTGAACACTCCTACATAGCGGAACAGTTCGGGGTGGTTGATAGTCGTATTGAGCGTATAGAGTCCACCCATCGACAGTCCGGCCATGGCCCTGTGATCGGCATCGGCCAGCACGCGGTAGTTCTTTTCCACCACGGGAATACATTCCTCCAGAAGTTCCTTTTCAAAGTCACGGCAGTTGGCATCTGGCATCACCACGATAAACTCCTCGGCCTTGCCCTGTGCAATCAGGTTGTCGAGGATGATGTCAGTGCGTCCCTGCAAGGCCCATCCACGTTCGTCCTCACCGCCGCCGTGCAGGATATAGAGCACCGGATACTGGCGGTCGCGCTGCTGCTGATAGGAAGGGGGAAGATAGACAAACATCCGCCGCCATGCCTGATGCGTCTTGCTGTAATAGCGGCGCATGGCCGTTTCGCCGTGGGCCACGTCGGCAGGCTCAAACCGTTTGTCGTTCGTGTAAGGCACTTCGATACACGAAGCCATCCGGCTGCAGCCGTAGAACGTCTCCGAAGCGGGGTCGCTCACCTGAACGCCATCCACGTACATGAAGTAGTAGTTGATGCCGCTCATCAGCGGATCGGTCGTGGCTGTCCATATCCCGTCGGCATTCTTGCTCATGGGATACTTCTTGCCGCCGATATCGACGATGACTTCTTGTGCCTGTGGGGCACGTAGTTGGAACACGCCGCGGTGATCATTAGTGATTTGCGGATACTGGGCGCCGCGTATGTTCGTCGCGGGCACTGTGTTTTGTGCACTGAGGTTAGTACAACAAAGCATCATTGCGATGCCGAAGATAAGTTTCTTATTCATGACTGTGCAAAGATAGTAAATATTTACGTGCGTGTGTTCTTTAATTGTATCAAGTATCTTACTTTTTATAACATTTTAGCCGTTTTGTGACGTTGAAAAAGTTTTTTGTATCACCGAAAAAAGGATTTTCCACCTTTTATAAGTATCTTTGCAAATGATTTTCTGCTTACCTTTCATGGCGAAAGTTTATTACATTTAAAAACCTATGTTGAAAAGATTACTACGCATACTCCTGTTATGGGCACTGCCTTCCCTTCTTTGTGCTGCAACGGAGAACACCTTGTGGTACGACCGTCCGGCAAAGATATGGTTGGAGGCTCTCCCTTTGGGTAATTCCCACATGGGAGCGATGGTCTATGGCGGTACGACCATGGAGGAAATCCAGCTCAACGAAGAGTCTTTCTGGAGCGGCAGTCCCCATCACAACAACAGCCCGCGCTCCCTGCAACGCCTGCCTGAAGTGCGCCGGCTGATATTCGAAGGCCGCGAGAAGGAAGCTGAGGATATCATCAACAAGGATTTCATCACCGGCCCTCACGGTATGCGCTATCTCACCTTGGGCAGTCTGCGCCTGCGCTTTGCCGATGGACAGGCTCCCGTCAAGGATTACCGCCGGGAACTCAATCTGGCGAAAGCCCTCTCCACCGTCACTTATGAGCAACAAGGTGTCCGTTTCGAGCGTAAAACCTTTGCCTCGCTGGCCGATGGCATCGTGGTGATGCAGCTCACGGCCTCCGCTCCGGGTGCTATCTCCTTTACGCTCCGGCATGATTGTCCGTTGCCTTCCAGGGCCGAAGCCCGTGAAAACACGCTGACGGCTCATGTGGATCCCGTTGACCACGAAGGCATTACAGGCCGTGTCTATGCCGAATGTCTTACCAAGGTTCTTGCCGACGGCGAGGTTCAGGCCTCGGGCGATTCGCTTTTCGTGAAGAAAGCTACCACGGTGACGTTGCTTATTTCGGCAGCCACCAATTTCGTAAACTATCACGACGTGTCGGCGCAGGCTGCTGCGCGCAATGCCGACTATCTCCGCAAAGTGGAGAATCTTTCCTTCGAGCAGCTGTTATCTCGCCATGAAACCATTTATCAGCCCCAATATAATAAGGTGAACCTTGAGCTTCCAGGCACTTCCACGCTGCCCACCGACCGCCGTCTGGTTGCTTTCAAGGACAGTCAGGACATGGGAATGGTGGCGCTCATGTTCAATTACGGGCGCTATCTGCTTATTTCTTCTTCCCAAAAGGGAGGTCAGGCAGCCAACTTGCAGGGCGTATGGAACGACAAGGTGAATGCCCCGTGGGATTCGAAATACACCATCAACATCAATGCCGAGATGAACTATTGGCCAGCCGAGGTGACGAATCTCACCGAAACGACCGGTCCGCTGTTCTCCATGATTCGTGATTTGAGTGAGACGGGTGCCACCACGGCCCGCGAAATGTATGGCTGTCGTGGCTGGATGACTCATCACAATACCGATCTTTGGCGCATTGCCGGACCCGTTGACGGTGCCTATTGGGGCATGTTCCCCCATGGCGGAGCCTGGCTTACCACCCATTTGTGGCAGCATTACCTTTTCAATGGTGACCGCGAGTTCCTGCGCCAATGGTATCCCGTGATGCGCGGTGCGGCTCTTTTCTATCTCGATTTCATGCAGGTTCATCCTCAATACGGTTGGCTTGTCACCACTCCCTCGGTGAGTCCAGAGCATGGCCCCATGGGTAAGGACACGCCCATTACGGCCGGTTGCACGATGGACAACCAGATTGTCTTCGATGTCTTGACGCAGGCTCTGCATTCTGCTGAAATCCTGAAGACTGACAAATCCCTGCAAGACTCCCTTCGAAAGGCTATCGCCCTACTGCCGCCTATGCAGGTGGGCAAGTACGGACAGTTGCAGGAATGGCTTGTTGACGGTGATGATCCCAAGGACGAACACCGCCACATCTCTCATCTCTACGGACTTTATCCCAGCAATCAGATATCTCCCTACAGTCATCCGGAACTCTTCCGTGCCGCTGCCGTCACCCTGCAACAGCGTGGCGATATGGCCACGGGCTGGAGTCTGGGCTGGAAGATTAATTTCTGGGCACGTATGCAGGACGGTAACCATGCTTTCCGCATCATCCAGAACATGCTGAGGCTGCTGCCTTCCGAGCGCGCTGCCTTCCAATATCCCGAAGGACGCACGTTCCCCAATCTTTTCGATGCCCATCCGCCTTTCCAGATTGACGGAAACTTCGGTGCAACGGCAGGCATTGCCGAAATGCTCCTGCAGAGTCACGACGGAGCGGTTCATCTGCTTCCCGCCCTTCCCGATGCATGGAACGAGGGCCAGGTGAAAGGTCTTCGTGCCCGCGGTGGCTTTGAAGTGGATATGGAATGGACTGGTTTAACGGAACACAAAGACACAAAGTCACAAAGTTCTATACCGGAAAGTAAAGGACTCAAGATGAAGGCCACGGTCCGTTCCACTATCGGCGGCGTGCTCCGTCTGCGTTCTGCCGTTCCCCTGAAAGGAAAGGGACTCCGTAAGGCCAAGGGTCAATGTCCTAACGCCCTGATGAAGGGAGCTGATATAACCTCACTTCAACCATCGTCCTCCAACCCTCAACCCTCCATCACCGTCTATGAATACGACGTGAAGACGAAGGCGGGAAAGAGCTATGATTTTTTTTCTAACTAATTATAATATTAAAACTCTATGAGAAAGATTGTTTTGACGGCCCTTTGCGCCGTAGCGTTGGCCGTAAATGCCCAGTTTGGCAGGCCGCAGATTCAGCACATCTCCTTCAAGGATGCCTACAAGGATTACTTCATGGTAGGTGTGGCAGTAAATCAGCGTAACATCTCTCAGCCCGAGCAGATTGCGTTGGTGAAACAGGAGTTCAACAGCATCACCGCTGAGAACGACATGAAGCCCGGCATGATTCATCCCAAGGAGGGTGAGTGGAACTGGGAGAATGCCGACAAGATTGCCAACTTCTGCCGCCAGAATGGTATCAAGTTGCGTGGTCACAACCTCCTGTGGCACTCGCAGATGGCCGACTGGATGTTCTACGACAAGAAAAAGAACCTCGTCAAGAAGGAAGTGCTCTTCAAGCGTATGCGTGAGCATATCCACACCGTGGTGAACCGTTACAAGGATGTTATCTACTGCTGGGATGTGGTCAACGAGGCCATCAAGGACGGTCCCGCACGTCCCGCCTTCATGGGAGGCAAGGATCAGCCCCTGCGCGAATCCACATTCTATAAGATTTGCGGCAACGACGAGTTCATCCGCAAAGCCTTCGAATATGCCCGCGAGGCTGACCCCAATGCACTGCTGTTCTACAACGACTACAACGAGTGCGACCCTGTGAAGCGCGACCGTATATATAATATGGTAAAGGAAATGAAGGCCGCCGGCGTGCCCATCGATGGTATCGGTATGCAGGGACACTACAATATCTACGGTCCTTCTGAGGAAGACATGGAGGCTGCCATCTCCAAGTATGAGGAGATTGTGGATCATATCCATATCACCGAACTCGACATCCGCGTCAATCAGGAGATGGGCGGACAGCTCCGCTTCTCACGCAACGAGGGTGCCGTGATCACCAACGACCAGAAACTCTTGCAGGAGAACAAGTACGCTGAGCTCTTCCGTGTGCTCCGTCGTCACAAGGCAAAGGTGGATTGCGTCACTTTCTGGAACCTCTGCGATGCCGATTCATGGGTGGGCGTGAACAACTATCCCCTGCCTTTCGACAAAGACCTGAAGCCGAAGAACGTGCATACCGTGCTCACTCACTTCGATCCCGCTATTGACACACAGGTTATCAAGGAAGATTTCGTGCCTTGTGCCACCTGTCAGCCCCGTCAGCAGTATCCGCAGGTTAACTCTCAGGGCTTCGTCCGTTTCCGCGTGGTGGCTCCCGATGCCAAGTATGTCATCTGTTCTGCCGGTCTCGGCGGCGGCATGTCTGGAACGGTTCTCAAGAAGCAGAAGGACGGTTCCTGGATGGGAACTACGCTGAAGCCCGAGGATGAAGGTTTCCACTATTACACGATCTCCGTGGATGGCGCACAGGTATTGGATCCCGGAACCAACAGCTATTATGGCGGCAGCCGCTGGCAGAGCGGTACCGAGGTACCTGCCCACGACGGTGCTTTCTATGCCGACCGTACAGACATTGAGCACGGATGCGTGCAGAAGATTCTTTTCCCCTCCAAGGTGAACGGCAATCAGCTCCGTCCGGCCTACGTATATACTCCCGCCGGTTACGGCAAGAACCCCAAGCAGCGCTATCCGGTGCTCTATCTGCAGCACGGATGGGGTGAGAACGAGACCTCTTGGCCCGTTCAGGGTAAGGCCAACATCATCATGGACAACCTCATTGCCGAGGGTAAGGCCCTGCCTTTCATCGTCGTGATGACCTACGGTATGACCAATGATATCGTCTTCGGACAAGGTTTCGACCGCAACAAACTGGCCGACGACTTCCAGAAAGTGCTCGTTGACGAACTGATTCCTTACGTTGACAGCCACTTCCTGACCAAAGCCGACAAGAAGAACCGTGCCATGGCCGGACTTTCCATGGGTGGTATGGAGACTCACGCCATCACGCTGGCTCGTCCCGAAGTGTTCGGCAGCTGGGGTATTCTCAGTGGTGGAATGTACACGCCCGAAGAACTCAAAGGCAAGAAGGTGGATTACATCTTCATCAGCTGCGGTTCGAAGGAAGGTCCCGACCGCATCCGCAAGGCCGTTGACGACCTGAAGGCTGCCGGTTACAATGCCGAGAGCTACATCTCCGAAGGCACCGCCCATGAGTTCCTCACCTGGCGCCGCTCCCTCTACCAGATGGCTCAGAAGCTCTTCAAGAAGTAATTTTTTGAGTTAAGAGTTAAGAGTTTAGAATTTAGAATTGTTGCGCTTCGCGCAATTTAGAATTAAGACTTAAGAGTTTATATTTTTAATTCTTAATTTTATAATTGGCAATCGGCAAAGCCGACAACTCTAAATTCTAAACTCTAAATTCTTAATTCAAAAACCCTTCACCCTGGCGCAATGACTCTGTCTCACAGCGCGTTACGGTGAAGGGTTTTTCTTTGGTGAAAAAACAAAGAAAACATCATTTCTGTAAAGCATCCCTATCATAGGGATGTGTCAGAAGCTGCACACCACCATCCTGCAAGCAAGCTTGCATCTGCCGATGCACATCTTCTGACAGCCCTTCGGCCCGTCTTTACAGAAATGTAAAAAACCTTAATAACCTGCGTTTCAAATATAGGTTATAGGTTAAAGTTTTAAGGTTAAAGATGAAAGTTTAAGGATTAAGGATTAGGGTTATCGTTAAGGTTAAGGTTATCGTTTTCGTCATCGTTATCGTTCAAAACTACGGTTTTCAAGGTTTTTGCTTTTATGTAAAGTTAGGCCTGTCAAGGCTGTCAGCGGTTGTTCTTCCACAGGATGCAAACTTGTTTGAAGACGGGGGAGGAACGGCCACTGACACATCCGTATCATACGGATGCTTTACATAAAAGATGTGATCTCCTGTTTTTTTTCATTCCTCCGGGAACAAAGTAATTTAGTTTGTACCTCAAAACATCATCAAACGGAGGTCAAAGTATCATCGGAAGGAGAACAAACTAAATTACTTTGTAGTCACTCCTGTTATTCAGACGACTTAGAAAAGTCACTATTGAACTCTAAATGTATCATTTACAAGACGTAACTCTATCATTTACGATACCTAAGTGGCACATTTACGAATGCCCCATTCGCAAGGCTCCCTCCCTAAACAGGGAGGGCTGGGGTGGGTCTCCAGTTAGGCTGGGGTGGGTCTCCAGTTGGGCTGGGGTGGGTCTCCCCCCAACCCTTCACCATAGCTCCCTGTCTTCTAGGTATTTACACCTTGAGGTGAAGTTTTTTTGCGTTTGAAAAATGTTCGTAACAAACACTCTGGGATGTGTTTGTATGGTTGATATTTCTTTCTTTTATGCCTAAAAAGTAGACTATTAATCCCTTTTCGTATCATTTTTGTCGCTTATTGTTTATTTGGCGTAGCATATTTGGATACATTTTAAGTGTGAAACTGACAATAAAGTTTCTGAAACTTTGATTTGTTCCAATTTTAAATAATGTATATAACTTTGCAGCGCTATTTCCTTGTTGGGCTGAAAATATCATACTGAACCATATAACTCATAACAAAACAAAATAAATGATGGAAAAAATTATTCAGAATTGGGATTCTCTTTTATCAGTAAATGAGACTTTTAGTTGCAATATGAAAAATGCAACTCGAAACTGGACATGGCCTATGGCTCTGCTCCTAATCTCACTCTTACTTCCTATGAAAAGTTGGGCAACATTACAGTATCGTACTGAAGCCTATGCATTTGGTGAATATGCCACTGCAGGCGGAACCATCGAAAACAAGACGATGAAGGCTTCTGGAAAAAGTAATGTGGATCTTGCCAGATTCGGTTTCTCTTCTTCTTCGTGTTACTTAACAGATGATAGAAGTACTGACTCACGTTACTACGGACTATGGTTAAGACAGAACAATAATAACCCAAATTATTTAACTATTAAGAATTTAAGAGCAGGAGATATTGTCTCAATCGAGTTTTCTTATAGTTATTTGTTGTATTCTAGTACTAGTACAGCTCAGTGTTATGTGGGTGACAATCGTTCCCATTTATCAGATAATAGCGAAATTACTTCTTCAAATGCAGCAATACATATTACTATGGATGGAGATTTGGTTCTTAAACCAAATTATACACGATGCTACATTCAGAATATAAACATCCAAGCTATTAAAGATGCTACTTATACGCTGACGACCACACAGAACAGCAATGGATACTCTTCCTATTTTGAGTTTACAGGAAGTGGTCGTATGCCTCAAAGTAATATTGCAGTCCCTTTCCTTTCGGTATCAATTGGTAGTAACCTCAATGGTGCTATTGTTGATAATGACACAAGTGTGGGTTACGCTTCACGTATTCCTGATTGGAACGGTTATACATCCATTTGGTTTGAACAGGATCCGGAGAATTCATTCTACATCCCATATCAGGGAACATTCTATAAATTTGTACCTACAGCAAGTGGACAGCTGACAGTGAAAGGCCAGATAAACAAAGGTTGGGGAGTAGATGATAATTTCTTTGGTATCTTTAAGTATCATACAAAGGAAAAATATATGCAGCCTATTTGGTCATATAATGGAGGTCAAGCAACTGAAATTGAATTTACAGTAAACCTTGAAAAAGACTGTATTTATTATATAGGTGATAATGGAGCAGCAGGTAATCAGAGTAACCAGCGTTCCTACAACACTTTCCGTCTTCACTCATTCTCATTTGTGAATACGTTCCATATGCCTTTGGCTAAAGTGACAGAGCACGAAGCTACTAGTGATGATAATCTGGCAACAGTTTTAGGCGCTGACAGATTGGATAATTGGAGCATCAAGCGAGTGTCGGATAATATCAATACAAAAAATATCCAAGTTTCGTTTAATACAACAACTAAAAAATTGGGTATTAGTGGTATCGGATATCTTTCTGATGACAAAGATCATGCAGGAACTATCATCCTCGACCTTGAGTTCAATTCTGGTTATGCTACCTTCGTAGTGACCATTCCTTATAATGCTGAATATAATGAGGGTAATGGACATACTTGGAATTTCTATGATAATGTACTTGAAATAGGACAGAATAAAAATTCAAGTTCTCAATTACATCAAGGTGTTGAAAAGAATGAATGGACTTATTCCCAACGTGTAACAGGTGAGGCTGGAGGCTTCCACGATCCAATGTACCTGAATGTTTCTAATATGGAGGGTAACAACGCTGATATGATTTGGGAAACAGAAGGCTTGTGGTTCGATAATCCTTCTCTGAAATCATGTCTTTATAATGAGAATGATGTAATTACTAATGCTTATACCGACCGCTATGTCGGTTTGCTTCCTGTAGCCAACGGCAGCTCTTCATTCACTATTCCTTCATTGAAGGCTGGTGACCGCGTGGCCATTCGTATGGCCGGTGGTGAGGCAACAGATGCAAATACCTGTTACTTCAATATTACAAATGCCAAGGATGCTATGGGTTATACTATTAGCTCTACAGATCAATATCATCCAGGAGGTTCAGTCTGGAATACTAGTAGAAAAGACTTGATGGGTTATTATCACTTCCAGGCTATAGCTGATGGTGATATGACGTTCAAGATGGTGGGCGGTTCAGTTGCAAAAATCTATAGTATTCAGATTTATCATTTTGCAGACGAAACTAAACTTTCAACCGTTGATATGACTACTGTCAAGAAAAAATCAGACGGTACTTGGCCAAGCGAGGTAACGTATAACGGTAAGGACTATAAGGGTTCTTCATATTTGTTCCTGAATTCTTATAAGAGTACACAGCCAGCAAGCTCTTGCTTTCATCTCCATTATCGTGGAAAGGGTGAAAGAATTGGCGCTGACAAGCTGATGGTTTTGAAACAGACTGGTACTTTAACTAAATCTCCGTTTGTGGGTAGTGATAATTACACGGTTTACTATGAGTCTAATATCGGAGATTTTGGAACGCTTCGTATGCGTGTTCCTTGTATGGAATTATCTGGCAAATATGTTGCGGACTATGCAGACCAGAATCTCACTATGGGTTTTGTGGAGAAAAACGACAGCCCTTATACATGGGACTTTACTGATTTGCAAAGTTATGCCAATACAGACGACGGCTTGAAATCTGATCTTGATCCCGAAAATGAATATGGGAAGTATTTCATTAATTTATGGAACAGTGAGTATGGCATGAACGTGCGTAACAATACCACAGGCTATGGAGGCGAAGTTGTTTTTGCAGGTGGTCAGCTCTATGCCGACAAGAATATGTTCCCTGAGAGTCAAGGTATGTCATTCTTCCGCGAAAGTTATGGTAATAATGCCAACGGTTCGCTTAAACTGATTGATGGTGGTGTACAGATAGGAGATAATTGGTATTTTACCATTCCTGAAGTTCCAGCAAATGCAGCAGTCTATGTGCGTGCCTCTGCGGCAGCGTTTGCTGGTTATAGAATGACCGATGTTGCTAATAATTATGATTTTTCAGCAATTGGAGCAGAGACGGATTATTCAGCCCTCAATGTTGTAGGCAGTGATGGAGATGACAAGATTTATGCAATTTTGAATTCTACAAGTGCAACTAAGGTAATTAATCTTGGTTTTAGAGGAACAACAGTCAAGAAAATTGCAGTTTCTACTGATCAGAAGGCCGTGAATAGTAAGGGTTGGACTTCGGAAAGCCGTGATCACGCTATAGATGCTTCACTGCTGCCTTACTTCACTGGAAAGGAAATGAAGACATACGTGGTGAGTGATCCTAACTATACAAACAGGACCCTTACACTGACGGATGTAGGTGCAGAAGACAATTGTGTGATTCCTGCAGGAACTGGCTGTCTCATCTATAATATCGACAATGGCGCGTTTAATCCATTCGGCACTGATGAAGAAGGAAAGGGTGATGGTTTCCACCTCTTCGTTCCCGATATGCACGACCAAGGTAAGGTTTCGACACTTGCTAATTTGCTGGTGGCAAACGTAACTGAAGAACCGTTATCACTCGGAATGTTCGACGGTAGCAATGTTAACTATGTACTTGCCTATAAGTATCAGTTGCTGAAGTCTGACGGAACGCCTTATGGTGATATAATTGAAGGACCGGAAATGTTCTACCGTGTTTCCAACAAAGGCATCAAACTGCATAAGAATTCTGCTTACTTGAAGTTGCCAAAAGATATGGTAATGCCAACTAAGGATAATCCTACGGGACACGCGAAGTTCACATTCTTCTTTGCTGAGCCTTCTGAGACAACGGCTATTGAGTCCATCGAATCTCTGTTCGGAGAGGAAATGGCAGGCAAGCCTGCAACATGGTACAACCTGAACGGTCAGAAGCTTAACGGCAAGCCGACAAAGGGTGGACTCTATATTGTGAATGGTAAGAAAGTTTTGGTAAAATAATATTTGAGGAGATTATAACAATGAAAAAGCAATATATTGTACCGCAGGCAGAAATTGTGAACGTAAGGCTTCAGAACTCTGTTCTCGATAATGGCGCCTTTGCCCGGCCAAGTTTCGGCGCATACGGCGGAGACGAAACAGGTTTTGGCGACGCCAAAGAGAACAACCTCGAATTCGAAGAGGATGATACGTTTACGACTCCGACGCAGCCCAATCTGTGGGATGATGAGGAGCAATGAAACGGCTAAAAATTGAATATCGATATATTAAGTAAGAACGAATAGTTTTTTCTTGTGACGCCGGTGCTGCAGTGATGCAGTGCCGGCGTTTTTGAGTTTGCAACATATAATAAAATTATTGAAACGTAAGAAACGCGGTGTTCTTTCAGTTTGTTATATCTTTGCAGCGTGTTTCTAACCATAGGGATGTTTTAGGCATCTGTTACTTACAACTTATTAAGAATCTATAAACCCAAGAACTCATGAAGATATTGAGAATGTGGAAAAACCTAGGCAAGTGGCTTAGGTGAGTTTTGATAAATTATGGTTACAAAACCACGGGCACGCCTGGTGCGAATCCCGCGTGCCCTTCTTTTCAAAGAAACCCAACAATAACAATATATAAAACCAAACAAAACAATGTTTAGATACATCATCTCTATTGTAACAGCAGTAATAATGTTGCCATTTGGTACAATGAAAGCTTCCTCCTTCGGGGGAGGCTTGGAAGGGGCTTCTCCTTCTTCTGATTTCCATATCTTCCTCTGTTTCGGACAGTCGAATATGGAGGGCAATGCCCGTCCGCAGGCGCAGGACTTCAAGGATGTTCCAGAGCGCTTCCTGACGATGGCTGCCGTGGATTTCGATCCTTCTACGGTGAAACCTAATCCCTGGAATCAGCGTCCCGATACGTTGAATCTGCCTACTCGCAAGATGGGTGAGTGGTATCAGGCCGTGCCGCCATTGGTGCGCGTGACTACAGGACTGACGCCTGCCGACTATTTCGGACGCACGCTTTGCGACAGTCTGCCTGAATGCCAACGCGTGGGTGTTATCAATGTGGCCGTGGGGGGTTGCAAGATCGAACTCTTTGACGTGGATTCTTGTGCCAATTATATCGCCAACAGTCCCGGTTGGCTGAAGAATATGGCCAAGGAATACGATAACGATCCGTATGGCCGATTGGTGGAAATGGCTCGCAAGGCTCAGCAGCACGGGGTTATCCGTGGTATATTGCTCCATCAGGGAGAGTCGAATACGGGTGAAAAGGACTGGCCGCTGAAGGTGAAGAAAATCTATGAGCGTCTGCTCGCTGACCTTAATCTGAAGGCCGAAGAGGTGCCGCTGATTGCCGGAGAGGTGGTCAATGCGGATGTGAAAGGCAGTTGTGCTGGGATGAATCCCATTATCCAGACGTTGCCCGAAGTGATACCCACGGCTCATGTGGTTTCTTCGGCGGGCCTTCCCTGTGCATTCGATCATCTGCATTTCACTGCCGAGGGCTACCGGGAGTTAGGCCGCCGCTATGCCGCCGTGATGCTGCCCCTATTGAAGAAATAAGGACCCACCCCAGCCCTCCCTGATAAGGGAGGGAGTTTTTTTGTTCAAGAAAAACGGGGTGTAGAGTTGTTACTTTTATAGTTTTTATATAACTTTGCCTCCCGGATATGGAGAAGAAAGATCGGAAAGACGCATTGCGGCAGTATCAGCGCTATCTGAAACTGCAGAAAGGATTCACGCCAAACACGCTGGATGCCTATCTGCGGGACGTGCAGAAACTGCTTCTCTACCTGAAAGGGGAGGGGATAGACCCGCTGGAAGTGAAACTCGACGATCTGGAACATTTCTCCGCTTCGCTTCATGATCTCGGCATTGCCCCTTCTTCGCAGGCCCGAATCCTCTGCGGGGTCCGTTCGTTTTACCGATTCCTGAATCTTGACGGCTGGATAGAACAGGATCCTGCCGAGCTGTTGGAATCACCCAAACAGGGAGAGCACCTGCCGGAGTTTCTTTCCACGACCGAAGTAGATCAGCTGGAAGCTATCATCGACGTCTCGAAATGGGAGGGCCATCGCAACCGTGCCATCATAGAAGTGCTTTTCTCTTGCGGCTTGCGCGTGTCGGAACTGGTGAATCTCCCGTTGAGCAACCTCTATCTCGATGAAGGTTTTATCCGCGTCTCCGGTAAAGGCCGTAAGGAACGGCTGGTGCCGATTTCCCCCAAAGCCATCAAAGAGCTGAACCTATGGTTTGCCGTTCGTCGCCACATGACCATCAAGCCAGGCGAGGAAGATTATGTGTTCCTGAACCGCCGAGGCAGTCATCTCACGCGCACGATGATCCTTATTATGATAAAGAGGTACGCGCAAGAGGCCGGCATCCAGAAGACTATCTCTCCGCATACGCTCCGTCATTCTTTTGCCACTGCTCTTTTGGAAGGCGGTGCCGACCTCCGTGCCATCCAGGCCATGCTCGGTCATGAGTCGATAGGCACCACGGAAATCTATACCCATATCGACACGACCACCCTGCGCGATGAAATCCTTCATCATCATCCGCGGAATATGAAATAAGGTTTCTTTCATTCATGTATGCTGAAAGCGTTTTCTGTAGAAAACGATTACAAGTTCCAGGTTCCAATTTTCAAATTTTCTGGTGATTAATCAACTGCTTATCTTCCTTGAATAGGCGGTTTTGTAACATGTCTGTTACCTCAAATAAAGTTGCAAAATGCGACAAAGTAAATGTTACATTTGATAAAGAAAATCAAGTTGGAGCCACTTGATTTCATCAAAGTTAAGTTGTAAATTTGCAAACGAAATGGAGTCTTTTTAAGGATCATAATTCATCGAAAATCAGACCTATAATTGAAAACCTAAAAAATTTAACTATAAGTATTATGTACATTTTCAAACGAGCTGTCCCGACTTTGATGATGCTGCTAGCCCCGTTAGTGATATGGGCGCAAGGCGGTATCAAGGTCAGTGGTACGGTGGCTGCCGAGGGTGGTGATCCGCTTATCGGCGCAACAGTCTTAGTGAAAGGGAATGCAAGCCATGGCACCATCACGGACATCGACGGTAACTTCCAGATGGAAGTACCATCCGAGCAGTCAGTGCTTGTGTTTTCCTATGTAGGTATGACCACTAAAGAAGTCAGGGTGGGCAAGCAGCGCAATTTCAAAATTGCACTCGCTGAGGAAAACACGCTGGACGAAGTGGTGGTAGTAGGTTACGGCCAACAGAAGAAAGCTTCGGTGGTGGGTGCTATTACGCAGACCACGGGTGAAGTGCTGGAGCGCGCCGCAGGTATCGGTAGTGTGGGTGCAGCCCTTACCGGTAACCTTCCCGGTGTGGCTACGATTGCTTCCTCTGGTCAGCCAGGTGAAGAGGACCCTCGAATTTACATTCGTGGTGCAGCAGCTTGGAACGTGGATGCCCAGCCGCTGATCCTCGTTGATGGTGTCGAGCGTGAAATCAAGTCTGTGGATATTTCATCTGTAGCTACGATTTCCGTCTTGAAGGATGCCTCTGCAACCGCCGTTTACGGTGTTAAAGGTGCTAACGGTGTGATTCTGATTACCACCAAGCGTGGTGTGGAAGGCAAGGCAAGAATCGATGTGGGGTTCAACGCCACTTTGAAAGCCGTGTCGAAGCTCCCCCGCAAGTACGATTCATATGATGGCTATATGCTTCGTAATCAGGCACTTGAGCATGAGCTTGCCATTGGCGGAGACGCTTCTTGGTCCTACTATCGTCCACAGACTTTCATCAATAACTTCCGCAATCAGGACTATACTGTCAAGCCGAACTATACGGCTGATGGTGTTTACCTCGGCGACTACAGCCAGGCAGAACGCTACCCAAATGTTGACTGGCAGGAGGAAATGTTCAATAAAACAGCATTGTCTTATAATACAAACCTGAATATTTCTGGTGGTACAAAGTTTGTCAAGTATTTTGTGGCTTTCGACTTCCAGAACGAAGGTGATATGACCAAGATGTGGGAAAACAATCAGGGCTACGAGGGCGGTTATTCCTATAATCGTTTGAATGTACGTTCAAATCTGGACTTCCAGATTACGAACACCACTCAGTTCAGGGTAAACCTGGCTGGTTCTAATGCTCAGCAGAAGGCTCCGCGTTTTTATTATAATAATAATGGAGAATTCTTCCAACAGCAGATGTGGGCCAGTGCATACGGTATGCCACCCAACGTCTTCCCCGTGCAGTTCTCTGATGGTTCATGGGGCTATTATCCGTTGGTGTCCAACATGGCTAACTCTCCTCAGAACGTCGCTACGTCAGGTTATGAGTTGAAAACCACCACCCGTGTCTTTACGGACTTTGCCCTCGAGCAGAAGCTCGATTTCATCACAAAGGGCCTTGTTGCACGTGGTACCATCTCTTGGGATAACCAGTTCAATGAGAATGAACGTGGTATTGCTGGTAAAATAGATAATGGTATTCACCCTCACGATCCGAAGAGACAGTACATGCTCCCTGAGGATGGTGTGATTCACCCAGAAAGACAAATCTTTACCCAGACAGGCTTCGACTGGTATGAAAGTGTGGACTGGGGTGTTGTAGCGGGTAATGTGTCTTCTACAAACCGTGCCACGGAGATGTCGCTCCAACTTTTCTGGGGCCGTCAGTTAGGCGACCATAACGTCACTTTGATGGGTAACTGGAAACGCCGTATGTATGCAGGAGGTACAGAACTTGAGAATCGTCGTGAGGACTGGGTGTTCCGTACCACATACGATTACAAGAGCAAGTATTTCGCTGAATTCAATGGTGCTTATAACGGTTCACAGAAGTTCTCTCCCGATAACCGCTTTGCTTTCTTCTGTTCAGGTGCTGTTGGTTGGATGGTCTCTGAAGAGAAATTCATGAAACCCCTGAAGGATAAGAAAATTCTTGATATGTTCAAGATTCGTGGTTCTATTGGTGAAATCGGTGATGACAACGCCGGTGCACGTTGGGCTTACCTTACCCAGTGGGCGGTATTGAATAAAGCAAGTATGATGCTGACAGGTGGTCAAAGTCCATATCAAGGTTATAAGGAATCTACTGTTGCTGCCCCTGACCTTCGTTGGGCAACAGTGCGAAAGAAGAACATCGGTTTCGACTATGGATTCCTCGGTGGTATGTTAACAGGTAGTTTCGACTGGTTCCAGGACGACCGTTACGACATCTTCGTGTCTGGTAGCAACCGTTCCGTACCATCATATTATGGTGCTGCAATGACCCCTGATATCAATAAAGGCGAAATCAAGAACACTGGTTTCGAAATTGAACTTCGCTTTAACAAGGTGTTGAAAAACGGTATGCGCTTCTGGGCAAATGCCAACTACACGTATGCGCATAATACAATTAAATTAAAGGATGACCCAGCGTTGTTGCCTAATTATCGTAGGGCACAGGGCTATTCTCAGGGTCAGTACCTTTCGTTCATTGACAACGGCTTCATCGGTACTTATGACGAACTCTACAGTACACCAAAGCGCGAAATGGACGATAATCAGGTGATGATAGGTGACCATTACATCGTGGACTTCAATGCTGACGGTGTTGTTGACGAAACATACGACCAGGCACCTTTCGGCTATACCGGTAACCCGGAGCACACCTACAATGCCACCATCGGTTGGGAGTGGAAGGGCTTCAGTATGTTTGCCCAGCTCTATGGCGTAACAGGTGTTACTCGTGACGTAGGTCTTGCCTCTTTTAATAATAAGTTGTTGACAGTGTTTGACAATGGTACATGGTGGAATCCTGTTGATGCCGGTGGTGAGGTTGTTGTTCCTCGTTTTACCACGCAGGTTGCCTACAACAATGGTACTCAGTATCTCTATGACGGTTCTTATTTCCGTCTGAAGAACGTGGAGATAGCCTATACTTGGACGAAAGGTTGGATTAAGAAACTTGGTTTCTCAAGTCTGAAAATTTACGTCAATGGTAACAACCTCTTCCTCATCACCAAGATGCCTGATGACCGTGAGAGTAACTACGGATGGAGCGGCGGCGGTGGTGCTTACCCGACTGTCAGACGTTATAACTTTGGTTTTAAGCTCAACATTTAATTGTGTATACTATTATGAAATATTATAATAACATAAAATCCCTTTTGTGCGGTTCGCTGCTTCTTCTGGCAGTCGGTACTTTCACGTCTTGTACCGACTGGCTCGATAAGGATCCTGACTCTATCGTGGCTGAGGATGAGGCCTTCAAGAACTTCCGCAACTTCCAGGGATATATAGAGGAGATCTACTCCTTGATTCCTAGTAAGGAGACGGTTAACTATTGTACCGCATGGAATTTCGGTGATGATGCTGTTCATAATCCCGAAGGCTATGCACACATGGACCATCAGGTCGATTTGGGCAACTATCGTAACTGGTACACTAACAACCAGTGTTGGCTGAATGGTGCCAATAGTTCACTCTGGAGGAATTCTTGGTACAGCATCCGTAAGTGTAACATGGGTATCGAAAATATCGGTTCGCTCATCGGTACTGACGAAGAGCGCGACCTGTTGCTTGGGCAGATGTATTTCTTCCGTGCATGGTGGCATTTCGAACTGATGTGCTATTTCGGTGGTCTGCCATACATTGACAAGTCTTTTGAGGACGGTCACATTCCAGAACTACCCCGACTTTCTTTCCAGGAATGTGCAGACCGTTGTGCTGAAGATTTTGAAAGAGCCTCCGAACTCCTTCCTTTGGATTCAAAAGAGTGGGATGAGACGCTTGTTGCTAGGGACAACAACACTGTTAACAATAACCAGTTGCGTGTCAATAAGTTCATGGCACTCTGCTACTTAGGCAAATGTTATCTTTGGGCAGGTTCTCCACTCATGAAAGAGTTTGAGAAGACCAAGGATGGTGGCCTTCCTGTACTGTTAGGCGGAAGCCAGGGTGGTGCTAATGCCAAGACTTATGACTATGATGAGAAATACTGTAAGAAGGCTGCCGAGGCCCTTGGTAAGGCTCTTGACCTGGTCTCTAAGGGACAAGTAGATTACAAACTTGCAGAATTCAAGTACTCAAACATCTATGACCATGAGAAGTCATCGAGTGCTGCGGATAGTTACTCAGAGATATTCTATACCGCCAATGATGGTTGGAGAATGCCTGGTGCTTCAGAGGCTATCTTCCGTGGGGCTCACCCAGGAGCCAACTCTTCTAACTGGAACTGTACAAAGATTTTCGGCCCGAAGGTCGACGGTCTCGTGGAGCATGACAACATTATTCATCACCCGACTGCCAACCTCATTGACCAGTACGGAATGGCAAACGGACAGCCCATCTACCTGATACAAAATGGTCATTATGTACTGAATCCAAAGTCTGGATGGGATCCTGATCATCCTTATAAAGGTCGTGACCCACGATTCTACCATGATATTGTGTTTGACGGTTTCCACTATGTCCTCAATGCTGACGGTTTGAATGATGCTCAGAAGAAACATGAATATTGCTCTCTGTACACCGGTGGTGCCATGCGTTCTATAGATAATGGCAGTAGCACAGGTTATTTCATCCAGAAACTCGTTCCTCACCAGTGTAATATAGGTGACAAGTGGTATGATAATAATTCTGTGCAGACCTATCTTCCTTACATGCGTTTGGCTGATGTCTATTTGATGTTTGCTGAGGCTATGGCGGCTTTTTCGCATGATGTGAAGGATTTGAAAATCACAACGGCCTATTGTCCCTCGCTGTCAGCTGTTGGTGCTGTCAATGCACTCCGTGACCGTGTGGGAATGGATGGCGTACAGGACGATTTCCTAGATACGCGTGAGCACTTCATTGATGAGATTCGTCGCGAACGTGCTGTAGAACTGTCTTTCGAGGGTTTTCGTTGGTGTGACCTGCAGCGTTGGTTGCTCCTGACAGAACCTCCTTACACGGTGAAATACTCTCACGAGTTTGAGCGTATGCAGAAGGCCGATTGGTTTAAGAAAAATGACCCGAAGAATGCTCAAGTTGCTAATTTCCATAATGAGCCGCTCATCAAGCGTCCTTTGGAAGCTAAGCACTACTGGTTCCCATTCCCAGAGAAGGATGTCTATCTTTACGAAGGATTTAAGCAGAATCCTGGATGGTAAGTCAATAAGAGAATGAGAAATTGAGAAAATGAAAAAATGAAATATTGAAAATATGAAAAGTATTAAAACGAACATATTTCTCTTCGCCATGTTTGCCGCTTCGCCATTGGTGGTCAATGCTCAGACCTTCGAAGAAGCGGATTCAATCTCGGTGAAAAAGAAAGTCCATGTTGCTTTCCGTGATGTGGATCCCGACCATCTTCTGGGAGGTGTCTCATACGTTGATGTAGAAGAACTGCAGAAGAAGGATTACACGATGGGTAGCCTTGAAGATATGTATGCCCTCGTCGGCGGATGGAATGGCAACAACCTTTGGGGTATGGACAATGAACGCCTTGACAATAACGATAACGGAAACATGCCGCTCGTTATCATCGACGGGGTGAAGCGTCCGTCCAACAACGTGCTTCCTTCTGAGATTGAGCAGATTACCTTCCTGAAGGGTGCACAGGCAGTCGTACTCTATGGTGCCAAGGGAGCAAAGGGTGCTATTCTGATTACCACCAAGCGTGGTAAGGTAGATGGACTGCAGATTAAGGCTAATGCGAATACTGGCTGGCACGTTGCCAAGGAATTCCCCGAGTATTTAGGTTCTGCAGAGTACATGACACTCTTTAACGAGGCTTCCTATAACGATGCCCTCGGCCAAGGTAACACGGCCGTTTTTAAGGTTCCTTACTCCCAGCAAGACATCTACAATCATGCTATTGGTGTAAATCCTTACCGTTATCCCAATGTAAACTACTACTCTGACGAGTATATCCGCAAGGCTTATAACCGTTCGGAAGGTACGTTGGAAATCCAAGGTGGTGGAACCCGTGCTCACTTCTATACGAACATTAACTATTATCGCAGCGAAGATCTCCTCAATTTCGGTCCGTCAAAGGATAATTACACCGACCGTTTCAGCGTACGTGGTAATGTGGATTTGGTTGTGAACAGATTCATCACGGGTTGGGCTGACGTAAGTGCTACCTATTACAATGAGTATAAGAACAAGGGTAATTTCTGGAGTGATGCTGCTAGCATGCGTCCAAACTTCCCGCAGGGCGCTGCTCCATTGATTCCTATCGACCTAATTGACCCCAATGCCAGCTTGGCTTTGGCTACGCTCGGCAAGTCACTCAACCTGATTGACGGAAAGTGGTTCCCGGGCGGTGGTACAGACGGAGCACAGTCGAATGCCATTGCTGACTGCTATTTTGGTGGAGAAACACAGGCTGTGAGCCGCCAGTTCCAGTTTGACGCCGGTATCAACTATGACATGAACAAGTTTGTCAAGGGCTTGTCTTTTAAGACCTTGTTCTCGATTGACTATGCTGCCAACTACAGTTTGTCATATAACAATACCTACTCTTTGTTCTTCCCCACATGGAGTAACTATAACACGCAGGATGCCATTGTTGCTATCAGGCAGCCAAAGGATGAGGTTGTGACGGGTACGATGACCATGTCTGATACGAAGTATCGCCAGACCATCAGTTGGAACGGTCATTTTGACTACGATAACACTTTTGCCGGTAAACATCACGTAACGGGAATCTTGCTTGCTAATATGTACACGACCACAGCCAGCGGCGAGTATCATCGTTATGCCAATGCCAACTTAGGCCTTCAGGCTGGATATGATTACATGAAGCGCTACTTTGCTGAAGTAGGATTGGCAGGAGTGCATTCTGCCCGCCTTCCAGAGGGGAATCGCGAAGCCCTTTCACATTCTTTCACGCTTGGTTGGAACCTGGCCAATGAGAATTTTATGAAGGGTAGTTTTGTTGATGACCTGTTGCTCAGTGCATCGTACAGTAATATAAATGATGATGCTGATGTATATTATGGTAGCAAGTACTTCTATATCTACAATGCCCAGTGGTCACCTAATGGCCAAAGCTTTGCCTGGAATGAAGGAGCAAACTCTGCTCCCGCTACTTATTCTACAGTAGGTAGCAACCCCGCACTTGATTTCATCCATCGCAAGGAGTGGTCTGTAAGTCTTCGTGGCTCGTTCTTCAATAGGTTGATTACAACAGATCTCACTTTCTTTAATACGGATATGTCCGGTTACATTATCCAGAACCCGACTCAATATCCGTCGCATTTGAAAGGTGGTCTTAACAGTAGTAAATTCTCGTCAGCCATCAACAATAATATCACTAACCGCAAGGGTCTTGACTTTAGTGTCAAATTCCAGAAAAAGTTTGGTGATGTATATGCGGCTTTAGGCTTGGTAGGTACTTATCTCAAGACTGAGTGGAAGAAGTATGATGAAGTGGCTGATACTAAGGCTCCTTACCGTAACTCAGTGGGAGAGCTTATGCACGAGGGAAAACCTCTTGACGTACTCGAAGGCTACAGATGCTTGGGCTTCTATACGATTGATGACTTTGATGTGCTTACTGACGATAAAGGTAAGACTACCTATAAATTAAAGGAAGGTAGATATGGCCTTGGTGGTACAGTCATGCCAGGTGACTTGAAGTATGAAGATGTCAATGGTGACGGAACTATTGACAGAAAAGACCAGGTTGAATTAGGTAAGTCGGGTACTTACGGTGCTCCTTTGACTATAGGTGTGAACCTTACACTGAAGTACAAGAACTGGACACTATTTGTAGTGGGTAATGGTCAGTTCGGTGCTTATGCGATGAAGAACGGCAGTTATTATTATATGCAGGGAAGCAGCAAATACTCCGTAAATGTACGTGACCACATGCAGTACACCTACGATGATGCCGGCATTATCAATGGCTTTGTGAATCCTGCTGCTACTCATCCTCGTCTGAGTGTTAGCAATACACCTGCCGATGGTGCTGCTTCTACCTATTGGATGTATAGCACAGACCGTTTCAACCTGCGCAAAGTACAGTTAACCTACGACTTCCCGAAGGAATTGTTTGAAGGGAAATGGGTGAATGCGCTCTCTATCTATTTGAACGGAAACGACCTCCTCACTTTCTCAAAGAACCGTAAGTTGATGGAGACCAGTGTTGGCTATGCACCCCAAACTCGTTTCTATAACCTCGGTGTTAAGGTAACTCTCTAAAAGAATCTAGTATTTAGAATAAAGAATAAAGAATTATGATTACCAAATATATTAATAAGGTGGTAGTAGGAGTTACAACTCTCCTCTTTCCTCTCTCCTCTCTCCTCTTCATATCCTGTCAGGATATGTTTGAGCCAGCGGATGAAAACACCAGACAGTTGGAGGCGATGGTTCAGGAGACGAACTATGTGTATGGTCTGCTGATTTACGGCTACGATCGTCTTCCTTATATGACAACGACGCAGACCGACGTGGCCACTGATGATGCCGTCACCAACGATGCTGGTAATACTTATAAGAAGATGGCAACTGGTGAATGGAAATCAGACAACAACCCCATGTCACAATGGAATGAGTGTAAAGATGGTATCCAGTATGTCAATCTCTTCCTCAAGTATGTTAATCAGGTGAACTGGGCTCAGAGTGCCGCTTCTAAGCAGCAGATGTTCATTGACCGCCTGACAGGTGAAGCACTCGGTCTCCGTGCCATCTTCTACTACCATTTGCTTCAGGCACATGGAGGCTATGCAGACGATGGCAATCTCTACGGAGTACCCTTGCTGACAGAACCCGAGGATGGTAGTTCTGACTACAACCAGCCACGTGCTTCCTTTGCAGACTGTGTAAAACAGATTTTTGCAGATTGTGACAAGGCTGCAGAGTTGCTTCCTGCGCAGTATATGGACATTGATGACGAAACGTTGATACCTCAAAAGTATCTGGATCTGGGTGCACAACTGTCCAATTACAACCTCGTGTTCGGTAACATGGCAAGGAACCTGGTATCCGGGAAGGTCGTTCAGGCTATCAAGGCACAGACTGCTTTGTTGGCTGCAAGTCCTGCATACCGTGCTCAGAGCGGTGTCACATCTGAAGAAGCTGCCAAGATTTGTGCTGCGGTATTGAAGGATGTTGAATTTGACCAGAAAGGTAATATTTGGTACAAGGATGTTGAGAAGCTGGCATCGAGCACATCTGTCATGCCTGAAATTCTTTGGCGTGCTGACTGGGTTAAAGCTGATGCCTCTCAGGAAAGTGACAACTTCCCGCCATCACTGAATGGTCAGGGTAGAATCAATCCCACTCAGAATCTTGTGGATGCGTTCCCTATGCGCAACGGTTACCCCATTTCGGATTCCAGATCTGGATTTGATGCAAAGGATCCTTATAAAGACCGTGACCCACGACTTTCTGATGATGTCATTTATAATGGTTCCACATTCAAGAGCGTTGTAATTGCAACAGGTACCTATGCAAGTTCTACCAAAGAGGCAGGAACGAAGGACAACATCAACAATTCGGGTTCTTCACATACGCTTACTGGCTATTATCTGAAGAAACTGCTCCGTGACGATGCCGGTCCTTCGGCAAGTTCTGCTTCTCCAGCACAACAGCCACATATTTCCCCACGCATCCGTTACACGGAATTATTCCTGGCGTATGCTGAATGTGCCAACGAAGCATGGGGACCGAAGACTGATGGTGCCGGTTTAGGCCTTTCCGCCTACGATGCTATCAAGTTGATCCGTCAGCGTGGCGGTATCGGAACAGATGAGGAGGGAAACTATGTTGGCGATCCTTATCTGGAGGAGTGCGGAAATGACCAGGCAAAAATGCGTGAGTTGATTCGTAATGAGCGTCGTATAGAACTTTGCTTTGAGAACAAGCGCTTCTGGGACATCCGCCGCTGGCAGTTACCTATCAATGAAACGGCGATGGGTGTTCAGATTGCATTGATTGATTCAGAAAAGGATCCGGAACCCGGCAACCTCTCTTATTCTCTTCTGAATGTTGAACCTCGTCAATACGAGTCTTACCAGAATTTTGGCCCCATTCCTAATAGTGAAGTGCTCTTATGGAGCAATCTCTTGCAAAACAAGGGGTGGTAATAAAGTTTAGAGTTTAAAGATAAAAGTTTAAAGTTTAACAATGATGAAACTTAAGAAATATATTTTCGGAGTAGCCTTGGGAGTCCTTGCTCTCACCTGTGCGTCTTGCTATAATGCAGATCATGAGTTCCCCGACTTTGAAGGGGGCACAAAAGCCTACTTTGCCTATCAGAACCCGGTACGCACCCTCGTACTTGGTAACGACATCTATGACAACTCGCTCGACAATGAGCACAAATGCCGTATTTGGGCTACCATGGGTGGTGCCTATGGCGGGCGTAATGCTACGGTGGACGTAGTCGTTGATGAGTCGCTCTGCAACAATCTTTGGTTTGTGGATGATGGTGGATACACATCTCAGCGAGTAACTCCAATGCCTCAGAAGTACTATACCCTACTGTCCAGCGCTATTCCATATAATGGCGACCCCCGCGGTTATGTAGAGGTGCAGTTTAATGACGAATTCTTCAATGACCCTGATGCTATCAAAAATACCTATGTGATTCCTCTGCGAATGACAAGCGTAACAGGTATTGATGGAATCCTTTCCGGTACGCCCATCGGTAGTTCTGCTGTTCGCACGAATGCTCGAGATTGGGCAGTGCTCCCGAAGGATTATGTTCTCTACTGCGTGAAGTATATGAACCCCTGGCAGGGTAAGTATATCCGTCGTGGCGTGGATATGGTAACTGAAAATGGAGGTGAACCTACTAAGGTGGTTCGTAAGGACTTTAGTCTTTACAACTCAGACGTAGAGCATTATAGCAAAATGGATCCTTCGAACCCTGTGAACCAGAAAGACGAAGTTTGCGCAATTATAACCAAAAACAGGACGGAGGCTATCTTCCCTGTCTCTTTCAAGACATCTGGTGCTTCCATCTCATGTAACCTTATCCTTAAATTCTCTGGTGACAAGTGTACTGTCTCTTCTGATGATGAGAATGTAACAGTAGAGGGTGAAGGTGAGTTCTTCACCAAGGGAACCGAACGGGCTGAATTTAAGGATTATCAGTGGGGAAGTAACAATGGCGAACTTGTCCAGCGTGACATTCTTCGTTTGGCATATAAGGTTAACTTTATGGACAAGAACATCCAGGTGGAGACAAAGGATACGATGGTTGTTCAGACACGTGAGTCGAATAAGAGAGAATTCTTCGAGTATAAATACGAAATAAAAGATTAGGAGGCTAAAATATGAATAAGTTGTTGAAAAACGGTCTCTTGTTGTTGGTCGCAGGAGCATTGGCTGTTTCCTGTGCAGACTATAATGAGCTGGGCGGTTTCTCTGTTCCTTCAGATTCAGGCACAACACTTCCTTATGCTGACTTGGGGGCTGTCAAGTCATATATCAATAGGGATCATAATCCTAATATGACTATTGATGCTTCTGTTAAGTTGAAGGAATTCAACAAACAGGCATTGGATCATGCAGTTGCCGTCACCAACTTTGATGGCGTCGCCTTTGGTAACTCTTTCATGTCAGGTACTTATGTCAGCAGAAAGGGTTACATGAATTTCATGGATTTGAAGGATGCACTTAACCACATGGATGAAATTGGTGGTAAGGTGTACGGCAGTCCTATCGTTGCCAATGAGCAGCAACCTGATGAATGGTTCGAAACGCTCACCGCACCCATCGAGATGCAGGTGCTTCCCATAACGGATGTAGAACTTGATTACTCTACGGTAGATGTGTTCACGGGTACATCCTTAAGGGGAAAGCCTTCTATCGTCAAGAATTACGATGACAAGGGCAATGCTCTTAGAATACCCAAGAAATCTGAGGTCTATATCGTAGAAGGTTTTGATCTTGATCCGCATGGCTATTATACCATCACTTTCACTGTTATGAGTGATTTTAATAAAGACGAGAACATTTATTGCACTTTTGCTGACAATATGATTATGTCCGGTAAGGATAAAAGAAAGTTCCCCATCAGACCAGGCGCATGGCAAACCGTTAAAGTGGAAGCAGCGCCTGCAGAAGGTGCAACGAAAGGTTATTTGCTGATTGAAGGTAACAAGAACGCAGTTCTCTATATCCGGAATGTCAAGGTCACCCACATACCGGACAACCACCGTGACCAGACAAAACTGGAGAAGAATGATACGATTCGCTATGCACTCAATAAGTGGTGTGATGGTTTGATGGAAGCCAATGCAGGACGTATCAAGTCGTTCGACCTCATTGACAAACCTCTTGATCCGAAGGCTGAAATAGAGCCTGGTATCCTTGATTTGAAGCACTCTGACGAAAAGATCTTCTGGCAGGATTATCTTGAGGATGGCACCTATACAGGAAGTGAACTCTATGGTGCCACAGTATCCAAGGTGGCAAGTGCTGCGTTCGAAAAGCATGGCGGTAACCCTGCTGACTTGAAGTTCTTTGTCTGTGAGTCAGGCCTTGATAACCAGAAGAGACTTGAGAGCCTCAAGTATTGGATTGCGAAGTGGGAGTCTCATGGCGCCAAGATTGACGGCATCAATGCCGAATTAAATCTCACCTTCAGTGAGGATGAGACCAAGCAGGCTGCCACCGTGACCACAGTGAACACGCTTCTCAACAACCTTGCCAAGACGGGTAAACTGATTCGTCTCTCTAACTTTGACTTCAAATATCAGGATGCTGCAGGTGCTCCTGTATCACCAACTAATATTTCTGATGTTCAGCGTCAGAAGTTGGCAGACTTCTATAGAGAGGTTCTCAAGGCATACATGAACACGATTCCTGTAGCTCAGCAGGCAGGTATTTGTAAGAGCAATATGGTGGACACATCGTCTGATCCTGTAGGACTCTGGTCTCTCAGCAGTACCAAAGACTGGGTGCGCAATGCTACCTACGAAGCATTCTGCAAAGCACTCAGCGGACAGTAATGAACTCACAAAATTGCCGGAAGATAGGATAATTCCTTATCTTCCTGGCAATTATCCCTCTGTAATTTTATTTATCATATTATAAGTTCAATCTTTTATTATTAACTAAATCATTTCTATTATGAAGAAAATGTTTACACTTTTTGCTCTCTTGGCAGTGTTCTTGGGGGCAAATGCAGAGTGGGTAGAAAAGTACAAGATCGACTTCTCTACTTACAGTGCTTTCCCGTTCTATGTAATGGGTTATGCTCCATCCTTTGACGGCTCATCCTTGTATGATGCTCCGACTACGCAGAAACTGTGGAGAGGAGATGAAAGTGATTTCCCTGGAGAAGACGCATGTAAAGGAACGGTGTCTGTAAATGGTACTGATTTCTATGTGCAGGAGACAGGTGAGAATCAATGGCGTCAGTATTTCATTGCCGATGGTATTGAGACCAAGCTCGACGGTAAATACAAAGTCGTAGCAATGGTAAAGGCTAATAGTGCTTGCACCATCAACGTCAACATGGGTTGGGGTTGGGGTGGTGGCGAACAGGCCCGCGCTTCAGTTGCTATCCCCGAAGGCTCTGATTTCCAGGAGGTAACATGGCAGTACGAAGGCATTGGCGGTTCCTCTTGTAACCTCGTTGCACAGCCTGGTACTACCGATGCAACCCTCGAATGGCTGAGCGTTATCGTTTACGAGTGGAAGAAAGATGGTCAGAAGCCTCAGGAGTGGATTTCAGTACTCGAAAATGGTGATGCCGAGAATGCATGGCCAGCATGGTCTCTTAATGAGACAGGTGGTATCAACACAAACTGGAGAACTGATAAAGCTCCTGAAATCTGTGCATGGGCTTTAACAATGGGTCGCAACTTTGATGACCAGTGCCCCACTGATATTAGTACAGATAGCTATAGAGCTCGTCCATACCCTGCTGATATCGAACCTGAAGAAGGAAATGAAAGCAACCATGTATTTGCTGTCCATGTTAAAGAAATCAAGGCTATTGATGATGATGCCAATTCCATAGCTTGGGCTAACCAGTTCTGGATTCAGTCTCCGTGGCAGGGGAATACTGATGATGATGGCAATCCGATTGGTTGGCCAGCTGGCTCAAAGGTGAAGATTAAGTTCCGTTATAAGGCAAGTGTGGCATGCTCTGCAGCTACTCAGATTCACAAGATGTATCCTTCAGACTATCTGTACTGGCAGGCTGTTGGCGATGTTGCCTTTACAACAGAATGGCAGAATTTTGAAAAAACATATACTTTCGACGCAAACACAAATGGAGGTTGGTCTTTGGCATTTAACCTGAATAATGACGCAACTAATGGCCGGACAGCGCCTATTGACTTCTATTTCGATGATCTCTCTTGGGAGTACCTGAAACTTGAAGATGGTTTCTTCGTTTCTGGTATTGATACTAATACTAATCCCAAAGGTGAATATGATGACTTGGACACCGCTATTCAGTTCGAAGAAGGTATAGATCCTGATGGTGACCCCTGCTTAGTTGCCACAGTTGGTGAGAGCGGTAAGTATGTCGATCAGATTATTCTTTCTACCAAACGCGGTGACGATGAAGCCTACAAAGGTAATGCACTGATGGTTAGTGATAAGATTGTACCAGGTGAATGGGTTGATTACACTTCAAGTGCCAATGCTAGGATTAATCTTCCTGGCCTTGGTGTGTGGAAGATTTATCTTGACGAAAAATGGGGTTCTCTTTTATTCGAGTTGGTCGAAGGAAGCATGTATGAAACTATCGAAATTAATCCTAACCCGATCGTTTACACTGTAAATGCTGGTGAGCGTGATTGGCTTGTAGCTGATAATAATGGAAATGCTCGAGAAGGTGAAGAAGGTAATATTGGTACTGGACAGACTTATAACAACCAGATGTTTATTAAGGCAAATCGTGTGCTGAATGCTGGTGAAGAAACTGTTATCGAGTTCGATTATGTTGCAACTAAGGATGCCAAAGTTTCTACACAGTGCCACGCCCAACCAGGTGCTTACATCCATTGGGGTGCTATTGGTGATATTAACTTCACAACTGAAGAGCAGCACTTCCACGCGGACTTCACTATTCCTAATGAGTGCGCAGACAAGGACATGCAGACGATTGCCTTCAACATGTCTGAGATCAAAGCAGCCAACGATTATACAATCAAGAACGTTGTTTGGAAGTTGAAGAGCGACACTGAGTCTCTGATTGATCAGACGGGTGATGCTAATTTCAGCAAGAATGAATTTGACTATCCGACAGGCATCAGCAACGTTGTTAACGACAATAAGGCTTCTAACGTTATCTATAACCTCGCTGGTCAGCGCGTGTCTAAGGAATTCAAGGGCCTCGTCATCAAGAATGGCGCTAAGTATATTGCCAAGTAAGAAGACTCTGATCTCTCTATTTAAATAGAGGGTGAATTTAATCAACGTGCGTCGCGTTTCCGTCCCTCATAACGGAACGTGGCGCACTTCTATAACTCCTAAGCTTCTAAACTCCTAAACTTAAAAACTCACATGCGATTATTATTGCTGATAGCTTTTTTCGCCTTTGTAAATACAGCGAATGCACAGTTGCCTAACGAGAAATTCGGCAAGCCGTCAAGTATGGAGTGGGAATATAAGGGCTGGGGCGATGCAGTTAATGCCGATGCTATCATTCTGTGCAAGACGATGAAGGCGACTTATCAGATTTCCGACCAGGTGGCTAATTTCAACAGAAACAGTTCAGAAATCAGCAGTGACAATATTTCGGATTTCGGTAAAAATGATATTGATGACAGCAACATTCTGGTTAACTATGAGTTCCGTCTCCGTACAAAGATTCTGAAGCCGGAAGGCGTCGGTCATGCCAATATCGACATTACCTATTTTTATTCCGACAACAATAAGGTTTTCGATGAATTGTCCGACCTGAAGGTGAGGGTTTTCTCTAAGAACGCCAAAGGAAAGGTGGAGCGCCAGAATGTCAACACCGCCTCTTTTGTCAAGGAGCGCGTGGATGACAACTATATGGTCGTGCACGTAGTCGTACCCGATGTCCAGGCTGGCAGCATCATCGAATACCAATATAATATCACAAGCCCGCGTCCTACGTTCCTCTATGACTGGGTGTTCCAGGAGTGTATCCCTACGGTGCGTTCCAAATTCGATATAGAGATTCCTGCCTTCCTGCAGTTCAACATGAATGTTCCCATCAACAAGCTCATTAAGTCTGGCGTAGAGGCCGGTCACCTGGCTTACGATACCAACAGGCCGGATTTGAAAAAGGGGAAGTCTTGTCCCACCAACCATTACACAGTCGTGGGTGACTACATCCTTCCCATGGGTCAGGCTCCAGAGGAAATTGCTCCTTTCACCAGCATGATTAATATGCAGGGAGTCACACTCCCAGCCTATCTGCCGAAAGGAAGCACGCATCTGAAAGTAAAATAATTAGACGTTTTGGAAATCAAACGACCCTTATAAAATATCAATAAATGAAAAAGATACTAACTTTGTTTTTAGCTGTGGCTGTCACGGTTGGCAGCCAGGCAGCAAAGCCTCGAACATTATTACAGGTGTATGAAACTCGTAAGCAGACCGTCACGGGTTTCGGAGGTGCCTGTTGCGATGGTGCCATGAAACCGTTCGGCACCGACAATTTCTGTGTAAGTAGGCTTTATGGCCCCAAGTCGAAAATCGGGCTGAACATATTACGCATGGAAATCTCTCCAAGCTTCACAGGCGAAGGGTGGGGCGACTACAATTGGAACGGTTCTCTGCCTTCGGCAAGGACTGTCAAGAATCGTGGCGGTATTGTTTTCGGTACGCCTTGGTCGCCTCCAGATAAATACAAGACCAATGGTACTGCCCAGGGTGGTAAATCCGAGTCTCAGGGAATGCAAGAAGGCAGATTGCGTAAAGATTGCTACGATAAGTTCTTCCCCTGGCTGAACACCTTCCTGAAGTGGATGAAGGATCATGGCGTTGTCATGGATGCTGTATCCGTCCAGAACGAGCCTGACTGGTGGGTCGATTATTCCGGCTGTCTCTATACCCCTGAGGAAGAGGTAGAACTCGTCAGGAACTATGCCCACATGCTGGATCGTGACACCTATGATGGCGTTCGCCTCATCAGCGGCGAGCCTTTGGGTTTCACTCAGAATTATATCGACCCACTGATGAAAGACGAGGAGTGTCGTAAGCAAATTGATATCGTAGCTGGTCACCTCTATGGGCACTTGCCTCTCCAGTATATGAAGCCGGCTACGGCTCTTGCTACCAAGTATGGCAAGGAGGTGTGGATGACAGAACATTCGGTGACCGACAATACCGGTGCACTGCCCACATGGAACGATAACCTGATTTTCGCAGAGGAACTCAATGAGTGTATGCTGGCAGGCTGTACGGGTTACATCTACTGGTATCTGCGGGCCCACTGGGCATTCTGTGGTACAGGTGAGACCAAATATGGTGCAGCCAACAAGAAGGACGAACTGCTGCCCCGTGCCTTTGTGATGTCACATTTCTCGAAGAATGTAACCGGTTCCACCCGTTTGGAGACCTCAAAGGACGTTGATGCAGGCCGCACGAGTGAGGGGGTATTACAGAACGAACAGTTCTCGGCATACATCAAGGGTGACTCGATCATTGTCATGGCTATCAGTGCAAGAGATAATACCCGAGACCTGAAAATAACCTTGCCCTACAACGTGAAGAGTGGTACATTGTGGTTATCGACAGGCAACGAGAGCGAGAATCTTTGTCAGAAGTCGAGCCTTGACATTGCTGAATCCACCAACCTTTATATTTACGAGATGCCTGCCCGCAGCCTGAGCACCCTTATCTTTATGATAGACAAAGGCAGCACAGCCATCGAGGAGGTGAAACAATCAGTCGCCGACGGTCCCAAGACATATTATGACCTGCATGGCCGCCGCCTGGATGTGCCCAGAGGATTGTGCATTGAGAAACGTTCCGACGGTTCTACAAGGAAGGTTCTTCTTCCTTAATGGAAAGTGGTACAGTGAAAAAATATGATTACCGTTGGAGGCAGATTCAAACCTGATCGGTAATCATATTTTTTTTAAGGGCTTCCTTTCATTGTTTGTTGCGACTCAGTCGCAACAAACTGTGAAGAAGGCACCTCCCTCCCTTCGGGAGGGATTGAGGGTGGGCTTCTATTTATACTTCACATTCACCGCTTCTCCCTTCAGCACATCGGCAAACTCGTGAGGGGTGATCGTTACGGGACCCTTCATGAATTCAGGGATGTTGTAACTACGCATGAACTGGCGGTGATAGTCAGGGTCGGCAGTAGGCAGCTCGAAAGGCTTGGTGCCTTTTCCGTTGGCATCTATATGGGCAATGAAAGGACGGGTATATGTACCGTCGTATCGGCGGCTGCTGATGATGACCCATCGGCCGTTGCTCGACCAGGAGTGATAGCTCTCGGTATCGGGAGAGTTAATCTCGTTCATGGGTCTTACCTCACCGGTCTGCAAGTCCATCGACCAGATATCGGCATCGTGGTGCCAGATGTGGAAATAGCCGAACTTGCCTGAAGTGAAATGCAGGAAGCGCCCATCGGGCGATACTCTTGGCAACGTAGCGCTTTGGCCGTTTGCCGAAGCGTCATACACCAGCTCCTTGGGACCGAACTGACGGGTGGCTGGATCGAAACGCTTCTTATAGATATTGTATTTGAATTCTGGGAACCTGTTTCTTATCTCCGCACTTTTTGAATGTGCCGTGTCCTTATATTCAAAGTGGGCACTGCAGAAGTAGAGTGTCTTTCCGTCGGGAGCCCAGCAGGGGAAGACCTCAAACTCCGTGGTGTCGTTTTCCAGATTGGTCACTTCGTTCTTGTCGATGTCGTAGGCAATGAGGTCGCTGGCTTCGTCATACACTTCTATCTTGTTGGGATTGGTGATGTGGAAGTTCTGGAAAGTCTTGTCGGTGGCATAGACAATGTAGTTGAGCGTGGGATGCCAGGCGGGATAGACTCCGGCCGAGAGGATGGAGTCGTTCTTCATGTTGAGCTTCTTCAGCTTTCCGTCGATGGCCAGAACGGTACCTCCGTTATACTGACGGGCGTGGAACTGCATGCGTTGCGGATTGTATGCCTGGTAGTGGTGGCAGTTGATGCACTGCCCGTTTTTCTCGAAACTGTTCAGGATATTGTCGTAAATCACGCTTTCGTCGTAGTTTTCCAGGCAGCGCTGGTTGATGGTCAGAGCCTCGTAGGAGACAAACGAGGGTGCTATCAATCGGTAGCTGATATAGGGGTCGATGGAGTCGGGCGACACATAGATGTGGAAAGGCTTGAAGCGTGTCCACTGGTCATCCGTCCGTGTGAATACATCCACCTCGATAGCGCCTCCGCGAGCCTTATCCTTCAGTCGTTGCCATTCCTCTTCCGTAGGTTGCATCTTGTCCCCATAGACCACTTCTTCATCACCCGCCTTGTAGCGTGCTATCATGTCGGTAGTGGGATTGTCGAGCATAAACGTCAGCGGGGCAATGTTTACCGGAACGGTCACGTTCACATAGTCGGGATAGATCTTCGGCAACTGGCTGGACTGTTTGTAATCTGTGGGTACAGAAGGTTGTCCGCAGGAGGTCAAGAGAAGAAAAAAGAGACCCACCCCAGCCCTCCCTATAAGGGAGGGAGCAAATGGTAAATGAAACCTGCAACCTGCAACTTGAAACCTGCAACTTGAATTGTATCTTTTCATAACGGCTCAATATTCTGGAAGGTTAGACATGAGGTAATACTGATAGAAATAGGTATCTCCGAACAGAGACTCTGTGGCTTTCCGTACGTCAGGAATATCCTGCCCGTCAAATTGGCCCATGGTCTGGTCGAAACGCGAAAACCTTTCTTTCACGATGGGATCAACGGGGAACTTATCTACGTTGGGATTCTCCGCCAGCACACCAAAGAGATAGGCTGCTTCCTGATAGTGAACGGGAATGGCCTGCTTGGGATGCAGTTTCAGATAATGGTTGAAATGATACCAGAAGACTTGTGGATTGGCCGACCACAGGGCTGCGAGCAAGGCCTGTTCCTGGAAATAGGGGTCATCTACTTCGCGGAGGGCGGCCAGATGGATCATGATACAACGTTCCACGTAGCCTTGGTCGGCATAGAGTCTGTCTTCGTAGTGCATGAGGTGCTTGATGGCACCCAGTTCCTGATTATCCGCTATCTGCTTCGGTTTGCCCACCAGCGTCTCCATCTCCTCTGCCCATTTCCGGTGGAAGGTGGTTTGCTTCAGGTGGTTGAGATACTTGCGGGCAGCATTCCACTCTCCGTTGAGCAGCGTGCAACGGCAGAGATTCTTATAGTATTCGGCACGCCAGTCGTATTCCACGCCCATCTCCGTGCAGTAGCGGATACAGTAATTGGTCATGCCGTACTGGCAGTAAAGCATCGGACCGTTGACAATCAGCAGGCGGCAAGGGAATGGTGCATTGTATGGCTTGGAACCGTTTTTGTAGGAATACATCTCGTTGCCCTGCCTTTGCAGTCTTCCCAGGGCAAGGTTCTTCATCATCACAATGGCGCGCGTGGGTTCATCTTTCTGCTTGGCAGCCTCTGACAGCACACCTTCCCAGTCGAGACGGTCTATGCATCGCTGCATCGTCAGTTCATGATGGAAGTTCTCGTCCTTATACCAACCCTTGTAAGTGCCAATCGCCAAAACGGCCAAAAGAGCAACCTGAGCCAAGAGCCAGCGCATGGGCTTGGCCGTTTCTTCTGTCCGCTGCGGTCGGTAAGTGACGGCGAGGATGACGAAGAAAAGGGCAAGCAGATAGTAGGGAATGTAATACTGATGATATTCTTCCAGAATGACATAGAGGGGCAGTTCTGCCCACCAGATGTTGGCCAGATTAATCTCATGATAGAGATAACGGTAGCACACCAGCGGCACAGCCACCACCGCCAGCACGGCCAGCACACTATAAGCGGCACTCCGGCCTTTCGGTTCCAGCCGCCATGAGAGAATACCCATCAGCAGGGCAGCGGCCAGCCCATAGATGCCTGCCAGCGGATAACCCACTACAGCCGTAAGTACGATCCATACGGCCCTGAGATGATATTTCGCGGGCAATGAGCGGAAAGCCCACAGCATGGCGGTGACAAACAAAGCTCCTAACGTGCCGACGAAGAAATGACCGCGCAGTTTGAGGATATAAATCCAATAGCCCATGTCCATGAAAGTCAGCAGCAACAGGATTACAGGCACAAACATGAGCAGCGCCCATGTTCTTGGCAACTGGAAAGCCCGTCTGACCATCCACATCAGCAGCAGCCACAAGGCTATAAGCATCAGCACGCCCATCCAGGGATAGTAGAAGAACTGGGTGAGAAAGGTGCCTATGTAGGTGAGCATGCCGCCCGGCACCACCATCTGCTGCTTGAAAAAGAGACTTGTGTGCTGAAAAAGGTTCAGCTCCTGCGCTTTCCATAGGAAGTCGCCCTCAAAGATGAGCAAGGCCAGGGCGATGAGCACCAGTCCTGCAGTCCATACAATCGTACGGTAAAGACCGGGCTTGGCAATTCCCTGAAAGCGGCGGGATGCCTTTTTCTGTTTCTTTTGTTTCATATCCGAAAGTTTTGTCTTTATTCTACACGCTACATTATAATATAGGTACAAAGATACTTCAAAAAAAAGAATTATCATCGGCATTTGGACAAAAATCTGCAATAATCCCTCAAAAATGGCGGATGATACAGGTTTTTGAATCCCTGTTGCGACAATCTGCGCGCCTTTTCCGCCTCTTTGTCGCGAATGGGCGGTCCTGTCGCAACAAAGTCATCAATAATTGCGCCGTTTTTAGTGCTCCATTGCCCGAAAGCCACTACTTTTGCATCAGAAATCGTAAACATCAATAACAATTAAAGCAAAAGAAAATGAAAAAAATCCAGATTATGAGCCTCATGGCTCTCATGCTCCTGATGAGCAACTCAGCAATGGCACAACTCGATTCTAAGTCGGAAATCTCATTCAGCGTAGGTACCTATACGCCCAACGAAAAAGGTATTGGCGAAGCCATCGGTGAAGGTCTTGGCACAGCTATCGGTCAAATGGTCGCAACTATCATCACATTCGGTCAGGTCGATCTGACAAGCAAGACCCAAAAAGAAGAGTCATACAGCCCCACCTTCAACCTGCAGTATCTCTATCGTGTGGCACCCAAGGTGAAGATCGGAGCATCCCTCACCTATCAGCACACAAGCGTCAAGCTGATGGCAGAAAAACAATCGGGAGGCTATCTGGACATTGCCAAGGCTACCAACGACTATTTCACCGTGATGCCGGTAGCGAAGTTCATGTGGATTGAGAAGGATCATATCGGACTCTATTCAAAGGCAGCCGCAGGTATCTGCATCGCCAGCAAAAGCGATCCGAAGTATTGTAACGGTGTACAGGTGGATCCAGACAGGGCAGACCGTGTGCTCAACGATCTCAAGACCGACAAGGGTACCCGCTTCGCCTATCAGGTCTCAGCCATCGGTTTTGAGGCTGGCTCCAAGAACCTCCGTGGTTTCGTAGAACTCGGCTACGGCTTCCAGGGCTTCGCACAGGCAGGTGTCAGCGTCAAGTTCTAAATCCAGACATACGTTAGTTCTGTTTCATCATAACGAACATCCCCGCGGGCGGCTCACATCAGGTGGGCCGCCCGTTTTTTGTATGCTTTCTGTTCGAACAGATTATTTTTTGAAAACAAAAACTGCTTTGTCAAAAAAAAAGAAAATATTTGGTCGTGTCACTAAATTTAGTTACTTTTGCGGCAATGAATAAGAAAGATAAATTGGTAAAACGGTTCAGGACTCTACCAAGAGACTTCACTTTTGAGGAAGTGGTGACCCTTTTTTCTGATAAAGAACAATTATATAAAATAGGAGGGTAGTATATGGGTTTTTTGAAGTATAAAGGTTATACCGGAAGTGTAGAATACAGCGAAGAGGACAAGTGCCTTTTCGGAAAGGTGCAAGGGATGTCTAAGGATAGCATCACTTATGAAGGTTCTACGGTTGAAGAATTGACGGAAGACTTCGAGGGTGCCATAGATGATTATTTGGCTCTATGCGAAGAAAAGGGCATCGAGCCAAGAAAACCATTTAGTGGTGTTCTCAATGTCAGACTGACACCTGAGATTCATTGTGGCGTGGCAATGGCTGCCCAACATGAAGGCATAACGATTAATGCTTTTATTAAGAATGCTGTTGCTAAGGCGCTGGGAATAGCTCTTTAATTGCGGCTATTTTTTCCTTGCCGTTAACAGTGGTTTGCAATAAAGGAGCAAACTGCTGAAAATACAACTTTCGTTAACGAAAATAATTCGGTTTGTGAACATATTGTGCACAAACCGATATTATTTTTGTACCCGTGCAGACAATGGGTGGTAGGAGAAAAATGCGATTCAAGGGTGCACGGGTGCCACATTGCCTTTGTATAAAGGGCTGGCACCCTCCTCGGAAGGGTGTCACGGGTGCCACAAGGGTGCTATAGGAGACCCACCCCAGCCCTCCCTGAATAGGGAGGGAGTTTATTGTTAGGGTTAAGGTTATCGTTAGCGTTGAAAATTCTCTAGAGAATTTTCTGCAAACTATCATCGGATGGGGTGCAAAGTATCATCGGAAGGAAAAAATTCTCTAGAGAATTTTGCACAGACGATGGGGGAGGGGCGAGAGATGAATGATTTTATGTTTTACAGATAATATTTTTAAGAAATTGAATTTATGAAGAATACGTTACAAACAGACAAACAGCGGGTGCGGATGGACTATCTGTACCGCAAGGAGGAAAAGACGAAATGGGTGGCTCTGGAACAGGTTGTCCACGACGTGAAGAATGGGAAATATGAGCGGCTGGTGAAGGCTGCGCGCGGATTGGGTGCGGCGGTGACCAGCGATGGGATGGTGGCACTCTCGGCAGCTGCCCATGAATTGCCGAAAATCTGGCCGGCAGTGGGGGAGAATGGAGCCTATACGGGGCTGGTGCTGCTGTCGTTCAGGGTGGAAAACGACCGCGAACTGCTGCTGAAGTTGCAGCAGCGGGTGGGCGAGATGCCTCAGACGGTGCTGGCGATGGTGGGCAGCTGCGGCTGTTCGCTGAAGGTGGTGATGAGCTATCGGTTGGAGGACGGCAGCCTTCCCGTGGGCGATGACGACGTGAAGCGCTTTCAGCAGTATGCTTTCCGCCGGGCAGCCGACTTCCTGCTGGCGGCTACGGGGCTGAAGGTGGAAGACGACGAGCTGTGGGGCACGGGATGGTTTCGCATGTCGACAGACGCGGATGTCTGCTGGAATGCTGAGGCTGAAGCCGTGAGGATGGCATTGCCTGCGGTTGAGCTGACCAACTATTCGGCTCCGATGCTGGCTCCGGGCCGTGAGCCGCAACTCGAAAAGGAGGTGCTGCCGGGCTATTCGCGACTGGAGATGGACGTCACGAAGTATAATATGGTGTGCAGGCGGCTGTCGTTTGAGGCTGAAAAAGGAGCCGATGACTACCTGTTGGCGCTGGCGGATGAGTGTCGGCAGGCGGGCATCGATCAGGAGGTGGCCGTGAAATGCACGCTTCGGCTGGGTGCCTTGCGTGAGAAAGAGACTTTGGTGCGCTCATCGTTTGAGAATGCTTATAACGGCCATCGGCTGGGCCGCCGTAATCCATTGGAACCCACGCTGATGCACCAAGAGCTGATGCGGGCGTTTCTTTTGCGCCGTTATCATTTCCGTCGCAACACGGTGACGGGTGAAGTGGAGTATCAGGAGAAGGGGCGTTACCTGTTGTCGTGGCGTCCGCTGACGCAGGAAGTGCGCAACGATATCAACAATGCGGCCATCAGCGAGGGCATCAAGGTTTGGCCGCAGGATATGGACCGACTGCTGGGCAGCAGTCAGATCAGGGCGTATGACCCTGTGAGTGAATGGATTTCGAGGTTGCCCGTATGGGACGGGCGCGACCGTCTGGGGGAATTGGCCGACCGTGTTCCTACGCTGACGGAGGGCTGGCGCGATGATTTCAAGGTATGGATGCGCTCGATGGTGAGCCAGTGGATGGGCCGTTCGCAGATGTATGGGGCGCAGATGGTATTGATGCTGGTGGGCGGTCAGGGCACTGGGAAGAGTACTTTCATACGGCTGCTGTTGCCGCAGGAACTGCAACCGTATTCCATTGACCGCATCGACTTTGCCAACCAGAAGGAGGCTTTGCGGGCGCTGGGACGGTTTCTGCTCATCAATATCGACGAGTATGATCAGGTGACGAAGCGGCAGACGGCTTTCCTGAAGCACTTGATTCAGCGCACCGACGTGAAGGAGCGCAAGATGTATGAGACCACCTACGAGCAACGGCAGCGCTATGCGGCCTTCTGTGCCACGACAAACTGCCAGCAGCCGCTGAAGGACGAGACGGGTGCGCGTCGCTATCTGGTGGTGGAACTGAACGGCGTGATTGATACCGACACGACGGGCGACCGCGCGATTGACTACGGACAGCTGTATGCACAGGTGGTGGCAGAGGTGCAGCAGGGCGCTGACTGCTATTTCGACGGCGAGCGCGAGCGGCGCATCGTGGAGCGTAATGCCGATTACTATGAGATGCCCACCGTGGTGCAGCTCTTTGAAGACCTGTTTCGCCGTCCCGAGGTAGGTGATCAGTCGCTGTGGCTTACCCCCACGGAGGTGTTGCAGCAGATTCGCGAGCGGCGACGAGTGAACGTGGTGAATCAGTCAAATGCCACGCTGGTAGGCAGTTACCTGAAGCGGAACGGGTTTCGGAAAGGCAGCGGAAGGCAGAAGCGCCAGTATGAAGTGGCCTTGAAGGTGTAGCACCCTTGTGGCACCCGTGGCACCCTTCCTGGGAGGGTGCCAGCCCTTTATACAAAGGCGATGTGGCACCCGTGCACCCTTGAAATCATTTTTTTACATACAAACAGTTTTAGAGGAAGAAGATTATGAAGTACAAAATCGTGAGAGAGAACAAACCTACGTTGAAGAACTTTGGCCGCTACAAGGCTGCGGCCATGCACTTCCAGACCATCACGCCGGAGATGGTGGCGCAGGAAATACAGGACAATTGTTCGGCCAAGGCGAGCGACGTGGAGCTGGTGCTGGCAGAGTTGTCGGCGGTGTTGTTGCGTCATCTAAAGGCAGGCGACCGTGTGCGGCTGAAGCACATCGGGATGCTGAAACTGGAAATAGAGAGCGAGAAGGTGGATGCGCCGGAAGACTTCAACGGCCGGAAGCATATCCGCGGTGTGCGCCTTCACCTGCTGCCCGAGAGTCGGCGGGGTTGTCAGGCGGTTTATGAAGACTTGAAGTTTGAGCGTTGGCGGAAGTGATCAATGGGGATTTTCTTTCATAAAAGTTTGGCAGATTTTCCGGAAGTGGTTATTTTTGCAGTTGGAAATTGAAAGTGGCGTGATGACGTGATGGCGTGATAACGTTATAACGTTATAACGCCATCTCGAAAAAAATTTTTGATTTTCGTGTAGTTTTTCGGAAGGCCGTGCGTCTAACGGATAGAAACAATTAAATACAACGAACCGAAATGGACAACAAAGAGACCGAATTCTCACGCATCATCCGGGAACAGAAAGCCACCATCTACACCGTGTGCTATATGTTCTCAAAGGATAAAGAGGAAGTAGATGACCTCTTTCAGGAGGTGCTCGTCAGGTTGTGGCAGGGCTACGACTCCTTTCAGGGCAAGAGTGACCTGCGGACATGGATTTATAAGGTGAGCCTGAACACCTGTATCTCTATCGACCGCAAGAAGAAGCGTCGTAAGGCGCAGCCGCTCTTGGAGGGCGTGGACCTGTTCGACAAGAACGATGCCGACAACCGTCAGACGGATCTGCTGCATGAACGCATCGGACGGCTCCAGGCCTTCGACCGTGCTATCGTATTGCTATGGCTGGAGGATATGAGCTACGAGGAGATTGCGCAGATTGTGGGAATCTCGGTGAAGAACGTCTCTGTGAAGTTGTATCGTATTAAGGAACAATTAAAACAAATGTAAAAACTGCACAATTATGGAAAACCTGAATAATATGAACGAATTGGAGGAGATGCGCCGCGAACTGCAGGTGCTGAAGGACAAGGTGGAAAGAAAGGGTGTGCTCAACGAGCGACTCGTCAAGCAGTCCATCAAGGATAAGATGAACGACATTCATCGCACGCTATATAAGCTGGTCGTCATCGTGTTGCTGGCTATTCCCCTGTGGATTTTTATCAAATATACACAGAACCTCTCATGGCCGCTGACCATCTTTACGATTCTGATGATGGTGGTTTCTGTAGGTTTTGACTGGTTTATCAACCGAATGGACACCGACAATGTGGATAAAGATCTGAAAGAAACCGCCAACAAACTGGTAGAGATGAAAAAGCGCCGCACGCTTCAGGAGAAGATAGCCTGTCTAGTGGTACTTCCTGTATGGGCAATATGGGTAGGTTATGAATTCTATCAAAATGCACCTGATCACCAGCAAGGTCTCATCATGCTTGTCTCCATGGCTATCGGTGGCGTTATCGGTGGTGCCGCAGGTCTGAGTATCTTCTTCAGATGGCAACGGAAGAACGACGAGATGATTGAGCAGATCAACGACTTATTGGAAGAAGAATAATATATAAAAGGATAAAGAAATGAAAAAATTGATGCTTACCCTGGCGCTCGTTCTCACAGCAGCGCTCAACGTAAACGCACAGTTGCTCTACAAGATTTCGGGCAACGGACTTGAGAAACCGTCGTATATCATCGGAACCTACCATTTGGCTCCCGTATCGTTCACCGACAGCATTCCGGGACTGAAAGAGGCACTCAATGCTGCCGAACAGGAATACGGCGAACTGGATATGAGCGACATGATGTCGGCAGAGAACACGCAGAAGATGCAGGCTGCCATGATGCTGCCCGAAGGACAGACGCTCGACAAACTGCTCACCGAGGAACAGATGACACGTCTGAATGGAATGATGAAGACTCTCATGGGCATGGATATGACTAACCCGATGATAGCACAGCAACTGGGCAAGATGACGCCTAAGGCACTCACATTGCAGATGTCGCTGCTGATGTACCTGAAGAAGAACCCTAATTTTAACCCGATGCAATCGTTTGACAGTTATTTCCAGGAGGTGATGGCCGGGGCAGGAAAACCCGTGAAGGGCTTCGAGACCGTGGATTTCCAGGTGGATGTGCTGCTGAAGGGAACGACTATGGAGCGTCAGGTGGAGAACCTGATGTGTATGGTGGACAACCAGGAATGGCAGGAGATGATGGTTGACAAAATCGTGTCGGCTTTCTTCTCGCAGGATATGAAGACCATTGAAGTCGCTTTTGATGAGAAACTGAACAACAGCTGCGATGACACGCCCGAGGAGATAGACCGCCTGATATACAGTCGTAACGCCAACTGGCTGAAGGTGATGCCGCAGATTATGAGCGAGAAGAGCACGTTCTTCGCCGTGGGTGCTGGCCATCTGGTGGGAGAAAAGGGTGTGCTGGCAGGACTGAAAAAGGCTGGGTATACGGTGGAAGGGGTGAAGTAACCCTTCACCCAACGGACCCACCCTCGGCCCCTCCCTAAATGGAGGGGAGTAGAAACTGTTGAAGCCTCCCCTCGGGGAGGTTTGGAGGGGGTTATTTAAATAAAATACTGAAAGATGAAGACAATATTCAAGATGCTGGGAGGCCTTTTGGCCGGAATTGCTTTCGGCGTGCTGATAGGCATTGGTGGAGCGGTGGTTTTTAACGGAGTAGGTATCAGCGAGGCATTTACAAAAGTGCTAAGTGGCGGAACGTTGCGCCTGTTGGTTCCTGTCTTTTGGGCGGCGTTGTGGGCCGTCGTGAGCTTCTTCCTGCAAATCGTCATCCATGAAGGCGGTCATCTGGTGGCCGGACTGCTGACGGGCTACCGCTTCGTGTCGTTCCGCATCCTTGAATTCACGCTGATCAAGAAAGACGGCCGTTATCAGTGGCGACGCTATGCGCTGGCTTCCACGGGGGGACAATGCCTGATGGCTCCCCCGCTGCGGCCGCTCAGCGAGATAGACACCCGATGGTATAATGCCGGAGGCGTGTTGGCTAATATCATCGTGAGCACTATTACCCTGTTGCTGCTGTTGTTTTTTGAGATGCCTGACTGGGCCGGGACCTTCCTGCTGATGATGACTTTCGTAGGTTATCTGCTGGCTCTCATCAATGGCATACCCCTGAAAATCGGTGGTATGAACAACGATGGCCGTAATCTGCTTTTCCTGGAGAAATCGCCGGAAGACAAGCGCATACTCTGTCGGATGCTGGAGGCTAATGCCCTCATTCAGGAAGGAGTGCAGCCTAAGGACTTGCCCGATGAGATGTTCGCAGAAGACGAAAGTGCGGACTGGCATGATGGACTGCAGACCAACTGGCAACTGACAATCATAACCCGCATGATAAACCGCCACCAATGGGAAGAGGCTTACATGCGGATCCATGAAGCCATGGCCGAGAAAGAACATCTCATCCAGCTTTTCCGGCTGGAACTGGGCGTAGAACTGATGTTCGTATGCCTGGCTACGGGAAGAAAAGATGAGGCGCGTGAATGCTATACAAAGGAGTTGCGCAAGTATGTCAGCCAGTTCAAGGAAACGCATAGCAGCAAGCAGCGTCTGCTTTTCGCCGTCGAATTGTTACTCGATGACAACCGCGAAGAGGCTTTGGCCATATTGAATAAGGTGAAGGCTCACCGCAACGACTATGCCCTGCAGGGCGAGGTCGATATGGACATCGAGCTGATGGAGCATCTTTTGAGTGTAGAGTGTAGAGTTGAGAGTGTAGAGTTATGATTACTTTTGAAGCTCGTTGCAACTTTTCGGGCTGTCAAATCGTCTATATAAACAAAATAACATTGTAAATATAACTAACAGTATTATGATTTTATCAACAACCCCAACCATTGAAGGCCAGACCATCCGCGAGTATAAGGGCGTGGTGACAGGCGAGACCATTATCGGTGCTAACTTTGTGAAGGATTTCTTTGCCGGCATTCGCGACATCGTGGGCGGACGCTCGGGTGCCTACGAACGGGTGCTGCGCGAAGCCAAAGACACGTCAATGAAGGAAATGGAAGACCGCGCCCGTGAGCTGGGTGCCAATGCCATCGTGGGCATCGACATCGACTATGAGACCATCGGACAGGGTAATTCCATGCTGATGGTAGCTACCAGCGGAACGGCAGTGGTGATTTAGGAGCCCACCCCCAGTCCCTCCCGAGGGGGAGGGGAGCTTATTGATACAAACGGAAATGAATTTGACATAGAAATTCTTTGCCGTTTGGTAATCATTGATTAATTTTGCAGCGTAAAACATTTTTATATACTAACGTATCAACAATGAAATTCAAGAGATTTATGATGCTGGCTGCCCTGCTCGTTAGCAGCGTGGCCGCAATGGTGGCACAGGAGATGCAGATGCCTCCCATCCCCATCGACAAGAACGTGAGAATCGGTAAGCTGGACAACGGTCTGACCTACTACATCCGCAAGAACAACTGGCCCGAGAACGTGGCCAACTTCTACATCGCCCAGCGCGTGGGCTCTATCCAGGAGAACGAAGACCAGCGCGGTCTGGCCCACTTCCTGGAGCACATGGCCTTCAACGGTTCGGAGCATTTCCCCGACTCGGCACTGCTCGACTTTACCCGTCGCATTGGTGTTGACTTTGGTCGCGACCTGAATGCCTACACCTCTATCGACCAGACGGTGTATCGCATCTGCGATGTGCCCACCAAGCGTGTGACGGCACTCGACTCCTGCATACTCGTGCTGAAAGACTGGTCGAACGGTCTCACGCTGAAAGGCGAGGAGATAGAGAAGGAGCGCGGCGTCATCCATCAGGAATGGCAGCTGGGCGAAGGTCCCGTGCAGCGCATCCAGCAGAAACTCTTCCCCCGTTTGTATCCCGGTTCTAAGTATGGCGAGCGCCTGCCCATCGGACTGATGAGCGTCGTAGATGGCTGTAATCCGCAGGTACTGCGCGATTATTACCACAAATGGTACCGTCCCGACAACCAGGCTATCATCATCGTCGGCGATGTGGACGTGGACCATTGCGAGCAGGTGATCAAGGATCTCTGGAAAGACAGCAAGGTGGATCCCAATGCCGCCAAGGTGGTAGATGAACCCGTGCCCGACAATGCCGAGGCTATCTTTGCCATCGAGAAAGATAAGGAGATGCAGTATGGCCAGATCCTGATGTGCATGAAACAGGATGCCACCAAGCCCGAAGAGAAGGTGGGCATCGACTATCTCATCCAGGACTATTGCGTGGATCTGATTTCATTGATGTTCGATATGCGCACTCAGGAAGCTGCACAGAAACCTGACTGCCCCTTCGTGTATGCCAGCGCCAGCTACGGCGAATACCTGCTCTCGAAGACCAAGGATGCCTTCATGCTCATCGGCGTGCCAAAGGAAGGCAAGGACCTGGAGACAGCGGCTGCCATCTACCGTGAGGCTCAGCGCGTGAAACAGTACGGCTTCACCCCCTCTGAGTTCGACCGCGCCAAGCAGGAATACATGAGCCGGCTGGAGAAGCAGTTCACCAACCGCAACAAAATCACCAATGCCGACTTTGGCAACCAGTATCGTGACCACTTCCTGGCCAACGAGCCCATCCCCTCTATTGAGGAACGCTATGAGCTGATGAAGCAGATAGCTCCGATGATTCCACTCGAGGCTGTCAACGAAGTTCTGCAGAAGGAACTTATCAGCAACACCGACTCTAACCTCGTGGTGGCTTTCTTTGCTCCCGACCGTGAAGGCTATGTCCTGCCTACTGAACAGCAGATGGCCGATGCCGTGAGGGCCGTGCGCTCAGAAAAGATAGAGGCCTATGTAGATAACGTGAAGAACGAGCCGCTCATTGCCCCCGAGGCTATGCCAAAGGCTGGCAAGATTGTCAAGGAGACTGAGAACAAGGAGTTTGGCTATAAAGAACTCACGCTCTCCAACGGTGCTCGCGTCATCATGAAGAAAACCGACTTCAAGGACGATGAAATCATGTTCCAGGCCATGGCCAAGGGCGGAAAGGGACTCTACGGAGCTGCCGACTACGACAACATGCAGCTCTTCTCCACCGTCATGGAAACCAGCGGGCTGGGTAATTTCTCGAACACCGAACTGCAGAAAGCCCTCTACGGGAAGCAGGCCAGCGTCAGCATGAACCTCAACAACTACTATCAAGTGCTGGGTGGACAGACTGTCCCCAAGGATGTCGAGACTCTGCTGCAGCTCATCTACCTCAACTTTACCAATGTAAAGAAGGACGAAGAGGCTTATAAGAGCATCATGGGACAGATAGAATTGGTACTCAAGAACCGTCACCTCTCGCCCGAGACTGCCTTCAGTGACTCCGTAGCCGTCACCATGTATAACCACCATCCCCTCTATGCCCCGCTCACAGCTGAGACCCTGAAGGGCGTTAATCAAGATCGTGTCTTGCAGATGGCAAAGGAGCGTTTCAGCAATGCCGGCGAGTTTGTGTTCTACTTCGTGGGCAACTATGATGAGGCCACCCTGCGTCCGCTCATCGAGCAGTACATTGCTTCGCTGCCTGCTAAGAAGAAGGCTACGGGATGGAAAGAAGTGCCCAGCTTCGTCAACGGCAAGGTGCAGAACAAGTTCTACCGCAAGATGGAGAGTCCCAAGGCCTCCGCACTCGAAGTTTGGCACATGCCCGTGGACTACACCGTTGAGAACGAGGTGCTCGCCGATGCCGCCGCCCAGGTGCTCTCGATGGTCTATCTGAAGGATATCCGCGAAGATGCCAGTGCCGCCTATTCAGTAGGTGCGCAGGGAAGCATCCGCCGCATGGGACTCAAGACCGAGGCCCTGCTGCTGGCCCAGTGCCCCATGGATCCCAAGAAGGCTGACACCGCCCTGAAGCTGCTCGCCAAGGGTATGGCCGACAACACCGTGAAGGTGGACGACGAGAAGGTGCAGAAGGTGAAGGAGACCATGCTGAAGACCTACGACGAGCAGGTGAAGACCAATGGTTTCTGGATGAACTACATCGACGAATACGTCTGGACAGGTAAGAACCTGGTGAAAGGACAGCGCGAAGCCATCGAGTCGCTCACTCCCCAGAAGATTGCAGCTTTCCTGAAGAAGCTGGTGGCCAGCGGAAACCACGTTGAGGTGATCATGCTGCCTGAAGAAAACAAGTAAGTAAGCCGTAAGGCTAATATCCTAAAAAAGGGATGGCATTCTAAAATGTATGCTGTCCCTTTTTTCATTGATTTTAATTTGGTTTTTCGCTCACTTAATCGTACCTTTGCACCCGAAAATAAAAAGGTACGAAGATTATGGCATATTTATTTACTTCAGAATCAGTGTCGGAAGGCCATCCCGACAAGGTGGCCGACCAGATTAGCGATGCTTTGCTCGACCAGTTCCTGGCCTATGACGAAAAGGCACACTGTGCTATTGAATCGTTCGTGACGACCGGACAGGTCATCATCATGGGCGAGGTGCGCTCGTCGGAATATATTGATTTGCAGACGATTGCCCGTAAAACGGTGAACAGGATTGGCTATACGAAGTCGGAATATCAGTTCGACGGAAACTCTTGCGGCGTGCTGACGGCCATCCACGAGCAGAGCGACGATATCAACCAAGGCGTTTCCCGCGAAGACGAGGAAAATCAGGGAGCCGGCGACCAGGGCATGATGTTCGGCTATGCCACCAACGAGACGGAGAACTATATGCCGCTGCCGTTGGATTTGGCGCACCGACTGATGAAGACCTTGGCCGAAATCCGTAAGGAGGGAAAGGTGATGACTTATCTGCGTCCCGATTCGAAGAGTCAGGTGACGATAGAATATAGCGACGAGGGCGTGCCCCAGCGTATAGATACCATTGTGGTTTCCACGCAGCATGATGAATTCGACACTGACGACGAGCGGATGCTTGCCAAAATCAAGGATGATGTGATCAATATCCTCATTCCCCGGGTGAAGGCTCAGATCAAGAGCGAAAAGGTACTGGCTCTGTTTAACGACAAGATTACGTACCACGTGAACCCTACGGGTAAATTCGTGATAGGTGGCCCTCATGGAGATACGGGTCTGACAGGCCGTAAGATTATCGTGGATACCTATGGCGGCAAGGGAGCCCATGGCGGCGGTGCCTTCTCGGGTAAAGATCCTTCGAAAGTGGACCGTTCAGCCGCTTACGCAGCCCGCTGGATTGCGAAGAACATGGTGGCTGCCGGTGTGAGCGACGAGATGCTGGTACAAGTGAGCTATGCCATCGGTGTGGCTGAGCCCGTGAGTATCTATGTGAATACCTACGGAAAGAGTCATGTGGAGATGTCTGACGGTGAGATTGCCGATAAGATAAAGGGAATGTTCGACCTGCGGCCGAAAGCTATTGAGCGCCAACTGAAACTGCGCCAGCCGATGTATTTCGAAACGGCTGCCTACGGTCACATGGGCCGTGAGAACGAAGTGGTGGAGAAGACTTTCACCAGTCGCTATCATGAGACGAAGACCATCCCCGTGGAACTCTTCACATGGGAGAAGCTCGACCGGGTTGAGGAGATTAAGGCGGTGTTCTTTCATTAATCATTGACAATTGAACTTTAATCTTAATCTTCGGTCTTTGTGAATCAGCAGCAGGACAGCATACATGCCACGCATGAGGTATCCGGCCATCTCCCTCACAAGGAGGTGGCTGATAGTCAGCGTGTACAACGTCCTGAGAAACAGCTGACTCCCTATCAGGTGCTGAGCAAGTTACCTAAAGATGCTACGCCGGCACAACAGGATTCTGCCATACAGGCTACGTTTCATCAGGAGAACTTGCATCTGAGTACACGTCCTGATACGCTTCACCTGCCGGGACACGACAAGGGAAAGGGACCGAAGGATATCTCGCTGCCGCAATATTACCGTGAGTCGTTCTTCAGTAATGACACCCTGCTGCATCCCGAAATCAGCGGAGGCCGATATGGCGTAGCCGGTGACCCCGTTCCCTATACCATCAGCGGCGACAATACCATCACCTCGCTGCTGCTTATTTGTTTTGTGGTGGCCATGATCTCCTTTGGCCGTTCACACGATTTTATCTTCCGCCAAGCCAAAGGCTTCTTTTCCGTTCCCCACAGCGGTCTGACCACAGAGGTGACGGAGACTACCGGCGAGTTCCGTTTCCAGTTTTTCCTGGGTGCACTGACTTGTCTGCTGGCTTCCATCATTACGTTCTTCTACGTGCAGGATCGTGTGGCCGATACATTTATCCTGCGTTCGCAGTATATGCTGATCTGGATATTCTTCGGCTGTTTCCTGGGTTATTTCCTGCTGAAGTCGTTGTTGTATGCCGTCGTGAACTGGGCCTTCTTTGATAAGAAGAGCAACCGCACGTGGCAAAAAACTTTACTTTTTATGGTATGTGTGGAGGGTGTGGCCATCTTCCCCCTGGTGTTGCTGCAGACATACTTCAACATGAGTATGCAGAATGCTATTATTTATGCCCTGGTGGTCATCGTTCTGACCAAAATACTGGTATTTTACAGGTCATATATAATCTTTTTCCGACAAAATGGAGCTTTTTTGCAAAATATTTTGTACTTTTGCGCGCTGGAAATCGTACCGCTGTTCTCCCTGGGAGGACTTTTGGTGACAATTGTGGATTTTTTGAAAATAAATTTTTAGGACACAGATGATTAAAAAGATTCTGATATCACAGCCCAAGCCTGCAAGCGAGAAGTCGCCTTACTATGACATCGCCAGCGACTATGGAGTGGAACTGGTCTTCCGTCCGTTCATTAAAGTCGAGGGCCTCACTTCGAAGGAGTTTCGTTCACAGAAGGTAAGTATTCTGAACTATACTGCCGTTGTGTTCACTTCCCGTCACGCCATCGATAACTATTTCAAGTTGGCTAAGGAAATGCGTCTGGAAATCCCAGAGGACATGAAGTACTTTTGCGTTACAGAGCAGATAGCACTGTATATTCAGAAGTATGTGCAGTATCGCAAGCGCAAGGTGTTCTTCGGCAATACCGGAAAGATTGTGGATCTGCTGCCCCTGATGGTGAAGCACAAGTCGGAGAAGTATCTCATTCCGATGAGCGATGTGCATGATAATTCCACGGCCGACCTTCTGGATTCGAAGAAGTTGAACCATACGGAGTGTGTGATGTATCGCACGGTGAGCAATGATTTCACCGAGGATGAGGTGAAGACATTCGACTATGATATGTGCGTATTCTTCAGTCCTTCTGGCATCAATGCCTTCGAGAAGACTTTCGGTGATACCAAGAACGAATCGGTTGTGGTGGCCACTTTCGGTCCCAGCACTACGAAGTCGGCCCACGATGCAGGACTTAAGGTAGTCATTGAGGCTCCTACTCCGGAGTTCCCATCGATGACGGCAGCCCTGAAAAATTATCTGTCGAAAACAAAATAAGCTCGCATGTCTGCATCCGACGCTCTCACACTGGGTAAGGAAGAGCGGATATCGAGCCGTAAACTCATTGACATGCTCTTCAACGGAGGCCAAAGCCGTTCGATGGTAGCCTTCCCGTTGAGACTTGTATATATGGAAAATGTACGCGAGGGCGCTTGCCCACCGGCCCAGTTGCTGGTGAGTGTGCCCAAACGTTGTTTTAAGAGGGCTGTGAAGCGCAACCGCGTGAAGCGGCAGGTTCGTGAGGCCTACCGCCATCATAAGCATCTGATATGGAATGTGTTGCCTGCCGACCGGCAGCTGGCGTTGGCTTTTATCTGGCTTGATGACCGGCTTTACGACACTGCAGAGGTGGAGCAGAGGGTAGCCTCGCTGTTGGAACGGCTTGCTGAGAAAGTGACTGGCAGTCAGAGATGAAAGGCTTGTGGACATTTATCAAACGGGTAGGCCGCGGCATCTCGTGGATACTGGTAGCCGTGCTGCTGATTCCTATCTGGATCTATCAGAAAGCCATTTCGCCTTATACGCCACCTTCGTGCAGGTTCACACCTACTTGTTCGGAATATGCCCGTCAGGCGTTGATCAAGCACGGTCCAGTCAAAGGCCTTTATCTGGCCATTCGCCGCATCCTGAGATGCCATCCCTGGGGCGGTTCCGGATATGATCCGGTGCCGTGATAACGTCATAACGTCATAACGTAATAACGAAATATTTAAATCATTCAATGATGAAGAATTTTGTAGAAGAACTGAAATGGCGCGGAATGCTGGCTCAGATGATGCCCGGCACCGAGGAAGCCTTGCAGAAAGAGATGATGACGGCCTACTTAGGTACCGACCCTACGGCCGATTCGCTTCATATCGGTCACCTCTGTGGTATTATGATGCTGCGCCACTTGCAGCGTTGCGGCCACAAGCCCATTATCTTGGTGGGTGGTGCAACGGGTATGATCGGTGACCCTTCCGGTAAGAGTCAGGAACGTAACCTGCTCAACAACGAGACGCTCTATCACAACCAGGAGTGTATCAAGAAGCAGGTGGCTAAGTTCCTGGATTTCGAATCGAAGGATGCCAATGCCGCCGAGATGGTGAACAACTATGACTGGATGAAGGATTTCACCTTCCTTGATTTTGCCCGCGAGGTGGGTAAGCACATCACCGTCAACTATATGATGGCTAAGGAAAGTGTTCAGCAGCGTCTGAACGGAACAGCCCGCGACGGTCTTTCATTCACGGAATTCACTTATCAGTTGCTTCAGGGTTACGACTTCCTCTATCTCTATCAGCATAAGGGCGTGCGCCTGCAGCTGGGCGGTAACGACCAGTGGGGAAACATGACCACCGGTACGGAACTCATCCGCCGCACACTGGGCAATGATGTGGCTCCTGCCTTTGCGCTTACTTGTCCGCTTATCACCAAGTCTGACGGTAAGAAGTTCGGTAAGACCGAGAGCGGAAACATCTGGCTCGATCCCAAGCGCACCACGCCTTACAAGTTCTATCAGTTCTGGCTCAACGTCTCTGACGAGGATGCTGAACGCTACATCAAGATATTCACCTCTTTGGACAAGGAGACGATTGATGCCCTCGTGGAGGAACACAAACAGGATCCTGGCCGCCGCGTGCTGCAGCATCGTCTGGCCGACGAGGTGACCGTGATGGTTCATTCACAGGAAGCACTTGAAACTGCCAAGGAGGCCAGCAACATCCTTTTCGGCAAGAGCACGAAGGATGCCCTGCAGAAGCTCGATGAGCAGACCTTCCTCGATGTGTTCGATGGTGTGCCTCATTTCGATATCTCCAAAGACGTGCTTGGCCAGCCTGCCGTAGAGATCTTCACACAGGCAGCCCCCGTATTCCCCTCCAAGGGTGAGATGCGCAAGATGGTGCAGGGTGGTGGCGTTTCTCTCAATAAAGAGAAACTCGCCCAATTTGACCGTCCCATCACTGCCGACGACCTCATCGACGGTAAGTATCTCCTGGCTCAAAAAGGTAAGAAGAACTACTTCTTGCTGACAGTGAAATAAGATAAGTTATTAAAAATTTGGCTAAATGCTAAATTCTTATTAACTTTGCAGCCGCAAAACGCATGATTGGGTGATGGTGTAATGGTAACACTACAGGTTTTGGTTCTGTCATTCCCGGTTCGAATCCGAGTCACCCAACCATTAAAAATCCGCCTATAACTCAAGTTATTGGCGGATTTTTTTTCTTTCTCAATCCTCAATTTGCCGATAATAGACCGCCCCCTGCTCGTTCTTCAGCGAACGGGTGTCGGCATCATATTCATAGCAGTCTTCCTCTGAATCCACGCCTTTTGCTTTCAGGCAGATGGTATTCCCCTTGATGGTGTAGGTGTACTCAGTGATGTTGAGACTGCCTATCATGTTCCAGGTGGCCGTGCCGTCTTCCATCAGGCAGAAGCGGCTTTCGCTGTTCATCTTTTCGTCCAGACTGTCGTATATGCCTGCCATGTTGCTGAAAGTCAGTTCCGTCACATCTTCCTGTTCCTCATTGAGATAGTCGTGCATGGACTCTAGGTAATTGGTCAGAACTTCCTTATTGTCAGGATCATTGTAGTACTTCATGATGTTGTGTACACGCCAGTCACCATCCTCTCGGCAGAAACTGAACTTCAAGTGAACGGTCTGGACGGAACTGTGGAGGATAAAGTCAACCAAAGCCGTACCCTTCTCAACGTCCAGCTGTTCAAACTTGATGTCGCGCGCCTCTAAGTCATTTGGATTACTATCCTGCATGTCGGTCCAATAATCTTCGTTGAAGAAGCCGATATCCTCTATTTTTGAGTCTTTCTCTTTAACCGCACCCACCGTCTGCCGCCATTCATGACAGGCAAACCGCTGGTCAATGTCATCTGCATTCTGGGCTGCCGCTGCATACAGTTTCTTGATAAGGCCAGTAATCTTCTCCTTGGCCTCTACGGTCACAGATTCTTTAGCTTCGGTTTTCTCACTTACAGCCTGTGCCTTCTTGCTCCCACATGCCAAAAGCGTCAGCATGGTCATGGCGATAAAAATACTTTTCCTCATAGTGATATGGTGTTTGTTTGATGTTGCAAAGATATAAAAAAAAATATTGTCAGAAAAATATTTGGGTTTTATTTTGTTCTGCTCCCGATTTTTCGTATCTTTGCAGACAAACAAATCAAAACCGTTGATATGAAAACAAATTACGAACTCCGATATGCTGCTCATCCGGAAGATGCCAAGCATTATGACACTGCCCGCTTGCGCCGTGATTTCCTGATAGAACGTGTGTTTGCCGAAGATGAGGTGAACATGGTCTATTCCATGTATGATCGAATGGTAGTAGGTGGCGCTATGCCTGTCAAAGAAGCCTTGAAGCTGGAGGCTATCGACCCGCTGAAGGCTCCTTTCTTCACTACGCGCCGCGAAGTAGGCATCTATAATGTCGGTGGAGCAGGGGAGGTCGTCGTTGGCGATGAGACTTTCCATCTGGACTTTAAGGAGGCGCTCTATATCGGAAGCGGTGACCGTGATGTCATTTTCAAGAGCGACGATGCGGAGAAGCCTGCCAAGTTCTACTTCAATTCCACGACGGCTCATCATTCATATCCCTGCAAGAAGGTGACGAAAGAGAATGCGGTGGTGGCCCACATGGGTTCGCTGGAAATGTCGAACGAGCGCGACATCAACAAGATGCTGGTGAATCAGGTGTTGCCTACCTGCCAGTTGCAGATGGGTATGACGGAACTGGCTCCCGGAAGCGTGTGGAACACGATGCCGGCGCATGTCCACTCGCGTCGTATGGAGGCTTACTTCTATTTCGAGCTGCCTGAAGATCAGGCTATCTGCCATTTTATGGGTGAAGTGGAAGAGACGCGCCATATCTGGATGCGTGGCGATCAGGCCGTGCTTTCGCCCGAATGGAGTATCCACTCTGCTGCTGCCACTCACAACTATACTTTTATCTGGGGTATGGGCGGAGAGAATCTCGACTACGGCGATCAGGACTTTTCGAAGATTACGGATTTACGATAAAAAGAATTCAAACTCATAAACTTTAAAATCTTATAAACTTAAAAACTTAACATTATGGCAAATCCATTTTCATTGGAAGGAAAGAATGCCTGGATCACAGGTGCTTCCTACGGTATTGGCTTCAACATTGCCAAGGCTTTTGTTGCAGCAGGTATTAAGACTATCATTTTCAACGACATCAATGAGGCTGCCTTGGAGCGTGGCTTGAACAACTACAAGGAGGCTGGCATCGAGAATGTAAAGGGCTACGTATGCGACGTGACCGATGAGAATGCCGTGAAGGCTCTCGTGGAGAAGATTCACGAGGAGGTAGGCCAGATTGACATCCTCGTTAACAATGCCGGTATCATCAAGCGTATCCCCATGCACGAGATGAAGCGCGCCGAGTTCCAGCAGGTGATCGACATCGACCTCGTTGGTCCGTTTATCTGTTCTTCTGCCGTTATCCCTGAGATGATGGAGCGCAAGGAAGGTAAGATTATCAACATCTGCTCAATGATGAGCGAACTGGGTCGTGAGACCGTCAGCGCATACGCTGCTGCCAAGGGTGGTCTGAAGATGCTGACCCGCAACATCTGCTCAGAGTATGGTGGGTACAACATCCAGTGTAACGGTATTGGCCCGGGCTATATCGCAACTCCTCAGACTGCTCCTCTGCGTGAGCGTCAGCCGGACGGCAGCCGTCATCCGTTCGATAGCTTCATCTGCGCCAAGACTCCTGCCGGACGTTGGCTCGATCCTTCAGAACTGGGTGGCCCTGCCGTGTTCCTGGCTTCTCATGCTTCTGATGCCGTCAACGGCCATGTGCTCTATGTGGACGGTGGTATTTTGGCTTATATCGGCAAGCAGCCCCAATAAGCTGGAGAGCGGAATTAATCCGCGTATAATAAACATAAAAGACCCGCAAGATTGCTTGCGGGTCTTTTATGATTTTCTTTTACAAATTGTTTAGAGAGCATCAGCCAGCTCAGCACCAGCCTTGAACTTGGCAACCTTCTTGGCAGCAATCTTAATCTTCTGCTTGGTAGCGGGGTTGATACCTTCGCGAGCGGGGCGCTCGTTTACGCTGAAAGTACCGAAACCGATGAGTTGAACTTTGTCACCTGCTACGAGAGCCTCCTTGATGGCTGCGGTTGTAGCTTCCAATGCTTTCTTTGCGTCAGCCTTTGTCAGACCAGCGCCTGCTGCGATCTTGTCGATCAATTCAGTTTTGTTCATAATTTGTGATTTTTGTTAAATATATTAATGTAAAAAAATTATTCTATTAGAAATTCTTCGCAAATATAGTTTAATCATTTCATAAAACAAACAAAAAAACAAAAAAAATAGAGAAATTAACGAAAAATAGTACGTAAAGCCCCGATTTTGTGCTAAATAACGGATATTTTTCGTAATTTTGCGGCCAAATTAGCGTGAATGGCTGCATGAAGCCTGAAACTTGAAATTTGAAACTTGAAACAAAAAAGCTTATGCGTAATATACCCGTTATTACCAAGAACTTACTGATAATTAACGTACTGATGTTCCTCGCCACCTATGTTTTCCAACGCACGGGTGTCGATCTGAACGAACTGCTGGGTCTCCATTTCGTGATGGCCAGCAATTTCCGTCTTTATCAGTTTGTAACCTATATGTTCATGCACGGTGGGTTTGCACATCTATTCTTCAATATGTTTGCCCTGTGGATGTTTGGCTGTGTGGTAGAGAACGTATGGGGACCGAAGAAATTCCTTTTTTATTACATTTTATGCGGAATCGGTGCCGGACTGACACAGGAACTGGCGCAGTTTGTAAACTATTATCTCATTGAAGGTCTGGGGGCTTACGATTATGTAAACCTCAATGGAGTGAGCATCAGTGTGGATGCTTTCCTCAATCAGTTGACCACAGTGGGAGCTTCCGGTGCCATCTATGGTATATTGCTGGCTTTCGGTATGCTGTTTCCTGAGGAGCGCATGTTTATCTTCCCGCTGCCTATACCTATCAAGGCCAAGTGGTTTATCTGCGGTTATGTAGTCATCGAACTTCTTTCAGCCCTTGGCACTTCCGGCGACGGTGTGGCCCATTTTGCTCATCTCGGTGGTATGCTCTTCGGTTTCCTGATGATTATCTACTGGCGCAACCATGCCGGAGGAAACAATGGCTACGGAAGGATGAGGGGCGAGCAGTTCTTCGACAAGCTGAAGAACAACTGGGAGCGCCGTTCCCACAAGAAGGCCGACTTCAACGACCGTCACACCTCGGAGCGCGAACGCGACTGGCAGTATAATCAGGATAAGAAAGCCAATCAAGAAGAGATTGATGCCATTCTCGACAAAATCCGCCGTTCAGGCTATGCCAGTCTGAGCGAGGAGGAGAAGAAGAAACTCTTTGACGCTGGAAAATGAAAGGTCTCAAGCGATTTACGGCTAATATGATCATGGGTGCCAATGTGGCATCCATCATTCTGATGTTGCTCGTGGGCTACAGCGACCGGCTGAATCCTCAGGAGCATCCCATGCTCTCCTGCCTGGGACTCACGTTCCCGGCTTTCCTGTTGATCAACGTCTGTTTTCTGGTCTTTTGGGCCGTCTTCAGCCTGAAGCGGGTGATTGTTCCGCTTTTGGGCTTTCTGTTGTGTTATGGGCCGGTGCGTACCTATTTCCCCCTGAATCTTGGCACTGCCGAAGAAGCCAACCTGAAAGTGATATCCTACAACGTGGCCGGCTATTCCGCCGATGAGGCGGGTGTCCGCGGAGGCGGTCTCCAAGGGGCTCTCGACTATGTGGCCCAGCAGGAGGATGCCGATATTGTCTGTCTGCAGGAAATCACGCTGAAAGCGAAAGACAAGGCACGTTTCCAGGATGTGTTCCCCTATATCGAGTCACAGTATTTCCGGACTACCGGCAGTGGGGTGACGCTGCTCAGCAAATATCCCATCACGAGTAGCGAGCCCATTAAGTATGGCGACGATGACTTTGTGAGCAAAGCCTTTATGCTCGATGTCAACGGAAAGCCGTTGATGGTCATCAATGCTCATTTGGAAACCGCTGGCCTGTCATCCTCCGAGCGTCAGGATTTCCATAGCATGGTTCGCGGCGACAAGAAAACGGAGGTGGCCCGCGAGGAGTCGAAGCGGCTTCTGGTGAAACTGGGTGCCCACAACGTGGTGCGTGCAAATCAGGTCAGGGCATTGGCCCGATATATCGGTCAGCATACTGATGTGCCGGTCATTTTTTGCGGTGATTTCAATGATACTCCCATTTCCTATTCCCGCTATGTGATAGGCCAGCATCTTACCGACTGTTTCCGTGAGTCGGGCAACGGCCTTGGATGGTCGTTCTGGCGCGATGCCATCCGTGTGCGTATTGATCATATCTTCTGCTCATCCCAACTGACCCCCGTGAGTTGCAAAGTGGACGATTCCATCAAGTCGAGCGACCATTATCCGATGATTTGTGGCTTGAAAATGGATGGAAACGCACAAAAATAGCATTTTCTCGCACTTAAATTTCTTTAAGTTGCGAAAAATGCGTATCTTTGCACGCTATTTTGCGCGTATTTAGAAATAATTAATTAAATAACATAACAAAAAATGCAAAACAAAGGTTTAGTAATTTGCGTGGCTGTCCTCCTGACGCTCGCAAGTATCTTCTACCTGAGCTTCTCTGCAGCTACCAGCTACTATGATGCCCAGGCAGCAAAGATCAAAGACCCCATCGCACAGCAGGACTACAAGGACTCTGTGAAGTATTTGGGTGTTTACTCTTACCAGAAATGCCTTGAGACCCAGATCGGCCTCGGCCTCGACCTCAAAGGCGGTATGAACGTTATCCTCGAAATCTCAGTGCCCGACGTGGTAGAGGTTCTCGCCGACCACAAGACTGATGCGGCTTTCGTGAAGTCAATGGCTGAGGCTAAGAAGCAAGAGGAAACCAGTCAGAGCGATTTCATCTCGCTGTTTATCGATGCTTATCACAAGAATGCCCCCGGCCATCGCCTGGCAGAGATTTTTGCTACCCAGCAGCTCAAGGGCAAGGTGAGCACGCAGAGCACCGACAAGGAAGTGGAGAACGCCCTCCGCACGGAAGTGCAGTCGGCTATCGACAACTCCTTCAACGTGGTGCGCAACCGTATCGATAAGTTCGGCGTGGTGCAGCCAAATATCCAAAAGCTGGAAGGCCAGCAGGGTCGTATCATGGTGGAAATGCCGGGTATCCGTGAGCCGGAGCGCGTGCGCAAACTTCTCCAGGGAAGTGCTAACCTTGAATTCTGGGAGACCTACAACAGCAATGAGATTATTCCCGTGCTCTCACAGCTCGATCAGCGTTTTGCCAATGGTGGCGAGGCTGTTGCCGAGGATAGCGCAGCCGTTGATACAGCTGCCGTAAAGGCCGAGGCCGATGCCGCCGCTAAGGCTGAGGCTGCCAAGCCTAAGTTTGAAGTGAAGAAGGATGCCAAGCCCGAGATTGCCAAGGCTGACAATAAAGACGACAAGGCCCTGGCTGCTGCCCAGAAGGCTCATCCGCTGCTCTCCCGTCTGCAGACCACTGGCAACCAGCTCTCACTCGTTGGTCTGGCCAATATCCGCGATACTGCGGCTATCAACGCCATCATCTACAGCGACCTGGCCAAGCAGGTGCTTCCTTCTGACGTGAAACTCCTCTGGAGTGCCAAGCCCACGGATATGATCCAGGGCAGCAAGAACATCTTCGAACTCCACGCCCTGAAGGTGACCGAGGCCAGTGGCCGCGCTCCGCTTGAGGGTGACGTGATTACCGATGCCAAGGACGAGTTCGAGCAGATGTCAGGCCGTCCCAGCGTATCTATGAGCATGAACAGCGACGGCGCCCGTCGTTGGGCTGCCCTCACCAAGGCTAATGTGGGTAAGGCTATTGCCATCGTGCTTGATGGCGTGGTTTATTCCGCTCCCCGTGTAAACGGCGAAATCTCTGGTGGTAACTCTCAGATCACCGGTAACTTCACCATTGAGGATACCAAAGACCTGGCCACTACCTTGAAGTCTGGACGTATGCCTGCACCTGCACGTATCGTACAGGAAGAGGTTGTAGGTCCTACCCTCGGTGCACAGTCTATCCAGCAGGGTATCTGGTCGTTCATCATCGCCTTCATCCTGTTGATGGTTTATATGATTGCCATGTATGGCTTCATCCCTGGCATGATGGCCAACTGCGCCCTCATCGTCAACCTCTTCTTCACGCTCGGTATTCTCACCTCGTTCCAGGCAGCCCTCACGATGAGCGGTCTCGCCGGTATCGTGCTGACCCTTGGTACGGCCGTGGATGCCAACGTGCTTATCTATGAGCGTATCAAGGAAGAGATGCGCAACGGCAAGGACATCAAGAATGCCCTCAAGGCTGGTTACAGCAATGCCTTCAGCGCCATCTTCGACTCCAACCTGACGAGTATCATCACCGGTGTCATCCTCCTTTATTTTGGTACAGGTCCTGTGAAGGGCTTCGCCACCACTTGGATCATCGGTATCTTCTGCTCGTTCTTCACCGCCGTGTTCCTCACACGTATCGTCTATGAATGGCGTCACAAGCACGACAAGTGGCTCAACCTCACCTTCACCACCAGTCTCTCGAAGAACCTGATGCAGAACATGAAGATTCCTTTCATGTCGTTCTACAAGAAGACCTTTATCACCGTGGCTTGCGCTGCTGTCGTATTCCTCGTGAGCTTCGCCGTTCGCGGTCTCTCTGAGAGCATCGACTTCACCGGTGGTCGCAACTATGTGGTGACCTTCGAGAAGGGTGTGCAGCCTGAGGAGATCCGTACCATCATCGCTGAGGCATTCCCCGGTTCTAACACTGGCGCCATTGCCCTCGGTACCGACGGTAAGACCATCCGTATCTCTACCAACTACAAGATTGAGTCCAACTCGCCCACTACCGACGACGAGTGCGAGACCATTCTCTATAACGCCCTGAAGAAGCACGGCCTCGTCAGTCAGGCCAGCGTGGAGGCATTCAAGAATCCTGACGTTCGCGAAGGCGGTTCCATCATCTCCTCTCAGAAGGTAGGACCTTCGGTGGCTAAGGACATCACCTACGGAGCTATCATCTCCGTCATCATCGCCCTGATTGCCATCTTCCTCTACATCCTGCTCCGTTTCCGCAACGTTGCCTTCTCCGTAGGTTCTGTGGTAGCGCTGGCTGTCGATACCCTCGTGGTACTCGGTATCTACTCGCTCTGCTGGGGATGGATGCCCTTCTCACTCGAGATCGACCAGACCTTCATCGGTGCTATCCTGACCGTGATCGGTTACTCTATCAACGATAAGGTGGTGGTATTCGACCGTATCCGTGAGAATCTCGGACTCTATCCCAAGAAGGACAAGCAGCAGCTCTTCAACGAGTCAATCAACCAGACCTTGGCTCGTACCATCAACACCTCACTCTCTACGTTGATCGTGCTGCTCTGTATCTTCATCCTCGCAGGTGCCAGCATCCGCTCATTCGCCTTCGCCATGATCCTGGGTGTTGTATTCGGTACCCTGTCGTCTATCTTCATCGCATCTCCCGTTGCTTACCTCGTGATGGGACGTAAGATCAAGGAAGACGATATCGTCAAGGCATAAAAGGTCGCGCGTACCTTAATATATTATAAGCGGAGGCTGTGTAAGTCCTTTACACACAGCCTCCGTTTTTTTCAATCAAAACAAATCAACTATTAATTATTCCTGGATATGAAACTTACAGATCTGCGTTCAGGCAATTTCAATGCCGCTGAATGGGAAGCCAAGGGTTATCTGCTTCCAAAGTTTGACATGGCTGCCGTGGCCAAGAAAACCTACGACGAGCCTACATGGGTACATTTCGGTGGTGGAAACATCTTCCGCGCTTTCCCCGCCGCCATTCTCAACGATGCCCTCAATACGGGTAAGTACGACCGTGGCGTCATCGTGGCCGAGACCTTCGACTATGAAGTCATCGACAAGGCCTACGCCCCTTATGGCAACCTCTCTCTGGCCGTATCGCTCTGCAGCAACGGCACCATCGAGAAGAAAGTCATTGCCAGCGTCACCGAAGCCCTCAAGGCCGACTATCAGTTTGCCGACTGGCAGCGTCTGGTGGAAATCTTCCGCAAACCTTCGCTCCAGATGATTTCGTTCACCATCACCGAGAAAGGCTACACCTATAATGAAGCCGATCTGAAAGCCCCCCTTCCGTCCCCCCTTGGGGGGAAACCCGCCGAGGGCCCAAAACTTGCTATGGGTAAGGTTGCGGCATTGTTGTATGAACGCTTCAAGGCAGGTGTCGAATCATCCCCCCAAGGGGGGACAGGAGGGGGGCTCCCCCTCACCGTCCAGTCCATGGACAACTGTTCCCACAACGGCGACAAGGTGAAGGCTGGTGTCCTCGCATATGCGGAGCGCTGGGTCAGCGACGGACTCGTGCCTCAGGCCTTCCTCGACTATCTGAAAGACGAGTCGAAGATTACCTTCCCTTGGTCTATGATCGATAAGATTACTCCTCGTCCCCACGAGAAAGTGAAGGAGATGCTTGCTGCCGACGGCTTCGAAGATAACAACTACATCGAGACCGAGAAGCACACGTTTACTGCTCCCTTCGTCAATGCTGAGGAAGTGCAGTATCTCGTCATCGAGGACAACTATACCAATGGCCGTCCGCCGCTCGATCTTGGCGGTGCCCTCTATACCACCCGCGAGACTGTTGACAAGGTGGAGACCATGAAGGTGACCACCTGCCTCAATCCCCTCCACACCGCCATGAGCATCTATGGATGTATGCTCGGCTATACCCTCATTTCCGCAGAGATGGCCGACGAAGACCTCCGTGCCTTTATCCAGAAGATAGGCTATATGGAAGCCATGCCCGTGGTCACCGATCCCGGCGTGCTCAATCCTTACGAGTTTATCGGCGCCGTCATCAATCGCCGTCTGCCCAATCCCTTCATGCCCGATGCCCCGCAGCGCATCGCCATGGACACCTCGCAGAAACTTCCCATCCGCTTCGGTGAGACCATCAAGAAGTATGTGGCCCGCGGTCTTGATATGAGCAACCTCGTCTTGATACCCCTCACCCTCGCAGGCTATGCCCGCTATCTGAAGGGCATCAAGGACGACGGCACTCCCTTCGAGCCATCTCCCGATCCCATGCTTGCCGAACTTCAGGCCATTGTGGCTCCCCTTGAGATTGGCAAGGCCGATCAGGATTGGAGTCCGCTGAAGGCTCTCTACAGCCGCAGCGATGTCTTCGGTCTCAATCTCTATGAAGCCGGTCTCGGCGAGCAGATTGAAGGCATGGCCAAAGAACTCTTTGCCGGCAACGGAGCCGTCCGCAAGACCCTCCATAAGTATGTTGCAGCAAGGTAAAATTAAAGTACGGGTAATAGTTAAATGAAAAAGAGCATCCTTTTGTGTCTGCTGCTGTTGCCGGCCCTGATTGTATCGGCCGGTGAAGGCAGCGGACATTTCCACAAGTCGTTTAGAGACAGGTATGTGCCGGTTGAGCATATTGAACAGCAGTTCTCCAAGTGGTTCGCGCTTCCGGCCGGTACAGAGTGGGTGGAGGTAAGCCGCAGTACCGACGATATTGGCATGACCCGTATAGAGTACCGCCAGTTCCTGTTGGGCATAGAGGTGGAACACTCCCAGATTCTGATTCATGCGAAAGACGGGCGTGTGCTGACTGCTAACGGAACAGTGATGGAAGAGAAGACCTCACCTGCCCGTACTAGGATCGTCCACAGGGCTCCAGCCTGTCAGAGGCCAACGGCTACGGGCGAAGAACTGCTGCTCGTTGACACGCCTGAGGGCTATCGCTATGCAAATAAGAAACTTTCACCTGCCGGCGAATGGGAATATCGCGACACTGAGACGGGCGAACTGCTGAAACGTGTACCAACCTCCTGGAACTTCTCCGACACCGGAACGCCTGCCACGCTCAAGTGCACGGGTATCTACTGCGGAGAGGTGGATATAGACGTCGCCAAGATGGCCAACGGTTCCTATACGCTCTATGATGCCGGGCGCAACATCTATACCATCAATGCAGCCTACATCAAGTCGCTTCAACAATTGGCCGAAGAGAACAAACTGGAAGACTATTTCCCCCAGGAACTCATTCCGAAGGAAAAGACCTACAAGGACCTGTCTTCGCTGAAATCTTCTTTGCGCCAAAAGAAGCCCGACCTGACCAAATACCTGCTGAGTGCAGGCACGATGAGCAGCACCGACGGGCAGTTCTACACCTATCGGCTCAAGGACATGACCGTCGAACGCCTGCTGGCGGCCGACGAGAACCAGACGGTCTATGACATGATGCCGTCTGAGAAACGCCCTGTCTTACTGTGGCTGAGGATGCGCTACGCCGACACCGACGGCTCACTTGCAGACATGCTCATCCTTCGGGATGAACCCTCCTCCACGATCAGTTTGAGCGAGTTGACCGAAACCTGTCGCCTGCTGCCCCGCGAAGGTGTCACCTTCATAATTAGCGTAATCAAACCCAAAGTGGATATTGAAGGAGACTTCTTCGAAGAAGGCGAAGTAGAGTCTTTCGCACGTGAGTACACCATCAACTTCGTGCCCGACGAGAGCGGGCTGACCGTCGTTGACCGCGAAGACATCAAGGTGACGTTCAACTACGAAAGGGCAGGCAATCCTGCCGTTGATGCCCACTACAACATTGGCTGCGCACTCGACTACTATCAAAAAGTGCATGGGCGTAACAGTTACGACGGAAACAATTCACCCGTCTATAACGTCGTGTATCAACCCACCACCGACGATCTCTACGCCCTCTCCCCCCTTTCCCCGCAGATGGTCATCGAGGGAAAGCCCAACGATGATTTCGCCGATCCTGAAGAACCGCCACTCTATGTCTTCGAGATAACCAACTTAAATGCCGCAGCCGTCAACGACTACAACCCCTATTACATGATCTATGGCATAGGAGGAAGAATAAAGGACACCTACATGCTTCCAATGGTAGAAAAGAGCGTCACCTTCCACGAGTTTACACACCTTGTGACGGCAACCTCGGCACAGTTGGAATACCAAAACGAGTCGGGAGCCCTCAACGAGGCCTTCTCCGACGTCATGGCCATCAGCATCATGAAGTCGCCTATCTACGGACAGGGTCCCGAAACACCCTGGGTCATCGGATCACATCTGTCACGATACTCCTGTCTGCGCAATATGGCAGACCCCAAGCAGAGCATGGACGGACTTCGCCCCGGCCCCGATACCTACGAAGGGGAATACTGGATAGACTGGAAGACCGACGACAACGACCATGGGGGTGTACATACCAACAGCAGCGTCATGAACAAGTTCTACTATCTGCTCTGCGACGGCGGCTCAGGCACCAACGACTTGGGATTCACCTACAACCTGACCGGCATCGGCGTTGAGAAGGCTGAGAAGATAGCCTTCCGCACATTGGTGCAGTATGCCACCCGCCAGTCTGACTATAGCGACATACGCAAATGCTTTGTGGAAGCCGCCACTGACCTGTATGGCTCAACGGAAGTAGAGGCAGTTAAGAACGCCTGGGATGCCGTCAACGTGAAAGACGCCGGCGACATAACCGATGCCGTCACCCAGATCACTTCCTTCTCCGACGGCTCCCAGTCCTCCAGCATCTATGACCTGCAGGGGCGTCGCGTCGTGAAACCGGCCAAGGGCATCTACGTCATCAACGGCAGAAAGATGATCGTCAGATAAAATTCTCGCTGATTCTCAAAGAGTTTCATAATTTTCAATCCCTTCACTTTAAGGCGCATCAACTTGTATTCCAGTGCCTTACGGTGAAGGGTTTAGGGGAGACCCACCAACTGAAGACCCAAACTGGAGACCCACCCCAACCCTCCCTGAAAGAAAAGACCCACCCCAACCCTCCCTGTTTAGGGAGGGAGGTATTACTATTGCAAATGGATATTATTCCCGTTTCAGAAGTCTTTGCTCCCTCCCTAAACAGGGAGGGTTGGGGTGGGTCTCTTGTTGTGGGTCTCCTACAAACTAATTTACTTTGTACCTCAAAACATCATCAAACGGAGGTCAAAGTATCATCCGTTGAAGAACAAACTAATTTACTTTGTAGTCGCTCTGATTATCCAAGTAACTTAGAAACATGAAGTCAAAATGTACCATTTACGATGCGTAACTCTATCATTTACGATGCGTAAATGGCACATTTACGAATGTGCGATTGCAAGGCTCCCTCCCTTCGGGAGGGTTGGGGTGGGCTCCCCCTCCCTAAGCAGGGAGGCTGGGGTGGGTCTCCAGTTTGGGCCTCTTGTTGGGGTCGCCTTTTAACCCTTCACCTCAACCCCTTGTCATCAAACGAGTTACGCCGCAAGGTGATGTTTTTTTTATTTGTTGCAACTCTTTAATGATACCGTCTCCATACATTCAGAAATGAACGCTTGATACCTTGGGTGGTATCCATATCGTACCAACATTTCAAGGAATCATACCTGTCCCTATGATCTTATTCTCGTTGCTAATGATCACAGGGTCTCCTGTTGCCTTGATGCGACAAATTATGATAGGGTTTGTTGATTTGCCGCATTTTTCTGACGTTCGCCGCAACATGTGCAGCAGGTTTGTTTGAAAAATGTATGAACAAAATCAAAGCCTACATATCTTTGTACGCGAAAAGGAGAAGATAGGAACTCGATCAACTTCTAAAACTCCTTTGACAAACAAAAGATTTATAATCAAAGAGTGTAACAAAAATTTCAATATAATGAAAAAGAAATCTACTTTCTATCTGCTACCAGTCATGGCGATATGCATGATCATAGTGATGCTGCAAACCTCTTGCAGCGATGATGACGAGATGTTGAATCCGGAACCTTCAAAATCCGCTCAATCCTTCAACTATGGATTGTGGATGTACGGTGAGGATGCCTATCGTCAGTTGGTGCTCGACAATCTCTCAACGCCCATTACAAACGTTGATGTCAACTCTCCGTGGCTAAAAGCTACTGTGGGTGACATGGTAGGCGGACACCCTACACTCATCCTTGAGAGCCATAACTCTATTGGCAGAGATCTGCCTAACGCTCGGCTGACCGTCACCACCGAGAATGGTGAAAAGGCAAACGTCACCGTGAAGCACTCCGAAATGACCCTTGGCGATGCCTATAGCAGTAACAACGATGGCTTGCTCAGCAATGATCAGAACAACTTCCTCACGGAGTGGTGGAAGTGCAACACCGTAAAGATTAACGGAGTTGATCAGCCGCAGGCTACGCCTTGGACCATTGAGGGCGGTCTCTACATTCCCCCAACCGTGCGCGACTCGTATCGTCCCGACCAAGGATGGGAAATGGCATTCGCCTATCTGAACGACCAAACGCTCGATGGCACACGCTACTTCGCTCTCTACAACAAATATACGGGCGTACTGCGTGTATTCACCTATCTGCTCAACCCCAAGGGCGAGGGCAACGAACTGTCGTTCATGGTGAAAATGGGCGAGGCCAACAGCATGGACATGTTCCCTCTCTACCATCAGTATGAGTTCGGCATTCCATCATGTCATGACTTCGGTACTTCTCTCTCGCGCAATCCTATTATATATGACGGACAGGACCAGGCATTCATGACGCTGGTCACGCCGTATCGGCAGGCGAGCAGCCTTGCCACAGGCTGGCACTGCTTCGACCTCGACATGTCGGCCTACTGTCCTTCGGGCAAAGACTGGCTGCGGCTCGACAAGAGGGAAGCCAAGCTGACTATCTATCCCAACACGCAGACCACGCAGGCGGTATCGCTCTTTGGAAGCATTGCCGGCGACATTGGCGGCACATTCTCGAATGAGAAAATCATACAGCATGGCGGTGGCAACTGCATGAGCGGCATCTGCGGAGTTCTTGACATGCTTAGCGGAAAGGCTTCGAATTCAATCAGTAGTGCCAACACCTACGCCTCACTGATGACCAAGAACGGTGGCAACGAGGGCTGGGGAGCCTATCTTAACCCTGCCAAGTACTGGGGCGGTTTCGGCCTGAGCATCGCCTCTGGAGCACTGGGAATGATTGGCTCTTACATGGCAGAGCCTGTAAGCTACGACACCATCCCTGGCAAGATCGACATGAAGGCCGACCTGCAGCTCGATGCTTCGGGCTACATCAAGACCTTCAACTCTACCGACATCCGCGGACTGGCCGTGGCACCCGAAGCCATATCATCAGTCAACGGTTCCGATGGCCACATGGGCAAGGGCATTTGGAGCCTGGCAGAAGACCCTGTTGTATATATTGACACGGAAGACCTGATGTCTTCTTACGACCACGTCAACCTCTCGGCAACCGCGAATGGCTACTCCAACACCAACTTCGGCGACTATGAGATGCGTATGGTCTATGCCTTCGATCCCACCAGCATCAAGGTGAATATCAACCGCGAACTGTATCCCGAACTGAGCGATGTCAATGTCACTACCACCGTAGGTGTCTATCCAACACGTTCCTGCGGCTACACCGATCCCTATCGCCAGTTCATGATGATGGGCACACGTCCCACATTCAGCCTTGCACCGGGTAAGACCTCTGGCGTGGTGCGCCTCAACAACAGCAGCACGCCGCGCCTCTGGCAGGTGGCTCCAGCCGACTTGTGCGAAACCGACAAGGATGCTTATGACACCCCGGACAAGAGCAAACTCATGGAACAGCCTGGCGGCAACTTCCGATTCTATTCGCCCGTACACACCGAGTTCTTCAAGACCATCATGGTTAACCCTCAGGTTTATGTGCCATACGTCAAAGGAGGAGCCATTGGATTGCCACAGGCACCCGACTTCGTGGTTTGCGTCACTGTGAGTTTCTACCCTCACAAAAATCACCCCGAAGGGGCTGAGCCTTGCACCTTCTCGAAGGTCTTCGTCCCGAAAGTCGTACTTGTTGACCGCAATGGCATGAAGACAGTTGCCAACAACCTGCGCAACTATGCCGACAACTGCAAGAACGACAAGGCTATAAACACACTGGCAAACGACCGTTCCGTGCCCGTCTATCAGGGAGGTGGTCACCAGTTGATAGCAAAGACCCTGCGCATGTTCAACAAGCTGGGCCTGTAATAGATAGAAGTATATTGTTTATTCACCAAAAAAATATAAAGATATGAATACCAAAATATTTATCCAGAATAGCCTGCGAGGCATACTCGGCTGTTTCGTGTGCTGCTCTATCGCAGCAACATTCAGCGCCTGCAGCGACAATGACGATGACGATAACTACAACGTAGTTAACAGATCAGAACAAGGACAGCAGGCAAAAACAATAGCCTACGACGACCTTGACTTCTTCCAGCGAGCCATCATCGACATGGACAGCATCGGTACTTTCCGTGGACGTGAGTGGGGTGTGCCACGCAACGTCAGGGACACCACTCACCTTTACATCGGCGTGGAAACGCTGGCACAGGCCGAGGAGATATTCCGCGAGTGGGTGGCACCCGACATCGAACCCACTGCCATGGGCAACAACCTAAGTTGCAGCCTGACCAATAGGGAGGGCAAACCACAGGGTACGCTCTTCTTCACCCCCTCCAACGAGGGTAATACCGTGGCTGAGGTCACTGTATCCTCGGGAACCAAGTTGAAGCATTTCAGCCGTATCACCTTCCTGCACAACAGTGCATGGGGATTTAATTCGGCAAAATCACGATGGCATGTGGGTGACATTGTCAGAGACGTGAAATTCAAGGACATTTCTCCTGTTGGTGTCAGAGATCTTGATTCACGAGACCAAGCACTGAATTATGTCTGCATACGCGAAGATGGCAATGGCATCCAGCCCATGTTCTGTGCCATCACCAACAAGAGTTATAGATGGCCCGGTTACGACGAAACGTATGGAATCGGATGTTCCGAACTTGTCCATAGCAAGTATTGTCCAAGCTTGTCGACGGCAGAGAGCATCCAGAAGATACTCAGCAAGGATTGGGACTTCTTCGTGGCTCTCTTCGATGAGGCTGGCGAGGGCAAACTGGGAAAAAGACCTTACTGGATAGACCACAGGCAAGACAAAATTATCATGGCATACGTTCAGTTGTACTATTACGATTCGGGCTACAACTATGGCAGCAAGAAATTTGATGATGACGAAGCTCCTATCCTCGTGAAGATGGACTATTGGATTTCCGACACAGGTTTTAATGATGGAGGCACCTATTAAAGATCGTCTTTAGTACATGTGTGGATGAACTGAAACCACCAATTGTTTCAACTCAATGCGCGAGGGCTCGTTGTCGAATCAACGGGTCCTCGTTGTTTTTTATCCTTTGTCCATAAGCTTTTTTGATAGGTGTTGAGTGGTAACGTAATGGGATTGATTGTATATCCTTTTGCTCCGCTTTGCGACAAGAACGGATGGTGTTTCGGATTCTGTCGCAAAATGAGTGCGTTGCCATAACAAGTGGTGTGGAAATATCACTTCGAGGGATTGCAGACCGTACAAATACCCTTATTTTTGCAAACAAAAAAACAATCAAATACAAATATTTAAAATCGAAAACATTATGAAAAAGAATTTTTACAAATGGTTCGCTATCTTTTGCGGTGGTCTGACAATGACCGCAATGACAGCATGTAATGATTATGATGAGATTGCCAATGAAGGTAAATCCGACAATGTGGAGAACTGTGTAGCCCCGCCAACCCTACCGACTACTGATGCCAGGACGGTGACCGTCTCGGGTTCTACGTATGTATTCAACGGCAACTATACGGGCGAGGCCAAGGCGCTGGTGAACCGTGTCACCACTTCTGCTGCCAGTCTGCAGGAGAATGGTGTGAAGAACATCATCATCCCCGGCAGTAGCATCGCATCGCTCACGAACAAAGAGACGGCCGACCTGCTGCTGCAGATGTCACGCGGTGCCTCGCTGGTGGTGGCCGATCCTACTGCCGACAATATCAAGGTGCTGGCCAAGCGCCTGAAAGATGTCATCGATGATTATTCCATCGGCGGTAATAATGAGGAGGTAAGAAGCGAGGTGAACCAGATTATGGGGTCGCGCATACTGCACCGCATCAAGTTGTGGAACGACGGTCTTATCGAATCCGCTTTCGCCAGTCGTCAGGATCAGGACAAATCCCTGTCGCTGATGGCCATCCGCAATGAAGACACCTACATGGTGCCTGTCGAGCCGCAGGACGAGACGGATAGCATCACTGTGCGGACACTTGATGAGAACCGTAACCTGAAAGAGGAGGTGTCCTTCAGCTATGTGAACAAATCGGTGATGACCGATTACCACTATGGCATCAAGGTGGATAACCTGGCACAATGGTTGAACACGCCCAATGAGGATCCTGTTGCCAAGGAAAACAGCCGCCAGGCTGCCGCCAAGATGATGGCCACCCGCGCAGGCGGTCGTGCCGAGGAGTATCTTGACAAGATTGCGGAGTCGATCGACTATACACTCTCTTTAGGTTTCCAGCTGGACGGTCCCAAAGGTCACAGCCCTTTCCATGACTGTGAAGTGAAATACAGGATATGGACAGCCTATTCCGGTGAAAAGAAGTGCGATGTCTATTGCGTCACGATGGATATCACGGCCTACAACCAGAAGCTGAACTGTGGTCCTTCAGCGGAAAGATCTTGGATTGACGCTCGTGGATGGAGCTCATTGGGATCTATAATTAGAACTGCATTCTGGCCCTCGGGAAAAGTCTATGGCCCCTATATGAAAAAGGTGAGTGCTTACAATTGGTTGAAAGACGGCAACCTTCCCGTTACAGTGGAGGAATATGCGCCAATGAATTCTACCAGCGGCGGACAGACCGTATCCAATGGATTCTCTTTCACGTTAGGTGGCAGTGTTTCTGTCAAGAGCGGTGGACCGGAAGCCGGCATATCTTCCAGCATGCAGTGGAGCCGTAGTGTCAGCAAGTTTAATGCCGATCTGACGATGAAGGCCAAGGTGAAACCTGATGGCGAGGTGGGATGGGCTTACGAAGGTGGTGATCCTGATGCACACATCAGCGGCTTTGGGGATTACCATGACAATGCCAAGAGCATACAGTACTCAACTTGCACGTTGCAACATGCATGGGTATGGACGGTGAAAGGTTCCAGTTCGTCATCCGTCACGTTAGATGCATACGCCACTCTTCGAGACCGCTATATGACTTACTCTAAAGGATTTCTTAAGTGCATTCCTCACTATATCACGCAATTTCATTCTAGTAGGGAGAAAATCACCATCCCTTGCCCGCCGCGCTACCACCAGAACTGGAGCATGAACGTAGAGTCAAAAGATGTGGATGCCAGCAAGCTGAAGGAGATAGAGTCGTTCCTGACTTCCCATCTCGGCCAGTACTTCATGCCCACATGCGTGTTCTCTACCGTGAAGCCTGAGCACAAGAGAGCCACTGGTGTAGCCGACAGTGATGAGGTGGCAGTATTCGTCAGCAAGTGTAAGCAGGCATTTGCCTCCACCTCCGGTCGCGAGCTTCTCCGCGAGGCAGGCAAGCGCGCAGGTCTCTCCGACAAGGGCAGCTTCACCATCGTATGGTGCCACACCGATCTGGGTGTGAACAGCGACCGCGAGGAGTTTACCTTCAATATGAACTAGTTGCTGTAAAGGTAGCAAGATATATGCTTCCCTCGCCTCCCCCCGGCTTTACTTGAGCTTCGTTTCCAACCGATCGTAGTATTGGGATACGATGTCGAGCATGTCGGCGGGGAGGTAACTGAGTGCCTTTACAACAAAATTCATCGGAACTTCGTAGAAGGCTTCTGCCAGCGTGCCTGTGATGGCAGCCTTGGTGTCGGTGTCGCCGTCGGCCATCACGGCATAGCGGATGGCTTCCTCAAAACTCTGACTTTCCAGGAAACAGCGGATGGCCATGGGAACGGTCTCCATGCAGGTGCCGTCGAAATGGTTTTGGGCGCCGATTTTGTTTATGTCGGCGATGCTTGGGATTTCGTAGCCCCAGAGTTTACCGGCCTTTATCTCTACTTCGTCTTTCGTGATGCGGCAGGTGCGCAGCCAGTAGGCCAGCGTGGCGATGCATTCGGCACCCTTCAGCCCTTCTGGATGATTGTGGGTGGGACGCGCTGTCTCAATGGCTTGTTCCTTCACGTCCTGATAATCGCTGAAGAGCCATGCCACGGCACTCACCCTCATGGCCGAGCCGTTGCCGAATGAGCCATAGGGCTTCGGGTTATCACTTTCCACCCAGTCTTGGAAGCGGCCTCCGTAGCCTCCCATCGGTGTGGGATAGCGGCGGCACCAGTCGTGGAGTGCCTCTCCGTAGTCGCGTTTGTTCATGATAGCGTCGGCGATGGCGATGGTGCAAATCGTATCGTCCGTATAGTTACATTCGTCAGTAAAAAGACTGAAACCGCTTTCAGGAGCTGGCCCGAATTCGAACCTGCTTCCTACGATGTCACCGATGATTGCTCCGAGCATAGTCTGATAAGTTTTAAGTTCTATGCTGCAAAGATATAAAAAAAAGTGAACAATGAAGTGTGAAAGGAGAAGATTTTTTGAATCAAAGCGTAATCGGCACTATTACTTTCACTCCGATGTTGCGGCCCATGTTGTAGATGCCGGCTTCCTTCAAGCGGCTCAGATGGTTCTGATAGGCGCGGTTGAAGATATTATGGGCGGTGAGGGCTACACTGAGAAGCTTCTTGCCGCGGACGTGGATATCGGTTCCTGCGGCGGCATTCCATAGGGTGTAGCTGGGGGTGCGTGTTTCGGTATCGTTGACGGAGTGGATATGGTTTTGCGCCAGGTTGCAGTCCATTTCCACTTCAGCAAACACTTCCTTGAAGGTCAGTGAGGGAATGTTGAAATGGTAGTGGAGCGTAGAGCGCCAGCGGGGTGCCGGTGTGAAGGGCAGGTATTTGGCTTCGTCGGACTGGTCCTTTTGGCGTGCATCCACGTAGGAGAAGGTGTTCTCGAAATGGAGGTGCTGGATGGGATGGAGAATGGCCGTAGCCTCAAAGCCCAATAGGCGGGCATCGCCCTGATGATAGCCGAAGACGTCGTTGCCATCGATGACCTGCCCAGTTTTCTCGATGAAAATAAAGTTGGAGATGCTATTGGCAAAGAAGGCCAGTTTGGCGGAGAAGAATTCGCTACTGTAATCCATGCCGAAGTCGAACTGACAGGAGCCTTCGGGCTTCAGGTCGTGGTTGCCCTGCTCGAAGCGGAGGGTGCCGTGGTGGATGCCGTAGCTGCCCAGTTCGCTGAGGTTGGGAGCGCGGAATCCGCGGGCGACATTCAGGCGTATATCGAAGTTGTGCGTGATGTTGTAGATAGCTCCGATGCTACCCGTGATGCCATTGAAGTTGCGCGAGAACTGCTGGAAGCGCATTTGCCCGTCTTCTTCCAAGGCATTACTGTGGAGATGGCGGTTGTCGAAACGGAGTCCGCCGCTGATGTGGAGCCGTTCGGCAAAGTCTTTTGCTGCCGTGGCAAAGATGCCGAAGTCGAAGAGATGGTAGGCGGGAATGAGGAATTCATGGCCAAGGTTTTGCGACTCCTGCCACATACCGTTGACTCCGGCGTTCATGGTCCATCCATTCCATGCCGGCGACACATAGCGGAGATCGTAGTTGACGGTGTGGAGGCGGAAGTCCTGTCCCACTTCGTCGGGGGCTTCATATTCCTGACGGCGGTTCTGCTGGTAGGCCAGCAAAGCCTTGATGCGGCTTTCGCCAATGTTGAAGCTGTTGTCGAGCGTCACTTTGTAGTGGCGTACATGCTGGAAGGGGGATTCGTGTTCTTCACCTTCATGCTCATGGTCTTCGCCTTCGTGGTCATGGTCTGCATCATGGTGTTCTTCTTCTTCATGCTCGTGATCTGCATCATGGTCATGGTCGGCATCATGCTCATGATGGTGTTCTCCCACGATGCCGGGTTTGATATGATAGTAGGATAGTTTCAGGTGGCTGTAGCCCCAGCGCTTGTTGAATCCCATCATCATGCGCGCAGCCTGTTCGGAGAACTGCGAGTTTTCTACCTTGTGATTGATGCTGTTCTCGTATTCGCCAGCTCCTTTCTGGCTCCAGCGTCCATCCCAGACGAATCCTTGCTGATTGCCCGCAAAGTTGACGGAGTAGTTCCAGAGGTTGGCATTCGACTGCCATCCGCCGCTCACGGTGGCCTTCATCGTGCCGAGGGGCTGGATGGGGGAATCGTGGAAAACAACGACGCCGGCCATGGCATCAGAGCCGTACATCAGCGAGGCGGGTCCTTTCATGATTTCAACGGAATGAACGCCTTCGCCATCCACTTCCACACCATGCTCATCGCCCCATTGCTGGCCTTCCTGACGGATGCCGTCGTTGACCACTAATACGCGGTTGTATCCCAATCCGCGAATGACTGGCTTGGAAATACCGCTACCCGTGGTGATCTGGGATACGCCGGGCTGACGGGAAATGGCGTCAATGATGTTTGAGGCAGAAACGGTCTGCAACTCCTGGGCTGAAACCACGCTGACAGGAGCAGGTATATGATTGATATGGGTAGAGCCGGTGAGTCCGGTCACGATTACTTCGTGCAGGTGCACGCATGTGTCTTGCTCTTTCTGCGCAAATACAGATATAGCAGAAAAGAGCAGTAAAAGGGTCAGTTTTATTGCTTTCATCTTAAATAAAATTCGGGTTGTTCTGAAAAAATAATAGATAGTCTCTTGTTCAGAATAACGCCGGGGGACCCCGTTGGGAATGGGAGATTACCACGCCGCAGGGTGCATGGCACACCTGCCACTGGCGGACAATCAGGTGAAAGACAGAAACAAACAAAGTGCCTACGACAACTGCGGGAACGAAAGGCAGCGTCAGGAACTGGCAGAGCACACAATTGTCGGTATGGCTGTTGGCCGCCGAAACGTGACCGGCATGGGAAACATGCTGGGCGCACTGCTCACAATCCAAGGATGCAACCTCTTCGTGGACGTGCACTGCCGACAGCATCATCATTGGCAGGAATACCGCCAACAGGATGTGGGCGAAGCGTTGTCTTCGCCGTTTCATTTCCTCTATGATGCCGTTAGGTCTATTCATTTCGCGTGCAAAATTAATACAAATATTTCAAATTGTTACTGTCTTTCTGATTTTTGTGTCAGATTTTACTTTTTATTTTGTTTTTTCGCTCGTTTGCACTATCTTTGCAGCCATGAAAATGGGATTTATGCTGTTTATGCTGCTGCCATTGGCAGCTTGCGTGTATGTGCTGTGGCATGTGTATCAGTTGTTGCCGTTGCCCACATGGGGCAAATGGCTGGTAGTGGTCTTGATGGCCTTGGCCTTTGGCATGCTGTTCGTGAGCTTGGGCCGCCGTTTGGATGAGATGCCGATGACGCTGGCTACCATTATCTATGAGATAGGCACTTCGTCGCTCATCGTGCTGCTCTACCTCTTCATGCTATTCGTGGTGCTCGACCTTGGAAGGCTCTGCCATCTGGTGCCTGCGGCATTGCTGAAGAATAGTTTGTGGGGTTCGGTGGGTGTCATAGGTGTCATGCTCGTGACGTTCATTTATGGCGGTCTGCATTATCACAATAAGGTACGCGAGGAGATAACGTTGACCGATGGCGAAAACAAAACGGCAAAACCGAAGACCATCGTGATGATGAGCGACCTGCATCTGGGCTATCATAATCAGCGCCCTGAACTGCATCGCTGGGTGGAAATGGTGAATGCAGAGAAGCCAGACCTGATACTGATTGCCGGTGACATTATCGACCGCAGCATACGACCGCTGGAGGAGCAACAGATGTGGGAGGAGTTCCGACAGTTGAAGGCTCCCGTGGTGGCTTGCCTGGGTAATCACGAATACTATGCCGGACAGCCCAACTCGCTCAGTTTCTATGAAAAGGCTGGCATACGCCTGCTGAAGGACGAAGTGCTCGTGATGGGCGACCTTGCCATCGTGGGACGCGATGACCGCACCAATCTGCGCAGGAAATCCGTGAAAGCTTTGACGGCCAATATCGACCCCAAGAAATACGTTATCCTGCTGGATCATCAGCCCTATCACTTGGAGGCTGCAGAAGAGAGTGGGGTGGACTTCCAACTAAGCGGCCACACCCATCACGGACAGGTATGGCCTATTTCATGGATTACGGAATCTATCTATGAGTGTGCCTTCGGCTCCCATGAGCGTGGCAATACCCATTACTACGTTTCTTCGGGTATAGGTATCTGGGGCGGAAAGTTCCGCATAGGCACACGCTCGGAATACGTCGTGGCCCGATTGAAGGGAGTCAGCTTCTGATTATTCTTACTCAAACTCATCGAGCATATAGATGGGCATCATCATTCCGTTGAGCTCATAGACAATGGGGCGCAACTGGGCTGCCCATATCTTATAGCCAATCTTTGTGATATGAAGTCCGTCGGCACTGAGGGCGGGCATCAACTGGTTGCCGTTGCCGCGGGTGAAGTGGGAGAAGAGGTCTATGTAAGGGATATCGGTGAGCTGACAGTATTGTTTTAGCTTTTCATTGATTCGGGGGATATCGTCAGTCTTTCCCGCGAGGGTTTTCCAGCGGCCGTTGCTCTCGTTGATGGGGAGCAGGCTTTCCACGTAGAGTTTCGTTTCGGGGGCTTCCTTGCGGATGCGGTCGATGAGCCGTTGCACGCGGCTGAACACCTGTTCGGGTGTGAGATTATGACTCAGGTCGTTGATGCCGCACATCAGGAAGATGGCACGGGGTTTGCCCGGCAGTATCTGGCAGAGGCGTTCCGACATGCCCTCGGCAGTATCGCCAATGATGCCGCGATTGACCACATTATCCACCTGTAGCCGTTCGTTCCAATCGCCGGCATTCTCGGTGAGGCTGTTGCCAAGCATCACGATCTGCGTGGAGTCGATGGGTGCCAAACGTTCAAACTCCGCCACGCGCTGGTTGTAATGGCGTGATGAGGTGTAACTGACGTGGGCCACCTGAGCGTGTAAGAGAAGAGTGAAGAGAGAAGAGTGAAGAATCATTATTCCGATAATCACTACCAGTCTCTTCGACAACTTCTTTTGATAAATGCGCATAAGTTTATGAATGGTTTATTGTTTTTTCATTCTTTGCTCTTTGCTTTTTGTTGTGCTTGTTGCTTCATCACGCTGCGCACGCGGTTGACAAACTTCTGTGAGCCCTTGATCGTGTAGCCGATACCCATTTTCCAGATGCGGCAGGCTTTATCGATATTGTTCTCGGGATTGTATTTCGACATGACGGTGACGAACATCTCCTTTGATTTCTCACGGCTGAGACGGTCATTGAGCGTGAAGCGTCGGCTGTCGCCACGGCTTTTCAAGATGTCGTTGCATTCGCGTACGAGCATGGGTGCTATCTGGAGCACACCTACATATTGGCCGTTGCGGGCGGTTTCGATGCCGCGGCTCTCAATCTGGATAATAGCATCCATCACAGGATTCCAGTCGAAAGGCTCTTCCTGCTTGTTGTCCTGGGCAAAGAGGGGCATGCACAGGGTAATCGCCAGGAGGAGCAACAGACTGCGAAGTTTACTTGAATGTTTCATTTTCTTTCTTTTACGGTTAGGTTTTCTCTTTTAAAATTGGAAATAGATGAAGGGCTGGATGTCGGAGGACCGCACCTGAATGATGATGTAGATGACTGCGGTGAGCAGCAAGGCGTGGACCACGACACCAGAGCGAGAGAGTATGGCTGTCATGCGACGTTGCCAGGTGTAGGGAAGCCAATGCGATAGAAGCGCAAAGGCAATGAGTGCAAACACCAGACGGAAGGAGTCGATGACGGGCCAGAAGTATTCGGGATGGAGTTCAAAGATTATATTGTGGAGAATCAGGCCCCACTGGCTGATATCAGCAGCGCGGAACATAATCCAGCCTATGACGCAGAAGTGGAAGGTGATGACCACGGCAAAGAACCGGCGGATGCCATGGCTGCGATAACGGCGGTCGTGGTGGAGCACCTCCTGACTGAAGAACTTATGGGCCACCACACCCAGTCCGTGATAGGCACCCCAGATGATGAAGTTGAAGGCAGCGCCATGCCAAAGGCCGCAAATCAGGAACGTGAGGAAATTGTTCAGATACGTGCGCAACTTCCCTTTACGGTTGCCACCCAATGAGATGTAGAGATAGTCGCGCAGCCATGAGGAGAGCGAGATATGCCAACGGCGCCAGAATTCAGTGATGGAGGCGCTGGTGTAGGGCGCGTTGAAGTTCTGTGGGAACCGGAAACCCAGCAGTAGGGCTATTCCGATGGCCATGTCGCTATAGCCGGAGAAGTCGCAATAGATCTGAACGGTATAGCCATAGACACCCAACAGCGTCTCTATGCCTGTATAGAGGGCAGGATTGTCGAAGATGCGATCTACGTAATTGAGTGAGATATAGTCGCTGATGACGGCTTTCTTGAAAAGACCGATCAGGATGAGGAACACGCCTTCGCCCATCATGCGGGAGGTGATGGTGAGCGGCCGGTGAATCTGCGGAACGAATTCGCGAGCTTTCACGATAGGACCGGCCACGAGCTGCGGGAAGAAACTCACAAAGAAAGCATAGTCGAGCAGACGTCGGAGCGGTTGGATATGGCCGCGGTAGATGTCGATGGTGTAGCTCATCGACTGGAACGTGAAGAAACTGACTCCCACGGGTAGGAAGATATCCCATGGCTGGAAGTTGTTGCCGACAATCTGGCTGATGGTGCCGAAGAAGAAATTGGTGTATTTGAAATAGCAGAGCAGCGCGAGGTCGATGACCATGCTGAGGGCTACCATCCATTGGGCAGCGCGTTTGCGCCTTTCGTTGCGGAAGCGTCCCACCTGAGCACCGATAAGCCAGTCGCTGATAGTGACTACAGCCAGCAGGAAGAAATAGAGGCCGCTGCTCTTGTAATAGAAATAGTAGGAGAAAAGCGTCACGAAGAGCAGGCGTGCCGTGGTGTGGTGACGCAGGAGCATATAGACGAACGTGAAGGCCAGGAACATGAACAGGAACAGTCCGCTTGAGAAAATAAGCGGATGGGCAGCATCGTAGGTGAGTTGCTGGATGAGCAACTCAGGCTGCAGATACTGCGTCATAAACTGCCATTTTTCCTGTAATTCATTCATAACTCTTTACTCTGATTCTTCACTCTTCACTTTTAACTTTATTCATACCCCGCCATCAGGGAGGCCATCATCTTGGTTGCCAGCATTCGGCCTCCGCCATAGGAAGGATGTGTGTAGTCGTGGCCCACCATGCGGCGATGAACCAGTTCTGCGATGCTGTTGCGACCTCCCATCATCTGGAAGAAGTTGAGGAAGGCTACCTTGTTCTCCATTGCGATGCGCTGTTGGCAGGCCACCATTCCCTCCACACCTCTCATGGTGACAATCTGACCGTTGTGGCGGCTGCCGCGGTCGGGCATACTTACCACGAGGATAGAGGCGTTGGGATATGCCCGCTTGAAACGGCTGATGACCGTCCCCATCTGCTGCTGATAGTGGCTGAACCACTTGCGGCCCGAATGCTCATTGACGGCATTGAGGCCGAACTGCAGGATGATAAGATCGTAGGGATAGAGCCCGTTCATCTGGCTGAGCGTCTGTTCGGGAATCTTGGAGAGCGTCATGCCAGCACAGCCGCGCATGGAGAAATTGTCCACCGAAACTCCCTGATGTGGTTCAAGCGAGGCACCATAGAAAATGGTGGAAGCGTTGGAGCCGTTGATGTTCCATTTCACTTTCGTCATCGGACCGTCCACGTGCACTTCCTGAATCTCGGGAGTCCCTTCGGCATAGAAAGTCTGTGGTTCACCGTTGATGGTGGCCGTGATGGTCAGCGGCTCTTCGGTGCGGAAGAAGAGCGATGCACGGTCCCAATGGTCAAGAAACTTACGGTATTTGGTGCCGCTGTAGGTGAGAGAGGCATTGCTCTCGGCCTTGAAATAACGCTGGGCAGGACCGAGCAAGGCGCTGTTGTATTGTTTCTGAACCACGGCATACGAGCCGAATCCTATAGGTTTCTGCACGACGGTGGGGCGCAGACTATTGGAAGTCTTGCCGCAGTCAACCCATCCCACGCCATTGCCGCCAAACTTCTGTTGCAGCTGTTCGCGAAGGTCGCAAACAAGGATATCGCCTTCAATATAAGAGTCTCCCCAATAACCCACGCGTACCGGACGATCCATCTCTTGAAGATTGTCTAGTGCCGTATAGAAAGACTCCATCCCGTGGACGCTGCCCTCGGAATAATCTTCCACGGGCGTCACACCCTCGGGTATGGGTGCGTGGTGGCGGAGCGTGTCTATTCCGGTCTGATGTAGGGAGTCATTGCGGGCCATGAACGCCTTCATCGGCATGATTACGGCCGTATCCTCCTTCTCTAGGCTCTCGTTGTTGTAAACTTCAGGAATCACATCGTTCAGAATGTTGACAGCACGCAGAGGACGGTCCCAGAGGGTCAACTGGGGCAAGAAATGCATGGCAAGAAGCAAGATGGTTACCAACGCAACGAGTATAAACGTCTGTGCGGGCTTGTTACTCATTTCTGATTTTCGAAAATCGGCTGCAAATTTACTTATTTTTATGGTATTATCCAAATAATCGGTGTCTATTTGACCTTTTTTCGGAAAAGACTAAAAAGAATATACCGAATTTCTTGGTTCTATCAAGATTAATTGCTATATTTGCAACGATTAGAAATCTGATTGTTACTACTATTATCATAAACTATCCTTAGCAGATTAACTTAAGTCATGGGAAAAGTAATAAGAAAAGCGCTTATCTTCTTAGTGCTCTTGGGGGGCACCTCGCTGATGGCATGTGGGGGAAAGAAGACGGCAGACAGCGACTCTGTACAGGCGGTGGATTCCGTGGAGAGTCAGCGCAGAATGGCGGAAGCCAGTAGGTTGCTCCAGAGAAACGGAGAAGATATCCAAGCCCTTTGGGAGGATGAAATCGGCAAAGAACATGCCGCTGCCAAATACGCCCTAGCGGGCGATTATATCTATTTGAGCAGTGCGGACGGCAAGGAGGGCATGCTACTCACCTTCTATCAGGATCGCCGCAACGAAGACAACTTCGACGGCGTGGCCAAGAAGGTAAACCAGCGGATGGCACTCTATGGCAAGAGCGTGGTCGTGAGTCAGAATATGGGTGATTCGGTCAAGAACACCTATTACGAGAATACCGAGCACGAGGGCCTCAATCCGGTGCTCGTGGTGATGCAGAAGGCTGGGCGTCAGTACTACTACAACAATGCCGGCGGGGTGATTCCCGATGCCGAGGCAAAGAAAATATTGGCGCATTTCCGTACTTCGTTAGTACCAATCGAAAGCATGCTCAAAGGCTGGAAGGAGCTGACAGGCAAATGAAAAAGTTCAATTAATCATAAAAACCCCAAAAGAAAATGACAGTCCTGATTATTATTATCGTTTTGGCGGTGTTGGTGGGCTACTATTTCCTCACCACACAACGCGAGTTGGTTAACCTTGACGAGATGGCTAACAACGCCCTCAGCCAGATTGGCGTACAGCTTACCTCCCGTTGGGATGCCGTCACGGCATTGGTGAAGCTCACGAAAGACTATGCCCGCCATGAGCACGACACTCTCGTGGAGGCTATCGAGAAGCGTCGTATGACCAACCCCACCAATGCCCAGCAGATGAACGAGCAGTTCAGTGCCACCAGCGAGATTCTGGGGCGCTTGATTGCCGTCAGCGAGCGCTATCCCGAACTGAAGGCCTCCGAGGTCTATCGCGACAGCATGGCATCTCTCCAAAAGTATGAAGAGAACGTGCGCATGAGCCGTATGGTCTATAACGATTCTGCTACGAAAATGAACCGCATGGTGCGTCAGTGGCCTTCAAGTATCGTAGCCGGCATACTCCATTTCGGCAAGCGTGATTACCTGCAGACCGAAGAGAAGAAGCAAGACTATCCCGATATCGACGCAGCTCTGAAGGGTTAAACCGCATGATGCATCACAGTAAATGGTGGGTAGGTATGGTTCTCACGATGATTTTCTGCGTGGGTGCCCGTGCCGACAACCACATGCACAAGCTCGACATTACGGTGACATTGTCGGATAATGGTTCGGCACTCGTAGAGGAAGTACGCCAATATACCATCAACGATGATCGTCACACGGAGTTCTATATGCCCATGAACCTGCCTGCCGACATGTCGCTCTCGGCTTTCAGCGTGGAAGAAGACGGCGTGAAGATGCTCGACAGTTCCCCTTGGGACATCGACCTCTCCCGCGAAAGCAAGAAAGGGCGCTACGGTATCGTGGACAAGGGCGATAACCGCTACGAACTCTGCTTCGGAATGGGCGACAACGGTGACCACACCTTCAGGCTTCGCTACACCATCGGCAATATGCTGCGGGGCTACGCCGTGAGCGACGGTTTCAACTTCATGTTCTATTCACGCGATACCAACGAGCCCCCAGAGCAGTTCACGCTCACCATCCGTCGCGAAGACCGTCAGCCCATGGACGGCACCAACGTGTGGGCCTTTGGCTTTGGCGGTGAAATCCAGGTGGTTGACAGCGTGGTGAAAGCTTGGAGCACCCAGCCATTGGAGCGGAGTCACCACGTCACGGTGATGATAGAGACACCCAAAGGCATGTTTCATCCTGCCGTTGACACCGGCATGAGTTTCGAGGAAGTGATGCAGGCCGCCCTTGAAGGCAGCGACTATACGGAAGAAAACGATTTCTCAGGCGGTCGCGACCGCGGCTTCATGGATATCTTTTGGCAGGTGGGGCCCTATGTGCTCATGTTCTGCGCCTGCTGCCTGCCTTCCATCTACAGCTATTTCAAGCGTCGCCGGTGGCGCAAGCGGCTTATCGGCAATGGCAAGGACCTCCCCTGGCAGCGCGAGATACCCTGCCGTAAGAGCCTCCACCGTTCCAACATGATTTACACCACTCTCGAGGGCACCGACAACTCCAAGAACCTCATGGGCGCCTATATCATGCGCATGATCTATCAAGGTGTGCTCACCGTGGAGCCTGTGCTCATCAAGAAGAAGCAGCAACCCTGCCTGAAGATTGCCCGTCCGGAACAGGCTGGTGCTGATGAACCCGACGAGCAGGACAAAGCCAACATGCGGGGAATCGTACAGATTCTCCAGGAGGCAGCCGGCGAAAACGCCCTGCTGGAACCCGGCGAGATGAAGCGCTATGCCAAGAACAAACCCACCCGTATGGAAAGACTCTACAATGCACTGACATTGAAGAAGAACATCCCCTATAAATCCATCGACCAGCAGGATGCCCTCGATGTCTTCGGACTGAAGAAGTTCCTACAGGATTTCACCCTCGTCAATGAGCGTCATGCCGTAGAGGTGAGCCTCTGGAACGAATATCTGGTATTTGCCACACTCTACGGCAATGCCAAGCAGGTGATGAAGGACTTCCGTGAGATTTGCCCCGAGTTCTACGAACAGTCCGAATTGGGTAAGACCATGAACCAGGTGAGCGACTTCGATGTCTTTGTGTCTTCCTACAGCGCCAGCGTGGCCAATGCCTTTACTTCCGCCTACAGTCACAATCATCCACGTTCGAGTGGTGGCGGTGGCTCCACGAGTTTCGGCGGTGGCGGTGGATTCTCCGGCGGTGGTTTCGGCGGCGGTTCCCGTTAAGAAAACCTCCCATCGTAATAGCAAAAAAGACGGGCACTTACGGGTGCTTGTCTTTTTTGTGGTCCCACCGAGAATCGAACTCGGATCTAATCTTTAGGAGAGACTTGTTCTATCCATTGAACTATAGGACCCTTTTTGGGGTGTTTGATGTTTAATAAACCCATCATCCCACCTGACTGCCGGGCTTCACGTCCTTCGTCGTGGTCACCACGCTGAGGCTCTCGTCGCTGTCAACGGCTGAGAGAATCATGCCCTGGCTCTCGATGCCCATCATCTTGCGGGGCTCAAAGTTGGCCACAAACAGCACGCGCTTGCCAATCAACTCCTCGGGATTCTCGTAGAAAGCAGCAATGCCGGAGCAGATGGTGCGGTCTTTGCCGCTGCCGTCGTCAATGGTGAACTGCAGCAGTTTCTTCGATTTCTTCACCTTCTGGCAGTCTTTCACGAGTCCCACGCGGATGTCGAGTTTCTCGAAAGTCTCAAACGGAATGTTCTCCTTCACGGGCGCTGCCTTGTAGTTGGCGGCCTCGTTGGCTTTCTTGGTGGCTTCCAGTTTGTCAATCTGTTTCTGGATAACGTCATCCTCAAGCTTCTCGAAGAGCAGCGAGGGCTCGCCGAGCTGATGGCCTGCCTCCAGGATATTGGTGCTTCCCAGCTGCTCCCAGTTGCATTCCTTCAGGTTGAGCATGTCGCGCAGCTTCTTCGACGAGAAGGGCAGGAAAGGCTCGAAGGCGATGCTGAGGTTGGCCGAGAGCTGCAGACAAATGTAGAGAATCGTCTTCACGCGCTCCATATCCGTCTTGGCCACCTTCCAGGGCTCGCAGTCGGTGATGTATTTGTTGCCGATACGGGCCAAGTTCATGGCTTCCTTCTGGGCGTCGCGGAACTTGAACTGGTCGAGCAGCTGCTCCACCTTCTGCTTCACGTCCTTGAATTCCTCGATGGCCTCGCGGTCGATGTCTTGCAGCTGACCGCACTCGGGCACAATGCTGTTGAAGTATTTCTTCGTCAGCTGCAGGGCGCGGTTCACGAAGTTGCCGTAGATGGCCACCAGTTCGGAGTTGTTGCGCTCCTGGAAATCCTTCCACATGAAGTTGTTGTCCTTCGTCTCGGGCGCATTGGCCGTCAACACATATCTTAATACGTCCTGCTTGCCGGGCATGTCCTCAAGGTATTCATGGAGCCAGACGGCCCAGTTGCGCGAGGTGGAAATCTTGTCGTTCTCCAGGTTCAGGAACTCGTTGGCCGGCACGTTGTCGGGCATGATATAGCCGCCGTGGGCTTTCATCATCACGGGGAAGATAAGGCAGTGGAACACGATGTTGTCCTTTCCGATGAAATGCACCAGACGGGTGTCCTCGTCCTGCCACCATTTCTGCCATGTGCCCCAGCGCTCGGGATTGCTCTCGCAGAGTTCCTTCGTGTTGGAAATATAGCCGATGGGCGCATCAAACCACACGTAGAGCACCTTGCCTTCGGCTCCCTCCACGGGAACGGGGATGCCCCAGTCCAGGTCGCGCGTCATGGCGCGGGGCTGGAGGTCCATGTCGAGCCACGACTTGCACTGGCCATACACATTCGGACGCCACTCCTTGTGGCCTTCCAGAATCCACTGCTTCAGCCATTCCTGATATTCGTTCAGCGGCAGATACCAGTTCTTGGTCTCCTTCAGCACAGGCTGCGAGCCGCTGATAGTGCTCTTCGGATTGATGAGTTCCGTGGGCGAAAGGTCGCGTCCGCACTTCTCGCACTGGTCGCCGTAGGCTCCCTCGTTGTGGCAATGCGGGCATTCGCCCGTGATATAGCGGTCGGCCAGGAACTGCTTGGCCTCCTCGTCGTAATACTGCTTGGAAGTCTCTTCCACCAGTTTCCCCTCGTCGTAGAGTTTGCGGAAGAAGTCGCTGGCAAACTTATGGTGAGTTTCGGAAGTGGTACGAGAGTACACGTCGAACGAGATGCCGAACTTCTCGAAAGAGTCCTTGATCATCTTGTGGTAGCGATCCACCACATCCTGTGGCGTGATGCCTTCCTTGCGGGCTCTCATAGTCACGGGCACACCGTGCTCATCCGATCCGCCGATAAACATCACTTCCTCGCCTTTCAGACGGAGGTAGCGCACGTAGATGTCAGCCGGAACATATACGCCGGCCAGGTGTCCGATATGCACACCGCCGTTAGCGTAGGGCAGCGCCGAAGTCACGGTAGTGCGCTTGAATTTCTTGTTCTCTTCCATTGCTTGTTTTCAATTTGGGTGCAAAATTAGTGCAAATTTTCGATTAAGCGAAAAGAAAACAAATATATTTGCTTTTTTGAGCGTAAGAAATTTATCTAAATGAGTGAAATAAGCAAAAAATCTTTTGTTTTTACCGAATGCAACCTAATTATTCCCGAACTTTGTTCGCCTACCCGTTGCCTTTCACGGCGCGAAGCAACGTAAAGTTCCCTTTTACAAGTAATGCTCTTTCCGTTATTTAGTGATGCTTGAGCGTTACGGGAAAGTTTTTGTGACATCCTCTTTATTTTTTTATAGTCAACGGAGCCGAATCCCGTTTTTTTTGCTTACCTTTGCAGCATTAAGTTTAAAAACCTAAATCCTAAGAATTATGTATGATAAGGAACGCGGGCTCTATATCGCCCATTGCGCTAACGGAGCGCTGAGCATTGTTGGAAAGATGGCTAACCGTCATGGACTGATTGCCGGAGCCACAGGTACAGGTAAGACCGTTACCTTGCAAGTGATGGCCGAATCATTCTGTCAGGCTGGTGTGCCTTGCTTTATGGCAGATATGAAGGGCGACCTCTCTGGTATCTCCCAAACTGGAAAAATGAGCGGTTTCATCGAGAAGCGTCTGCCTGAATTTGGTATTGAGAATCCGGAGTTCCAACCATGTCCCGTACGTTTCTATGATGTATTTGGCGAGCAAGGCCATCCCATGCGTGCCACCATTTCACAGATGGGCCCCCTGTTGCTTTCGCGTCTTCTCGACCTTAACGAAACGCAGGACGGTGTGCTGAATATCGTGTTCCGTATTGCCGATGAGCGCGGATTACTGATTCTTGATTTGAAGGACCTGCGTTCGATGCTTGATTACGTGTCGCAGCACTCTAAGGAATACACCACCAAGTACGGCTTCATTTCAACGGCTACCGTGGGTGCTATTCAGCGTGCTTTATTGCAGCTGGAGAACCAGGGAGCCAACAACTTCTTCGGCGAGCCGGCTTTCGACATCAAAGACCTGTTGCAGACAGAGCGCGGCAAGGGAATCATGAGTGTGCTGGCTGCTGACAAGCTGATGATGCAGCCCAAACTTTACAGTACTTTCCTGCTTTGGCTGCTTTCCGAGTTGTATAGCACACTGCCGGAAGTAGGTGACCGTGAGTATCCGAAACTCGTGTTCTTCTTCGATGAGGCTCATATGCTGTTCGATGGTACTTCGAAGGCATTGCTTGACAAGATTGAGCAGGTGATTCGTCTGATCCGTTCTAAAGGCGTGGGTATCTATTTCATTACCCAGAGCCCCACAGATATCCCCGAGGTGATTCTTGGACAGCTTGGTAACCGTGTGCAGCATGCTTTGCGTGCCTATACACCGAAAGACCAGAAGGCTGTGAAGACCGCTGCCGACACTTTCCGCCCGAATCCTGACTTCAAGACCGATGAGGCCATTATGAATCTCGAGACCGGTGAAGCTTTGGTAAGCTTCCTGGATGAAAAGGGAGCGCCTTCTATTGTGGAGCGTGCGAAGATTCTGTTCCCGCTTTCTCAGATTGGAGCCATCAGCGAAGGACAGCGTTCGGACATCATCAAGCGGAGCGACATCTACGGCAAGTACGACGAGATGGTGGATCGCGAGAGTGCCTACGAGCAGCTGATCAAGGAACAGGAAGCCGCCCAGAAGGCTATCGAGCAGGAAACTGCCCAGAAGGAAGCTGAGAAAGCTGCCGCCGAAGAAGAGAAGGCAAAAGGTAAGGAGAAACCCGGCATGATGTCGAAGGTGATGAAGGCCATCATGACCGCCATCACGGGTACGCTGGCCACTATTTTGGGCACATGGGTTTCTAATAAGGTGACGGGCAAGAAGACCAAGAGCAGCACTTCGGCCACTGGTCGTGTGGTGAAGAATGCCACATCGGCTGCCACCCGTTCCATCACCAAGGAACTCACCCGCGACATTCTGGGTAATCTGGTGAAATGACCAGCCTGTCAGAGGGACGATGAAATGTTTTTGAAATGTAGCATATATGATGATGCTCTCAGTGGCGTCAGTCGATAGGGGGCGCGATTGTCTTTTTGTGAAAAAAGGCTGCGCCCGCCAATAAAAAGAAGATTTATATTAGGTAAAATAAAGATGAGAACTATTAAGAATGTTTTAGCAGCAGTATTGTTTTCCGTGGCTATGCCAAGCCATGCACAACTGATTATCAACGAGATCATGCAGTCGAACATCGAGTGCACGATGGATGATATCCACGAGTTTCCCGATTCGTGGGTGGAACTCTACAACCCTACGGATGAAGCCATCAGCCTGAAGGATTATCAGATCAGCAACAAGAACAAGGTGAAGAAAGCCTGGCAGCTGCCCGACAAGACTGTTGCTGCCAAGGGCTATGTAGTAGTGTATTGCGATAAGGAGGGCCTGGAGAATAACCGTCTGCATGCTGACTTCCGTCTGGAGTCGGCCAAGGGCTGTACGGTATATCTCTTTAAGGACAAGAACGCGGAGCCTGTCGATAGTCTCCCTTACGTTGACAATAAGCCCATGGTAAAGATGCCTGCTCCCGACGTGGCATTCGGCCGTAAGACTGACGGTGCCGACGAGTGGGACTACCAACTGACGCCGACGCCAGGCAAAGCCAACACTGGACAGACCTGTAACGCCAAGCAAATACTGGGTGCTCCCGTATTTAGCGAATCCGGTCGTGTCGTCAATTATGGCCAGAAGTCTATCAGTGTTGAGCTGAGTCTGCCCGAAGATGCGCCTAAAGAAGCTTACATCACCTATACCACCGACGGAAGTGAGCCTACTGCCACCGGTAAGAAGTACACGGAGGCTTTCCATATCACCAAGTCGACAGCGATTCGCGCCAAAGTGTTCTGCGAAGGCTGGCTCTCACCATTGAGTACCGCTCAGTCGTATATCTTCCACGCAAGGAAAATGACTGTTCCTATTTTCTCTATCCAGACTGATGACAGGTATCTGAATGACAAGGAGATTGGCCTCTTCGCTAACAATAAAAGCAAGGAAGACAAGAAGTTGCATGACTGGCGTCGTCCTGTCAACGTAGAGTTCTTCCCTAAAGAGGATGCGCCAAGTGCTTTCAATCAGCCTGGTGAGACGCGTATTCAAGGTGGTCAGTCGCGTGGTAATGCCCTCAAGTCGATGGTATTTTACGCCAACAAGCGCTTCGACCCTGATCATAAGCGTTTCGATTATGAATTCTTCCCTGATCAGAAGCCGGGCGTCAACCAGTTCAAGTCGTTCTCCCTGCGTGACGGCGGTAATGACTTCGATGACCTTTACTTCCGCGACCTTATTATCCAGCGTACCATGGGACCGAACGTAGACCTCGACTGGCAGGCTGGTCACACGGCTGTGCTCTATATCAACGGCGAGTACATGGGCATGCTCAACATCCGCGAGCGCTCGAATGAGGACAACATCTATAGCAACTACGACGGCCTGGAGGATGTTGATGAAGTTGAGATTGCGCATGAAAAAGATAATAACAATCAGGACCTGTTCATCGAGGAGTTGAAGGAAGGCGACGATGTCTTTTACCAGGCTTTCAAGGAATTCTACAGCCAGAAAGGCCATACCTTGGCTGAGTACGAGGAATGGATGGACGTCAGCGAGTATCTGAATATCATGATTATGAACCTTTTCTACGGCAACATCGACTTCCCCGGCAACAATATCGTGTTCTGGCGTCCTAATGATGATGCAAAAGTAGATCTTCCTAAGAGATGGCGCTTCATCGTGAAGGATACCGATTTCGGACTTGGTCTCTATGGCAGGAAATCTGATTACAATACCATCGATTTGCTCTATAACCCAAGCAAACACCCCGATGATAACTGGGCCTTCACCGAGCCCGCTACACGTCTTATCAAAAACATGCTTGAAGATCCAGACATTCTCAAGATGTTCATCGACAAGTGCTGCGTTTACATGGGCGACTTCATGAATGCCAAGGGAACTGGTGCCACGATAGATGCCATCAAGGATGAAGCCTTGGATGAGTTTGTTGCCCATCGCGTCAAGTACCCAAATCAGTGGGGAGGCAACAGCCGCCAGGATCTCCTCAACAAGTTCAATGATGCCAAAAAGTGGCTTGCTGGATACACCGAGCAAGGCTGGTGGGGTCCTTCGACCACTTATCTTCCTCGCACTGACTACTTCCTCCAGCACATGAGTTCCCAATGGAAGCTAGGTACAGCCGTTGAACTGACCATAAACAAGACCGAGCAGGATGTTGCCATTACGGTTAACGGCATCAAGTTGTCGGGCAAGACGTTTGACGGCAAGTTCTTCCCCAACCGCGAACTCGTCATCACAGGTACAGCTCCGGAAGGAAAGGCCGTGACGGGATGGAAGCTCAGCGGTGGAAAGACGGAAGAAGTATCGGGTAGCGAGCTGACGCTCGATATGACTTCTAGTGCCCTGACTATTGAACCCATCCTCGGTGATGCCTCTGGCATTAGTGACATCAGCGCAATTCCTGCGAAGAGCGAGGCTATCTACGATCTGATGGGCAACAAGGTGGAAACCCCGATGTCTGGACGCATCTATATCCGAAGCGGCAAGAAATTGATTTGGAAATAATATATTATTTATAAGGTATGAAAAAACTCCTGTTTCTCTTTGCGGCAATGTTTGGCGCTGCCATGCCCGGCTATGCCCAGCTCGTCATCAATGAGTTCATGCAGTCGAACATCGACTGTGTGATGGACGATCTGAATGAGTTTCCCGATTCGTGGGTGGAACTCTATAACGCTGGTTCCACGGCTGTGAATCTCAGCCAGTATAAGCTCGGCATCAGCGATCAGGCTACAGAGGCCTGGCAATTGCCCAACCATTCCGTAGGCAGCCATCAGTACGTTCTGCTTTATTGCGACAAAGAGAACACAGGACTTCATGCTCCTTACCGCATCGATTCAGGCAAGAGCGATGGCATCTGGCTCTTTCAGGGCGAAACGGTTGCCGACTGTATCACGAAGATCAAGAAGCAACCCGCTCCCAACATTGCCTACGGGCGCAAGAATGATGCCGCCGAAAAATGGGGCTATCAGGCTACGCCCACTCCAGGGAAAGCCAACTGTGGCAACCTTTGCACCGACCTGCTGGGCGATCCCGTCTTCAGCGAGCAGGGTCGGGTGATGACTGGGAATGCTCCTCTCACGCTTACTCTCTCCCTTCCCGAAGGCTCGCCCCAGGGTACAGTCATCCGTTACACCCTCGACAGTTCCGAGCCAACGCTGAGCAGTGCCACTTATTCAGCACCCATTACCATCAACTCCAACCGCGTGGTGCGCGCCAAACTCTTTTGTGAGGGCTATCTTTCGCCCCGTTCACTCACCCAGAGCTATATCTTCTTCCCTCGCGAATTGACCCTCCCCGTGGTCAGTCTCTCCCTCGATGACAAGTATCTCAACGACCCGAAGATAGGCATCTATGTGGAAGGGACGTATCAAAGTGGCACGGAAAACTTCAGGTTCGACTGGCGGCGCCCCGTCAATTTCGAATTCTTTGAGGCAGAAGGGAAGAGGAGTGCCCTCAATCAGCTCTGCGAAACACGTATCCAAGGCGGTGCCACGCGTACGAACCCATTGAAGTCGCTGGCCGTCTATGCCAACAAACGTTTTGGCACGAAACGATTGAGTTGCGAATTCTTCCCCGACCAGAAACCAGGGCTCACGGAGTTCAAGAGTATTGTGCTGCGCAATGCCGGCAACGACTTCGACTATCTCTACATGCGCGACATCATTGCCCAGCGCACCATGGCATCACATGCCGACCTCGACTGGCAGGCCTGGCGTCCTGTTATCATCTTTATCAACGGACAGTATCGCGGCATCCAAAACATCCGAGAACGCGCCAACGAGGACAACATCTACACCAACTACGACGGGCTGGAAGATGTGGACCTCATCGAGAACTGGTGGGACCTGAAGGAAGGCACGTGGGACCACTTCAATGCCTTCAAGGCTTTCTTCAACGAACATGGTCACACGATGGCCGAATACGAAAAGTGGGTGGATTGCCAGGAGTTTATCAACCTCATGGCCATGAATATCTACTACAACAACATCGACTTCCCCGGCAACAACATCGTGCTCTGGCGTCCACGCACCGATGACGGTCGCTGGCGCTTTATTGCCAAGGACGTGGATTACACTATGCACCTCTACGGTCAGGACAACTACAACTACCAGTACCTTAACTGGCTCTACTGGAAGGAATTCGACGGCAGCCACAACTGGGGCGCCAACGATTATGAGGCTACCCGCCTGTTCCGACGTCTGATGGAAGACGAGGATTTCAACCGCGAGTTTATCGACCACATGGCCGTCTATATGGGCGATTTCCTGAACTACGAAGGTACATGGAAAGTGTGGGAACCTATGTACAACCAAATCAAGGCCGAATATCCCCATCATCGCAAACTCTTCAACGGATCGTGGCCCAACTATCAGGAGGAGATGAACAAAGTGAAGGATTGGCTCCGGCAGCGTACCAACTTCATGTACCAGCATCTGGCCGACTACTACAAGCTCGGAACACCCACCACCCTCATCGTCAACGCATCCGTCAGCGAGGCTGATCTCCAGACCATTCCCTTCACCTTCAACGGCGTCCCCCTCTCCGAAGGAAAGTTCAACGGCAAGTTCTATCAGGGCCGTGAGGTAGTGCTCGAAGGAAAATCGGCAGGAGGCAAGAAGGTCACGGGATGGAAAGTGACTGAAGATGGTATCACCAGACAAGTGGAAGGTTCGCAATATGCATTTGTCATGCCTTCATGCCATTCGTTGCAGATCAATGCCATCACAGATATAGACACTGGTATCGATGAAACGCAGGTTTCGGCATGGACTTGGCAACAGGCAGACGGCATGATTACCCTTAACGGTGTTACAAATGGCACCCCTGTCCGTCTATATGATGCCAGCGGCATGCTCGTCAGCCAGCTCTCTGCCAATGGTCAGCAGCTGCAGATGTCAGCACCTGTACGCGGCCTCCACATTCTTAAAGTAGGTAATGAATCAATAAAAATCAGAGAATAATGAACCATTCAAGACAGATTTTGGCCCTCTTAGCCATGAGCGGCCTCTTCGTGGCATGCGTGCCCAAGTTCCCTCAAGACCGTGAAGCCATCCTTCGTCAGGCCCAGGAACTCAACGACTCCATCAACCGCCTGATGCAAAGTGGCGACAGCGCCAAGCTTGCCGATGCTATGTTCCTCCACGACCAACTGCTGCAGCTCGACACCGTCCGCGATCATCAGTTCCGCTACATCATGCAGCGCGTCACCACCCTCTACAGCCTGGGCCGTGATGCCGATGCCTTTACCCTCCAAGAGCAAGCCATGCTCCTCTTGCCCGAGAACAATTTCGACCGTCTCAACTATTTCGGCGTTAAGAACGACAAACTCGGTCTCAAGGACAAGTCCGACTTCTTCTTCAATATGGCTCTTGAAGTCTGCAACGAAGCCATGGAGCACCATGGTAGCACTGATGCCCTCATCGATATGATCACCGTGCTTTGCTACAAAGGTCGCGAGGCCGATGCCCGCCAGCTTATCGAAGCTACCTATTTGAAGCATAAGGACATCCCCGAACTCAAGAACCTCGCCACTGATCCCAGCTTCTGGAAACAGATAGAAGAAAGCGTACAGAAGATGAAAGCCATCAAACTGGAACTGCCCGATAGTATTCAGTAGAAGCCCTTTCTCTTTGTTATTTTGAAGCCGCTGCCGATCTGATGGTGAGGGTAGCGGTAGGAAGACTGCTCCTGACGCTCACCTGCGTCAGGCCTTTCTTCGATGTGCTACGCACCACCAGGAGTGCACGTCCTTTCCAGGTGGTCACTTGTGGTGAAGTGGTGGGCTCCCTGTCTTTCAGGTCTGCACTTGCGAAGGCCATCAAGTGTCCTTGTCCCTTCACGGCAGCCTCGCATGAAATGGCCGCATCCGGACAAATGCGCCCTTCGCGGTCTATCACCTCCACGGTCACGAACGCCAAGTCTTGTCCGTCGGCCGTTATCACGTTGCGGTCAGCCTTCAGCCGTAGTGCTGCAGGCTCTCCAGCCGTAGCGAGCGTCACCTCCTTGTTGCCTGCCTGTGCGCGAAGTGTTCCTGCCTCATAGGGCACCGTGAAGACCGCCTTGTATTCCGTATCCCTTCCTACGGCCTTTGAGCCAATCTCCTTGCCGTTGAGGAATAGTTTGGCCTCCTTTGCCTTCGTATAGACCTCCACTTCAATGGGTTTGCCTTCCCAGCCGCTCCAGTTCCAGCTCTCCCATGTGGGCCATACACTCCATGAAGTGCCGTGAATCTTGCCGTGGTAACCATCAGGTTCTTTCACGGCCATATACACGTCCTCTGCGTCTTTCCACAGCATTTCGCGGTAGTGGCTGATAGGTCTGCGCCATCCTGTGATGTCTACATCGCCACAGCAGGCTCCGTGCCAGTCAGGCTGTCCTCCTTCCGCATAACTCTCTCCAGGGCGCTCCCCTTCGTAGTAGTTGCGGCCGATGCCCGACTCTCCGAGGTAGTCGAGTCCTGTCCATACCATGTCACCTACCACGTAAGCGTTATCCTTCACCGTGGCCCAGTTTCTGAAAGCATCCCGTGGGAAACTCTCCGTCTGCCACATCACGCGCTTCGGGTTGCGCTCATGGTCGCTGGCGTGTTTGAAGATCATGTAGTTGTAGCCGCCAACATCAAGCACGTCAAAGTGGGGATCATAGATTTCCCAGTCGCGGTCCCATGCGCAGAGAGCCTCCGTGATGGGGCGCGTCGTGTCGCATTCCAGTACCGCTCCCTTCAGCAGCTTCGCCGTATGCACCACGCGGATGTCCTTCCTTTCTATTACCTCGTTGCCCAGACTCCAGGCGATAATCGACGGGTGATTGCGGTCTCTCATCACCATGGCTTGGATATCCTCGCGGTAGCACGAGTCAATCATCGTTGAGTAGTCATATTTCGTCTTGGCCGTGCGCCAACCGTCAAAAGCCTCGCCCACCACAAGCATGCCTATTGAGTCGCAGGCATCCAAGAAAGCCCTCGTGGTTGGGTTATGGCTGGTGCGTATCAGGTTGAAACCAGCCTCTTTCATCTGCCTCACCTTCCGTATCTCAGCAGCATCGAAGGCCATGGCTCCCAGCACACCGTCGTCATGATGCACGCAAGCACCGTTCAGCAGCATCGGTTTGCCGTTGAGTACGAAACCTCTCTCTGCGTCAAACGAGAACGTGCGGATGCCGTAGCTCGCCGTTTGCCGGTCTATGGTCGTGCCCCCTTCCTTCAGTTCAGCCCTCACTTCGTAGCGATAAGGATCATCAGGCGACCACAGGTGCGGTGTCTTTACCACGAACGACGTCGTGACCTCCTTCTTTTCACCCGCCTTCAGGCTCACCATCATCTGCCCGTTGCCTACCGCTACCGAGGCATTCCTGTCGCGTTCAGAATTGTTCTCCACCGTCACCTGAACCTTCACCACGGCTCTTTCAGCTGTCACATCCGGTGTGCTGACGAACACCCCGTTCTCTGCGATGTGCAGTGCTGGCATCGTCTCCATCCACACGTGTCGGTAGATGCCCGATCCCGAATACCAGCGGCAGTTAGGTTGTTCCTCGTTGTTCACCTTCACCGTCACCACGTTCTTCCGTTTGTCCTTATATAAATAAGGTGTGATGTCAACCGTAAACGGCGTGTAGCCATAGCCATGCCTTCCGGCAGCCTTGCCGTTTACCGTCACTTCCGCCTTCTGGTAAACTCCTTCGAAGTGGAGTCTCACGATATCGCCCTTTGGTGAACTGAAACGTTTGGTGTATTCCCCCTTTCCGGCATGATACCATCCGCCACCTGTTCCCGTGGAGCCCATTTCGGGATTAGGAGCTGTGTAGATATCCCAGTCGTGAGGCAGATCTACGCTGATGGTTTTCCCTTCGTGCGTAAACTCCCATCCGTTGTCGAAGAGCACCCTTTCAGAACACTTAGTCTCTTGGGCCATTACCATTGTAGCACACCCCGCGCTCATCAGCGCGCAGCAGGCGATGAACCGTTTGATTGTTTTCATATTTCCTTCTTCTATTTTTTAGGCAAAACGTGTAAGTAGTCAATCACAAGCTTTCTGTCGAAAGCACATTGGTTAGCGAAGGCAAAGATACAAATATCTTTCCTAACTGCCAAATCTTTCCGCTATAAACTAAGTCATGCCCGTCGCCCAGCTACAAGCCAATCTTGCATTTTACCGATTTGATCTTTCCAGGCTAACTTCCTTAACTCTGCCATCAGAAGTGCGGCACTTTAGCAGTTGTTCCTTACCCTTCCGGTCCATCAGCATGAACGTGCAGAAATCCTTAACGGGGATCCCATTCGCTTCTATTAAGTAATCACCTGTGCGAATACCTTTCTGATAGGCTTTTGATCCTTTACGGACGAAGACTTTGAAGAAACCGAGCGTGTCGCCTTTCTCTGTCGGTATAAGTGAAAGGCTGCCCGTCTCGCGATTGCCGACCGAAATACCTTGTCCCTCGTGAGGCTGGAATACGAACCGTTTCCTAGGCGCATCGATGATCAAAGAAGCATGTTTCAGCACGGCACTCCCCCATCTCATGCTTCTGCAGTTAGTTGAAGCATACAGATCGTTGATAGGCAGATTGCCAATCTTCAAGGACTTGAAGTGAAGCAATCTACCTACTACGGTATCAACCGACAAGCCATAAAACCCTGCGGCAGCTTTGACCAAAGTATCCGTCTGTATTGTCATATCGTCAAGAATCTTTCTTTTTTTTGGAGAATTCTTGAACCAAAGGTCAAGGGCATCCTCCGGAAGATCTAACCATATATTTATGGCACCCGTGTCAAATATTGTTTCCATCAGAACCAGAGGCGTGTCGATAAGAATCTCTGGGCAGTAGCTCTTCTTCATGTTATATTTTGCTGAAGGGAGCCCTTTCTCCTCTTTTGCAAAGAAATTCTTTCTGTCGGTGATGATGAGCAGGCTGTCTTTCGTGTCCAGTTTGAATGAGAGACCTTTGCCCGTAAGATTGAAACCAATGGCACCGTCAAACTTGTTGCAAACAAACTCGCTCATCGCATCCCCCACGATGACAGGATAGTTCTCGATACGGAGATTCCCTATCCTAACAGATGGAATCTGGTAGATTGCCCTATTGTGACTTCTGTAGTTGGCGTCGTGGATGAGCACGCTGTCTGCCGTTACCTGCTTCATCCAAGCTTCTTTCTGTCCCATCCATATTCCGATTGGTGTACCTGTGTCAAACAGCATGTTCAGCGTTTGCCCTTCTATCTCAACGGGCACGATGACCGCTCCGCCGATTACCCGAACCTTGATAGTGTCGGCAAAATCCTTCTTCGAGAGGCTGATGGCCTCCGTTGACAACTTGAACAAGTCAGCAGCCATAGCCGAAGACAAGCTGAAGGCAGCAAGCAAGAAAGCGATGGCATAGTTCATAAACCATTGATACTGCATATTTCTAACAATTAGGTTTTTCATACATGTTTGTTTTTGAGGAATAGGTAAAGATTATCTTTGCCGTTTTAAGTATTACTTTCCGTTCTTAATGTATATATTGCTATCTGCATTACGGTATTGGATACCACTCAATGAATATTCACTTACATCTTCTACTTTCTGCATTTCCGTTTCTTTGATGCCTGTCTCTGTACCCCATGTAATATAAAAGATGTCTTTAAGAACACCATTCGTCTCCATTTTAACTGTTGTTACATATCCCTCGGCATCTGTATCATACGAATAATGGCGCTTCATAACGATATTATTATCATTTTTCACGATGCAATCCGATGACAAGTTTGCAGGTGCTGTGCCGCAAAGAATAGACATAGGCATATACAAGCGGCCGAACTCTATAATGGTTTCCCCACCTTCACCTATGATAGAAGTAGGTGTTCCGCCAAATAGAATATTCAAGATACCATTCCTGTTTCTAACATCAGAAATAGTGTTTTCCACTTTTAAAACACCCGGATTTGTCTTGTGCGTTATTTCTGGGATATTCCCATTGGCATCCCATCCAAAAGATATTTCTTGAAAAGCATCGTAATCTTCAGCCTTGAATACTTCATAGACCTTACTTAGTCTGTCACCGTCATAGGTGAAATCAAGCGTGCGTTCTTTCCACTCGCTATCTACAAGTGTTTCTTCTGATTTCTCGATTTTGCCATCAGATATGTAATAAGAGCCCCATTCGATATCTCGTTCATAACCAAGGAAATAATATTTTTGCTTAAAATCGATGATGCTTCCATTCTCCTTGGGAGTACATTTTACTTCTACGCCTAATGTTTCGGAAGCCTCAGTCCATTCTATAGTCATGTGGCTAATCATGCCGTTTTCATAGTTGAACGATATCTCATCATGCCCCACGACATGTCCATCTTTAAGATATTCATGGCTGATATGTGAAATAAGCTTCTCGTGAGTCGATGCTTTTAAAGCAACCGTTTGAGCATTCATGCCGGTGATTGATGCTGTCAGCACCACCAGCGCAAGGGTAAATTTCTTTGTATTCATACTTTTAAATGTTTTGTTAATACTAATTTATCCCTATATCGTATGAAACGTTGAAAAGTAAATGGTATCAATAATATTTTCTGCGATTTTTGTTAAAATGATTTTTCCTAAAGAAAACACTGACACCACCGCACCCCCCCCAATAAACAGGGCGATGTGCGGAGGTGTCAGTGTTTTTAGTCTTTTTTTCTGTTTAGACCTGCCTTATCGGCAGCGTTTGACTATTGTTTCACAATGATGTAATGGGGTGCAGGTTGCTGGTTGGGTTGTAGCCCGGGTTGTTTGATTGAGTATTGTTCTGTATGTTCTTTGTAATCTCTTGTTCTAATAATCATTTATTTCCAAGTAACAGGTATATTGCGGAATTGTATTTCTCTATGATCTAAACGAGGACCTAATACCTTTAATATAATCATACTAAATCTATTGGGTGATTTTGAAACTTTATCAAAAGTAAATTCAATAGTACCAGGAACATCACGATAGAATGTAGTAACTTTACCATCAATATTATTCATTTTAAAACGATAGCTCTTAAATGCATTTCCTGAGTAGTCTATTGCTTTAGCGTCAATACACTGGAATTTACTATCAGGACCAAGATTGTAAATAGTGAGTTTGACAATTACTTCTCCTGTGTTTTCATTACCTTCAGCACTCTCGACGGAAAGTTTTATGTTTTCATACATTTGGAAATTTGGAGCGTTTTTGATGTTTAATGCCTTTTTGTACTCCTCGTTGTCACGAGTCAGACTTTCTACCCGTGCATTTAGATTCTCTATCTTTGCTTCCAAATCCTTTACTTTTTGCTGACTCTCTTGTGCCTGAATGTTCAGCGACAAGGTGATAAATGCAAGATAAAATGCTATTTTTTTCATATTCGTATTGTTTATAATGTTTATAGATTTTGCTTATATATCGTGGAATGAATCCAAAGGTAAACGGCAAATGAGATTTTTTTATCGTGGAATGGAAATATTCCTAAATCTGGCAGGATGGATGCTGTTCCTATCCTTAATGTTGAACATATCAATCTGTGAATATTCCTTATTCATCTTAAACTTAACAACCATTGTTACAGTATTGCCTTTCTTGAGCATAAAATTCGAACTGCTTGAAGGACTGAATGTCATGCTGATAAGCTTTGCTGCTTCTCCTCCTGCCATTAAGACCGGATTTTCAAGACTTATACTTGTGCTTTCTGTATGATTGGATATCAAAACGCGAAGGGTGATGACTCCATTGTTGGAACTGATGCTTTTTAGAACATACTGGGTGTCGCCAATGGATTTAGTTTGAGAATAAGAGGCTTCACGTGCGACTTCTTGTGCTGCTTCGGGCTCTTCCTCTTTTTTTATTTCTTCCTTTGGTTGCGGAGTCTCATTTTCAACATTATCTTTCGTTGAAGAGGATACTTTAGCTTGTGGTTTTGCTTCATCTTTCTTCTTGCCACCCTTTTCTACCTCCTGCGCCTTAGGCAATTGTGTGGGATTACCTTCAATCTTGACGGGTGCATTGAATTCTTTCTGAATGGCCTGCGAGGTGCCTTCCTTTTGGTCGTTGAGCCAGAAATAGAGACCGGTGGCTATGGAGCCTGTGACCATTGCGATGGCTAAGAAGAGGGCGGCTACGGTAGTGATGTAGCGTTTGCGGTCTGAATGTGTGCTGAGCTTGATTTTGTCGATGCGCTCATTCTCTTTTTCGAGGGCTACGTCTTTGATGCTATGGATGATATAGGCCATGGTGCGAACGTCATCTTCCAGCGAAGGCCATTTCTTCATCTGGCTTTCGAATGATTCTTCTTCGCTGGGCTCCATCAGCCCGTTGAGGTAACGTTCTATCTTATCTATATCCATTGTTGTCTTAAATTAGTCCTAAGGTCTGCATGTAGTCTTTAGCCACGTTGCGCACTTTGGTCATGCACTGGTTCTTCTTGGTCTTAGCCACATCGGCGCTGGCGTATTTCATCTGTTTTGCGATGGCCTTCATGGATTCCATTTCGTAATAGAAAAGGTTGAGGATGGTGCGACATGGCTCTACCAGTTTGTTCACGATATGACGGACGGCATTCTGCTTTTCGCGTTCCGTTTCGTTGGCATCCTCCCAGATAGCGTTTACGCGGTCGAACATCTCGATGGTGTCGGCAGAAACATGTGCCTCGGGGTGTTGGCTGCGAATTAAATCAACGGCTTTGTTTCGCCCGATGGTATAGATGTAACTCTTGATGGAACAGGTGAGCGTGGCGAGTTTCCCGTTTTCTATATTTTGGTAGAAAGCCAGAAGCGAATCGTTGTAGATGTCGGCAATGTCTTCGGCGCGCAGGAAGGAGTAGCGGTTGCCGAAGTAAGCAACGAATGCCGGACGCAATTCATCGTATATCTGTGTGAATTCGCTGTTGAATGCGGCTTTGCCTAATGTGCGAAGTTTCGTTAACGATTGTATCATGCTTAGATTTGAAAACTGTATTATGCCGCAAAAATACAAATAAGTGGGAACAATTGCAAATAATTGAATTCCTTTTTTACACCTCTTTAATATATTATACCCCTCGTTCTGCCCAGTCGCCGCGGTCGAGCTGGCGGTAGGAGATGGCTTCAGCAAGATGGGAGGGGAGGACTTTTTCGGAGCCTTCAAGGTCGGCAATGGTGCGGGCTACCTTCAGGATGCGGTTGTAGGCGCGAGCGGAGAGGTGGAGACGCTCCATGGCAGTACGGAGGAGACTGACGCCTGCCTCGTCAGGTTCGGCATACTGGTGAATCATGCGCTCGGTCATCTGGGCGTTGCAGTGGATGCCCTTCACGCTCTTGAAGCGTTCTTCCTGAATGGTACGGGCTTTGATTACTCTTTCGCGGATTGTGGCGGATGATTCGCCGGGGGCGGCCTGCGATATGTCGCTGAAGGGTACGGGGGTGATTTCGCATTGAATATCGATGCGATCCATCAAAGGCCCTGATATTTTATTCATGTACCTCTGTATCATTCCTGGTGTGCAGACACAGTGGTGGGTGGGGTCGCCATAGTAGCCGCAGGGACAGGGATTGCTGCTGGCTACGAACATGAAGGAGCAGGGATATTCTATCGTATATTTGGCGCGGCTGATGGTGATGTGGCGATCTTCGAGAGGCTGACGGAGCACTTCGAGGGTGGATTTGTTGAACTCAGGGAGTTCGTCGCAAAAGAGTACACCATTGTGGGCCAGCGAGATTTCTCCTGGTTGCGGATTGCTGCCGCCGCCTACCAAAGCTACTTGTGAGATGGTGTGGTGGGGACTGCGGAAAGGCCGTTGGGAGATGAGGCTGCAGTTGCGACCCAGTTTTCCGGCCACGGAGTGAATCTGGGTGGTTTCCAAACTTTCGGAGAGCGAGAGAGGGGGAAGAATGCTGGGCAGGCGCTTGGCCATCATGCTCTTGCCACTACCAGGAGGGCCTATCATGATCAGGTTGTGGCCGCCGGCAGCTGCTACTTCAAGGGCGCGCTTCACGTTTTCCTGTCCGCGGACATCGGAGAAATCGAGCTCGTACTGACTTTGCTGCTCGTAGAATTCACGGCGGGTGTCAATCTCTGTGGGGTCAAAATGGGCGCTGCCGTTGAAGAAATTGATGACATCCGTCAGGGTTTCCATGCCATAGACCTTGATATTATTGACTACGGCGGCTTCGCGGATGTTCTGTTTGGGTACAATGAGGCCAGTGAACTTCTCTTTACGTGCCTGGATGGCGATGGGAAGTGCACCGCGAATGGGTTGCAGGCGTCCGTCGAGTCCCAGTTCGCCTACGAGCATATAGTGGGGCAGTAGGTCGGGGATTATCTTTCCGTCTGCTGCCAGAATGCTGACGGCCAGCGGAAGGTCGTAGCCAGAACCCTCTTTGCGGATATCGGCGGGGGAGAGTCCAACGGTGATGTCGGCCACGGGAAACTTGTAGCCTATATTGGTGAGAGCTGCTGCAATGCGGTCTCGGCTTTCCTTGACGGCGTTGTCGGGGAGTCCGGTGAGATGATAGAGCATACCGCGGGAGAGGCTTACTTCAACGGTGACGGTGGTGACCTCAAGACCGTTGACGGCAGCGCAAAATGTCTTGACTAGCATAGGGGTATAGGTTAGTATGTGTTTACTTCAGCAATTGCTCAAGGCGCTCGATGAGGTCGTGGGTGTTGAGCCCGTGGTCGAGGATACGTCCTTCGCGGCTGACGATGATATTGTCGGGGATATGGGTGATTCCTAACTGTGTCATCAGTGGGGATTCGAACATGCGTCCATCACAGACTACGGGAGTGGTGACGGTATCACGCTTCATGGCGCGGATACATTCCTGTTTGCTGGCATCGGCGCTGATGCCTACGAGGTTGAGTTTGCTGGGATACTTACGGGCGATGCGTCGCAATTGGCGTTGCTGTTCCTGGCTTTCGTAGCTCCAGCTGGCCCAGGTATAGATGACGGAAAGAGAACCGCTAAGGTTGGCGTTGGTGACGGGACGTCCGTTGACATCGGAACCCGAGAAACGCGGCACTTTCTGATCTTTTGCCGTGGCTTTGCTCTTGGCAAGGTCGGTCTCAAGACGAGTGAGGGCGGTATTATCCTTCTGCTTGCTCTTGATGAGTGAGAGCAGTTGGTCGGCGCGTTTGTAGTCAGGCTTGTCGGTAAGGATGAAGTAACGGCGCAACAGGTAGATGCTGACGGGAGAGTTGGGGTTGTCCTCAATGAAGGTGGCAGCGTGCTGCTGTTCCTCGGCGGGTGAGATCTTGGAGATCTGCATGCGGAACTTTGTGAGAAGTTCGTTAGCCTTAGTGCCTTTTACCTTGAGTTCGCGCAGATGGGAGGCATCGCCGTCGAGGCTGACGGACTGTCCTTCTTCGGCGAAGATGGGTTGCTCAGAAAAATTGGGGAAAACGAGCATGAGCGTGCCGCTGGAGGTGCAGGGTATCTCATGGCTAAAGCGTCCGCCGTTGAGTCGGATGGTGTCGATGCCGGGGATGATTCCATCGGGGCTATAGAGATAGAATTCTCCCTGATTCATCTTCAGGAAGTGGCCTTCGAGCTTGAAATAACCATCGCGGGAGCCGCAGGAGGAAAGAATGCAGAAGAAGAGGAGGACCCACCCCCAGCCCCTCCCTATAGGGAGGGGAGTGATATGTTTCTTCTTATGGCTTTTCAGCATGTTTATGAGGTTTATAAGTAATTGCTCCCTCCCTATAGGGAGGGCTGGGGGTGGGTCTTTTTACTTATTTACACGGATGAGCTCCATGTCCTTCTTGGCATAATCCTTCAGGGATGGATCTTTCTGGAAGGCGCTGCGCAGGAAGGATTCTGCCACGTCGAAGTTGCCTTGGCGGGCGTTGACGATGGCGGAGAGATAATCGGTCATGCCGTCTTTCTTCTCCACGTTGCGGAGAATGACGCTGGCCGTGGTGTAGTTCTTGTTGAGGAGTTCAGCCAGTGCGCTGCTGTTGTTGAAGGAATCCTTCAGGTTCTCGGCAGCCTCGGCATAGTTACCCTTGGCAATGTTCAGATTGCCGAGGGCTTCGCCTACCTGCTTGGCTCCGGTAGCCTTGGCAATGAGGTATTCGGCATCTTCGATGTTACCGTCCTTGAGGGCCATGAGGCCAAGGTTGGCATAGGCTTCGGGGATGGCTTTCTTCGAGCCGGCGATGTCCTGGAAGTATTTGGCAGCTGCGGAGTAGTTGCCTTTATTGAACTCGATGACGCCTACGTTATTGGAGGCGCGCTTGTCATCGGGATAGATTTCAGCAGCCTTCTTATAGATGGCTTCCTTGGCATCAGCATCACTCTCAAGACCAGCAGCATAGAGGAGTTCCTCGATGTTGAGCTGTGTGGGGTCGCTCTTGTACTGGTCTTTGATCTGCTGGTCGCTACGGCCTACCACCTCGTAGTTGATAATCATGCGGGAGCGGCGGAGTTCGGGCAGGATGCCGTCGGCAAGCTCGCGGAAACCTTCGCTCATGTTGCGGATCTGCTGCTCGCGCTCATAGGGGTCTTCATACATGGAGAGCACGCGGAGGATGACATCCTTGTCCTGGATGTTGCTGGCCTGTACGAGTTTCTCGAAGCCTTCCCAGTCTTCAGCGGTGTAGCCGCCCACGACGTTGGCGCTCATGCCTTCGCTGAAGAGCTGCTGGTTCACATAGTCTTCGGAAGCAAACTGACGGCGGTTGGCGAGGTCATCGTTGAGCAGGAGTCCGCCTTCTGGTGAAGCGTAGGCCTGAATCTCCACGTCTTTGAGGTTGAGCTTTTCGTGCTCACGGTTGATTTTCTTCAGCATAGCCACGAACTCCTTGACGGAATTGGTCTGGAGTTCGCTCTTGCGCAGATTGGCCTGATTGATGAGGAACTTGACCTGTGCCTCCTGCTTCTGAGCGGTGACGCGCTGGAAGGAGTCGGGGGCAAGGCAGGCTCCACCGTTGAGCATAGTCTTCTTGTAGAGCTCAGAGGTGGCGATGACGCCGTTGGCAATCTTCACGGCAGGAATTTTCACCTTCTTCTTGCCCACCTTGGCATCGAAGGCCATATACATTTCGCTCTGAAGCATCTCGGGCACGTACTTGAACTGGCTCTTGATGGTGTAGATGCCACCAAATTTATAGCTGATACGCTGGTCGTTGCCCATCACCTTTTCGCCCTGGAAAGCGGTGGCGGTGCTGCGTGCCACCTGCCCGTTGCCGTAATGAAGCTCGGGGATGACGCTGACGACGGCTTTCTTGTTCATGTACTTAGCTGGGAATTTGCCATAGACGGTGGCTGTGACGAGTCCGCCCTGTGTCTCGAGAGGACTTGGGGTTACGTCGAAGTTATTGGCAGCCAAAGGACCCATTCCGGAGGAACAGGATGTGAGTGCCAAGAAAGATGCTGCTGATAAAAAAGCGATTAGAGTTCTGCGCATAATAAAAAAGATTTTAAGGGGTGCCGCGAGCGGGACTCGAACCCGCACAGCCATCACTGGCCAAGGGATTTTAAGTCCCTCGTGTCTACCAATTCCACCATCACGGCGCGGTTTTGCGAATGCAAAGGTACGAAAAAGTTAGAATTAGGAGTTAGGAGTTAGGAGTTATCCTTTGATGATTAAGTTTTTTTAATATTTCAATCCTCTATCCTTCCTCTTAAATCCTTAATCCTTAAACCTCCATCTTCCAACTTTTAATAAAAATGATTATTGACGACGAGAACGGCAGGCTGGCCGCTGAAAGTGGCAAAATAGCGTTCGAGGCGTCCGCCTTGCGGGGAAAGTCCGTTGTTGGTGAGGTCGTATTTGTGCTGACAATGGCTGCAGCTGGCGATGCCTGCGGTATTGATGGAAACTAGGTGTAGGAGTTTGCTGTTGTCATAGCAGTTGGCACAACAGGCGTCGTAGCAATAAAGGGTGCCGTCGAATCCGCCGTAGCCCACGATGATACCTGTCTCGTTGTTGATGCCCAAGGCAATGGGATACTGCATTTCGCGTGCGGTGAGTGTGACGATGCTGCTGGCTCCCTGATTGTTCTGGAAATTGAGGTGCGAAGGTTTGCTTACGTAGATGCGACAGAAGATGTTGGAGGATACTCCCGTGAGGGCAGCGCCGATGGTCTGGTCCAGATGGATGGAGTTGTCAAAGCGCAGATAGGCCGAATGGCTGCTATACTCGTTCTCGATGGAGCCGCAGGAGGATAAAGTGAAGAGGAAGAGGACCCACCCCAGTACGAAGACCCACCCCCAGCCCTCCCTATAGGGAGGGAGCAGATACTTTTTGAGGCGGGAATAGAGGGTGGGGCTGTTCATCTTTATTAAATTTCATTTTACTCCCCTTCCTTAGGGAGGGGCTGGGGGTGGGTCTTTGTCTCTGTTAGTCTTTTCTCTGCTTCTCTTATCCTCTCGAAGTGGAACTCTGAGAGCGTGTGGTTCATGAGAGCCTCAATCTTGTCGTTGCAGAGGTTGCCGATGCTGCCTTCGTGGGTGTGGTGGATATGGTGGTCGGCCTTGAACGTGCCGGCTTCGATATCGAGGCCCACTTTCTTGTAGGCATCGCGGAATGGCATGCCGTTGGCAGCCAGACGATTCACTTCCTCCACGGAGAATATCGGGTCGTATATGGGATTGTCGAGAATATGCTCGTTGACCTCCATCTTATTAATAATGTAGGCCGTCATCTGCAGACAGTCTTTCAGTTCGTCGAAGGCTGGCAGGAACACCTCCTTGATAATCTGCAGGTCGCGGAAATAGCCCACGGGCAGGTTGTTCATGATGAGCATAATCTGCTGGGGCAGTCCTTGGATTTTGTTCGATTTGGCACGTATCAACTCAAATACGTCTGGATTCTTCTTGTGGGGCATGATGCTGGAACCCGTTGTGCATTCCTTGGGCAACTTCACGAAGGAGAAGTTCTGGGAGTTGAACAGGCAGGCGTCGAAGGCCAGTTTTGCCAATGTTCCCGCGATGGTAGCCATGGCGAAAGCCACGTTGCGCTCCATCTTGCCGCGTCCCATCTGGGCATATATTACGTTGTAGTCCATGGAGTCGAAGCCCAGCAGGTCGGTAGTCATCTGGCGGTTCAGGGGGAACGATGAACCATAGCCTGCTGCAGATCCCAGAGGATTGCGGTTGGTCATGCGGTAGGCAGCCTGCAGGAAGAGCATATCGTCGGCCAACGACTCGGCGTAGGCCCCGAACCAAAGTCCGAAACTGGAGGGCATAGCCACCTGCAGATGCGTGTAGCCGGGCATCAGGATGTCCTTGTATTGGTTGCTCTTCTGGATGAGTTCGTCAAAGAGCACCTTCACGCCCTCGGCAATCTCCATGAGTTCGTGGCGGGTGAAGAGTTTCAGGTCGATGAGCACCTGATCGTTACGTGAGCGTCCGGAGTGGATTTTCTTACCCATGTCACCGAGTTTCTGCGTCAGCATCAGTTCCACCTGCGAATGCACGTCTTCGATGCCGTCTTCGATCACAAACTCGCCGCGCTCGCATATCTGGTAGATATTTCTCAGTTCGGCCAGCAGTTGGGTGAGCTCTTCCTTCTCCAGCAGTCCGATACTCTCGAGCATGGTGATATGTGCCATGGATCCGAGCACGTCGTACTTAGCCAGATAGAGGTCCATCTCGCGGTCTCTTCCCACGGTGAAGCGGTCAATCTCCTTGTTCACCTCATAGTTTTTTTCCCACAGTTTCATTGTTCTTGAGTTTTTGGGTGTTGAGTTTTTTGAGTTTCTGAGGTGTAATTTCTCATTCTCTCATTTTCTCAATTCTTCATTCTTATTCCGAGTCGTATGGAATCATTGCCAGCATATCGGCAATCTTCTCCAGGCCCTCTTGCAGGGGCTTGCTGATCATGCCTTTGATGAAGGGATTGATGTCTGCCTTGATGGTCAGTTTCATCTTGCTGCTGGTCTCCGATGTGGGCAGCAGCTGAATCCACAGGTTGAAAGGCATGGGCGACTGCACAGTCTCGAACTTGATGGTCTTGGGCTCTTCGCGCTCAATGATCTGCAATTGGATCTTGCCCACGGGAGCCACGGAGATGCTGATGCTGTCGGTGGTGAACTCCAGGTCCTGTGCTTTATCCTCGGGCAGGTGGTCTTTTACCTTTTCAATATTGCTGAGGTCACTCAGTTTCTCATACACACTTTGCTGTGCATACGGTATCTGCTTGACACTACTCTCGAATTTTGACATGGTCGTTTGGTCGTTTAAAGATTTAAAACTCCCTCCCTAAACAGGGAGGGCAGGGGTGGGTCTTCTCTTTTATCCGTTCCAATGAGCAGGATCCTTACGCCATTCGTGGAGCAATTCCACGTCGGCCTCGGCAATATAACCCGTCTCCAAAGCTTCGGCTACCACATGCTCGTAGTCGGTCAGCGTGACAAGTTCCACATTGGCATCCTTGAAAGCCTTCTTGGCCACGGGGAAACCATAGGTGTAGCTGGCCACCATGCCAATCACTTCGCAACCGTTGTTGCGGATGGCCTCCACGGCTTTCAGCGAAGAACCGCCCGTAGAGATGAGGTCTTCAATCACTACCACCTTCATGCCCGGCTTCAGTTCGCCCTCGATGAGGTTTTCCAGTCCGTGATCCTTTGGCTTCGAGCGCACATAGACGAATGGCAGGTTCAAGGCATCGGCCACCAGCGCACCCTGAGGAATGGCACCTGTTGCCACACCGGCGATAGCTTCCACCTCAGGAAACTTTTCCAGGATGACGTGTACAATCTCCAGTTTCACGTAGTTGCGAAGCTCGGGGTAGGAGAGCGTCTTGCGGTTGTCACAATAGAAAGGTGATTTCCAGCCGCTGGCCCATGTGAAGGGATTGGCAGGCTGCAACTTGATGGCTTTGATTTTCAACAGTTTTGATGCGAATGCTTTCTTTGATGTATCCATAATCTTATAGAATTCTATTATTGGATGCAAAGGTATGAAATATTTGGGAATTATCGGCTCTTGAACCAGAATTATTTAATGGAAACGTTGTGCTTTTTTGATTTATTTCGTATCTTTGTGGCCTGAAGAACCTCTAAAAACGATTAAGTTATGGTGAGATTTCGATTGCGAGGCGCCTTTCCCGTGAAGTGTTTTCTTTTAGTATTGTCGTGTATGCTCGTTGTGGGAGTGGCTAATGCTTATGCCCAGAAAAAGAAAACTAGAAGGCCGGTGAAAACCCGCCGGATAACCCCCAAGAAGCAGAAACAGCCCGTTGACTCCGTCGTGATATTCGCCTATTGGACTGAACATGGGGTGGAGACTTCGGGTGTACAGTTGCGCCGAAAGGGTAATGACTATCTGCTCACGGCAATCCTGACCGAAAATATCCGAATCAGTCTGCAACAGGCACTCGATTATTCCAAAAGGACAACGAAGGAGCGGATTTCCAACGGCTGGCTTGACGAGGAAGTGAGTTTCGATGATTCGATTCGCATTTCGCAGATGCCGGGCATGGAGGTGAAGGTTCCGAAGAAGGTGGCCGATAAGGTGGCGGAGATGGCCGCTGAGGGATATTCCAGCCCGTTGAAGAAATACTACACCACGGAGGAGGACGAATATCTGACGGGCGGCTCGTGGTGGAACATGAAGATGCAGTTGCCCGGGAAGGAACTGGTATCCTCTGGCGGCAGAAACTCGAATGGCCCCAGATGGGTGTTCGATGTGTATGATTACCTTTACAGCCTGAAGGTAAAGAACAAGTGGAAAATGAAACGACCATAAACGGTAGAAAATGATTTTAATATACTGTCTGGCGTCTGTATCCTTGATTATACATACAGATGCAGACGTTTGAAGAACCCTTCACCTTCCCGCTATCCTGTTGATTCAGAGACGGTTGTGGTGAAGGGTTTTCGCGTGGGTAGAAATTACCCCATTTGGCTTCGCGGAGCATTGCTGACGTACGTCGGCAATACTGCTGACATGTGTCGGAAATATTGCTGACATACGTCAGCAATACCTCGCTGTTAGGGTTGGGACGATTATTGATGGTTGATTATCAGATAGTTACAAGTTGTTTGGGCGATACTTTGTGATGACTGTTTTCAGCAATGGGACGTAGCAACATGGCATGCGTTGGAGGGCTGCCGGGAACCCTTCACCGTAAACGGCTGTCTTTCATGGGGTTAGCGGGAATTGTGAATGGTTTGCGTGTGCAAATGAAGTCTGAATATAAGGGGATTTGTGTAGTCCAGAGGGTTCAGCCTTTGGCAAAGGCGAGGCTGAGGACGCTGATGCGTACGTCCTCTGCTTTCAGCAATTCCAGGCCACAGGCGGTGGCGGTTGCTCCCGTGGTGACCACATCATCGACGAGTAGGATGTGCTTGCCGCTGATATCGGTTTCGGGAATCCGCTCGAATACATCGCTTACGTTCTCGTTGCGCTCCAGGCGGGTCTTGCGGGTCTGGCTTTCGGTAAAGGTGTTACGCCTGACGGCATCGGTGATAATAGGCAAACGGGTGACGGTCTGCACGCCGCGTGCTATCTCCAGACTCTGGTTGTAGCCGCGTTGGCGAAGACGATTGGGAGCCAAAGGGATAGGGATGAGGGCATCAATGCCATCGAAAAACTGCTGCGGCTCAAACTCGCGGGCAACCATCTTGCCGAGTATTTCGCCATATTCCGGATGGTTGTTGTATTTCAACTGAAGAATGACGCGGGAGGCTTCCGATTTGGATTCGTAGAAGAAGAGGGCTGCCGCACGTTCTATGGGCAGTAGTCCCCAGAAGCGTTTCGACATCTCGTTCTCGTAGGCAGCGGCTGCATAGTTGGTGCGTGGCAGGTGGAGGTTGCATGTGGCGCAGATGATTTCTTCGCTGATGGCAAGTCGGTTACCGCAGATAGCGCAGGAGCGAGGTGCTATCAAGTCGAGCAGTCGTGACCAGATGCTTGGGGGCATGGGGGGTGTGGGTTTATGGTTGATGGTTGATGGTTTATGGTTGAGGGTTGATGGCGTTTTTAGTTTTCGATATCCATCTCGTCGGCTCCGTCAATGCATTGGCGGATGAGGTCGAACGTGAAACCGCGGCTAAGGGCAAACTTGATGAGCTTCATGTTCAGTTCGTAATCGTTGTTCGCCTTGATGCTTCGGCGCTTGCTTTTTAGCAGGGGACGAAGTACGTTGAGGTATTCATTTTCGTCGGTTTCATCGAGGATTTTCGTTTGAATGTCCTTTGGGATGCGCTTCTGCCAGAGCGCCTGTTCTATCTTTCGACGGCCCCATTTGTTGTAGCGTATCTTGTCCATCACGAAAGCGCGTGTGAAACGCTCCTCGTCGATATATTTGTTCTTGACAAGGTATTCCATCACGCGGGCCTGTTCCTCTTCGGGCAGTTGCCAACGGTTCATCTTGTCGAGCATCTCTTGCTGACAATGTTCGCCGGCGGCACAAAGGGCTGTGAGCGTGATGAGGGCTTCCTGTTCTGTCTTTTGTTTCATCAGTTTTTAATTCTTTTCTCTGCAAAATTAGTGTTTTTTCCCGAAGAAGGATAGATTGTTGGCGAAAAATTTGGAGGATAGTTTGGAAAGAGGTACTTTTGTCCTTGATTTAAAACGAAAAAGTAAAAGATGATGAAAAAGTTTTTTATTGCAGCTTTAATGGTTGCCAGTAGTGTAGCAGCTCAGGCTCAGCAGTCTGAGGGAACGTTTTCCGTTCAACCTAAAGTGGGTCTTAACCTCGCTTATATGACCGAGGCGGGCGACGATTCCAAGATGCGCGTTGGCTTTGCTGCCGGTGCAGAAGGAATGTATCAGATTACCGACATCTTGGGCGTTTCAGCCGGTCTGCTTTATTCGCAGCAAGGCGTGAAGGGCGAACTTTATGATGTTAAAGGTACTGTTAAGATGGACTACCTGAATATTCCCGTTTTGGCCAATGTGTATGTAGCCAAAGGATTGGCTGTGAAAATAGGTGTACAGCCAGGTTTCCTCATCAACAATAAATTTAAGGCAGAGGTGTCTGGCTTTTCTGCAGAGATGGACATCAAAGACGCTTTCAAGTTAGGAAATTTAGACGTTGATACGAAAACGTTTGATTTCACTATTCCTGTTGGCCTGTCGTATGAGATTTCCAATTTTGTAGTTGATGCCCGTTACAACTGGGGTCTGACGAAGACGATTGACGGTGTTGGAGACGGTACCAAGAACAGCGTGTTCCAACTCACAGTTGGTTATAAACTCGTGTATTAATGATACCTCTGGGCTCTGACAAACCTTTCTTTGCCGAATTGGTCTTTTCGGGTTTTTATTTCAAAAAAGCCCATTTCATCGAGCATTTTGGTAATGTCGGTAGCATAGATCGGATTGATCTCAAAGAATAACGAACCGCGATTGGCCAGTGCGTGAGAAGCGTATTGGCCAATCGCTTTATAGAAGAGCAACGGGTCTTCGTCGGGAACAAATAGGGCCTGATGGGGTTCGTGGTCTAATACGTGGGGTTCCATGGCAGCGGCTTCCTTCCGGCAGATATACGGGGGGTTGGAGACGATGATATTGAGTGAAGAGTGAAGAGTGAAGAGTGAAGAATCTTCTGGATACTCATTTAATACATCTACGAGTCGGAAATGGACTTGGGCATTTAAGGTTTCAGCATTCTGACGTGCAATTGTCAAGGCTCTTTCAGATATGTCCCAAGCTTCCACTTTGGCGCGGGAGATATCCAAAGCCAGGGTGATGGCAATGCAACCGCTTCCCGTTCCGATATCCAGGATTGAGGGATTTCCTTCTGCTTTCTTCGTCTCTTCTTCCACCCACTGGCACAGTTCGTAGGTCTCGGGTCTTGGAATCAGAACGTCGGGGGTTACTTTGAAGAGGCGTCCGCCAAACTCAGCCTTGCCTATTACCTGCTGTACGGGTTCAAAATTCAGCAGCCGCTTTAAATTATCGCCCATTTCATCGGCAGGAATCCTTTCGGCTGCCCCACTCAGGATGTCGGCCATCGTGAGTCCGTAGCCCACTTCCAACAAGTATCGTATAACAGCTTTGGCCTCACGTTCAGGATAGCGTGAGGCCAAAGACTTATAGAGTTCTTGATAGGTCATCTGAAATCAAAGAAGAAATAGGCTCCTGCGCGTTTGCGGTCAACGCCTTGCGCCTTGCCGATGGTGTTGCCGCTGGAGTTGCGAATCTCGCCGCTGCTGGTCACTTGTCCCATGCGGTTGCCGCTCTTGTCGCGTACGGTGCCGTCGCTCTCAATCTTACCCATTTTGTTTCCGCTGCGGTCGCGCACGGTGCCGTCGTTTTCAATCTTGCCAATGGTGTTGCCGCTTGAAGAACGAATCTCGCCGCTGCTGGTTATCTGGCCTTTACGGTTGCCGCTTTTGTCGCGTACCGTACCATCACTTTCTATCTTGCCGATAGCATTGCCGCTACTGTTGCGGAGCGTCTGGGCATCTACGTTGGAGGTGCAGGTGAAAAGGGCTGCAGCCATCAAAATCAGTCTGAAGTGTTTCATTGTCAGTGGTTTTAAAATGATTAATGCGTGGCAAAGATAAATAAAAACTTCCAATCTGCAAAGCGAAAGGCTGAATTTATTTGCCTGCCTTTTCCATTTTCCAGATGTAGAAGCCGCCGACGGCCATGACGATGATTGTAAAGACAATGCCAATGACGGTGCCTGAAGCGCCGATCATCCATTGAGGATTGACAAAGCAGGCGGGAAACAAGGCGACGACAATGGCAATGACACGTGCGCTCTGCGACTTGAGTTCCACTTGCCGGAAGTTCTTGACTGTGACGGGCATATTGATCCACTTGGGCCTGTAGGCTACTGCCATCAGGATGGCTGCCGCCAGGAAGAGCATGCCGGAAATGGTCATAACGCCTGTATCGCCGTGGCTCTTGGTATAAAGCAATATGCCTTCGATGATGATGATGGCGGCCAGTACCAGTTCGAAGATGGTGCTCTCCTTGGTGCGCGGCAGTCGGATGTCGTTCAGGTCTTCATTCATTTTTTGTCGTCTTTTTAGTCCGTTTATGCTTCTTCAGGGCCTCGTTGATAATCCATTGCAGCTGTCCGTTGGTGCTGCGGAATTCATCCGCAGCCCAACGTTCCAGTGCGTCCATGGTTTCTGCATCGATGCGAAGCACGAAACTCTTGGTTTTCTTATCTTCCTTTGGCATGGATTATTGGTATAGGCTTCCCGTGTTGACTATTGGCTGGGCATTGTCTTCTCCGCAGAGTACGACGAGCAGGTTGCTTACCATGGCAGCCTTGCGCTCCTCGTCGAGATCCACCACACCTTCGCTCTTCAGCTTGTCGAGTGCCATCTTCACCATCGAAACGGCTCCCTCCACAATCTTCTCACGGGCGGCAATGATGGCCGAAGCCTGCTGGCGACGCAGCATTACGGCAGCAATCTCTGGAGCATAGGCCAGATAGTTGATGCGGGCTTCCACCACCTCGATACCTGCCATGGCCAGACGCTCATCGATCTTGGCCTCCAGTTCCTTGTTCACTTCATCGGAACCGTCGCGAAGCGTAATTTCCTTTTCGTTCTCCTCATTGTCGTAGGCATACTGACCGGCTACCTGACGGAGGGCAGCATCAGCCTGAATGCGGACGAAGTTCTCCAAGGCGTTCATCATCATGGAGGCATTCACGGCACCTATGTTTTGGCCGTTTCGTCCGGCAGCCATGGTCTGCACATCCACTTCGAACATGGCCTTGTAGGTGTCTTTCAGTTTCCACACCAGCACCAGGCCGATCATTACGGGATTACCCGTCTTATCGTTGACCTTGATGGGCTCTGCATCGAGGTTGCGGGCGCGAAGCGAGAGTTTCTTGGTGGCGTAAAAAGGATTCACCCAGTGGAAGCCTGCTTCGGTGTGGGTGCCGCGGTATTTGCCGAAAAACATCAGTACACGGGCCTCACCCGGTTCAATCTGCATAAATCCGAAACAAGAGATAAATGAGCAAATCAACAGTAGGACCCCAACGACGGCCGGCCAGACGATTTCATACACGGCAGCATAGATAATGAGCGCGATGCCGCCAAAGGTAGCCAGCAATGTGAGAATAAGCATCATGATGCCATTGAGCACCAAACCTTTGAATTGAAATTCTTTTGTTTCCATAATTCTTGTTGTTTTAAAGTGATATCATTTTGATATTGCAAAGATATATCATTTTTATATTATCCTCCAAATATTTCCCAATGGATTTAATAAAAATTAACGAGTTGTTTTGTTTCTTCGCGGATATTTCTTATTTTTGCACCATGAATCAGCAGCAGATTGACGAGATGTATATGCAGCGTTGCCTGCAACTGGCCAGAAATGGTGTGCAAAATGCGAAACCCAATCCGATGGTTGGGGCCGTAATCGTAATATCCAACCCCTCCCTCAACCCCTCCCGAGGGAGGGGAGTTCAGGAATCCTCCCCTCGGGGAGGCCTGGAGGGGGTTGGCTTTATCATCGGCGAAGGCTATCACGTGCGTTGCGGTGAGGGCCATGCCGAGGTGAATGCCTTTGCTTCCGTAAGGCCCGAAGATGAACCATTGCTGAAGGATGCCACTATCTACGTGTCGTTGGAACCTTGTGCGCACTACGGAAAAACGCCTCCTTGCTGTGACCTTATTATAAAGAAAGGTGTGAAGCGTTGTGTGGTGGGCTGCGTAGATCCTTTTGCCAAGGTGCAGGGGCGCGGTATTCAGAAAATCCGTGAGGCTGGTATTGAAGTTACCGTCGGAGTGCTGGAAGAAGAATGCAGGGCATTGAACAAGCGCTTTTTCACTTTCCATGAGAAGCATCGTCCTTATATCCTGTTGAAATGGGCCCAGACAGTGAATGGCTTTATTGATGACCATGGGAAGGCCTTGGCCATTTCCACTCCTTATACGAAGATGCTTGTACATAAACTCCGCTCGGAATACGATGCCATTCTTGTAGGACGAGTGACTGATGAGCGCGAACATCCCCAATTGAACGTGCGGGAATGGTCGGGGAAAGATCCTAAGCGAATCGTGCTGAGTGGCGGGAATCAGGGAGCAGGCGATTGTCTGCAGGCATTGATGGAGCAATGCTATGAAGAGAACATTCAGAGTCTGATGGTGGAAGGAGGCCGCAAGACCTTGCAGTCATTTATCGATAGCGGTCTGTGGGATGAAATCCGGGTAGAGACGGCTCCTATGACGGTTACGGAAGGTACCGCCGCCCCCCAATTACCCACGGATGCACTTCTCTGCAAGCAGGAAGAGCAGGACGGTAACACCCTCAGTTGGTATTTCAGAAGGTAATCTTATTTCCGGCCGAAGTCAGCGGGAATCTCCCCCCATTGGGCCGTTTCCCACTTGATGATGGGGTTGCGGAAGTTGTGAGTGGCCAGCCAGTTTTCGGCCCTTGCAATAATCTGATACAAGGGTTCCGTCTCGGGCGTGCGCTCCAGTTTTGTCTTGCACTTGCGCTTGTTGACCCAGAGGATGGCGTTGTAGGAATCGCTGTAGATGGTCTTGTCGAAAAGTCCCTGATTCCAGCAGAGGGCCAAAGCATGGACGATGGCCAGGAATTCACCGATATTATTGGTGCCCTTGATGGGGCCGAAATGGAATACGCGATAGCCTGTCTGCAGGTCTATGCATTGGTATTCCATTGGGCCAGGATTGCCCGAACAGCCTGCGTCAACAGCCCAAGCGTCTGCCTTTACCTCGGGAGGCAAGGGCAGTACGGTGTCGTGGCGGTAGTCGGGAGGGTTCTGCATATATTCGGATTTGGGGGTTGCGACTCGGTCGCAACATACCTATTACATACGCTCTGGAACCTCGATGCCGAGCAGGGCCATGCCGTTGCGGATAATCTTGGCAACATTCTGGGCCAGCACGAGGCGGGTGAGCTTGGTCTGCTCGTCTTCGGCATTCAGCACGCTATAATCGTGATACCAGGAATTGAACTCCTTGGTCAGTTCGTAGCAGTAGTTGGCAATGCCGCTGGGAGAGTAGTCTTTGCCTGCCTGTTCTACGGCTGTGCCGTAAGCCTGCATCTTCTGGATGAGGTCAATCTCCTTCTGATTGACAGGTGACAGCTGCGCATCGAGCGATTCAGGAATGTTGATGCCTTGCTCCTCAGCCTTGCGAAGAATGCTGCGGATGCGGGCATAGGTGTATTGGATGAAAGGACCGGTATTGCCGTTGAAGTCGATACTCTCTTCTGGATTGAAGAGCATGTTCTTGCGGGCATCCACCTTCAGGATGAAGTATTTCAGGGCACCCATACCGCAGATGCGGGCAATCTCATTGCGCTCTTCCTCGGAAAGGTCTTTGCTCTTGCCTGCTTCTTCGCTCACTTTGCGGGCACCTTCAATCATGGCCTGAATCAGGTCGTCGGCATCCACGACGGTTCCTTCACGGCTCTTCATCTTACCGTTGGGGAGTTCCACCATGCCGTAGGAAAAGTGCACGAGTTCCTTGCCCCATTTGAAACCAAGACGGTCGAGCAGAATGGAAAGCACCTGGAAGTGATAGTTCTGTTCGTTACCAACAACGTAGATCATCTTGTCGATGGGATAGTCCTGGAAACGCATCTCGGCTGTGCCGATGTCCTGTGTCATATAGACAGAGGTGCCATCGCTGCGGAGCAACAGTTTCTGGTCAAGTCCTTCGTTGGTGAGGTCGGCCCATACGGAATTGTCTTCGTGACGTTCGAAGAGCCCTTTCGCCAGTCCTTCCTCCACCTTGGCCTTACCTTTCAGATAAGTCTGGGATTCATAATAAATCTTATCGAAACCAACGCCCAGGGCCTTGTAGGTCTCGTCGAAGCCGGCATATACCCACGAGTTCATCTTTTCCCAGAGGGCGCGCACTTCGGGGTCGTTCTGCTCCCACTTCACGAGCATCTCATGGGCTTCCTTGATGAGCGGAGCCTCTTGCTTGGCTTTTTCCTCGTCCATGCCTTGGGCTACGAGTTCCTTGATCTCCTCGCGATAGTGCTTGTCGAAGGCCACATAGTAGTCACCGATGAGGTGGTCGCCTTTCTTGCCTGAGGTTTCGGGTGTTTCACCATTACCCCATTTCAACCATGCCAGCATAGACTTGCAGATATGGATGCCGCGGTCGTTGACGATATTGGTCTTCACCACACGGTTGCCGTTGGCAGCCTGAATCTGCGCCAATGACCATCCCAGCAGATTGTTGCGGACGTGTCCGAGGTGGAGCGGCTTGTTGGTGTTGGGAGATGAATATTCAATCATCACGAGCGGAGATTCGTCGGTAGCCTTCTTTTCACCGTAGTGTTCGTCTGCATTGATGTCGTTGAGCAGCGAAATCCAAGCAGCAGGTGCGATGACGAGGTTCAGGAATCCCTTCACCACGTTGAAGTCGCTGATAGCCTCGCAATTCTGCAGCAGCCATTGGCCTATTTCCTGAGCGGTATCTTCCGGCTTTTTGCGTGAAGTCTTGAGGAACGGGAACACCACGAGCGTAAGGTTTCCTTCGAATCCGTCCTTCGTGTTTTGTAGTTGTACCATCTTCTCGGGCACGTCTGCTCCGTAGATTTCCTTCACGGCCTTCAGCACAGCGCTGGTGATAACTTTCTGAATATCCATTTTCTTTTTTATTGTTAAATTTGGCTGCAAAGGTACTAAATAATTAAGAATAAATAATTAAGAATTAAAAATTATTCGTATTTTTGCCCCAAATAATAGTTTTATTAATCTTTAAAATTCCAGATTATGAAGAAAATGATGCAAATGATGCTGGCAGTGGCAATGCTTTTCTGCACCACTGCCGTACAGGCCGGAACCAACGACACACAGGTGGCCAGCAAGGTTCAGCGCCAGGTTAGTTTTCCATACGTAGGACAGAAAGATGCTCCGGGTTGCTACATAGTAAGCGTTACGGTGACCAATCTCGCTACAATGGTGAAGATTGCCCTCCATGAGAGCAAAGGCAGTATCAGTGAGACCAAGAACGTACTGGTTACCGATGCCCAGACAGGCAAGAAGTTCAAGTATAAGTTTTCTGCCGGTATCAATGGAACGAAGACAAGTTACAAGGGATGGCAGTTCTATACGCTCTGTTTCAAGCGACTGAAGAATAAGACCACCAGTATCAATGTGGAGTGGGCTGATGCTCCGATGTTCAAGTTCTACAATGTGGATCTGACTCAGAACGGTGAGCGCCCAAAGATGACTCAGCAGATGCTCGTGGAAGGTCTGAACAACACGCAGGCTGGAGATTTCTTCTTCTTCATCGACGATACAAATATGTTGAACAGTTACGCAGAGAACTTCTAAGCCGATAGTGATGTGCACATCTATATAATAGCGACGGGGAATGCTTCTCAGCATTCTCCGTCTTTTATTTGCTGAATATTTATATGGAATACTAAGGATAATATAAATAGCAGCAAATACTGCCAAAACAAACTAAACGATAAAAAATGTGGGATTTGTTTTTAAATGAAAGGAGAGCACTCACGTGTTCTCCAGTCACAATCAATTCTGAAAAAACTATTTACTTTTTTGTTTGCAATAACAATTTACACCTATAACTACAAGTTAACTGTAAATTTAATAAATTCTCTCTTATTTAAAACTACTTAAGGTATTTCTTTAATTTGGGATGAATACTACGTTGTATTTAGATTTCGATGCAAAGATACGAGTATGACGGTTTTTTCGGTTATGATTTCAGTGCATTCTTTTGCATAATCAGTTTCTTTTTTGCCTAATATCTTATAATCATTGCGCATCGAGAGATGTAACCTGTTGGTAATAAACATGGTTTGAATCATAATAATTGCTATTTCTTTTCCCTTGTATTGGTGGGAGTTTCTCCATATTTTGCCTTATAAACCCTGTTGAAGTATGTCTGATACTCAAAACCACATTTTATGACAATATCCGAAATAGGTATTTCTGTTGTCTTTAATAGTTTGTGGGCCATAGCCAGACGTTGTTCCCTGATAAAAGTTGTGGTGTCTTTGCCTGTTGTGGCTTTAACCTTGCGGTTCAGTTGTGACCGGCTTATGCATAAGAGAGATGCGATTCTTTCGGAATTAAATGAAGGATTGTTCATTTCTGCATGAACAACTTCGTGCAGTTTGGAAAGGAATATATTCCTGCGGTCGTAGTTTACAGTTTCGTCTTCGAGGCTTTCAATTGCCTCGTTACCATAAATTTCCTTTAATTGCTGTCGCTGTTCCAGCAATTTCTTAAGGGCTAAAGATAGTTCTTTGGGCAAAAAGGGTTTTGCCAAGTATAAATCAGCTCCTGCCTTGAGAGCCTCCATCCTGTCCTTTTCTTCATTTTTTGCCGTGACTATAACAATAGGAATATGACTGTATCGGTCAGAGTTTCTCACTTGCCTTACTAGTTCGATTCCATCCATCTCAGGCATGATGATATCTGAAACGATAACGTCAATGATGAATTCTGTAATCTTTTCCAAAGCTTCCTTTCCGTTTCTGGCATAACGTAGGTTGAAGTCATTGGAAAGAATTGTGCCAAGATAGGATGACACATCAGCATTGTCTTCAACGATGAGGGCTGTAGGCTTTTTTGCATCAGTCATCTGATCATCAGGGAAAAGGGCTTCTATTTGGAATACAGGTACAGGGAAAGACTCTATCTTGGATTTTTTGCTCGACTCTCTCGGATTCCAACGCTGCAATTTTTCGTCGGAATGCTTTTTCGGTAGCGTAATGTCAAAGGCAGTCCCTCGGCCTTCAATACTGTAAACTTCAACTTTTCCTTTCATGGCTTCCGTCATTTGTCGTACCATTGAAAGTCCGACCCCAGTCCCAATATGTCCGTGGTGTATGTTTCCCTGATAGTATTTGTCAAAGACAAAAGACAGTTCGTCTTCCGAGATACCGGCTCCGTTGTCGAATATTGTTATTTTCACATCGGTCTTTTCCTGTTTTACCCTTACGATGATCTTGCCTCCGTACGGAGTATATTTAATGGCATTCATAAATAGGTTATAGAGAATCTTATTGATATAGTCAGGTACGAGGTCCATGATAATGTTAGAATCATCTTTTACAAATACCACATCTATCTTTTTCTGCATCGCCAAGACATTCATACTTTCCACGACCATCTCGAGAATGGCCACGATGTCGCCTTCACACCATATGGGGTTACCTACGGCCGACTGTATCTTGGAAATATCTAGCAACTGGTTTACAAGTGTCAGCAGTTGTTGGCCCTGCCGTTCCACGATGCTTAGTTGCTGCTTCACCTGGGGCGATTCGACATTCTGCATGAGGTTTTCCGAAATGCCGTTGATGACCGTCAGCGGAGTACGGAACTCATGCGTGATATTAGTGAAGAAATCGCTTCTCGTTTTTTCCATATTTGCCTGTAGCTTCTGTGAATGTTTTCTCTGCTTGAGGGCATAGGCCATGGTGAATATAAGACCAACCGCCAGTAAGATGATTATTGCAGCAATGTAGAGGATGTAATCTGTCCTTTTTTGTCTGTTTTTGAAGCCTTGCTGCATGGCGTCAATCCGTTCCTGACCTTTTTCTTTCTCGTAGTCTGCGATGATACGCAGGGTGCTGAGGAGTTTTCTCTCATTCCTGACGCTGTCGTGGTAGCTGACACTCTTCTTGTAGTTGTCAAAAGCCATTTTCAGGTTCTGCTGTTCATCGCATTTTGAAAGCAGCAGGTAAGCATTTGACAAACTTTTATAGGCATTAGCCGATGCGGCATTCTCTATGGCTACTTGAAGATATGGACGTGCGGCTTCCGTTTCTCCTTTTGTGAAATAGATTCGTGCCAGCGAGATGGATGCTTCGATGAAATGGTAGATGTCTTTTGTTTCCTGAGCTGTCTTATACGAATATTCATATTCGTGCAAGGCCGAGATCAAGTTTCCTTTCTTCTCGGCTAAAAGTCCGAACCTGTTGTGGCAAGTGATGATTCCGTTTCGGTTGTTTATCTGCTGGTTACACTTGAGCGCCTGTCTGAAATACGCCTCTGCATCCTCATAGTTTCCCTCGTCTTCCATCACCATACCTAGTCCCACATAATTTACGGCTTGCCCATGAATGTTTTTCTGTCTGAGTTCTATTTCAAGGGATTTCTGGAAATAGTCGGTTGCTTCCTTCTTTTCGCCCTTTTTCAGAAAAGCATTGCCAAGCCCCGTGAAGGTCCTGGCTAACTGGCTTAAAGCCTCATGTGTGTTTCTCTCTCCAGATTCATCACAAAACCTGAGGGCTTCCAGATGGCAGTTCACAGCTTCGTCGGCAAACTCCATTCTCAGGAATACTTTCCCAAGTTTATTCAGTATGCGTATGGTTTCCAATGTGTCCTTTACCAGCCTTGCGTCTTTCAGGGCATCATAGTAGGTAAATATGCTCTCATGGAACATTGCGTAGTCGTAAAGCATGTTGGCTTTTTCTTTCTTCAACAGCATGCTTCCTTCCGTGTTGCCCTGAGTAGTTGTACGATTGATCCATTCGGAGAGTGCGCTGGTGTCTTTGCAGACGGCAATGATGCTGTCTATTTGTTTGTGTTCGGTTAAATCAAAATGATTACGTCTGCTACATGCCATAAAGGAAAGTAGTATACCGACAAATGCTATCTTAAAAAAACAATCTTTCATATCAATAATTTACTGTGCTAGATTGGCTTTTGGACCAACCTGAATATTAGGCGATTGTACAAATATACAAAGAAAAGCTCATAAACTCTCCTAAAAAATCATTATTTGCAGAGATTTATGTCATATTAACAGTTAACATCTCTTTTGTATTTATAAACTGAAAAACCTCGGCCGTACTTTTAGCAAGCATGACCGAAGGTCTTTAGAAAAAGGATTTTAGAAAACGACAAATGCACTCAATCTTCTTCCCATATACTGAAGGCTTTTGCATCGTTATGACCTGGTCCGTCACCCTCACCTGGGTCAATGATCTCACCTGTTTCCTGATGTTCTGAACCTTCTCCACCTAAATCGTAACTTGCTTTAGATGCGGTTGCTAATTCCTCTGGTTCAAAATGAAGCAGAGAAATTTCTGGTTTTTTATAAATACTTGTTTTCATTTTCCTGAATTTTTATTTCACAATATATTTTTTACCGTTATATATATAGATTCCTTTACTTACCATGTTCACGGTCTGACCGTTGAGGTTGTAGATCTTTCTGTCTTGCTTGGTGTAGGGCGCTGCCGCATTGTTGATGCTGGTGGCTTCTGATACGATGTCGTCATTGTAAACTACTTTTGCATGATTTGACCCATTGTCGTTGTCCATCGTAATAATGGCACTGTTTACCGTGAAACTGACACTGTTGTCCTTGTTTGTCTTGTAAAAACCTTTGGCGTACTGGCTGTCACCTCCATAATAATAGTAAGAATTCTTAGGAATGTATTCTCCTTCTTCTTCATAGTTGCCTATGAAACAGTATGAGACATTGTCAACAAGGTAGGTTACAGATTCGGAAGCCAGTTGTGCTTTACGTTTTTCTTTGGTGTCTTTCATGAGGTTTTTCACGCCAACAATATAGTTCACGGATGTCTGACTGGAATGGGTACCAGGATATATCATGTAGGGATGATGGGCTTTGGTTTCTGTCACGGGTTCTGTGAAGAGCAACGTAACACGCTTCGATTTTCCGTTTTGTTGCATTTTCACACCTGAGAATTCCCGTATCTCGGTAGCATTGCCGAAGGCATCCCCTATCTGTGTGGCTGTCATGTCAAACGGATAGCAAATGGAATACCAGCGTCCGTCAATGACACGTTCCTCTACGAATACGGCCTTTGCTGCATCGTCGTATGTCATGAAGAACTCATTCCACCCGCCGTAATCCTTACTTATGTTGTTCTGGAACTGCCCGATTTCATTTTTGGGTATGATATTGCCATCTATTTGAACGGTGTCAAGCAGGCTCATGCTGGTTTCATAGTTATGATTATAGCGTGGATCGCCGGTTTTGATATATTTCAGGAAGTCGTGGGCATAGTTGTCATACGCTTCCTCTTTGAAATGCAGTACTACGGGATGCTGTCCATTTGAACCACCAACCCAGTCTAGCCTGTCAATTACACCGTCTCCGTTGTCAGAAAACTGATAGCCTGAGTAAGTCATGTCATTTTGAAAAGCCCTTGCCTCGGCTTTGGTTTGTGTGCCAAGTACATAGACATCAGTCAGGTTGGGTAATTTCTGGAACGCCTGTGATTCTATATATTCAACGCTTGGCGGAATAACTACTATGGAGATGAGCGTGTTGTCAAATGCCTCTCTTCCGATTCTTTTCAACGTATTCGGTAGACGCAAAGAGGTGATGCCGGTATTGGCAAAGGCGCGATAACCGATGGTCTCAACACCTTCGGGGATGACGATTTTTGCGAGTTTCCAAGCATTGGTAAAGGCACCGCCTTCAATCGACTTGATACCCTCATGGAAATCTACAGATTCCAGGTTTCCACACTCTGCAAAGGCGGAGTTTCCTATCGTCTGAACTCCTGTTCCTATGACAATGCGCTTCAAGTTGGGCATGGCCTGGAAAGCTTGGCTGCCAATTCTTATATTAGCGTCTTTGTCGTTGATGTTGTCAGGAATGATTATTTCCTCGATGACTGTGGCATTCGAGGAGGCTGACATGAGATTATCCGGAATGTTTTTTAGTGATTTGGAGAATGTGAAGCGTTTTAATTGACTGCTTAATAAATTAAGATATGTGTAATCGTTATCCGACATTAGGTCTGCATCACTCAGGTCGAGTGTTGTCATATTTTTGAATATGGTCTCAGAAGGTCTGTTGGAACCGCATAGGGCTATCATGTCTTCTGACGACAGGGCATAGCCGTTGCCTGTTACTATTTTAATTCTTTCTGCGGCCAATTGCCCTGATGAGAAATTGTTCTTGCTGAGGTCATATGCACCAAAAACCGTAATTTCAAGTGTTCCGTCACTCAATGTTTCCGTCACTGGGGAAGCCAAAATCGACATAGGAGTAAGGGAACAGAATAATAATTTAATAAATGTTCTTTTCATTTTAATTTTGTACCTTGATTATTTTCGATGCAAAATTATGAAAACCCCAAACCGGAGGATTAAACGTGTGGGGCTTTCTTTTGAACATGTAGGGAAATGCGCAGTATAATCATTTGTCTCAGCTGCGCACTTTTTCTTGTAGGTTGCTTATTTCTAGGTAGTTATTGGCGGATAGGTTGTGAACGCTGACGGAATAGTCTTATAGCTTCTCCTATCCAGAGCACGACACTCGTGCCGCAGATAATCATCACCCAATGGCGGAGGGAGAGAGGGGTGACGTTGAACATCTGACCACCGAAAGTGACGATGAGAATCTGGCCGATCAGAATACAGCCGGCAATGAAATTAAAACCTTTACAGCCTTTCAGGCGAAGCGCACTCTGTCCGGTCTGGAAGGCACGTGCATTGAACATGTTCCAGAACTGCAGCATCACGAACGTGGTGAAGAAAAGGCTGAGGTCGTAGAGCGGCATGCCGCCTTTCTCCAAGTGCCAGAGCACAACCAGCAATAATGCCGTGAAGATGCCGCCCGTGATGAGGATGCTCCACCACATCGGATTGGAGATGATGAAAGCCTGACGAGAGCGGGGCTTGTCTTGCATTACGCGCTCCGTGGGGGGAAGCGAAGCCAGAGCCATGGCCGCGAAAGTATCCATGATGAGGTTCACCCAAAGCATCTGTGTGACGGTAAGCGGCGACTGTGTGCCGAGGAAGGCTCCGGCCAGTACTACCAGGCAGGCACATACGTTGACGGTCATTTGGAAAAGGATGAAGCGCTGAATGTTTTGATAGAGTGAGCGGCCCCACATGACTGCTCGCCCGATGGAGGCAAACGAGTTGTCGATGATTGTGATGTCGCTGGCTTCCTTGGCCACGGCGGTTCCATCGCCCATGGAAAGTCCTACGTGGGCGGCCTTGAGGGCAGGTGCATCGTTAGTGCCGTCACCGGTAACAGCCACCACTTCGCCTTTCTGCTGAAGGGCTTCCACCAGCCGTTTCTTATCCATAGGCCGTGCGCGGGCAATAATCTTCAGCGATTGCACGCGTTCGAGCAGTGCCTCGTCGGAAAGTGCGGCAAACTCCGTGCCGGTAATCATTGCATCGTCTGTATCTGAATCCGTCCAAAGACCTATCTGGCGTCCTATTTCGCGTGCTGTTCCCGGTGTGTCGCCAGTCACGATCTTTACGTGAATGCCTGCGTTAAGGCATTCCCGAACAGCAGCGGGAACATCGGAGCGTACAGGGTCGCTGATAGCACAAAGGGCCATCAGGGAAGCACGCCCCCCTTGCAACTCCCCCGTGGCAGTAATGCTCCCTCCCTCTCGGGGGAGCTGAAGAGGGGCCATTGCAAATGCCAGCGTGCGCATTGCCTTCTGCTGATATGAGGCCAGCAGTTCATTGAACCGGTGCTTTTCGGCTTCTGTCATCGTGCAGAAACGGGCCACGATTTCGGGCGCACCTTTTATATATAATATATGTTTGCCTGGTGTAGCCTGCGACTCCACCAATGTGGTCATATATTTTGTTTCCGTGGAGAAAGGTTGCTGGTCGATTATGTTGACCTGATTGCGAAGGTCTTGATAGTTTATGCCTTGATCGCGGAGCCAGAGCAGCAGTGCTCCCTCTGTGGGATTGCCTACAACAGAACCTTGAGGGTCGATTGCGGCAGTACTGTTCAGGGCGATGGCTTCAGCGAGAATGGGCAGTTCCGGTTGTTGTGATTCGTTGAAATACTGAATTTCTGCCACGCGCATCTGGTTCTGAGTGAGCGTTCCTGTCTTGTCGGTACAAATCACGGTGGCAGCGCCCATGGTTTCGCAAGCGTGCATGCGGCGCACCAGATTGTTGGTCTTCAGCATTCGTCGCATACTGTAGGCCAATGAGAGCGTGACTGCCATAGGCAATCCCTCAGGAACGGCCACCACTATCAGCGTAACGGCAATCATGATGGATTGCAAGAGATAGGCGAGGAAAGGTGTCAGGTGTTGGGTAATGGGTGTCAGTGTATCTGCATTCTGCGACAGATAAACGATGATGCGCCCCACCACAATCAAGGCTGCGATGGCATAACTGGCCTTGGAAATAAGACCACCGAGGCGTTCCAGCTGTTCGTTGAGCGGTGTTTTCACGCTGTCGTCTATCTGTGCTGCCACGAATACCTTACCGTTTTCCGTCTGGTCGCCAACGGCAAACACGCGCATCACGCCATTTCCCTCCATCACTTTCGTTCCGCGCATGGCGTGGTTGGTGGGGAAAGTGGCGTCTTTGTCCTGTTCCTCTTCTCTGGTACTCTTCCGGCAGATAGGTTCTCCGGTCAGCGTGGATTCATCTATTTGCAGTTGGGTGGCTTCCAATAGTTCGCCATCGGCAGGAATCTCGCTGCCCGTGGTGAGTATCACGATGTCGTCCACCACGATATCGCGCTTGGGAACCATCTGGGAATGACCGTCACGGATTACCTGCACGGGTTCATCGTCGTTCACCTGATTGAGGATGGCAAACTCGCGGTCGGCCTTCACTTCGAAGATAAATGCCAGTCCGGTAGCCAGCAGGATAGCGATGAAAATCCCAACGGGTTCAAAGAATACGGATGCATCCTGACGAAGCCCGTAGTATTCATAGAAAGAAATGCCAATGGAGAGAATGCCCGCTACCAGGAGGATCACGATGAGGGGATCGGAGAATTTTCCGAGAAATTTCTTCCAGAGCGGTTCCTTTTCAGGCGGTGTCAGCAAGTTTACACCATATTGCTGCCTGTTGAGCAGCACCTGCTCTTCGGTAAGACCAGTATATTGCTTTTTCATTCTTGTTTTGCAAATTTGCTGCAAAGGTACGAAATTATTCATAATTCATAATTGATAATTCGTAATTTGTTTGGGGCGTATTGAAAATGTAATTGTTTTGTAATGAGGAGGGGTATAAAAAACTTGAGAAAGGAGCGACATCACGTCGGCCCTTTCTCATAATAACTTATTTATGAAACGATGAATAATTATGTATCTGTGCCTATGAATCTATATGTATTATTTCGGGTGCAAAGTTAAGAAAAAACATTGAATCCTCCAAATTTTTTGAACAATTTGATATTATTTTCTTGTAAAAACTTACAAATCCGCATATGCATGCAACTTTTTGTAGAAATCATTGAAACTCAGCGTTGTCTTGTCGCCAAGGATAATGAGTTTCATCCGGGCGCGTGTGATGGCAACGTTCATGCGGCGAAGATCGCGCAGGAAACCGATATCGCCCTTGGGATTGTTTCTGACCAGGGAAATCAATATGATGTCGCGCTCCTGTCCTTGGAATCCGTCAACGGTGTTGATGGAAATCAGACTCCGGTAAGGTTTGAAGAAAGACTCCTTTTTCACCATTTGGCGCAGATACTGCACTTGGGCGCGATATGGCGAGATGACGCCTACGTCAATATGCTCCTCCAGGATACGCTGCTTGCCAATCTTCTCAAAGTAAAGTTCCAATACGGCCAGTGTGAGCAGGGCCTCCTGTTTGTTGATGCGTCCGAAAGATTCCCCGATAAACTCCTCCTTGGCGTCAATGCCTTCTGTGTCGATCCATTCTATAGGTTCGTCAAAATCAAGTATGCCGCGGTGTTTGACACTTTCGTCGCTGATGACCTTGCCGCCATAGAACCAATCTGACGAGAACTGCATAATCTTTTCGTTCATGCGATATTGCACTCTCAGTAGCGAAACGGCTTCGGGATGACTCTCCACGATACGTTCCATGAGTGTCTTGCCCAGTCCGCCTTTCAGGGCTGCAATACTTTTTACCGTTGGCGGTAACTGGCAATGGTCGCCGGCGAAGATTACCCGAGAGGCTTTGCGGATAGGAATCCAGCATGCGGCTTCCAAAGCCTGAGCAGCCTCGTCGATAAACAATGTGCCGAACTTCATGCCTTGCAGCAGACGATTGGCTGATCCTACCAGCGTACAGGCAATGACTCGCGCCTCTCCGAAGAGTTCGCTGTTGATGCGTATCTCCAGTTCGGTGGCCCGTGCTTTCAGGCGTTCCACTTTCTGATGGTATTTGTCGTCACCGCGCTTGCGTTTGGCTCGTAGTTCGCGAAGCGCCTTGCGGATGGCCCATAGTTGCGGATAGTCGGGATGGGCTTCGAATCGTCTTTCAAATGTAAAGGACAGCATTTTGTCGTTCACGCGGGTCGGATTACCGATGCGTAGGACGGGAATACCGCGGTCAACCAGTTTTTCGGAAATCCAGTCGACAGCCATGTTCGACTGTGCGCATACCAGCACCTGACTTTCGCGCATCAGTGTTTCGTTGATGGCTTCCACGAGGGTGGTGGTCTTGCCGGTTCCGGGAGGGCCGTGGACAATCATCACGTCTTTGGCGCGAAGCACACGATTGACAGCTTCCTCCTGTGTCTTGTTGAGATAGGGGAAGGTGATGGACTGAAAGGAAAACGTTTGAGGCGTGATCTGTGTGTTGTAGAAAAGATCGCGGAGGTAGGCGAGCCGATTGTTGTTGGCTTTCATCACGCGATCGAGGGCGTCGAACATCATCTTGTAGCTGGTCTCGTCGAAAGAGAGTTGTACGCCCAGTCCTTCCGTATTCTGCAAATCGATGATGGGTGTATTGTCTGGGACGACAACGACCATGCGGTCTCCATCCACATAGGAGACGGTTCCCGTGAAGGGGAAGTAATGGAGGGAGCCACCGGAGTTTCCGGATTTACCGGATACTCCGGACATTCCTTTGAAAAAGGCCACCGGACGGCCAAACTCGAAATTATGCTCTATGTCTTGATCTTGTGTGCGAAGGATTTCAATGGAAAGTTGGTTCAGTGAATTGTAATAACTCTTGCCTGTCTTCACAGGCCACCATGCATCGCCCCGTTTCAGCCGCCGTTGCATACCGATGGTCTCAGTAAGTTTTTGGAAAGCCTCTTTTTCTGCGGCATACTCCATTTGCAGCAGTATCTTCTGCTGCATCAGCGCTTGTATGGGATTGAGGTTATTCAATTTAGAATTAAGAGTTTAGAATTCAGAATTATGACTATCTCTCATGCTATTTGCTCCCTCCCTCTAGGGAGGGCAGGGGGTGGGTATTCTTTTACGGCATAGGCAACAGCCCTTCCCATTCAACATCCCATCCGGCTGGGAATCCGGGATTCTTTTCCTTGCATCCGTCCCATCCGGCGCACATCAAGGCTACGGCTGTCAGCAGCCCGCCGTTGCCAGGCAGATACAAGCGAAGACGCTGATCCTGATAATTATGGCCGCTCACCAGATAGGTGTTGGTGCGCTTGTCCATCAGCAAGGCATCTACGGCTTTCTGCTTGTCACCAAGACGGGCGGCACACATGGCAACCATCGGATAGTCCCATCCCCAGGTCTTGTCCCAGTTCCAGTCTTTCCAGATCCAGTTGAGTGTCTGTTGCATAATAGTCTTATCGAAGAGTCCTGTGTCTGGAATAATGCCGAAGGCACCAAGCACGGCGGGATGGTCGCTGATGTATTTGATATTCGTATAGGTGTCGGTGGCATTGGCGGCAGCCAGATACAGTCCGTCTTTATGCGCCAGCGTGTCCATCTGCAGGGGATGGCCTGCCACTTTCAGGGCCCATTGCCAATAGGCCAGTTCGAAGGGCGGATCGATGGTTGTTTCTGCGGAAAGTGTTTCCTGAGCAGGAATGCAGCCGCGAAGAGCATGCGTAGTGGCTCCCTTGCGGGTGGATTGGCGGGCATAGTCGAGCATAAACTCGGCGGTTTCTTCTATCAATGGATGGTAGCGCCTGATATCGGTACCTGCCCGTCGGAGCAGTTCCGTGAGATAGATGAGATGAGGCTGTTGCCAGATCAGATAGTTGCCAGTTTTCGAGGGAGATTCCTCTGCACTGGGGTCGGTCATCTTCATCCACCTGATGCCCTCGTAGCCCTGGCGGTGGGCAATCTTGCGAGCTATGGGTTCTGCCCGGAAGTACCAATCGAGGGAGCGTTCCAGCAGTTCGGGGTGTCCCCAAAGGGCAAACTGAGCCTGGTGCCACCAGATCATTTCCAGGTGATACTTGCCGAACCATGAATTATAGGTGAGGCCTGTTTCTTGCGGAGGCGTATTACCGGCGCAGTTCACGGCCAGCAGGTATTGCGAGAGAACGACACGGCGCTCCAGTTCCTTGGCCCTCGGGTCGGTGCAGCGGCTGAAGTCAACGATGCCGCCCGTCTGCCAATAGTTGCGCCAGTGTTGCTTCGTCTGTTCTATGGCCTCAGTACTGACGGGTGCCTCTATCTGTGGTATCTGCTCACTGTATTCGCACGAAAATGTCATTCCTGGCTGTTGGGGCATCAGCTTAAACTCGTTTTCGGCCGTACAGGCGAAAGTGGCAGAATCTTCCCATCGTATGGTGACGTAGTAGGTCGTGGCGTCTAGCGTACGTCTCAATACGACTGACGTGCTATCCTGCCTCACGATGTCTGTCTTGTTTTGTGCGTTTGGTGTCCAGTCGCAACCCGAATCGGTATGCTGCCCAGTAGGGTAGGGGAAGCGGAACTTCACGGCCAACGGCTTTTCGCTGTCGGTCATGTAACCGGCATATACGATATCGCGCTCGGGATGCACCCATGTGAATGTCGCATAGCCGTTGTTTCCATAACTGAAAGTACTTACCATGTGGCCTTCCCACAGGTCGAGTTCTTGTCCTTTCGGCTCAATGCGCACCGTATCGGCCAACGGAATGTCGAAACCGATGGTGCCCAGGTGCAGGCGGTGGGGATTGGCTCGCAGGTAGTTGGCAGCAGCCTTGCGCCGTTCGTCAGGAAACTTTTCAATGGAATACATCTTCTGGTCGAAGGCTTCCTCGGCACGGTAGTTCTCCGTGTTCGGGAACGAATGCCATCCCCAGTCGCTCATCGTGCCCAATGGAACACCGCTTTCGTAGTATTCGGGGAAAGTCTGCAGACCTGTGGCATCTACGGTAAAGGCAAATCCGCCGTTGCCTACGGTGAGCGAAGACAGCTTGTCGAGTTTATTTACGATTGGATTGTTGCGACGGACGACCGCATGGCGGTCTATCTTGGCGTTTGCCGAAAGGCAAAGTGCGAGCAGCAGAATAGATGTGATAGTCTGTTTCATGATCTGGTAATTTGTCTGCAAAGATAAAAAAAAGGTTGAAAAAATGAGCCGTTTTGTTGATATTTCTTGGAATTAGTCTTGTAAATAGTTATCGCACAGGTCCCTCCGTGCTATATATAATAAGGTACAGAATCGTCAATTGCAGTTTCATTTAGTCTAAACTCTATTTTGATTCAGGCTAACTCAAAAAGTAATTTAGACTAAATTGCATTATAATTTAGACTAAATCAGAAAGTAAATTAGACTAAATTACTAAGTAAATTAGACTAAATTACTTGAAGGATAAACTGCATTTTGAAGGCTATGAGCCATTTGTTGATGGAGATTCTCACATCCAAATGTAAAAAACGAATCGCAATTGCGCGTATAACTGATTATTTTTTCGTATCTTTGTCCACAAAACAAGAAGAATGGCCAGAATCCTTTTCATATTCCTTTTCGCACTCCTGAGCCTGCTGCCACTGCAGGCGCAGAAACGTGTGGGCGACTTTATTGAGTCAACTTCCTATAATGAAGACAAGCGCGGAACGGTGCGCGAATTGCAGTATGTGCCTGAATATGACGTGGTGGTTTGCAAGAACGGCAGTAACCGCTATACGCGGGCACTCTATGGCGGCACATCTTCATATCGCCTGGAAACGAGTGACCGCCCCGTTTTTGCCTTGTTTCAAAACTCCCGAAACTGTAGGAATGTGAGTTTCCGCCTTACTTATAAGGGGCATACCGTAGCGCTTGACAGTACAACCAATTGCGAGGCGCGCTATGCCCGTGGGCAACGTTGGTATCGGTTGGAAGATAAAAGTTGGGGAGGAGCCAGTCTTCTGCTGGATGTCTGTTGTCTGGTAGATGCCGATCGTGCCGCATGGCATTTCTATACTGTGGGATTCCATGAGATGCCTCTGTTGGAGGCCGTGGTGACGGGTGTGCGCGAAAAGCGCCTGCATCGCAATGGCGATATCGGTGCCGATAAGCCGGGATGCCTGGAAAGCGACGGTGAAGTGGTGCAACGCTTGCCCGTCGTATGGGAGAAACGGGGATTTGCCCAGGTGATGTCAGACAGTCTTCGACTTGAAAATGTGGACTGGCCTACGTTCTGTCGGCTGATGAAAGCTACGGAAGAACGCATCGAAAGCTACAACCGGCAGGTGTGGTTCCATACGCCCGATCCTTTCTTTAATCCCCTTGGCTCAGCAATCGTGGCTGCTGCCGATGGCGCATGGGATGGCGAGACGTGGCTCCATGGAGCCGTGGGGTGGCGAACGCCGCTGGCAGGATGGCGCGCCGGCTATCTGGCTGATGTGCTGGGATGGCAGGATCGCGCACGAAGTCATTTCGATGCATACGCTGCCAGTCAGGTGACCAACGTGCCGCCGACGGTTCCGCATCCCTCGCAAGACCCTGCCATGAACATGGCGAGGGCGGAGAAGAAATGGGGCACGCAGATGTACAGCAACGGCTACATCTGCCGTAATCCCCGCCGAAACGACCAGATGCATCATTATGACATGAACCTGAACTACATCGACGAACTGATGTGGCACTTCGAATATGATGCCGATACTGCCTATATGCGGAAGGTGTGGCCTGTCATTACGCGTCATCTGGACTGGGAAAAACGCAATTATGACCCTGATAACGACGGTCTCTACGATGCCTATTGCTGCATCTGGGCCAGCGATGCGCTCTATTATAATGGTGGTGCCGTGACCCATTCGTCGGCCTATAACTACCGTGCCAACCTGATGGCTTCGAAGATTGCCCGTCTGATTGGGGAGGATGGAAGCCGCTACAGGGCCGAGGCAGACAAGATATTGAACGCGATGAACAGCCGCCTGTGGCTTAAGGGCAAAAAGCATTGGGCGGAATATCAGGATATGATGGGGTTGAAACGGGTCCACGAGGATGCCGCCCTCTGGAGTATCTACACGCCTATCGACTGTGGGGCATGCACCGATCAACAGGCCTATCAGGCCACGCAATACGTGGATTCGTTTATTCCGCGCTTACCGTTGCGCTTCAACATTCCCCAGAAGTATGGTACGCAGGTTGGCGTGCAGTCCATATCCCCCACAGAACAGCAATTCTCTTTGGTTAGCACGAGCGACTGGATGCCCTATTCATGGAGCATCAACAATGTGGCTACAGCCGAAGTGATGAACATGTCATTGGCTTACTTCAAGGCCGGACGTCCCCGCGAGGGATTCCAATTGCTCAAGGCCAACGTGCTCGACCAGATGTACCTTGGCAGCAGTCCCGCCAATTTTGGGCAAGTCAGTTTCCTTGATGCCGCCCGCGGCGAGTGCTACCGAGACTTCTCCGACTGTACGGGAACTGCCGCCCGTGCCCTTATACAGGGGCTTTTTGGCATTGTCCCCCATGCACTCGATTCGGTGTGCATCATCCGCCCAGGCTTCCCTTTGGAATGGGAGCATGCTTCCATCCGTACACCCTATCTCACCTACACCTATCGGCGTGAGACCGGAGAGGATGTCTATGAGGTGGAACAGCATTTCCGCCAACCCTTGAAAATCATTCTTCGCCTGAATCTGGGCAACGGACAGTATATCGACCATGAGGGTACCATGCAGCAGCATCAGGAGTTCCGTATGCCGGCAGCCATTCTTGAGGAATATGGTTATGAATCAGCCTATGCTTCGCAGGGACTCAAACATGACATCGGAGAACTCGTGGCCAGAGACTACAAGTATGAGCCCACTCCGTTGCATTGTCCTTATACAGCTTCTCAATTAGGTCTCGACGAGCCTTCAAATGGCAGGACGGCCGAGCGCTATCCCGTTGACATTCACAAGCGTTTCAATGCCAGTGTCGCTGACATCTTCAAGCAGCAATACCTTTCGCCGCGTCCCCAAGTCACCACTTTGCAGATTCCCACGCAGGGGGTAGGCGAGTGGTGTCATCCCCAGCTGTGTCCGGAAATCAACGACAGCGTTTTGCGCACCAAAGTCAGCAGCGGTCGCTATCATGTGGCAGGCGTTCCGTTCCTCACGCCATCCAAGGGTGAGAACATTGCCTACACATCCCAGTGGGACAACTACCCACAGGAAATCGATTTCAAGCTGAAAGGGAAGTATCGTTATGCCTATCTGCTCTTGGCCGGTAGTACCAACCACATGCAGACGCGTATCGACAATGCCGTGGTGATAGTTACCTATAAGGATCATACCACGGATACGCTTCACCTTATTCCACCCTTCAACTGGTGTCCTATTGAACAGGACTACTACGTGGATCAGGAAGCTTTTAAAACCGTACAGCCGCGTCCTTACCGGCTTTGTCTGGGCACGGGACAGGTGAGTCGTGACCTCGGCAAGACCTTGGGTATCAAAGGCGTATATGGCCGTGAAATTCCCGGAGGTGCCGCACAGATGTTGAAGATGCCTCTTAATCCGCGGAAGAAGCTCAAGTCGCTCACCCTCCGGACACTTTCAAATGACGTCGTTGTAGGATTGATGGCCGTAACCTTGGAGAAATAAAAAGAAATAACTACCTTTACGCCACTTTGTGTCGTGAAGGTAGGCTGCATTCAGGAAAAATCAAAATTTATTTTGTTTTTCCACTCGTTTGCACTACCTTTGCAACCGCAATGGCAAAAAAGCAGATATTACTCATCAACGACCTGGCAGGCTATGGCAAGGTGGCCACGGCAGCCATGCTTCCCATATTGAGTTATATGGGCTATCCGGTCTATAACATGCCCACGGCTCTGGTTTCCAATACGCTGGACTACGGAAAGTTCAATATCATGGAGACCACCGACTATATGCAGGGCGTCTTCCCGGTTTGGAAAGAATTGGGCTTCACTTTCGATGCCATCGCCACAGGCTTTATCTGTTCTGAGAGACAAGCCAAGATGGTGGCCGACTACTGTAGGGAGCAGGCGGAGCGGGGCACGCTCATCTTCGTGGATCCCATCATGGGTGACGAAGGAAAACTCTACAATGGCGTGACGGAAGACCGCGTGGAATGTATGCGTGAGATGATCAGCGTGGCTCATCTCATCTTTCCCAATTATACCGAAGCCGCCTATCTCACCCGTACCCCTTATCAGCCACAGGGTGTCACCTATCGTGAAGCCCGCGAGCTGCTCGACCGTCTTCGTCGGATGGGTACTCGTTCGGCGCTTATCACCAGCATTCTGGTGGATGGTCATCCCTCGGTGGTAGGTTACAACCATTATACTGGTCGCTATTTCCTGCTCCCATACGAGGAAATTCCCGTTCATTTCCCCGGCACGGGCGATATGTTCTCCGCCATTCTCATCGGCCATTTGCTGAAAGGCAAGCCCCTGAAGGCAAGCACGCGCGAAGCCATGGATGCCCTCTATCGGCTCATTGATGTAAACAAAGACAACGAAGACAAGAACCGCGGCATTCCCGTGGAGCAGTGGCTCAGACTGCTCTAAAAATCGGGAGCTTTCTCAAACTCCATTTTTTCACCCGTCAACGGATGGGTGAAAGAAAGGTATTCGGCATGAAGATAAAGGCGGTCGGAATGGAATCCGTAGAGGTCATCGCCTACTATTGGCATACCCAATCCGTCGCGGTGGGCACAATGTACACGCAGCTGGTGGGTGCGGCCCGTATGGGGCGTGAGCAATACGCGGTAATATGGTCCTTCTTGTCCAATAAATTCATATTCGGTCACCGCTGGTTTCCCTTCTTCGTAGTCAACAACTTGACGGGGACGATCCAAATAGTCGGGGGCGAGAGGTAAGGAGATCAAACCCTGAGAGACCCACCCCGGCCCTCCCTGTTTAGGGAGGGAGTTTTTATCTGCTTCAGAGGTAATAGCTCCCTCCCTAAAGGGAGGGCAGGGAGAGGGCCCGGTGGGCTTTGGTTTTTGCACCATTGCCACATAGCGTTTCTTCACTTCGCGGTTTTCGAACTGCCGTTGCAGTTGTTTATAGGCAAATTCGGTCTTGGCCACCACCATCACTCCGCTGGTGGCTTGGTCGAGCCGATGAACCATCATGGGGCCTGTAGCCTTTGGGAAACGCTGCCGCATAATGTCGTAGAGCGAAATCTCCCCAGTATTGCCAGGCACAGAAAGCAGTCCTTCGGGTTTCACCACCACCGCAATTTGGTCATCGACGTAAAGGGTTTGAACGTAAAAAAGACCCTCCCCCTGCCCTCCCGAAGGGAGGGGGGAGACCCACCCCGGCCCTCCCTGCTTAGGGAGGGAGTTGTTTTCTGCTTCAGAACTAATTGCTCCCTCCCTTATAGGGAGGGCTGGGGTGGGTCCAGTGGGTTTTAATTGCCAACTCAGTATCGGCTTACATTTCCCATTGCAGGCGGGATAAAACTGGAAATGATGACGGATTTCGCGTTTCGGACTCTCTCCCCACCAAAATTCGGCAATGGCTATCGGCTCCAGGCCATGCTGGAAAGCATACTGGAACAACTTGGGCGCACAACATTCGCCCGTACCACCTGGAGGCAACGGGAACTTGCGCAACAGCTTCGGTGAATTGTGATAGTCGCGCCAGATATCCACCACGTTGCGCACTTCTCCCTTATAATTAATAAGGTTGTAATGCTCGAAAAGCCAGAGCAGCAGATCGTTTGACATCTGCTTGCGTTGGTGTTTCAATTCCAGAATAGCTTTCTCGTCAGTAAGTTGCTCAATTTGATGATTGAAGGCCGAAATTTTTGCTTCCGTTTGTTTGAATCTACCATCAGGCTGTTGTGCGTCAAAAATGGGCGGAACGAACCAGTCCCAGTCGTTGCGGCCCGCCAACAAGCCGGCGTAGGCGGCGAGAAAACCCATCCCGGATTGGGTCTTAACCACAAGTACCCCAAACATCTCTCCTTTCTCGGCATCAGCTAAAAGGTCCGCATGTGCGCGTACATATTTCTTTACTTCCTCGGCGGCCAACAGGCACAGGGGGTGTGGCTCATAGTTGAACGGGTTGTTCAGCTGTGAGGGCGGCTCGATGTCGGTTTGCAATGGATGTACTCGTGGATTCATAGATGCCAGGCAAGCGGATTTTGTTCAGACTAAAGAAAGAAGCCGCATCTTGAACAGGTGCGGCTTCTTCTATGGGAAGTTTCGGATTACTTCAGCTTCTTGTAACCATAGACAGCGGTGCAGCCGAGCTCTTCCTCGATGCGAATGAGCTGGTTGTACTTGGCCATACGGTCGGTGCGGCTCATAGAACCAGTCTTGATCTGACCACTGTTGGTAGCCACGGCGATGTCGGCGATGGTAGCATCCTCGGTCTCACCAGAACGGTGTGAGGTAACGGTGGTGTAGCCATGACGGTGAGCCATCTCGATAGCCTCGAGGGTCTCGGTGAGCGAACCAATCTGGTTCACCTTGATCAGGATAGAGTTACCGGCACCCATCTCGATACCTTTCTGCAGGAACTTGGTGTTGGTCACGAAGAGGTCGTCACCTACCAACTGGCAGCGGTCGCCGATAGCAGCGGTCAGCTTCACCCAGTTGTCCCAGTCGTTCTCGTCGAGACCGTCCTCGATAGAGTCGATGGGGAAGTCGGTGATGAGCTTCTCGAGGAATTTGATCTGCTCGTCGGCAGAGAGCTTCTTGCCGTTAGGATCCTTCTTCTTGCCGTTCTTCAGCTGGCTGTAGTCGTACCACCAGTTGCCGTCGGCATCCTGAGTAGCAAACTCAGAAGCAGCGCAGTCCATAGCAATCTTCACGTCCTTGCCCGGCTCGTAACCGGCGGCCTTGATGGCGTCGCAGATAATCTGCAGAGCGTCCTCGATGCCGTCCAGTGCAGGAGCGAAACCACCCTCATCACCTACAGCGGTAGAGAGGCCACGGGCCTTCAGCAGCTTGGCGAGGTTGTGGAACACCTCAGCACCCATGCGGATAGACTCCTTGATAGAGGGAGCAGAAACCGGACGGATCATGAACTCCTGGAATGCGATAGGAGCATCAGAGTGTGCACCGCCATTGATGATGTTCATCATAGGAACGGGCATGGTATAAGAGTTGCAACCACCGATGTAGCGGTAGAGAGGCAGACCCAGGGCGTTGGCAGCAGCCTTGGCAGCAGCCAGCGATACGCCGAGGATAGCGTTGGCACCGAGCTTGCTCTTGGTGGGAGTTCCGTCGAGAGCCAGCATCTTATAGTCGAGTGCGCGCTGATCGAACACGCAGTCACCCTGAAGTGCGGGAGCGATGATTGTGTTCACGTTCTCCACAGCCTTCAGCGTACCCTTGCCCAGGTAACGGTTCTTGTCACCGTCGCGGAGCTCGAGGGCTTCGTTCTCACCGGTAGAAGCACCAGAAGGAACGGCAGCGCGGCCCATTACACCATTTTCCAACACTACGTCAACCTCAACGGTGGGGTTACCACGAGAGTCGAGGATTTCTCTTGCATGAATTTTCTGAATCTTCATAATTTCTTTAAGTTTATGAGTATATGAGTTTATAAGTTTCTCTGTCTGTGAGTTTTGGACTTACAATCTTTTCTTCGTGCAAAGATAAAAAGAAAAAGGCAATAACGCGAGCGTTGCCTTTTTCTCTTAATCTTTTTTAATATTATTGAGGGATGATTGGAATGCTGGGGTTACAATTCTGCCCGTATCCTTGACTTCCATGTACACATCAGCACGGGAACAAACTAATTTAGTTTGTAGTTCGTCTGAAGCCTGGAAGCATTCCTTCTGAAGCCTGGAAGCATTCCTTCTGAAGTCTGGAAACGGAACAAACTAATTTACTTTGTTCCAGAGCCAGCCATCAGGTCCATTGGAGCCAGACTTAGGCTTTCACGGCCATACACTCCATTTCAATCAGCCAGCCTGGGCGGCAGACGGGTGCAAGAAGGAAGACGACGGGCTTCTGGGGGAAGCATTCCTCGTAGATGTCGCGTACGACGGCATAGTCGGCCGTATCGCGCAGATAGACGATCATGGGTGCCACGTCGGCATAAGTGGCTCCGGCTTCTGAGAGCAGGGCCTGCACGTTCTCCAGCATGCGGTCGGTCTGGCGGCGGATGTCGTGTTCGTGCATCACCTGTCCTTGATTGTTGATACTGGCAGTACCGGAGATAAAGATGTGGCGTCGGTCGGAATGGTCGATATAAGTGCCGCGCTCGAAACTCACGCCGTATTCGCTCGTGCGGTTCAGATGGTCGGCAGCATGCAGATAATGAATCTGGCTGGGCTCGATGCCGCGGATGGCATAGGCATCCATCTGGACAAAAATGCGGGGATCGGCCTGACGGCCGGCAATGCCGGTTGAGGCAATGAAATGGTCGGTAAGGCCCTGCTGGGCAAACACTTCGTTGCGGGCGCGCACCATTCCCTTGTAGCGGTTATCCACGTCGTTGATGAAAAGCCAGGTTCGGATGCAGTTGTCGGCTAGCGTGCAATGCTCTCTTTCGAGTTCGTTTACATATTGGTCGAAAATGGTGAGGGCCTGTGCGTGGGAGTCTTCGCCCTCTGCGTGCATGTTGGAAAGCCATAGATGATGGAGTCCGTCCCAGTCGTATTCCGTGCGGTTGTCTCCTGTGGTGATCTCGATGTCGGATAAGAGATGCACCCAGAGGGCAATCTTCGTGCCGTCGAGCGGGGGCTGCTGGATGATGGATACGGCTCCTTTCTCCTTGATGAAGAGTGCCTGATTGGTGGCGTCGCTCACAAAATAGCGCTTCATCACGGGCTGGGCATTGCCCAGGTGCTCTTGCTGTACAAGCACGGCAGCCGTTCTCACGGCGAGATACTGCTCCTGGAAGGTGTCCAAGGGATTGGTGGCATGTATCATGACATGGTATTCCCTTTTGCCAGTCTTGGAGCAGAATTCGAAAATCTCTGCGGTGGCTCCGTTGTAGTTGATAATAGGCATGCTTGTATTCTTTTTCTTTTCAGGGTGCAAAGTTACGCTTTTTATTTCATTTGCGCAAATCTTATGCGTAAGAATGCATGCCGCCGAGGAAATAGTTCACGCCGAAATAGGTCATCAGGATCGTGAGGAAAGCCAGCACCATATAGAGGTGGTAGTGGCGCGGGTTGCGTAGCCAGGGTATGCTTTGCTGATGCACGGGCACGGCATAGACCATGAACGTGATGAGTGCCCACGTTTCCTTGGGATCCCAGCTCCAGTAGGTGCCCCACGAGACATTGGCCCAGATGGCTCCGATGAAGATGCCGAGCCCCATGCAGGTGAGGGCGGGATAGAGGAAGAGCTGGCTCATCAGGAGTGAAGAGTGAAGAGTGAAGAGTGAAGAATCTTTGGGTTTGCGGTTGTTCTTCATGGCTGTAAACAATCCCCAGATACCTGTGAGGAAGGTGATGCTCAACAGGGCGTAGGCCATCATGATGACGCTGACGTGGATAGTGAGCAGCGGAGATGAGAGCACGGGCATGAGATGGCCGATCTGGGGATCCATCTGTGAGATGTGGCTCACCAGTAGGAAAAAGCCTGAGAGCAACAGTCCGAAGGTGAGGATGACCGGGAAACGGCGGTACATGAGCAGGGCGGTGAGCATCACGAACCAAGCCATGGTGAGCATGGTCTCATAGCCGTTCGACATGGGGATGGTGCCGGAAATGATCCATCGCAAGGCCATGGCGAAAGTCAGCGCCAGGAATGAGACGACCAGAACGGCCAGTCCGATGCGTTGCATCCATCTCTTGCGGATGAGCGTGAGGAAGGCCATCGTGAGGCACACCATAAAGAGGATGGTGGCAAATGGCACTTTGTTGTAGGCGTGTTCCGCCCAAGTCTGTGTCTTCGTTGGTAGCGAAGCGGCTCCGTAGCGCTGCTGATACTGCAGCATCTTGGCGAGCATTTGGTCCATCTGGTTCCATTGTCCGTCGAGTGCATATTGATAGAGCAGCGAGAAGGCATCCTGAATATACTTCTTCCGGCCTGAATCCATTCCGTCGGGCAATTCGTCGGTAGGCGAATACCAAGTGACGGGTGCCAGATGCTGGGCTTCGGCCGATGGTGCGGGGAATATCTTGAGGGGCTTTCCCTGACGCAGTTCAACGAGCATCATCAGCTTGTCGTCAACCTTCATCACATCCTGATGAAACTTGTCGCGGTTGCCCTGAGCGGCTTCCTGTACGTATGGCCCCAGGATATAGCCTCCCATATCCTCATTGAAGAATGAGGAGAAAGAGCAACGGTCGGGCAGTTGGAGTGTTGTCTTCAGCGGTCCGCCCTTCATCTTGATGACGGGTTGCTTCTCCCATTCGTCGCCGAAGAAGATGAAGTTGGCAAGCAGTTGTTCGGCCGTGTATCGGTTGCCGTCGGCATCCTTGAAGTATCGTTTGCCGGTGAGCTTCTTGGTGAAGTCGAGGGCAAAGGTCTGCAGGGGACAGATGCGGTCGTTGTAGTTGATGTAGAGTTCTCCCAGGCGGCTGGCCGTCTCCTTGGGGATGGTGGTGGCTGCCATGGAATGGCCGCATACGGAGCAGACGGTTAGCAATAGAATTACAGCCCGTCCTCCTTTGGCGGAGGCAGAGGGGAGATTTCTCAGAATCTGGCGGTATTGCCCCTTTGGGTCAAAGAGCATCCAGATGAGGGCAATGAAGAGCAGGGCATAGCCCGTATAGGTGACGGGAATGCCCCAAGGGTCGCTGTTCACAGCCAGGATGCTGCCCTGCATGTCGGGGTCATAGCTGCTCTGATAGAACCGGTATCCCTGATAGGAGAGAATCTTGTTCATGGAGATGGTGGCATTACTCTCCTGGCTTTGTGTGGATGGTGATCCGGCTTGCTTCGGGAGGGGCAGGATGGTGACCTTGGTGACGTAGTCGGCATGGGCCATCGTGCCTTCGTGATACTTCACTTCAAAGTCCTTGAGGGCGATGCGGAAGGGCAGGGAGTGCATCTTGATGTCTTTGCCTTCCTGTACCAGATAGGAGTTGGTGCTTTCGCCTTTGCGCAGATGGAGCATGCCCTGACGGGAGGTGAGATGCGTGAGCAAGGCACCGGCCAGAATGACGATGAAGGAGAGGTGGAGCACCACGGCGAAGACTTTCCTCACACGCTGTTTCAGAAACCATACAATGGCTGCTGCTGCCAGCAGGGCCCATAGCACGGAGAACCACCATGAGCCGTACCAATACTCGCCTACATAGGCCGTGCCCTTGTATTTTTCAACAATAGTTGCAGCGGCCATCACCACGATGACCGCTACATATAGGAATATGAGGATTGTCTTCAGATGCTTCATCTTATCGTCCGTTTTGTCATATAAACGGAAAAATCAAAACTATATTGCGCGGAGGAATTTCACCACGGCGTCACGGTCGCTCTTTCCGAGTTTGTAGAATTTCATGGCCGACTCGTAGGCATGACTCTTCTTGGAGTAAGCATGCCACATGATGGCCTCCACCTCGTTGCGGGCGCGATAGTCGTGCAGACGGTCTTCGGCACCGGTGAGTTGCAGGCTCAGTCCGCGTCCCCAAAGCGGAGTGGTGCGGCACCAGCCTGTGCGGATGTCGTTCTTCATGAAGAGCTTGTGCTGTACCATGTCTGTATAAGGCCAGATGGTCTGGTTGGCAAACTTCGGCAGACACTCGCTTACGGGGATTCCTGCACTCTGGGCGTAGGCTTTCGAAGCGGCATCTACCCAGTAGTCGTCGGCTCCGGTCTTCCAGGAAGGACGGTGGCAGTACTGGCAGCCTATCTGCATGAAGAGTTGCTTGCCCTTCTTCACCTCAGCGTCGTCGAGATTGCGGGCAGCGGGAACGGCCAGACCGCGGTGCCATACCATGAACTGGTAGAACTGCTTGTCTGACATCTCTTCTTCACCATTGTAGGGCGCACCCTTCAAGAAGGCACTCTCAAACTTGTCCTTTCCGGCTATTGACGAAATGCTCAGCAGGTCGTTCACCTTTTCGGCAATGCCCTCCTTCGTGCTGGCATAGTAGGGATGGAGCAGACTGCTCTCGTCGGCACCGTGCTTTGAGATATAGTCGATGACCTCGCTGTCTTCGCTCATGGCCTTTGCCCAATGAGGTGTGGTGTAGAACCAGTGGCGGTCGGAACGGGTCACGTTGGTGATGTTCCAGATAGCATTGGCTCCGGCTCCGTCTTGCAGCGTGCCACGGGTCATGGCGTAGGTGAAGCGCTTCACCGGACCATGAGAGCCGCGATGCTTACCCGTGTCGTTATAGCCTGCGCTGTAGTAGGCTGAGGGGGCAAAGGTGTTGCTGGCAGCGTCCCACATGGCGGGATTCAGATCGACACCGGCCTTGGCTTCGCTGCGCCATTGTGCTTCCATGTCCTCGTCGGTGATGGCATCGAGCAGTCCTGTGCCATAGATGCCGATGGTTCCTTCGAGGCGTACCTCATAGTTGTCGGGTCTTGGGCTTGTGTTGAAGGCAGCCTGCGGAATGGTCACTTCGGGATAAATGAGTTCGAAGGTCTCACCGTCGGCAAATTTCCATTTGCCATTGCCGGCAGAGGCAATCTCGTCGGTCTCCATCTCGGTGACGGTCTTCCAGTCAATCTTGATCTGGTTCTCGTCGATAGGAGCCTTGAAGGGCGACATGGCAGCCGTTTGCGGCATTCCCGTCACGTGTGAGATATACGAGTTGGCACCATAGTTGACGGTCTCGCCTTTGACGTTGAGCTCCGTTCCTGATGTCGGGTGATAGATAACGAGCAGGTAGCCGTTTCCGATGGTGTTGGTACGGTAGTCCGTCTGGCGCTTGCCATGACCGTAGGAGGGATGGCAGGCAATACAGCTGTTGCGCAGCCATGCCGGTCCGAGACCTTTACGGGGAGCCTGTTCGAAGGTGTAGAGGTGCTCAAAGAAGTCCTCTCCCGTGGTGAAGTCGGCCAGTCCGTTTCCGCCAGGAATGAGATCCACGGCCGGTGCATCGGCTGAATAACTGGCCTTCTCGGTCGTTCCCAGTTGTCCGCCAGGATACCATTCTTCGGCGGAGAACACATCATTGGCCTTTCCGAAGACGTCTTCGGCAGGCGTCAACTCTCCCAGTCCCTGATTGTCGTTGCTGTCGGAGCAGGCCGTCAGCAAGGGGAATGCCATTGAAGTGGCAACAGACAGAATGAGTAGTCTTCTGAAATTCATCATATTTGTAATGTTTTTGTAATGTTATTGACGTTCTTCTTTTTAAGCGGCTAAAGCGTCTCACCGTTTTTTGCGGTGAGGCGCTTGGCTTATTCTTATCTTGTGGAGTGTTGGAGGATGCTTCCTCTATTCCCAGTCTTCATCGTCTTCGAAGGCGATGTTCCATATCGTGCAGCAGTACTTCACGAAAGGTGAGGGCATATTGCTGATGGCCGTAATGGCATTCACATAACCGTTCTCAACGGCGTTGTTGATGTTTGCCTTGTTTACGCTGGCAAAGAACGTATGGAAACTGTATGTGTTAGCCGTCTTGTCGGTAGAGCCGAGCCAGATATTGCGGATGGAGCGGATGTTGTCGCGGAAGTCGGGGATGGAGTTGTAGCTGTAGGGTGACTCCACATACGACACGTCGCCATTGGCAAACGGGTTGGCAATCTTTGCCGTTCCTACCTCGTTGCTGATGCCTACACATGAGCCTTCATCGTCGGAGAGTACCTGGGCGATGGCGGCCTTCAGCGTAGCGAAGGTGCTCTTGCCTCCGCTTACACCGGCTTTCTTCAGGTTGTCACCGAAGGAAAGACCATTGGTAGTGGTGTATTTGAGTCCGGCAGCCTTCACTACGGCCAGACGGCTGGCATTGGCACCGCCATCCCATGCCACTTGCAACTGGAAGGTGCGGTTCTTCAGCAATGTGCAGATGGTCTGTGCATAGGTCAGTTCTTGTGCACCGGTGATGTTCTCGAAGTTCTTGTAGGTGTCTTTGCCTTGGAACTCAGCAACCTTACGGGGCTTACCGTCGCGGAAGAGGATGAACTCCAGCGCGTGGAAACCGAGGATGGTGGCATCGTCGAGCATCTCGTTGTTCATGCCGTTGTTGAAGTAGTTCAGTAATAGCGTGCGGTTGAGAGGCCATGAGTCGATGGTTGGGTCAACATCGAAGTCAGAGGCGGCACCCATCAGGAATGCCTCGGAGCGCTCCCAGTACTGGCGGGCTGCCTTGAATTCTTCGCAGGCGGTGTTGATCTGTGCCTGTGTAATGGTGTTGGCAGTCAGTCCGTTAAGGGTTTTCTCCAGGGCCTCGGTGTTGTCGGCCAGACTGGTGTATGTGGGGACAATCACTTTGTCCACGATGTTCTCAAGCACCTTGTAGAGATAAGCTTCCTGTTCTGAAGAAAGCGTGGAGGTGGCAATAGCCTGATTGGCAGCAGTCAGTTCGTTGACGAGTGTAGCGCAGTTGTCGATGGCTGTCTGGCCAAAGGTCTTGTCTTGATAGTTTCCGGTGTTGGCGGAATAATTGTCCTGGTCAACAACCGGTGTGGTGTTTACGATGTTGAAACCGTTGTCACCCTTGTTGTCATCGTCATCGCTGCTGCAAGCAGTAAAACTCATGCTCAGCGTGCCGGCGGCAGCGAAGAGCATTGCATACTTAAGTAGATTCTTCATTTCTGTGTTATATTTTAAATTGTTGATGTATATGATTCTTTTTTACATGGACTTCTTCAAGTCGTTGAGCTGGCGCTGCAGGTCGTTGATGCACTTGTTCAGCCGGTTGATGTCCGCATCATTGGCATTTGCCCTTTTGTGACCGAGGTCGAACCATCCCTCGTAGGCCACACCGATGTTGACTGCAGGCTCATTGTTGTAGAGGCTCTTCAGGAACCGATGGCTGTATTCGGCCTTGATGGCTATCTGCCTGATGGGGTGGTAGTTCACACCCAAGGCCATGCGCTTCACTTCCGTGAAATCGTATGGAGTGTTGTTGGTGTTCGAGGCGTATGGGTTGTATTGCTCATAGCGGCCGAATACGTACAACTGCTGGTTGTTGGCTCTCAGGCTTTCAATCTGCGAGAACACGTCGTAGCCAGCCTCGATGCCGATGGCATAGGCATTGCCTGAAACGAAGGCGGAATGCTTGAAGGGCGACTTGGAGTTCAGTCGGTTATACATGTATTTCAGCTGTGCCGCATCACTCAGGTAGCCATAGTCTGCCTGACCGCGCACAATCCAGTTGTAGCCTTTGTAGGTGAAGTCAATTGATCCGATGACTACCTTTCCTTTATATGTGGCACTGGCTCCGTTCTTCTCTGCAGGGTAGGTGTTGCCGATGGTATGGCCGTAGTAACCGCTCAGACCGATGCGCAAGCCGGGCACCGAATAGTTGTCAATACGCAAGGCTCCGCCGTACTTGTTGGCAACGTCGAACTCCAGTGGTGACTTTGGTCCACGGTGAATCCATCCCGTATTGGTGAAGTTGTCGGCATTCAGGCCTGCCAGGAACTGTGCCTCGTAGCGCCAGTCACCATAACGGCCCCAGAAGGAGGCTCCCGTCTGATGCCAGGTGGAAGGCATGATGATATCCTCGCCTTCGGGACGATAGACGGTGAAGAAGTTCAGCGGCTCATGATAGGCGTTGTTCAGTCCTACAGGCACCACGATGTGTCCCATCTTCAGGTTGGCCCATGAAGCGAATGACTTCTGAATCCAGAACTGTTCCAGTTCCACTTCGCCGCCTTTCTCGGTCTCCTGTTCCCATTCGCCACCTTCTTCGTCTTCTTTCTCGTAGGCGATGCCGGTACCGCCGTGTTCAAATTCAATCTCGGTGCCGAACGACCAGCCTTTTCCGAAGTCATATCCCAGATAGATCACGGCATGGGGAATGTCGAAACGCCCGTGCGAAGGGTCGTTCTTGTGTTCTTCAGGCTGGCTGTAGCGGCTCACGTGGTCACTATAGAAATTGCGGCCATAGTTTATCTCGCCGTAGCCTCCTATGCTCAGGCGGCTTTTGGCGTTCCTGTTTTGGAGTACGGAGTCGGAAGCTACTACTTGTGCATTGACGGCAGCAACACAAAAGATGCTTAATGCTGCGGTTGCGAATATCTTTAAATATCTGTTCATCATGAATGAAATCTTTATCCTTGCCTTTTGGCTTCTATAGATTAAAACTGGTTTGTAAACTCGGTGGCAAAGGTATCGACTTCCATGAAACCCTGCAATACTTAAAAATTGGTAATTTTACTAAATAAAGAATGTGTGCAATACCAAATAATTGGTAATTGCACACACACGATGATGAATAGATTATTGGGTATTGATGTTTAGTTGCCGTCGGGCTTTGTAGCGTCGGCACGTCTTGTGAAGGTCCATTTGAAGTCCTGCCAGGAGTCGGGCTGTGAGGCATGGAAAGGCTTCCAGCCGCTGCGCAGGTAGCGGGCTACGGGCAATTGCAGGTCGCAGAGTCCCTGTACCACCATCTTGGCCACTTCGTAGGCTCCGTAGGGATTGAAGTGGGTGTTGTCGGCCAGAGCCTTGGGCTGGTCGGCGAAGGTGTTGGCATCGTAGTGAACCAGCGAGCGCTTGCTGTCTTCGTAGCCCAATGTCTCGAAGAACGTCTTGGTCATTCCGTTGAGGTCGATGACGGGCACCTGCTCACGCTCAGCCACACTCAGCATGGCTGCGGGGAAATCCCCGTGGGTGTTCTTCAGCGTCTTCTGGTCGTCGTTGAAGAATCGGCGGCTGGTAGGTGTGCAGAAGATGATGGTTGCCCCTTTGGCGCGCACGCGGTCCACGAAGATCTTCAGGTTGTAGATATAGTGATACCAGGCTCCGTCGCCGGGCTGATGTTCTTTCTCATCGTTGTGGCCGAACTCGCAGATGACGTAGTCGCCCTTTTTCAGCGTAGCGCAAATCTGGTTCAGGCGGTTGCCGGCGATGAAGGTGCGTGCGGTGAGGCCGCTTTCGGCGTGGTTGCTCACGACCAGGCTGTCACCAAACCATCGGGTAATCATCTGTCCCCAGGAGGCATACGGGTCGTTGGGCTGGTCGGTTACCGTGGAGTTGCCGCAGAGATAGAGCGTGTGAACCTCAGGTGCGGGTTCTATCACGATACGGCTGACGGCAGGGGCGGCTCCCGTGATAAACAGGTCGAGCGAGTCGTTCCACGTGTTGTAGCCCTTTTCGCGGTCTTTCACTTTGACGCGGTCCTTATGCTCCCCGTTCTTGTCGCTATATATATAATAAGGTGTACGCTTGTTGACCAGGAAACTGACGGTCTTCGTCTGCCGTTTCTTGGTGGTCTCGTTTTCCACCATCAGACGGCGGTTCTCAGCGAGAATGGTGGTCTCGGCGGCCTTTTTCTTAGAGCCGAGCGTCATCGTGACGCGGTAGTTTCCATCGGGGACCTTTACCTGGAACATCTGTTCTTGGGTGATGTTCACGTCGAATGTCTGTGCGGTGGCTGTGGTAGCTATCCACAGCAAGGCTAATAGAAGTTTTCTCATGAGTTTGTCTTTATTTTTTCCAGAAACGGTTTGTGATATCTTCAAATTCTCCGGGTGCGGTCTTCTTGTAGAGCCGCTGGTTGGTGGTCTTGTCTTTCAGACAGCCCAAGTGGGCGATATAGGGGCCGAGCTTGAAGTAGTCGAAATGGTCCTTGCTGAGGAAATGCGGGAAATACTGCTTGCCACTGTACCATCCCACCTTATACTCAGGGTGTTCCCCATGCAGCCATACGGCCAGCCGCTCTACTTCCTCAGGGTCGTTGTCGCCACCCATGAAGCAGATGCAGGTGATGTCGCTGCCGAATTCGCGAATCATCGCCTTGAGCGCTTCCTCATTGAGAGGCTCCCCGATGTCTGCCCAAAGGTATTTGCTGTGGCATCCCGGACAGTGGTTTGGGCAGTTGGATATATTGATGGTTAGCGTGGTCTCGTCAGGGATTTCCTGAAAGACCACGCCAGTGTTTACATATTTCAACATGCGGTATTAGAGTGTAAGTTCTTCCACCAGTTCCTTCGGGGCTGCCTCGTAGTAGAAACGGCGTCCGGCTTCTTTCTGACGGGCCTCGCTGAAGTTGCTGACGCGCTTCAGGTAACCGATGATGCGGGTCATGTAGTCCACGTTGCGGCTGTGGCAGTGGGGGCATTCCTTCAGGTAGCGCTTGTCAATATGGCCGCAGTCGTTGCAGATGGTGTTGGGGATGTTGAACGTGAAGTAGTTGCATCCTTCCTTGGCAGCCACTTTCAGCAGGTTGCGGTATTGCTGTTTCGAGAGGTGTTCCTCCAGGTTCATGTGCAGGGCTGAACCGCCGGTGAGGTGCTCAATGTAGGGTGCACCGTGGAGCTTGAACTTGTCGATGATGTTCAGCGAATCGTCTTCCACGATGTAGAAATAGGAGTTGTAGCAGTCGCGCGGTACGAAGTAGCCGTCTTCGCGGTCCCACTTGGCGTGCTTCACACCCACATTCTCGGCAGGAATCATCTCGCAGTTGAAGAGCACTTCCTTCGTGCGATACTGCTTGTTGTACTTCTCCACGAGTCCCAACACGGTCTGCACGTAGCGCAGGTATTCGGGGTTGTCGTTGATCTGGATACCTAAGAACTCAGCAGCCTCTACCAGTCCGTTCACACCGATGGTGAGATACTGGCGGCCGATGTTGATGTAGCCGGCGTCGAACAGCGGCAGCATGCCCGACTTCTGCAGTTCCTTCAGGTTTTCATTGTAGGCGAGTTGCACCTTGTGGCAGAGGTCGATGACCTCGCTGAGATACTCCGTATAGACCATCTTGTGGTTCACGGCATACTGGATGCAGCGGTTCAGGTTGATGGTGAGCACGCTCTTTGAACCCGTTGACACACCGCCGGCACCCAGCGTGTAGCTGAATCCGTTGTCCTGAATCTCATTGCGCAGGCGGCAGCAGCTGGCCAGCGAGTCGGCATTGTCGCTCATGTAGGTGAAGAAGGAGTGTCCCTCGCTATACATCTCGGCAGTGAAGTCGGCCCATTCCTTGTCCAGACAGTCACCGTCCTTGGTGAGCAGCGACATGGTTTCCACGGGGAATGTGAGCACAGCCTTTGTGCGCTCCTTGTTGAACCACTTCATGAAACGCTTCTGCAGCCAGGAGAGTCCGGCCCAGTCGGGCTTGCTTCCGTCGGGGAAGTAGAACTCGCCGAACATGGCTTCGAAGTAGTATTTGTCATAGTAAGCCACATTCCAGAACACGGCCTGATAGTTGCGGGCACCCGTGGGCTGGTTCAGCGTATAGACAATCTGCTCAAAGCAGTCGGTGATAATCTTGTCGATGGTGCGCTGCTTGAGCGAGAGGTCAACCACCTTGTCGGGCTCTTTCCAGTAGTCCTTGCCATACTCCATGCCGATGAAGTAGTTCATGTACATCAGGAACTCGGGCGTGGCGCAGGCGCCGCTCAGCATCGAGCTCACCATGAACACCATGTTGGCAAAGCCGCCGCAGAACGACTTCAGGTTGGTGGGAGCGGTAGAGTTGCCGCCGATTGAGGCCGTGCCACCGATGAGCCAGGGGTACATCGTGATGGAGGCACAGTAGTTAGCCAGCGAAGTCTCGTCATTCTTATATATAAAGTGGTGGGTCAACAAATCAATATACTTGTCAGCAAGGTCTTTGCCGTACATCTTCTTGATACGGTCGGTCAGCAAACGACGGTTCAAGCGGATGAAGCTGGCTTTGGGCAATTCGCCTATCAGCGTGGCGATGTTTTTGTGTTCTACGTTGGCATTGGCATCATATTTGGAGCCGGTTGCTGCGTTGGCAGCCTGGCAATAGTCAACCAAAAAGTTCAACTTCTCCATCGTTTCGCGATCTTCGGTGTGACGCTGGCGATAGAGCATAAACGATTTGGCCACCTTGTAGAATCCCTCCTTCATCAGGGCTTCCTCCACCTGGTTCTGGATGTCTTCCACCTTGATGTCCTCGTGGATGTCGAGATGGGCCAATACTTTGCTAAGTACCGACAAATCAACGGGTTCCTCTACTGAGTTGAATGCCTTGATGATGGCGTTCATGATTTTGTCAAGCGAAAAACGTACTTTCTCACCGTCTCGCTTGGTGATGCTGAAAAGTTTGTTGTCCATTATGTATTTAACTTTATTAATTTAGCCCGATTGCGGTTAGAAGTTTCACTTTTTGGAAAACTTTTTAGGATTTCGGTTTCAAAAAGTTGTCCGTTTTGGAAAACTTTTGCGAGTGCAAAGATACAATTATTTTCTAAAATACAATACTATAATAGACATTTTAACATATAATAATTTTATATGAATTGTTATCCATAAAAAATGCGGAAGGACTTCCTCTCGGAAATCCTTCCGCTGCAAACTTAAACAACCGATAAAAGAACGGATTGTTTAAAACGAAAGTTTCTATCGTATGAACAGCAGCTCGCGATACTTGGGCAATGTCCAGAGCTCGTCGGCCACGGTCAGTTCGAGTTTGTCGATGTGGTAGCGTATCTTGTCCATCTTGGGCTCCACGGTGTCGTGGTAGGCAATGGCTTTCTCGCGCTCACTCTCAATGCGGTTGGCCACCTTGCGGGCGTTGACCAGTTCCTCTACCATGGTCTCAATGGTCTGCGTGCGGTCGGCAATCTCCTTGATGATTTTGATGTTGCGGGTGCAGAGGGCCTTGCCTTCTTCGGTGCCGAACACCTCGATCATGGCAGCCACGTTCTTGGCCAGACGGGTCTGATAGTGGGTGGCCACGGGGATGATATGGTTCATCGAAAGGTCGCCGAGCACGCGGGCTTCAATCTGAATCTTCTTGGTGTAGGTCTCCCATTTCACTTCGTTGCGAGCCTCCAGTTCCTTGCGGTTCATGATGTTGAGGCTCTCAAACATCTGGATGCTCTCGGGATCGAGGTAGCGGTCGAAGATAATGGGGCACGACTTCTCTACGTCGAGTCCGCGGCGGGTGGCTTCCTCTACCCATTCGTCGCTGTAGCCGTTGCCGTCGAAACGGATAGGGGCGCACTCCTTGATGTCCTCGCGAATGATGTCGATGATGGCGCTGGTCTGATCCTGCCCCTTGGCTATCAGCGCATCCACGCGGTTCTTGAAGTTAACCAGCGCTTCAGCCACGGCAGCATTCAGCGCAATCATCGCACTGGCACAGTTGGCCTCGCTGCCCACGGCGCGGAACTCAAAACGGTTTCCGGTGAAGGCGAAGGGAGAAGTGCGGTTGCGGTCGGTGTTGTCGATGAGCAGTTCGGGAATCTCAGGAATGTCGAGCTTCATGCCCTGTTTGCCTTCCATCGAGAAGAGATCTTCCTTGTCGGCTTTCTCGATATGCTCCAGCAGTTCGCTCACCTGTTTGCCCAGGAAGCTGGAGATGATGGCGGGAGGTGCCTCGTTGGCGCCCAGTCGGTGGGCGTTGGTGGCACTCATGATGCTGGCCTTCAGCAGTCCGTTGTGCTTATATACACCCATCAGCGTCTCTACCACGAAGGTCACGAAGCGCAGGTTCTGCTCAGCGTTTTTTCCGGGTGCGTGGAGCAGGATGCCGGTGTCGGTGGAGAGGCTCCAGTTGTTGTGCTTACCCGATCCGTTGATGCCGTCGAAGGGCTTTTCGTGGAGCAGCACGCGGAAACCGTGCTTGCGGGCCACCTTCTTCATCAGCGACATCAGCAGCATGTTGTGATCTACAGCCAGGTTGGTGTCTTCGAATATCGGGGCAACCTCAAACTGGTTGGGTGCCACCTCGTTATGGCGTGTCTTGCAGGGGATGGCCAGCTGCAGGGCCTGTATCTCAAGGTCTTTCATAAAGGCCTGTACACGGTCAGGGATGGTGCCGAAGTAGTGGTCGTCCATCTGTTGGTTCTTGGCCGAATCGTGGCCCATCAGCGTGCGTCCGGTGAGCATCAGGTCGGGGCGTGCGGAGTAGAGTCCTTCATCCACGAGGAAATACTCCTGCTCCCATCCCAGGTTGCTGGTCACTTTCTTCACGTTCGGGTCGAAGTAGCGGGCCACGGCGCTGGCTGCCTCGTCAACGGCGCGGAGCGCACGCTTCAGCGGAGCCTTGTAGTCGAGGGCTTCACCCGTATAGGATATGAAGATGGTGGGAATACAGAGTGTGTCGTCAATGATGAATACTGGCGATGTGGGATCCCAGGCCGAATAGCCGCGGGCCTCGAAGGTGGCGCGGATACCGCCGCTGGGGAATGAGCTGGCGTCAGGCTCCTGCTGCATCAGCAGTTTGCCGCTGAAGTCCTCAATCATGCCGCCTTTGCCGTCGTGCTCGATGAAGGCATCATGCTTTTCGGCCGTTCCCTCTGTCAATGGCTGGAACCAGTGCGTGTAGTGGGTCACGCCGTTCTCGTCGGCCCATTGCTTCATGCCTTTTGCCACGGCATCGGCGATGCTGCGATCGAGGGCTGCACCGTTATCTATCACGTCAACGAGCTTCTCGTAAACATCCTTCTGCAGGTACTTGTACATCTTGTCACGGGTGAACACGTACTTCCCGTAATACTCCGACGGGCGCTCCACAGGCGCAATCACATCGACTGGTTTCTTGGAGAATGCCTCCTCAACAACCTGGAATCTTAAGTTTGCCATTGTCATAACATTTAATATTAAACAATCTTTTTTATATACCTTTGTTTAAGTTTGCGCTGCAAAGGTACAGTTTTTTTTTGAATTATCTTACATTTTGTCTCAGAATAACCCTTTCATCCAGCGTGAAATTCGTTGCAGGGCTTCTTCGCAGTCTTCACGGTTGCCGAATGAGGTGAGTCGGATGAAGCCTTCGCCGGAGGGACCGAAGCCCACGCCGGGCGTGCAGACCACCTGGGCTCCGTAGAGCATTTCTTCGAAAAACTTCCACGAACTGGTGTTGCCCGGTGTCTTCACCCACAGGTAGGGGGCGTTCACTCCGCCATACACCCTCATGCCCAGTTTGGTGAGCGTCTCGTGCATCAGCCGCGCATTGCCCATGTAGTAGTCGATGGTTTCCTTCACCTGCTGCTTGCCTTCGGGCGTATAGATGGCCTCGGCAGCGCGTTGCGAGATGTAGCTCGTGCCGTTAAACTTCGTGCATTGTCGGCGGTCCCATAGCGGATTCAGCGGAATGCGTTCCGTGCCGTCCAGCGTAATGGCCGTGAGGTCCTTCGGCACGATGGTGTAGCCGCAGCGGATACCCGTGAAACCGGCCGTCTTCGAATAGCTATGAAACTCGATGGCGCATTTCCGCGCACCCTTTATCTCGTAGATGGAGTGGGGGATGGAGTCGTCCTGGATATAGGCCTGATAGGCCGCGTCGTAGAAGATGATGGCATCGTTCTTCAGGGCGAAGTTCACCCATTTGCGCAGTTCTTCCTTCGTGATGACCATTCCCGTGGGATTGTTCGGGTAGCATAGGTAGATCATATCTACGCGGTGGTCGGGGATTCTCGGCACGAAGCCGTTCTCCTCGTTGCAGGGCATATAGGTCACGTTGCTCCATTCGCCGTGTTCGTTCACCGTTCCTGCCCGTCCGTTCATCACGTTTGAGTCGATATAGACCGGATAGATAGGGTCGGTCACGGCCATCGAGTTGTCCCAGCGCACCAGCTCGCCGATGTTTCCCGTATCACTCTTGGCCCCGTCGTTGACAAACACCTCCGAGGGATCGATGTGGACGCCCCGTGGCAGGAAGTCGTTTTTCACGATGGCCTCGCGCAGCCAGAGATAGCCCTGTTCCGGGCCGTAGCCGTGGAAACGCTCTTTCGTAGCCATATCGTCAACGGCTTTGTGCATAGCCTCGATGACGGCAGGAGCCAGCGGCTGCGTCACGTCGCCGATGCCGAGGCTGATGACCGTGGCTTTCGGGTGGGTAGCCTTGTAGGCATTCACCTTCTTGGCGATGTCCGCGAAGAGATAGTTCTTCGAGAGTTTCTGGAAATGTTCGTTGATCAGTGCCATATCTTATTTTAAATACAAGTTTCAAATTTCTTTTAACTGAACACAAAGACACAAAGTCGCAAAGAAATAATCTTTGAAAAATCTTAGTGTCTTGGTGTCTTTGTGTTTCATTAAATACACTCTTCACTTAAAAGGATTTCTCCTTCAAAGACAAATTTTGCAGGGCCCGAGAGCATCACGTGGTTGTCAGCCTGCCATTCGATGTCCAACTGTCCGCCGTCCATCAGGATGCTGCACTCGCGTCCGCAGCGTCCGGTCCGAGCGGCAGCTACGGCCGTAGCACAGGCACCCGTTCCGCAGGCCATCGTGATGCCGCTGCCCCGTTCCCACACGCGCGTTCTTATTATATTAGGAGCCGTCACCTCTGCAAATTCAATATTGCAGCGTTCCGGGAATGCCTCATGATGCTCCAGTCTTTCGCCCTCCTTGGCCACGTCGATGGCGTTGATGTCGTCCACGAAGATCACGTAGTGGGGATTGCCCATCGATAGGAAAAACCCACCCCCATCCCCTCCCGAAGGGAGGGAGGCAGATAGTTCTTTTGCTTGAGATGGATTAAAGAGAGATTCATCCTCAAATACCGGTTCGCCCATATCCACCGTAACCTTTTCGACTTCCCCGTCAACAATCCGCAGGATGAGCCTCTTCACCCCCGAAAGCGTAAGCAGCCGAATCTCAGTCTCCTGATAATTCCCCCTCCCTAAACAGGGAGGGTAGGGGTGGGTCTTTGTATATATATACTTCCCGATACACCTCGCCGCATTGCCGCACATCCGCGCCTCCGAACCGTCGGCGTTGAAGATGCGCATCGTATAATCCGCCTCTGCCGTTTCCGAACGTCCTATCAGCACCAGGCCGTCGGCTCCGATACCCTTATGGCGGTCGCTCCATTCGATGGCGGCCTTCTGGGGGTTGGCTATCGGGTATAAAGAGGTGTCAACGTATATATAGTCGTTGCCTGCACCCTGCATCTTTGTGAAATGTATCGTTTTTGTCATTTTGCAAGTTTTTCCGTTTAAATACTTTCGTTTTGTTTGCTTTCGGATGCAAAGATAAAACAATTTGAAAGAAACTCCAAGTATTTTCGGACTTTTTTCATCTTTCTTTTTTATTTGATTTGCAAATTGAAAGCAAATTCTGTATTTTACCTTTCAATTTGTAATTGTAATCAAGGAAATATTGCGCAAAGTGTAATTTTTGTTTTCGGTCGGATTAATTACGCTTCCTTTATCGCATCTTTGGATATAGGTATTTATTTGAGCGAAGGTGTGGCGGAACAATTTTAAAATTAGAACAAACTTATCCCTATTCTTTCCTCTTCTCTTTATACTCCAACATCAGTTCATCAGCCAGATACTCGTCGCTACGGCAGTGCATATCTGCCACCCCTTCACTGATTAATTGATACGTGTCGGAATCATAGAAGAAGGAGAGGGCATCTTCCAGCGACAGCCCCGGCTTCGGACTTCCTGCATTTGCCGAAGAATAGCTTTGCGGTGTGCTACCACATAATCATACATCTGTTGAGTCGTCGATAGTTTCTCATTACAAAACCACTCGAAATGCCCGCTGATGTCTGGCCAATCATGGTGTCGCTTTACTAACAGATTGCCGCCCGTTTTTCCAACCACGTCGAATTCTTCATTCTCCATTTCATGGCCGGGCTCAATGTCTATCGTATAGAAATATCTCCCCAAATCCAAAGGCCAGTCTTGTAGCGACTTCACTTTTCGTGCCTTTGTATCATTTGGTACGGTTACTTTTTCCCGTTCAGTTTTGGCTACAGTCATGATTCCCCTCCTTGTCCTTTGCTCTGGCTTGCCACTCCCTGAGGACACCAGGAAGTGGTATCCAAGCATATAAAGAACAAAAAGCGACACTATTATGAATATGTCGATCTTCTTAAAATGGTTTTTTGACATTATTTTCCTATTATAATATTTTTGACGACCATCCATTCTCTCAACTTATCCTCAAATGGGATGGAGTTGGTATTGGCAGTTGATGATAAAGACTTAATCTTGAAATGACGGCTCAACTCTTTAACATTAAAATGTTCAAAGAACACATCTGTTGTCTTTCCTGTTCCATTCAAAATGATTGTTGTTATGCTGGGGTGTAAGAAAAGAAACTGTTCTATTTCGTTAGGGATGTATTTCGTAATATTTGCGTCAATGCTTCCTTCTCTATTTGCATCCTTCATGCAATCCCATAATGCTATATGATGCTCTATAAGGAAATCTTTGTCACTAATTCCATTTGTACGATAGAAAAGAGATTCCATAATTTTGTAAAACGAGTTATGCGCCCTATCTTGATAATATGCTTGACTCTTTAGAGATTTCTCGCCTGGGAATGTCCCCAAAATAAGAACAAGCGGATTATCGCCAACCCAAGGGGCTAGGCCTTGTTTTGCATCTATATTCTGAGTTTTATCCTTTTCCATGACTTTTAGAGTGTCTTTATTAACAACAATTGTTTTTTCTTCGTTACAGAACGGTCTAAAAAACCAGTTTCTGTTTATTGCATTATGTTTAACATATAGATAGGGTATCAGATTTAACTGGTTCGTTCTATCAAGTTCACGTAAAAGATTACGCAGAGGCAGCCCTGGGGCATGCTCATTATCAGCTTTAAAGATACCTGCTTTTACAAACTCGTCCATCATGTCTTTTGCCCGCACTTCATGAACGCTATTGTTCTTTTCGAAATAGTTTGCAAGCACTTGGTTAATTTTTTCAATTTTCGCCTTGTTCATATTATTTGATTTTAGTTACTATAGTTGTTTTTTAGTTATTTAGTCCTAATTCTGCTACTAACCGGGCATATTTTTGCCTTGCTATCAAGCCTTTTTTGTAGTCACATAGTTCATTCCTAAGTTGGTACAAAGGCTGATAACTATCTTTTTGAGGTCCACCCATTAGCTTTAAAAACTGATGGATTGTTACCTGTGAAGAGCATAAAGCATCTTCGTCTTCGACAACAAGGTAGACCTGATTCTCCCTATAATCAATATATGCACATTTAATGCATACCCATTGCCCTCGCGCATTTTGGTAAAACAAAATCTCTTGGACGTTGTAACTTCCATTGTCCGTCCATTCGTCAAGAGTGTTGTAAATTTGATGTCCTATGCTCATAATCTTTTTTCTGTAATTATTTTGGTTTTGAGTTTATGATTTCTATGGATACATTCCTTGGCTGTCCCCATGGCTGTCCCCACGTGTGTCCCTATCGGTGTCCCTAGGCCTGTCCCCATCCCTCAAAAAAAGTCTTACACAAAGTTACAAAAAATAATTCAAATTGGAGAAGAAAATATGAGAAAATATGAGGTAGAAAATATTTATTTTTCTTACGTGGGTCTGCCCATTGACCAAAGGTATATAAAAGTTTTCCGAGAAATGCGCTGTGTTATTAGAAAATATTCGTATCTTCGTCCCCGATAACAGTAAAAAGATAATTTATGGATAAGACGACAGCCCAAAATTTGCCAATAGGGGCATGTGGCCTTTATTGCGGAGCGTGCAGGAAGTTGCTCAATGAGCAGTGCGCTGGATGCCAACCCCAAGAAGATAACCCAGGCATAGGCCAATCCCTTCCCAAGGGGTTTCAAAGGTGTAAGATTCGCAAATGCTGCAAGGAACTTGGTTTCCGCACATGCGCCGAATGTCACAAGGACGTGAAGAAATGTAATACCCATAATTATTTTATCGGTAAGGTCTTCGCGCTCATTTTCCGAAGTGACCGTGCTGCCTGTATCCGCTATATTCGTGATAACGGAGAGCGGGCCTACGCCGAGGAGATGGCACGACGAGGCCAACAGACAATGAAAAGGAAATAGCCTTTATACTGTCTTAATCAATTTCTATTTCTTTGAACTTAAATAACCAGATAGATACCAGTTTATATGAAATACTTGAGCCTTTTATTTGCAACTCTGGTCCTGATCTTTTGTTCCTGCAATAGGAACAGGACGGTGACGAATGCCGGACAGACTCCGCCAATGAAAGTGCAAGATTCTTTAGTAGATGCTCAAGACCGGTTTATGCCCGACGGTCTTGGCAGTAAGGATGCTGATAGTACCAAAGTATCGGCGACTAAGATAACGCCGGAAATGGCATACGAAGGAGTGAATAACTATTGTCATAGTATGTATGACTGGAGCGTTGCAGAGGAGAATCCGTCCATGATGTACGTGAAAATGGGAGAAGAGACGGAGTCTGCGTATAAAGTGATTTTTCGCAGTTATACCGGGGCATTCGTGTATTTCTATGTTGAAAAGGCAGGTGGCATCACCAGAATGGTAGAGTATGAACCGGCGCTTGATGCCGAGAGCGAAGCCGGAACCATTAATTTGCTTGATTACTTGGAAAAGAAAGAATAATCAGAGATGAAACAAGATGTCAATCCCAAGTTAACCAATTGGGCAGCAAACTGGGGGAAAACATACTGGGCTTACCGTGAGAATGCTTGAGCGGGTGCCTTCTTTCCAATCTATTATAGAATAACTTCAACCCGCCAAAAAACTTCACCGCAATGTGCAACCCACTGGCTGGCTGCGCATTGCGGTGAAGGGTTTAGGTGCCGGTCTTTTTATACACGTAGGAATGTCCCCACTCCTCGCGATAGTATTTGGGATAGGGCTCCGAGACTAGCGACGTGAGAATCTTGTCGGCACGGTAGCGCGAGAATCCGAACTCCAGTTGGAACGCCCGCCGCGTGAAGGGACCGTTCTTTTCGTAGAACGTAGCCAGCCGCTTGAGCAGTTCGCCGCGTCCGAGTTCTTCGGTGTAGCCCCCCTTGTCGTGCTGGAAATGTGCGTGGTAGTTGCGGATGCGCTTCAGCATCTCCTTGTCGGGCGTGAAGCTGATGCCCTTCACCACCACCTCGCGGGCCGTGATGTCCTCCGGATTCAGGTAGCGCTTGGCGTGCATCCGTCCGTCCTTTCCGCGCGTCTTGCGCGTACCTAATTGCAGACAGAAGCGCCCCAGCCCCTCAATGTGCAGGTCGTGGCCGCTCTGCAGCAGTTCCACGATCTCTTCTTTCAGGCTTTCCATCACCAGCGTGTAGGTGGCCAGATCCACTATCGAGCCATGATACCGGATGTGGTCCACGATGTCTTCCGACTTCAGTGTGGTGAAATAATGCCGCCTTACGTGATAGGTCTGTTCCGTCTCACCCTTCCGCATGGGCGTGGGGTGTACGGTGTAGTGAATGCCGTCGCGTTTTGCCATAGTCTTTCTGAAAATTATTAAATGGAACACAAAGCCGCGAAGGCACAAAGTTTTTCTCTGTGTATAGTCCTTTGCGTCTTGGTGTCTTTGTGTTCAGTTAGATTCATATTTTTGTTTCTATTAATAGTTATTGCTGCAAAGATACGCAATAATCCGCAAACCGCCCACAAACTATTCTCCGATTTAGCATTCTTTTGCATTGCTGACGTAGGTCGGCAATGTTGCTGACACCTGTCGGTAATATTGCTGACGAACGTCAGCAATGCCTCGCAAGCATATTTTAGAGAAGTGTTACGGCTGTTTTGGACGATAGCTTGACTTTGGAAGGAATTTGCGCGCCGACGGGCAAATTCGTAAAAAAAATCCCTTGACAAAAGGCCCTTTCCGCATTATCTTTGCAGTAGATTTTTAACCAAATTCAATCGATTATGAACATTTTGAACATCAGTAGAAAGTTAGCCGAGTGCAACGCGTACATCGGCCAGTTGGAAACCCAGAACCAGTTGCTCCGCCAGCACGAGGAACTGGCCAAAAAATCAGTAAAAGCCTCGCAGCAGGCCAGTTACGAACAGCGCAAGGAAGCCTATCTGCTGCCCATCCGCGAGATGACGGCCTTCCTCGCAAGTCATTATGAGTTCCGCCACAACGTGGTTCGCGACAGTTATGAACTGCGCCGCCGCGACTCGGACGAACCGTGGCTGCCGCTCGATGAGCGCCAGATGAACTCGGTGATGAACAGCGTGCAGGACGAAGGACGCGTCTATTGTCTGAAAAGCCTGGTCGTGCAGCGCATCAAGAGTAGTCTGGCCACCGACTATCATCCCGTGACGGCCTATCTGGAGCAGGTGCGCGGACGGTGGGATGGCACGGATCGCGTCTCCGAACTCATCAGCCGCGTGAATCCGTCCGACTATTGCCGCCGTATGATGCGACTCTGGCTGCGGGCCGTTGTGGCGCAATGGCTGGGTCGCGATGCCCGCCATGCCAATGCTGTGATGCTGCTCCTGGTCAGTCCGCGCCAGGGATTGCACAAGAGTACCTTCCTCCACGAACTGCTGCCCGAGCAACTGGCCGACTATTACACCGACGACTATTCGCTCTCTTCGCGTTCCAACGCCGAGCGCAAGTTGGTGGAGTTCGCGCTGGTCAACATCGACGAGTTCGACAAACTGCCGTCGAAGAAGATGCCCGACCTGAAGACGCTCATGCAGACGCTGCGCCCTTCGTTCGTGAAAGCCTATAAGACCAACTTCAACCTGTTGCCGCGCATCGCCTCGTTTGTGGGCACCAGCAACCAGCGCCAGCTGCTCACCGACCGCACCGGATCGCGCCGTTTCCTCATCCTGGAGCCCGAAAGCGTGATCCGCGTCGCAGGCATCGACCACGATCAGCTCTATGCCCAGTTGATCCACGAGGTGGAAAGCGGACTGCCCTGCCATTTCACCAAGGCCGATGAGGCCGAGATGGAACTCCACAACCAGCCCTACTACGTAGTTTCCGATCTGGAGCGCCTCGTGCTCCGCTTCTTCCGCCGTCCCGAAGAGGGCGAGGCCTGTCAGGAACTTTCCGCCCGTCAGCTGATGAACATCCTGCAGAAGCACAACGGCCGTCTGCTGCGCGAAGAGTCCGAAACCCATTTCGGCCGCTTGCTCCTGCGCCTGGGTTTCGACCGCATCCACAACCATCTGGGCAACGTCTATCGCGTAGTGCTCCTCTAACCACGGTCATCAAAACCCTTCACCGCAAAGTGCAGACCCTGAATGTCTTGCACTTTGCGGTGAAGTTTTCTTTGAGCTACTAGTATCCCTAGTAGCCCTAGAAGAACTAGAAAAACTAGTCACCCTAGTCCCCACCAGCTCCCCTAAGCCTGCTCTTGAGTTCTTCGTTTTCGGCCTTTAGCCGCTGATTCTCGGCTTCCAGTTCGCGAAGGCGGCGGTCAATGCCCTCTCGGTAGCCGGTGCGTGCGGCATGCATCCGCTCCTTGATGCCGCCTTCTTCAATAAAGCGCTTCTCCAGGTGCTTCAGATACCCGTCGAACATCTTGTCGGTGATATGGCAAAGGCTGAGAGCCATGTTGCAGAACTCTTCTGCCGACAGTTTCGAGGCAAGTTCTTGGTAGGCTTCCCAGCGGTTATTCTGCCGACAGAAGTTCACCATTCCGTCGAAGCGTGGATGATCCTTGTCCCAAATGGGGAGGTTGTTTCTCTTCAGATAATCCTCATAGTCCTCACGCAGTTCCTGGAAACTGGCCCTGCCCACGTTCACCAGATTCACTTCCATCTTGCTGCTTGTCAGTCCCTCCTCGCAACCTTCTACGATATTCTGTTTCCCGCAACGGGCAGCCATATTCATCTGGTCAACCCGGCGGTCACCGTAAAGCGGCAGGAAACGCTACGGATTTCATTCTCCAAGAAAAGGTAGTCTTTCAATGATTTCTTCGGTGCATGTAAAGCAATCTGTCTGTGTGTCTTCAGCTTTTACGATGTCAGGAATTTTCCTCTTGTACGTTGTAAATGTCTTCCCGTTCTCAATCTCTTCGCGGCGAGCCTTACTGATGGCAGCAAACTCCGCTTCACGCTCTATGCCCAGATAGCGCCGACCTAAAAGGTTGGCCGCTATGCCCGTGGTGCTGCTTCCGGCAAAAGGATCCAGTATCCAGGCACCTGCTTTCGTTGAAGCCAGGATGATACGGCTCAGCAAACCAAGTGGCTTTTGCGTGGGATGCTTTGTGCATGATTTCTCCCATGGGGCAATGGCTGGCATGCGCCACACGTCGGTCATCTGCTTGTCACCATTGATATGCTTCATCAGGTTGTAGTTGTAGTAATGCGGTACCTTACTCGACTTGCGGGCCCAGATGATGAATTCCGTGGAGTATGTAAAGTAACGGCATGAGATATTGGGCGGCGGATTCGTCTTTGCCCATGTGATGACATTTAGAATCTTATAACCCAATTGAGTCAGGCAGTTGGCAATAGAGAAAATGTTGTGGTATGTCCCGGAAATCCATATCGTTCCGTTCTTCTTCAGTTTATCCCGGCAAAGCGAAAGCCACTTCATATTAAAGGCATCGATGTCTTCTTGTGACATTGATTTGTCCCAATCGCCTTTGTCCACACACACCACCTTGCCGCTCTGCACGCTTATTCCTCCGCTCGAAAGAAAATAGGGAGGGTCGGCAAATATCATGTCGAACTGGAACGAGAATTGCGGCAGCAGTTCGAATGTATCGCCACAGAGTAGGTTGAAGTCGTGGGAGGGGGATTTATAGTATGGGATTATCATTTCTTCAGTAATTCAACGAAAGAACTGATGTTGGTCAGGTTGTACACGCTGGGTATGGTATTGTAGGCTTCCTCCAATTTGTTGCGTGCCGATTTCCACCCTATGCCATCTGTAATCCAAACGAACTCGAAACCTGATAAGGAATTGACTTTCGGAGCCAGTTCTGTATAGGCGCGTGCCACTTCATTAAGTTTCGAGCCGCCTCCACTATAGAAGTTTACCTCTATCAGATATTTCTTTTGTGTTGTCTCTATGAAAAAGTCAAAACGTTTTTCATCTGTTCCAAGTATGGACAACTCAGGAAATTCAGATGAATATACTTCCTGACGGAACACAATGTCATTCTCGCTCAGTATGCTGGCAACGGTACTTTCCATGATATGACCGCTGCGGTTTTTGCGGGCGTTGGTGTCAAGGCCTGTTTCAATACCGAATACATAGTCCACGAGATTCTTTATACGGCGTGACTGGAAGACTTCTGCCAACCCTGTCCCACATAAAAACTCCTCAACCTTTTCTGCCGATTCGAAATAACTCTTCATCAGCACAACATTTCCACTGCTGTCAACTACGGGCTTTTTACCTTCGTCTCTGACGGCAATCAGAATGCCCAGGACTTCAAACACTTTGGGGTCGCGTTGCCATATATCTTTTACACCTTTGGCCAAATCCTCCCTGCCAATAAGATAGTTGAGTGTGTTCAGACTCATCTCCACATCTGCAACATTGGCTGATATTTTGTCAAAGTCACAGAAGAAGTCGAGCGTCTGATTTGTCTCTTTCAGTTGAGACATAAAGAGTGCAAAATCTTTATTCATAATTCTTGATCAATAGTTCAGTTAGTTTACCACGTTTATTTGGATTGGCGTTGATGAAGCGAGAAGCATAGACACGTTCTATCCGATAGTTCCTATATAAATCTTCGAAGAAAGTGTCTTCTGGATTCTTGGCCGAACAATCAGCATTGCTTTCCATCCACAGACATCCTCTGTCTGAAAGCTGATGGCAGAAGTCTGCCAATGCCCGTTGGTCATCATCATTGAAGTCACCCTTTGCGTATGCGGTAAAGCTTGATGTGGCGTCCAATGGGCGATAAGGAGGATCCAGGTAGAAGAATGTAAGCCCGTCCACATGTTCCAAGGTTTGAGTATAATCACCTTGGCAGATTTCCACCTTTGCAGATTGCAACAGCTGGCTGTCCGCTCTCAGCACCTCCGCATTGCAGATGGTCGGGTTAGAGTATTTGCCAAAGGGCACATTAAACAGGCCTTTCTTGTTTACCCTGTAAAGACCGTTAAAACAGGTCTTGTTTAGGAATAGCAGTTGAGAGACTCGTTCAATGTTGTCGCCGATGTGCTGATTATAGCGTTCTCGAATCTCGTAGAACAGATTACTTCGTTGGTTTAGGTCGATTTTCAAATAGTCTTTCTCTACGGTTTCAAGCCTGCATATAAGGGCTTCCACGTCATTCTTTATGGTTTGATAGGCAAGAATCAAGTCTTCGTTGACATCGTTGATGATTGCCCGCTTGATGTTGCCGAAATGTTGCAACATATAGAATAACATCGCGCCGCCACCCACAAACGGCTCAATGTAAGTAAAAGGTTCTCTGTGGATTCTCGCAGGAAGATGTTCAGACAACTGGTTTAATAGTTGCCCCTTTCCGCCTGCCCATTTCAAAAAAGGTTTCGCCTCTGTGCTCATTGCTCTTTTGCCGTTAAGTTGCGGACAAAAGAAAGCGTACCCACTTCTCAGTCACCACCTAACGAAGGCCGTCCACCACAGAAGCCCGTACAGAGAGGTGAAAGGAAGGGGTACGCCTATAAACATAGGCGTATCCGCATTCCCCGAGACTCTCTGTAACTACTGTTAGTTTGGTGGACTGTTTTCGTTAAAAGTCTCTTCGAACTTAGATACTGCTATCTAATTCCACAATGTCTTGCCAGCGCTCATGATGAGCAATAAGCGAGTGCAAAGTTAAGCAAATCTATCGACAATACTTTCTTTTCTCGCTTCTTTTTCATCTTTTCACGCTGAATTCTGTATCTACATAATCGGAAGCATCCAATATGATTTCGCAATTTCGATACATTTTCCTCACCTTTTCAACGGCATCTTCTTCATTTTCAGCTTCCGTTTCTATGGTGCGGCTCAGTATTTCCATTACTTCTATTCTATACTTCTTCATACGTCATGCAAATGTATGAAAAATCAATGATGAATTTGCAATTAGATCAAACGTTAACAAAAAAGATCAAAATTGATCAAAAAGGTTTGGCCGTTTCCAAACGATCTCCGACCTTTGCCGAAAAAACTATGGAACAGAAGAAATGGATGAAGACAGAGCAGATGCTCGAAGCGCTGAAGAATGACCCTAACAACGAGCAACAGTACACTCACAATCTTGGAGGCATTCTTCGCTCCACACACTGGCTCGAATATAATTCTGAAAAGAACCTCTTTGGCGATTCGACCGACTGGAATAACTATGCATGGTATTCAGAGGCAGAGTTTCTGGAATTATATGCAGGCCACTGGTGGATGAGAGAACACTAATTGTGTGTGTGTTTTGTCAAATTGTAGAAGTGATGGAGAAAAGAGTAATACAAGGACGAGAAATGTTTCTCGGTGTCAGCACAGAAGAACTTATCAATCTTTTCAAGAACAATCCTAAGATTGAGTTGGAAGCCACATCGTTTATTACAAGGTGGTTGAAATACGACCGCAGGCATTCCAGAATCGGCATCACCGACAATATATATTACGATTGGTATTCGCTGAAGGATTTCAGGAAATACTATGGAAAATGGTATTGGAATTTCTTCATAATGTAGCTTTAACAGACCCCACCCCTGACCCCTCCCCTTGAGGGGCGGGGAGGGATTTTAATAATTCTGTGTTGTCCCTATATTTGTTGTCATCACAAATTGTGATGAGAATGTAAGTTGTTAAGGTGTCTGAGAATCTCGTCAGCCTTGGTCTCTTGCATCTTCATGATAGCGAACCAACGTTTGCCCAAATCCTTGATGCTGGCTCCGATGTGATAGACATCATCGTCGAGCAAAAGGAAACGGTCGTGAGAGCGGGTGAGCACATGTACAGGGATGGGAGCATACTGGCTGTCGTGACGCTGTATGTCGAGTAGCAGTTGGGCATTTGGTTGCTGCGTATAGATTTCAGCCGTCACCCCGTTCTCGCGCTTGTCAAGTAATGTCAGCACGCTCTCGTCGATATAATTGTCAATCAGGATGATTCTCTTGCTGGCACTCTTCACCAGACGGCTAACCAACTCGTAGGCATCGTAAATCTGCCCATCAAAGAAAATGCCCTCAACAGGAGGCAGCGACGTGCGGACAAAGAAATCAATCTTCTCTTCAGTCTTTGCCACCCGTTGTTCCAGACGTTCAAAACGTTGGTTGATGGAATAGCCCTTCAGCAGATACTCCTTCAGCACACTGTTTGCCCACTTGCGAAACATGGTGGCATTGATGCTATTAACGCGGTAGCCTACAGAGAGAATTGCATCAAGGTTGTAGAATTGGGTCTGATATGTTTTTCCGTCAGTGGCAGTATGTTCCAAAATGGAACTAACTGAAGATTCATCGAGTTCTCCAGATTTGAAGATATTGCGAAGATGCTTGGTAATAGCAGGACGTTGTACCCCAAATAGCAGAGCAATTTGAGGCTGCGTAAGCCACACGGATTCGTTCGCCATCCTTACCTCAAGATGGATGGCATCATTTGGTTGGTAGAGCACTATTTCGTTCTCTTGCATTGATATTGCTTTATTGGCAGACATCTTTCTGTATTATTTAAGTTGAAAGCCGATATGTATTGATGTATTCTGCTGCAAATATACGAAAACTTTCGCATACTATACGGAGAAATGATGTTTATTTTCTGCAAATTAGTGGCAGGAGTGAAAAAATGATTCGTGGATTACAAACTGTAAGTAAACAAAACATTTGCGCTTACAGTTTGCAAGCAAAACAAGAAATAAACAAACCAAACAGAAACTTCAAACAATTATTTTGAATCATTTTGCTTGATTAATTGTCAAAATGCTTTCGATTTGTATTAATTTTGCAGCAGGAAACTAACAAGATGGTTGGTTTCAGGTGACTATTAAATATAATAAGGTATGAAAAGGATTGAAGCAATTATCAGGAAGACGAAGTTTGAAGAGGTGAAAGAAGCCTTGCTTTCGTCAGACATTGACTGGTTTGAGTATCATGACGTGCATGGTATCGGCCAGAGTCGTCAGGAGAGAATTTACCGTGGTGTGCAGTATTCTACGGATGTGATAGAGCGCGTGGCCATCACGATTGTGTGCCGCGACCAGTTTCTGGAGCCTACGATTAAGGTGATCCTGCGCGTGGCCCATACGGGCGAGGTGGGCGACGGACGTATTTTCGTGAGTGATATGATTGACACCTACAGCATCCGTACGGGCGAGAACGGCGACACGGTGCTGAGGGACAAGAAGTAATTAAAAGGAAAGGGTAACGATTATGACACGTTTGTTTTTAGTTTCGATGGTTGATGGTATCAGCGGTGTGGATACGCTGTGGGTGTTGTTGGGTGCAATGCTCGTGTTCTGGATGCAGCCTGGCTTTGCCTTGGTGGAGGCGGGCATGACGCGCTCGAAGAATACGGCGAACATTCTGATGAAGAATTTTTGCGACTTTATGTGCGGAAGTGTGTTGTTCTGGATTATTGGCTTCTCGCTGATGTTTGGTACTGATTATGGTTTCATGGGGTGGGACGGTCTTTTCTTCCGTTCCAATGGCGGTAATGAGAACCTGCCGGTGCCGGCATTCTTTATTTTCCAGACGATGTTTTGTGCCACGGCGGCTACGATTGTGAGCGGTGCGATGGCTGAACGTACCAAGTTCTCGAACTATCTGATCTACTCTGTGCTCATCTCTGCGTTTGTCTATCCCATTTCTGGTCACTGGGGCTGGGGTGGCGGATGGCTCGCAGAACTTGGATTCCACGACTTTGCCGGCAGTACGCTGGTGCATGCCTGTGGCGGTATGCTGGCCCTGGCAGGAGCCATGGCCTTGGGGCCACGTATCGGAAAGTATGACCGTGCAAAGCGCAGCCGGGCCATTCCGGGACATAACCTGGCGCTGTGTGCCCTGGGCGTGTTCTGTCTCTGGATGGGATGGTTCGGTTTTAACCCTTGTTCGGAATTGAGTATTACGGGAGAGAGTGCCATCCACACGGCCCATGTTTTCATTACAACTAACATGGCGGCTGCCACGGGAGGTCTCGCTGCATTGGCCTATACGTGGATTGTGGATGGCAAGCCCTCTCTCTCGATGGTGTGCAACGGCATTCTGGCCGGACTGGTGGGCATCACGGCGGGTTGCGACTGTGTGGATGTGTGGGCTGCAGCCGTTATCGGATTGGTCACTTCTGCAATCATGTGCTATGCCGTTTCGTTTATAGATAAGAAACTGCGTATCGACGATCCCGTGGGTGCCATCAGCGTACATGGTGTAGGTGGCATTGTGGGAACAATCCTTACCGGTGTGTTCGTGAACCCGTCCTTGAACGGAACGGAGACTACCGTGGGCGTTCAGGCTTTGGGAGCATTGGCCGTCTGTGCATGGGCTTTCGTGATGGGACTTGTCGTATTCTACGGCATCCGATATACCCTGGGACTGCGTTGCGACAAGCGTATCGAAGAGGAAGGTCTGGATGTATATGAGCACGGTGAGGCTTGCTATAACTAATTAAAAATTGAACGATTATGAAAAAGGTAAAAAGATTATGGCTGATGGCAATAGCGGTACTTATGAGTACTGCTGCCACAGCACAGGAGAGTGAGAGTGTGGAAACGACCATTGCGGCCGATGTGGTGAATCAGTATATCTGGCGCGGACTGGATGCGGGCAACGTTTCGTTGCAACCTACATTGGGCGTGGCCTGGAAAGGACTGAGCCTGACGGCCTGGGGAAGTGTGGGACTGACGGAGTCGTCGGATACAAAGGAGTTTGACCTGACCCTCAGTTATACCACCGGCGGACTGAACGTTGGCATCACGGACTATTGGTTCAGCACGGGACAGGACCCCGACAAGCGCTACTTCAAGTATGATGCCCACGGCACGAATCATGTGTTTGAAGCCAACATCGGCTACGACTTTGGCGTGGTGAGTGCACAGTGGTACACTAACTTTGCCGGAAACGACGGCGTGAACAAGGACGGCAAACGGGCCTACAGTTCGTATTTCGAGGTGACGGCTCCCTTCCGTTTGGCCACCTGCGAATGGACTGTTACGCTCGGTGCTGTGCCATACGCTACTACCAGTTACGGAACCACTGGCTTTGCGGTTACGAATATAGGACTGAAAGCCACGAAGGACATCAGGATTACCGACTCGTTTTCCGTGCCTATCTTTGCGGGGGTGACAGGCAATCCCTGTGCACAGAAAGCCTATCTGGTGTTTGGCTTCACGCTGAAGCCCTGACATAATTGATGGTATAAATAGGAAAATCGTTTGCAAAAACGGGAGCTGCATTTGGCGGTTCCCGTTTTTTTGTTTTACTTTGCAGCCAAAAGAATTTACAAATGGCGGATATGAACAATAAGGAAGAAGGAAACCATGCGGTGCTGACCATTACGGGAAGCGACGGAACGGGCGGTGCGGGGATTCAGGCGGATATCCGTACCATCACGGCCTTGGGGGGTACGCCGCTGTCGGCCATTACGACCGTGACCGTTCAGAACACGCTGGGCATTCAGGAGTTCTATGATCTGCCGCCGCAAGTGCTGGAACAGCAGGTGGGGGCGATCATAGATGATGTGCGCCCGGCTGCCGTGAAGATTGGCATGCTGAGGAATCGCGGACAGTTGGAGGTGGTGGTCAGGATGCTTCGCAAGTATAGCTTGCCGTGGGTGGTTTACGATCCGGTGGAGCTGACCACGCGCGGTGAAAGGCTGGTGGATGAATCCCTGAAACAGGAAATCCGGCGGGAACTGTTGCCTTTGTGCTCGGTGGTTACGAGCCAGTTGCGGGTGGAGAGTCTGGTGGACTGGGATAAACACGGCGTTCGCGGTGTGTTCTCGACGGCCATTGCCACTTGTTTGGCATTAGGCAAGACCAAGGATGAGGCCATCAGCGAGGCAATGGCTTACGTGAACCGTCAGGCGGCTATGGCCGGTCATCTGGAGGGACGAGGCGCCAGACTCTATAACGAACTGCTTTCGCTCATCGTCAGTCATTGTCGGGAGCATAGTGACGTGCAGTTCTATGCCGATCAGATGAATGTGAGCAGCCACTATCTGGCACAGGTTACCAGACGTATGGCAGCCGTCTCTCCGAAGCAACTCATCGATGAGTATCTGCTGAAAGAGGTGAAGGTGGCCCTCTTGAGCAAGGATTTGACCATTCAGGAGGTGGCCTACCGATACGGTTTTACTTCGCAGTCGCACTTCACCAAGTTCTTCCGCAAACTGACGGGTGAGACCCCCACGGAATACAAGAAATCAAGTTTATAGTCATAACATCACAAACACAAAATGAAAATGAATCAAGAGAGACAACAGTTGAACCGCCAGTTGGCACAGATGCTCAAGGGCGGTGTGATTATGGATGTAACAACCCCCGAACAGGCCCGTATCGCGGAGGCGGCAGGCGCCTGTGCCGTGATGGCCTTGGAGAGAATACCGGCAGACATCCGCGCCGCAGGTGGCGTTTCGCGTATGAGCGATCCGAAGATGATACGTGGCATTCAGGAGGCTGTCACCATTCCCGTCATGGCCAAATGCCGTATCGGACACTTTGCCGAAGCACAGATCCTGCAAGCCATCGAGATTGACTATATTGATGAGAGCGAGGTGCTTTCGCCTGCCGATGATGTGTATCATATCGATAAACGGACTTTCCAGGTGCCGTTCGTTTGCGGGGCAAAAGACCTGGGCGAAGCCCTGCGCCGCATCAATGAGGGTGCCACGATGATCCGGACAAAAGGTGAGCCGGGCACGGGCGATGTCGTTCAGGCTGTTCGCCACATGCGGATGATGCAGAGTGAGATATGTCGGCTGCAGTCGATGAGCGAGGATGAACTATACGAGGCGGCCAAACAGCTGCGCGCTCCCTATGAACTGGTGCGCTATGTGCACGACAACGGACGCCTGCCTGTGGTGAACTTTGCCGCTGGTGGCATCGCTACGCCTGCCGATGCGGCATTGATGATGCAGCTGGGTGCCGAGGGCGTGTTCGTGGGCAGCGGTATCTTCAAGAGCGGAAATCCCGAGAAGCGTGCCAGTGCCATCGTGCAAGCCACCACAAACTACAACGATGCGGCCTTGCTGGCGAGTCTCTCGGAAGATCTCGGTGAAGCAATGGTGGGTATCAACGAACAGGAAATAGAACTCTTGATGGCTGAGCGCGGAAAATGAGAATAGCGGTACTGGCCCTGCAGGGAGCCTTCATTGAACACCGGCAGATGCTGGCGCGGCTGGGTGTGGAGACTTTCGAGGTGCGGCAGAAGAGCGACTGGCAACAACCGAAAGACGGGCTGATTATCCCGGGCGGTGAGAGTACCACGATGATGCGGTTGCTCCACGACCTGCAACTCTTTGACTCCGTGCGTAAGTCCATTCAGGAAGGACTGCCCACTTTCGGCACTTGCGCCGGACTGATCCTGCTCGACAGCCGGCATTTAGGTACGATGGATATTGATGCCCGCCGTAATGCCTATGGGCGGCAGCTGGGCAGTTTCCGCACCGAGGCGCCATTCCGGGGCATTGACCACCGCGTGCCCATGACCTTTATCCGTGCCCCCTATATAGATAAGGTGGGCGATGGGGTGGAGGTGCTGGCACAAGTGGATGGGCGTATGGTGGCTGCACGCCAAGGACGACAACTGGTGACGGCCTTTCATCCTGAACTGGATGATGATACGGCGGTTCACCGTTTGTTTTTGGAAAGCGTACGAATGAGCAGATAGATTGTAAATTTTAGTCCTTTCTTACAAATTGAAAGAATTTCGACGAATATTCTTTCAATTTGTTTTTGTTTTCTTAATTACACATAACAATCGTTTACTTGCTGTTGTTTTCTTGATAGAAAAACGGACTGATATTATTCGTTTTGATATTAAAAACTGTAATTTTGCAGTCAAATAGTAAGTTAAATCGAGAGTGTTATGACAAAGTGTAAAGAAAAGAAGATTGAACAGGGACTCTATCAAAGCCAATATGAACACGATGCCTGCGGTGTGGGTATGGTGGTTAACATTCATGGCGGGAAGAGTCACCAGTTGGTGGATGACGCACTGCGCGTGCTGGAGAATATGCGGCACCGTGGTGCAGAGATTGGCAAAGACGGTGACGGAGCAGGCATTATGGTGCAGATTCCGCACGAGTTTATTCTGCTGCAAGGTATTCCCGTACCTGAGAAAGGCAAATATGGCACGGGCCTGGTGTTTCTGCCGAAGGATGACGTGCGTCAGCAGGAGGTGCTGCGCATTATCATTGAGGAGGTGGAGCGCGAGGGACTGCAGCTGATGCATGTGCGCAAGGTGCCCACGAATCCAGAATGCCTTGGTGAGCGCGCATTGGGCACGGAGCCCGACATCAAGCAATTGTTTATAACCGAGGGGGCGGCAACCACTTCCGAGGGCAGGAGCGATGATGGGCTCCGTGCACTTCAGGTGAAGCTGTACATCATCAGGAAGAAGATAGAAAAACGCGTTCATGACAAAGACTTCTACATTTGCTCGCTGAGCAACACGAATATCATATACAAAGGTATGCTGTCGTCGATGCAGGTCAGACAGTATTTCACCGATTTGTCGAATCCCTATTTTACAAGTGGGCTGGCGCTGGTGCACTCTCGATTCAGCACAAACACATTTCCTACATGGTCACTGGCCCAGCCCTTTCGCTTGTTAGCCCACAACGGTGAAATCAATACCATCCGCGGCAACCGCGGTTGGATGAAGGCCCGTGAGAGTGTGCTCAGCAGCGAAGCCTTGGGTGATGTGGCTGAGATATCGCCCATCGTGCAGCCCGACATGAGCGACTCGGCATCGCTCGACAATGTGCTGGAGTTCTTTGTGATGTCGGGCATGTCATTGCCCCACGCCATGGCCATACTTGTGCCCGAATCGTTCAACGACAAGAATCCGATATCCGACGATTTGAAGGCCTTCTACGAGTATCACTCCATCCTGATGGAACCGTGGGACGGACCAGCTGCATTGCTGTTCAGCGACGGACGTTTTGCAGGAGGCATGCTCGACCGCAACGGCTTGCGACCAGCCCGCTACACCATTACCAAGAACGACACCATCGTGGTGGCAAGCGAAGTAGGTGTAATGGATTTCGACCCATCGGAAGTGGCAGAAAAAGGCCGCCTGCAACCCGGCAAAATACTGCTCATCGATACGCAGGAAGGCAGGATATACTATGACGGCGAAATCAAGAAGCAGCTGGCTTCAGAGCATCCCTATCACCAATGGCTTTCCACGAACCGCATCCAGCTGGAAAAACTGAAGAGCGGCCGCCACGTGGAGAACGGCGTCGGCAACTTGCTGCAGAAAGAACTGCTTTTCGGCTATGGAGAGGAAGACATTAGCTCGACCATCATACCGATGGCCACGGGCGGCCAGGAGCCAACGGCAGCCATGGGCAACGACACACCACTGGCCGTACTCTCCACGAGACCCCAGGTGTTCTTCAACTATTTCCGCCAGCAGTTTGCCCAAGTGACGAACCCCGCCATTGACTCCATCCGTGAGAATCTGGTGATGTCGCTCACGGAATATATCGGACGCGTGGGCTCCGGCATCCTCAATCCCGATGAAACCAACTGCAAGATGGTGCGTCTGCCGCATCCCATCCTGAACAATACCCAGCTGGATATCCTCTGTAACATCCGCTATAAGGGATTCAATACTATCAAGCTCTCGCTAGCCTATCCCCAGCCCACCGCTGAAGGCGGGGAGGCCCGCGGCAAGCAGGCCGGCGAAAACCTGCGGATGGCACTCGACAGACTCTGCAGCGATGCCGAGAAAGCCGTGGATGACGGCTACAACTATATCATCCTCACCGATAGGGAAGATGAATCATCCCCCCAAGGGGGGACGGGAGGGGGGCTATTGATTCCCTCATTGCTGGCCGTGTCGGCCGTGCACCACTATCTGATATCCGTCGGCAAACGCGTTCAGACCGCGCTGATCGTAGAGAGCGGTGAAATACGCGAAACCATGCATGCCGCCCTGTTGCTGGGTTATGGTGCTTCCGCACTGTGTCCTTATATGGTGTTTGCCATTCTGGATGACCTGGTGAAACATGGTAAGATTCAAGAGGACTATGCCACGGCTGAGGCCAACTACGTCAAGGCCGTGAAGAAAGGCCTTTTCAAGATCATGGCCAAGATGGGCATCTCTACCATTCGTTCGTATCGCGGAGCGAAGATATTCGAGAGCGTCGGTTTGAGCGAATCACTCCTCCGCAGTTATTTTGGTACGGAAGTGAGCACTATTGGAGGCATCGGACTGGAAAAGATAGCCAGCGACGCCCTGGCCCGCCTGGAAGCCTCATCACTCCCCCCAAGGGGGGAGACGGAGGGGGGCCTCCTGCAGAACCAGGGCCAGTTCCATTGGCGCAAGGACGGTATCCGCCACGCTTGGAATCCCGAAACCATAGCCACGCTGCAACTGGCCTGCCGCCGCGGTGACTATCAGAAGTTCAAGGAGTTCTCCCGACTCGTAGATCAGAAGCAGGAGCCCATCTTCATCCGCGACCTCCTTTCAATCTCAGAAACTTCCGTGCGCCAAGCCATTCCGCTTGACGAAGTGGAGCCTGTCAGCGAGATTGTGAAGCACTTCGTCACGGGAGCCATGTCGTTTGGCGCCTTGTCAAAAGAGGCCCACGAGACCATTTGTCTGGCGATGAACCGCCTGGGAGCCCGTTCGAACACCGGTGAAGGCGGTGAAGACTCCGATCGTTTCCATACGCACGTAGATGGCGTGAGCCTTTCGAGCAAGACCAAGCAGATAGCTTCCGGGCGTTTCGGTGTGACAACCGAATATCTGGTGAATGCAGAAGAACTGCAGATCAAGGTGGCCCAAGGCGCAAAACCCGGTGAGGGCGGACAGCTGCCCGGCTTCAAAGTCAACGAGATTATTGCCCGCACCCGCCATTCCATCCCGGGTATTTCCCTGATTTCGCCGCCACCGCACCATGACATCTACTCCATCGAAGATTTGGCACAGCTCATCTTCGACTTGAAGAATGTGAATCCCACGGCAGCAATCAGTGTGAAACTGGTGGCTGAGAGTGGAGTGGGGACCATTGCCGCAGGTGTGGCAAAGGCCAAGGCCGACCTCATTGTCATCAGCGGTGCCGAGGGCGGTACGGGTGCTTCGCCAGCATCATCCATGCGTTTCGCTGGTATTTCACCGGAAATCGGACTTTCCGAGACGCAACAGACACTGGTTAGAAACGGACTGCGCGCTCAGGTACGCCTGCAGGTAGATGGTCAGTTGAAGACCGGACGCGACATTATCCTCATGGCATTGCTCGGAGCCGATGAGTTCGGTTTCGGCACCACCGCCCTTATCGTCATGGGTTGTGTGATGATGCGTAAATGCAACATGAATACCTGTCCGATGGGCGTGGCCACTCAGGACCCGCGCTTGCGTGAACATTTCATGGGCAAGGCCGACCATCTTGTGAACTACTTTACGTTCTTGGCTCAGGAGGTGCGCGAGTATCTGGCGCAGATGGGCTATCGCTCGCTGAATGATATCATCGGACATACAGAACTGATAGAACAGCAGGATTCGGTGCTCGACCTGAAACGTATGCTTTTCCGGGAGGAGGGAATCATGCGGCACACACACGACATGGAGCGCGATTTCTCTGATGTTCTCGATCAGCAGATGATCAGTGCTGCCCAGTCGGCTATTGAACATTGCCATGAGGTAAACCTCGACTATGCTATCAAGAATACCGACCGCGCTGTGGGGGCCATGCTCTCAGGCGTCATTGCCAAGCGCTACGGTGAGGCGGCATTGCCCCGAGAAACCCTCAACGTGAAGTTTAAGGGCTCGGCAGGACAGTCGTTTGGCGCCTTCCTCGTAGGAGGCGTGAACTTCAAACTCGAAGGCGAGACCAACGACTATTTCGCCAAAGGACTTTCAGGTGGGCGTATTGCCATCCTGCCGCCCGTGAGAAGCAACTTTGCCGCGGAGGATAACATCATTGCAGGAAACACAGGACTCTATGGAGCCACCAGCGGCGAACTGTATGTGAACGGTAAGGTGGGTGAACGTTTTGGCGTGCGCAACTCAGGAGCCATTGCCGTTATCGAGGGTGCAGGCGACCATTGCTGTGAGTATATGACCGGAGGCAGGGTTGTCGTTCTCGGTGAAACTGGGCGCAACTTCGCAGCAGGCATGTCGGGAGGTGTGGCTTATGTATGGGACCGTCACCACACATTCGATTATTATTGTAATATGGATATGGTGGAAATCAATCTGGTGGAGGAGGCCAGCTACCGTAAAGAACTGCATGAACTCATCCGCCAGCACTATCTCTATACAGGCTCGAAGCTCGCCCGTACGATGCTGGACGACTGGCAACACTATGTGGAAGACTTTATCCAGGTGGTGCCTATCGAATACAAACGGGTGCTGCAGGAAGAGCAGATGCGTAAACTGCAACAAAAGATTGCTGATGTGCAGAGAGATTATTAAACATCAAAACGACTAAAAAATGGGAGATTCCAAAGCATTTCTGACTATACACCGTCAAGAGGCAGGCTACCGTCCTCTTCACGACAGAATCCACGACTTCGGAGAAGTGGAACAGACATTGAATTCGAAAGACCGCCGCACGCAGGCATCACGCTGTATGGACTGTGGCGTGCCGTTCTGCCACTGGGCTTGTCCGCTGGGTAATAAACCGCCTGAATGGAACGACGCACTCTTCAAAGGGGAGTGGGAAAAGGCTTACCAGCTGCTTGCTGCTACCAATCCTTTCCCAGAATTTACGGGAAGGGTATGTCCTGCCCTTTGTGAGAAGGCTTGTGTGCTGAATCTGATGGAGCACGAACCCACGACCAACCGTGAGAATGAGTGTGCCATCACAGAAGGGGCGTTCCGCGAAGGCTACATCACGGTTCAGCATCCTGTAAGGAACGGTAAGAAGGTTGCCGTGATAGGCTCAGGTCCTGCCGGTCTGGCGGCTGCCAACAAACTGAATCTGCTGGGCTATCAGGTGACGGTCTATGAGAAGAACGAAAACGCCGGTGGACTGTTGCGCTATGGTATTCCTAACTTTAAACTGAACAAGGCCGTCATTGACCGTCGCATCCGACTTCTTGAAGAGGAAGGCATTGATTTCCGTTTTGGCGAAACAGTTGATTCCATCGATTCTATCGACGATGCAGATGCGGTGGTAATTGCGACGGGCACGCCAACGGCAAGAGATCTCAAAGTGCCGGGTCGTGAGCTGAAGGGTGTCCATTTTGCCTTGGAACTCCTCTCACAGCAGAATAGGGTGTTGGCCGGAATGGAGTTCTCGAAAGAGGATCGCATCACGGCAAAAGGCAAGGACGTGCTTGTCATCGGTGGCGGCGACACCGGTAGCGACTGTATCGGAACGGCTCATCGGCAGGGTTGCAAGAGCGTTACGCAGATAGAAATCATGTCTATGCCGCTTGCAGGTCCTGAAGATCCGAACAACCCGTGGCCCAATTATCCCCGAACGCTGAAGACCACTTCCAGCCATGAGGAAGGCTGTACGCGCCGCTGGAATATCAACACGCTGGAGTTTCTTGGCAAGGATGGCAGGTTGACCGGTGTTCGTGTGCAGGAGATTGATTGGGTGCCGAATCCCGATGGCGGACGTCCGCTGATGGTGGAGAAAGGCAAGCCCGAGATCATCAAGGCCGAACTGGTGTTGCTCGCCATGGGTTTCCTGAAGCCAGAACATCCTGAATATCCGGAGAAAGTATTCATTTGTGGCGATTCCAAGACTGGAGCCAGTCTTGTGGTTCGTGCCATGGCCAGTGGCATACAGACAGCCGAAGCCGTGGACCGTTATCTGAAGGCAAAGGATTAGAAAAGCAGGGAAAGATGGCTAAATATATATTCGTGACGGGCGGCGTGGTAAGCAGTTTGGGGAAGGGTATCATCTCGGCCTCCATCGGCAAACTGCTGCAGGCCCGTGGCTACAAGATTACGATTCAGAAGTTTGATCCCTACATCAATATCGATCCAGGCACGCTGAATCCCTATGAGCATGGTGAATGCTACGTGACGGCCGACGGCATGGAGACGGATCTCGACCTGGGTCACTATGAAAGGTTCACGGGTATTGAAACCACGCGGGCCAACTCGATGACTACAGGCAGGATATATCAGTCGGTTATAGATAAGGAGCGTCGGGGAGACTATCTGGGCAAGACCATTCAGGTAGTGCCTCATATCACGGATGAAATCAAACGGCGCATCCGATTTCTGGCTGAGACAACCGGCGAATATGACTTTATCATCACAGAGATAGGTGGCACCATCGGTGATATCGAGAGTGCACCTTTCCTGGAGGCTATCCGCCAGATGAAGTGGGAGTTGGGACGGGATGCCGTGTGCGTGCATCTCACTTATGTGCCTTATCTCAAAGCAGCTGGCGAGTTGAAGACAAAGCCCACTCAGCATAGCGTGAAAGAACTGCAGGCGGCGGGCATTCAACCCGATATCCTCATATTGCGAACAGAACTGCACCTGAACGACTCTGTAAGACTGAAAGTGGCCAGCTTCTGCAATGTGGCCTTGGAGTGTGTCATCCAGAGTGAGGACCTGCCTAGTATCTATGAGGTTCCGGTTAACATGCAGCGACAGGGGCTCGATGCCGCTATTCTTCGCAAGATGGGTATCCCTGTGGGGGAGACACCGATGCTGGGTCCTTGGAACCATTTCTTGGAGTTGCGCCGTACGGCCACGGAGATAGTGCGTATTGGCCTTGTGGGAAAATACGACTTACAGGATGCCTACAAGAGTATCAGCGAGAGTCTGAGCCACGCTGCTACCTATCATCACAGGAAGGTGGAGATAACTTTCATCAGTGCCGAGAAGTTGGAGGAAGAATCAGCCGCGAAACCCTGTAATACCGGCGCATCATCCACTTGGGATCTGCTGAAAACGCAGCATGGACTCGTTATCTGTCCAGGCTTCGGACAGCGGGGCATAGAAGGTAAGATTCTGGCTGTCCAATATGCCCGTGAGCACGATGTGCCCTGCTTCGGCATCTGTCTGGGTATGCAGATGATGGTCATAGAGTTTGCACGCCATGTGCTCGGGATGAAGGAGGCCAACAGTACGGAAATCAATGCCCTGACTACGGAGAATGTCATCGACTTGATGGAAGCACAGAAGAGTGTTTCCCAGATGGGCGGAACCATGCGGCTGGGAGCCTACGACTGTGAGTTGCAGGCTGGCTCTCGAGTGGCTGCCATCTACGGAGAGACATTGGTGCGCGAACGTCACCGCCACCGCTATGAATTCAACAACCGTTTCCTCTCCGATTTCAAGGCCCACGGCATGAAACCGTCGGGACTTAATCCAGCCTCTGACTTGGTGGAAATCGTGGAGATTCCCAATCTGAAATGGTTTGTCGGCACACAGTTTCATCCCGAATACCAGAGCACGGTGCTCCATCCCCATCCCCTTTTTATGGATTTTATTAAAACAGCAATTAAATCATAATCGTTATGTGTGGAATCGTAGGAATATTCAATATAGCAGAACAGTCGGACGCGCTGAGGCAGAAAGCCTTGCGCATGAGTAAGATAATCCGTCATCGCGGACCTGACTGGAGTGGAATCTATTGCGGCGGCTCGGCCATCCTGGCCCATGAGCGCCTCTCTATCGTTGATCCCGAATCGGGCCGACAACCACTTTTCTCGCCAGATGGCAAACAGGTGCTGGCCGTAAACGGAGAGATTTACAACCATAAAGACATCCGCCGTCAGTACAAGGACCGTTATGCCTTCCAGACGGGGAGCGACTGTGAGGTGATTCTTGCTCTTTATCGGCAGTGGCGCGACTCGGTAGGAGATAGTTCTTCCGTTTCGCCCGTCAGTTTCCTGGAATCGCTCTCAGGTATCTTTGCCTTTGCCCTTTATGATGAAGCGCGTGATGAATTCCTCATTGCCCGAGACCCTATCGGAGTGATACCTCTTTATATAGGATATGATGCAGATGGGAAGGTGTATGTGGCTTCCGAACTGAAAGCATTGGAAGGCCAATGCGAACGGTATGAGCCTTTCCTGCCGGGATGCTATTACTGGAGCCGCGAGCCGGGCATCAGGCGCTATTATGTGCGTGACTGGATGAACTATGGAAACGTGAAGGATAATGATGCTTCCGTGGAAGATATACAAAAGGCTTTGGAAGATGCTGTCAGACGGCAGCTGATGAGTGATGTACCCTATGGCGTACTCCTTTCAGGAGGTCTTGATTCTTCGGTTATTTCAGTCATCGCCCAGAAATATGCACCTCATCGTATTGAGGACGATTCACAGAGTCCGGCTTATTGGCCACGGCTTCACAGTTTTGCCGTAGGATTGAAAGGCGCCCCTGACTTAGAGAAGGCGCGGATGGTGGCAGATTATATCGGAACGGTTCACCACGAAATTAATTACACCATTCAGGAAGGGCTTGATGCTATCCGCGACGTTATCTATTATATTGAGACTTACGACGTGACTACCGTCAGGGCATCAACACCGATGTATCTTCTGGCACGGGTTATTAAGTCGATGGGCATCAAAATGGTGTTGTCGGGCGAAGGAGCAGATGAAATCTTTGGTGGTTATCTTTATTTCCACAAGGCACCGAATGCAGAAGAGTTCCATGAAGAAACCGTGCGGAAACTGAGCAAGCTCTATATGTATGACTGTTTGCGGGCAAACAAGAGTCTAAGCGCCTGGGGTGTGGAAGGACGTGTGCCTTTCTTAGATAAGGAGTTTCTTGATGTGGCCATGCGAACAAATCCTTCAGCAAAGATGTGTCCGGGAAAGGAAATTGAGAAGAAAATTGTCCGTGAGGCATTTGCCGGAATGCTGCCGGAAGCCGTGGCTTGGCGGCAGAAGGAGCAGTTCTCTGATGGAGTGGGCTATTCCTGGATTGACACCCTGAAGGAGATTACGTCAGCACAGGTGACCGACGAGCAGATGGCCCATGCTGCCGAGCGTTTCCCAGTGAACACCCCTCTTTGTAAGGAGGAATACTATTATCGCAGTATCTTCGCAGAGCATTTCCCCTCGGAGAGTGCCGCCCGTTCGGTGCCGCAGGAGGCAAGTGTGGCCTGTAGTACAGCCATCGCCCGCGAATGGGATGAGGCTTTCAAGAAAATGAATGAGCCCAGCGGCCGTGCCGTGTCGGGTGTGCATGAGCAGGCATATATTTGATAAATAATGTTAACAATGTAACCCAAGTGGGGGGTACGGGCGTTATAATAATAAAATAACAATCTTATGCTCTCTGCTGACGAAAAACAACAAATTATAGAACTCATCCACCAGCAAGTTGTGCCTGCTATCGGTTGTACTGAGCCGATGGCGGTAGCTTTATGTGTGGCTAAAGCCACAGAACTTCTGGGAAAAGTGCCTGAGCGCATTGAATTGCGACTGAGTGCTAACATCTTAAAGAATGCCATGGGTGTAGGTATCCCTGGAACGGGAATGATCGGACTGCCCATTGCTGTGGCTTTGGGTGCTCTGATAGGTCGCTCAGAATTGGGACTGGAAGTGTTGCGCGATTGTGACAAGAAAGCCGTGGAACGCGGAAAGGCCTATATTGAGGAAAACCGTATTTTTATATCTCTGGAGCAGGAGGACAAGGACAAACTGTTTATCAATGTCCTTTGCACAGCTGACGGCCATGAGGCTGAGGCCCGCATCAAGACCAGTCATACGCATTTCGTCTATCTCCGCAAGGACGAGGAGGTTCTTAATGATAACGACAAAGGAAACGATCACGAAAACGAACACGAAAGCCAGGAACCACAGCTGACACTTCGCAAGGTTTATGATTTTGCCATAGAAACCGATATTGAAGAATTGAGGTTCATCCTGGAGGCGAAGAAGCTCAACGAGGCTGCGGCTGCCAGTGGACTGAAGGAGAACTATGGTCATCAGTTGGGTAAGACGATGTGTTCCCCCCTTGGAAAGGGAATCATGGGCGAGAGTATTTTCTCAAAGGTCCTTTCGGCTACCAGTTGTGCCTGTGATGCGAGAATGGCAGGTGCCATGGTGCCCGTGATGAGTAATTCAGGAAGTGGCAATCAGGGTATTTGTGCAACGATGCCCGTCGTGGTATTCGCTGAAGAAAACCACAACACGGAGGAAGAACTCATCCGCGCTTTGATTATCTCCAATCTTACCGCTATTTATATTAAGCAGTCGCTGGGTACCTTGAGCGCTTTGTGTGGTTGCGTAGTGGCCAGTACAGGTAGTAGTTGTGGAATTACTTATCTGATGGGTGGCAACTTTGAACAGATTTCTTATTCCGTGAAAAACATGATTGCCAACCTTACCGGAATGATTTGCGATGGAGCCAAGCCTTCTTGCGCTCTGAAACTGACGAGTGGTGTCAGTACCGCCGTGATGAGTGCCATGTTGGCTATGCAGCATAGGTATGTGACGTCTCAGGAAGGTATCATCGATGAGGATGTGGATAAGAGTATCCATAATCTGACCAACATCGGTAAATATGGTATGGATGAGACTGACCGCTTCGTTCTCGATATTATGACTCATAAATCATAGGGCCTATAAGGCTAATTAAATAAGACTTTAATAGTTACAAGATATGAAAAGAATGATGACAATGGCGACTCTGATGCTTATCAGCATCATCGCCATGGCACAAATGCAGGATCCGGTTCACTTCTCTGTGAGCCAGAAGCAGGTATCACCTTCTGAGGTGGATGTAATCTTCACGGGCAGGATTGACAAAGGCTGGCACGTGTATTCCACGGGATTACCCGATGACGGTCCCATTTCGGCCACACTCACTAGTGAGGCTTCCGAAGGAGCAAAGGCAGACGGTAAGCTGAAAGCCCAGGGTAATGAGATTAATCATTTTGATAATCTCTTCGGCATGAAGCTGCGCTATTTCGAGAATAGCGTGACTTTCGTACAGCGCTATAAGCTGACCGCAGAGAAGTATCACATCAAGGGTTACCTGGAATATGGCGCCTGCAACGACCAGAACTGTTTGCCTCCCACACAGGTAGAGTTCGATTATACGGGAACGGGAACACCTGACAAGACCGTTGCTGAGCAAAAAAAAAGTGAAGACGAGAAGATAGACGAGAAGGCTGAAGATGCTGCAAAGGATGACCCCGCAGCATTGGAAAAGGCGAAGGCTGACAGTCTGGCTGAATTGGCAAAGGCCGACTCTTTAGCCGCTCTCGCTGCGCTTGCTGATATGGATTCCACAGAACTGAAAGGACTGTGGACACCCGTGATTGACGAACTCCAGAAGTTCAATGGTGATACGGGCAAGAACCGTTCGCTGTTTTATATTTTCCTGATGGGATTCCTGGGCGGTCTGGTGGCTCTCTTCACCCCCTGCGTATGGCCCATCATCCCGATGACAGTTAGTTTCTTCCTGAAGCGCTCGAAGGACGATAAGAAGAAGGGTATCCGTGATGCCATCATGTATGGTATTTCGATTATTGTGATTTATCTGGCCCTTGGTCTGCTTATCACCGCTCTGTTTGGTGCTTCGTCACTCAACGCATTGGCTACTAATGCGGTATTCAACATCTTCTTCTTCCTGTTGCTGGTGGTATTTGCGCTCAGTTTCTTCGGATGGTTTGAGATTCGTCTACCGTCCAAGTGGAGCAATGCCGTGGATTCAAAGGCCGGTAACACCAGTGGTCTGCTCTCCATCTTCCTGATGGCTTTCACGCTGACACTGGTGAGTTTCTCTTGTACAGGTCCCATTATCGGCTTCCTGCTGGTGGAAGTAAGTACACAGGGCAGTATTATAGGTCCTGCACTGGGAATGTTCGGATTCGCTCTTGCCTTGGCACTTCCGTTCACACTCTTTGCCTTGTTCCCCACATGGTTGAAACAGGCCCCGAAGTCTGGCTCTTGGATGAATACCATCAAGGTGGTCCTGGGCTTCATTGAATTGGCTTTTGCCTTGAAGTTCTTCTCCGTAGCCGACCTTGCCTATGGCTGGCGTTTGCTCGACCGTGAAGTATTCTTGTCTCTTTGGATTGTCATCTTCGGCCTGATGGGTGCCTATCTTCTGGGGTGGCTTCGATTCCAGAGCGATGAGCCGTTGCCAGTGGCTATGTCGGAGACAGGTGAGCCTTGCGGCGAAAAGGCCAAGCCCGTGGTTTGCATTATGCTTGGTATGTGCTCTTTGGCTTTTGCCCTCTATATGGTACCAGGTCTTTGGGGCGCTCCATGTAAGGCTGTCAGCGCCTTCGCTCCTCCGATGTCAACGCAGGATTTCAATCTCTATAAGGCCAATGAAGTTCGTGCCCAGTTCACGGATTATGAGCAGGGTATGGCTGTAGCAAAAGCCCAAGGTAAGCCGGTAATGATCGACTTTACTGGTTTTGGTTGTGTGAATTGCCGTAAGATGGAAGCTGCTGTTTGGACCGATCCTTCAGTAGCAGAGAAACTTACGAATGACTATGTGCTCATCTCACTTTTTGTGGATGACAAGACACCGCTGCCCGAACAGATTAAGATTACCGAGCACGGTCAGGAGCGTACCTTGCGTACAGTAGGCGACAAGTGGAGCTACCTGCAGCGTTCAAAGTTCGGTGCCAATGCCCAGCCTTTCTACGTAGCACTCGACAATGAAGGCCATGTCCTGGGTGGGAGTTACAGCTATGATGAGAACATTTCCAAATACATGGATTTCCTGAATCAGGGCATAGAGAACTTTAGGAAGTAGCCTGCCAGTTGTTTGGAAAAGAACAAATAAATTTGTTTTTTTCACTCGTTTGTACTAAATTTGCAAACAAAAACAAAGTGATGCAAGCAATCATATTGGCTGCCGGTATGGGACGCCGGCTGGGAGAATATACAAAGAACAACACGAAGTGCATGGTGCCGGTGAACGGTATCAGGCTGATAGACCGGTTGTTGGAACAGTTGGCAGGAACAGACATAAAGCGGGTTATCATCGTGGTAGGCTATAAGGGCAAGGAACTGACGGACTATATCGGCAACCGTTACGAAGGTCGGCTCAAGATAGAATACGCAGAGAATCCTGTTTATGACAAGACGAACAACATCTACTCGCTGGCTCTTGTGAAAGAACAGTTGCAGGAAGATGACACGTTGCTGATCGAGAGTGACCTGATTTTCTCGGACCGTCTTATCCCAATGATAGTGGACAGTCCTGATCCCAATGTGGCCTTGGTGGCTCAATATGAGTCATGGATGGACGGAACGATGGTGGAGATAGACCAAGACCGTAATATCGTAAACTTCGTACCGAAACAGGCCTTTAACTATGCCAATGTCGGCCGTTATTACAAGACGGTTAACATCTATAAGTTCAGCAAAGATTTTCTGCAGCACCAGTATGTACCTTTCCTCAATGCCTACACCAAAGCCGTAGGCAATAATGAGTATTATGAAAACGTGCTACGCATCATCTCCATGCTGAACAGTCACAATATGAAGGCGCTGTCTGTGGGCAACGAGAAGTGGTATGAGATTGACGACAAGCAGGACCTAGACATTGCCGAAGCGCTATTTGCCAATGACCAAGATGTAATTCGCAAATACTATGGCCGCTATGGCGGATTCTGGCGTTTCCCGCAGATGCTCGACTATTGCTATCTGGTAAACCCCTATTTCCCCAGTCGCAGGATGAAGGATGAACTACGTGCCAACTTCGACACCCTTCTCACGGAATATCCATCGGGCATGAAGGTGAACACGCTGATTGCCAGTAAGTGCTGGGGTGTCAGCGAGGACTATATCGTTCCAGGCAACGGAGCCGCGGAACTCATCAAGGTGCTGATGGAGGGCACGCAAGGTAAGACAGGCTTCATCCGTCCTACCTTCGAAGAGTATCCAAACCGTTTCAATCAAGATGGGCAGGTGACCTTTGTACCGCAAAACGAAGACTACCGCTATACGGCCGAAGACCTGATGAACTTCTTTGCAGACAAGGACATTAAAACGTTGATGCTTATCAACCCAGACAATCCTTCCGGTAATTTCATTTCTAAAGCTGATGTGCTGCGACTGTCCCAATGGTGCGAAGAACGAGGTATCCGACTGATTGTCGACGAATCCTTTGTTGACTTTAGTATTGACTACCCTACCAATTCTCTACTTAGCGACGAAATACTGGAAGCCTATCCCCACATGGCGGTGATGAAGAGTATCTCCAAGAGTTATGGTGTTCCCGGTTTACGATTAGGCATTCTATGTTCAGCCAATAAGGAACTCATAGTCCGTATGAAGAAAGAGGTGAGCATCTGGAACCTCAACTCGTTTGCCGAGTTCTTTATGCAAATCTTCAACAAGTACGAGAAGGACTATCAGACGGCTTGTGCCAAGTTTGTGGCTGAGCGTGCTGACTTTGAACAACAATTGCGTACCATACCTTACCTGCGTGTCATGCCCTCGCAGGCCAACTATTTCCTCTGCGAGGTGTTAGCCCCCTATACGGCTAAGGAAATAGTGGTTTACATGCTTCGTCATCACAACATCCTGACGCGCGACTGCAGCCTAAAGCCTGGTCTCGACCTTGAGAAGCAATATATGCGTATTGCCGTGCGCAACCATGAGGATAACGCACGACTCATTGAAGGAATGAAAGAACTTTCGAAATGAAGATTTGTATTTGTGGCGGAGGGAACTTAGGTCACGTTGTGGCAGGCTTTGTTTCATCACAAGGTAAGTACGACGTATGCTTGTTGACACGTCATCCAGAGCTTTGGAGCCAGGAACTGACAATTGAGGCACCTGAAGGAACTATCTACTCGGGTCATCTGAACGGTGTTTACAGCGATGCCTGTCAGGCTGTGGCTGATGCTGACATCGTCCTGTTCTGCTTACCGGGTTACGCCATTCGCGATACTCTCCTGCAAATCAAGGACTACCTTCGTGCAGATGCGGCCGTAGGTACCGTGGTCAGCAGTACGGGTTTCTTTTTCCAGGCATTTGCTGTGTTGTCACAAGAACAGACACTTTTCGGATTCCAACGTGTGCCTTTTATATCACGCGTTGTAGAATATGGCAGTAGGGCTCGCTTGATGGGCTATAAGGACAGTCTTGAATTGGCCATCGAACACGGAAAAACATCCCGTGAATCCCTGAAGGAAACTTTGCAAGATATGCTGCGAACGCCCATCCACTTGCTCGGCAGCCATTACGAGGTGAGCCTTTCCAATAGTAACCCGTTACTCCATCCCTCGCGCCTCTACTCCTTGTGGAAAGATTATAGCGAAGGCATGGTCTACGATAACATTCCCTTGTTTTATGAGGAATGGACTGAGGAGGCCGCCGAGTTGTATATCAATATGGATAATGAGTTACAGGCTCTTCTATCGCATTTGCCAGTCAGCAAGGGCAGCATTTCTACCGTTCTTGATTATTACGAAAGCACTGATGCCTCTTCATTGGCAAAAAAAATGCGCAGCATCGAAGCCTTCAAAGGCATCCCAGCACCTATGATAAAGGTGAAAGGGGGATATATCCCCGACTTCCATAGCCGTTATTTTACGGAAGACTTCCCTTATGGACTTGCTTTCGTACATCGTCTAACCCATGAGAAAGGCATTCCCTCTCCAACTATTGACCGTATATTGGAATGGGGAAGTCGAATAATTCATCGCCAGTAGGCTTCAAAGTGGTGTGTCACGCGCTGGTCCTCGGGTGGCAGTTGCATGTAGTCGCCATAGGTGCGCTCCAGATAGTCGTGGTAACCGCTCATGGTTTTGTAAAGCTTTCCCTCAAACAGAATGTCCACCGACGAAGCAATGTCCTCGGCAGGAAAACAACCCTTGATGGAGGGACCAGCTTCGGTCATGTTGCATACGGTGGCGGTGGGCTCCTCTCTGACAATGAGTTTGCGAATCATCCGGTTGATGGCCTGAGTGCTGATGGGCAGCGAGCGATAGCAGAGGTAGGCCAGTCGGGAATAAAGCGGATTCTGCTTTGAAATCTTGCAGCGGCGTATCTTATAGAGCAGGCGTTTGCGCTTGAAGATTCTTTCCCTTTCTTTCAAGTCATCGGTCACGTAGTCGATGGGGAAGATATCCATATAGACACCGATTTCAAATCCCTTCGTTTCATTCTCAATCATCAGCGTACGCGTGTCAATGACTTTGGCAAAGGTATAGTAATAATCGGTTTCATGGTTGGGATCAATAACCTTGAAAATGCCTTGTGGGTCTTGGTAGCATTTCAGAAAACGCTCGTAGTCGGCCCGGGGCATGTAGATGTCGATGTCATCATCCCAGGGGATGTAGCCCTTGTGTCGGACGGCACCGATGAGGGTGCCGCTGGAAAGGAAATAACGCAGATGCTGCTGCTCGCAGAATTGGTGTACGTTGTCCAGAATAGCCATCTGGATGCTTCGCAGTTCCTGTATGTCTTTGATGGGGCGCATGGGGAGTCTCTTTTTTTATTTTGCAAAAGTACGACAATTATTTGGCATTTCAAACGATTTTCCTTACTTTTGCAAAGTTATGGCAGAACAATCGCTGAAAGAGAAAACCGCCCGCGGACTTTTCTGGGGCATGCTCAACAACGGCACCATGCAGGTGCTGAATCTCATCATCGGCATTTTTCTCGGCCGTCTGCTCACACCGGCAGATTATGGCATCGTGGGTGTGCTGGCTATCTTCACGGCTATTGCCGGTGACCTGCAGAGTGCGGGATTCACGCAGGCACTCATCAATATCAAGCGGCCCACCGACAGGGATTATAACTCGGTGTTCTGGTTCAATGTGTTGGTGAGCGTGGCGATGTATGTCCTGTTGTTCTTGGCTGCACCGCTGATTGCCCGTTATTTCCATCAGCCCGTGCTGACGGATGTGTCGCGTTTCCTTTTCCTTTCTTTCCTGATTTCCTCTTTGGGAATCGCCCATAATGCCTACCTATCCAAGAATCTGATGGTCAGGGAGCAGGCTGTGGCCGGTGTGACGGGTCTGACAGTTTCTGGCCTGGTGGCCATCCTCTTGGCCTGGAAAGGCTATGCTTATTGGGCATTGGCTTGGCAGCAGGTGATCTTCATCTCGGTAGTGAATCTGGTTCGGTTGCGCTATTCCAAGTGGCGCCCGTCGTTGAAGATTGATTTCGGCCCCGTGCGCGAGATGTTCCCCTTTGCCGTGAAACTGCTGGGCACGAAAATCCTCACCACCATCTCACAGAATATCCTCACGTTTATCTTTGGACGTATGCTTCCCATTCATGCCGTGGGTAATTTCTCACAAGCCAACAAGTGGAACACGATGGGCCATTCATTGGTGACGGGCACCATCGGACAGGTGGCACAGCCGGTGATGGCAGAGATTACCGACGATCAGGAGCGCGAGGTGAGGGTGTTTCGCAAGATGCTGCGCTTCACGGCTTTCCTCTCATTCCCTGCCATGCTGGGACTGGCCTTGGTGGCTCGTGAGTTTATCTTGATTACCGTTGGTCCGAAGTGGCTGGAGTGTGTTCCCCTGCTTCAGATTCTATGTGTGGGAGGAGCTTTCCTTCCCCTCTATGCCGTCTATCAGAATCTGGTCATCAGCAGAGGACGCTCCGACATCTATCTGTGGTGCAATGCCGTTCAGATTGTCTTGCAGATAGCTTTGGTATTGATTTTCGCCCCGAAAGGCATCACGGTAATGGTGGCTGCCTATACGTTGTTGAATATCCTTTACCTGCTGGTATGGCATTGGCAGTCGCAGAAGGCGCTGCGCGTGCCGCTTCTCGATGTGGTCAAGGATACTGCGCCTTTCTTTGTGGTAGCCTTGGCGGTGATGGCGGCTACCTATTTCCTGACAGGTTGGACGACAAACATTTGGCTCTTGTTCCTGCTGCGTGTGGTGATTGCTGCCGTACTTTATTTCCTGCTGATGAAACTGCTGGGCGCAGAGATACTCAACGAATGTATGTTGTTTTTGAAAAAGAAGTGCAAGGGAGTATGAGGAAATACACGATTATCGTTGTTACGCGCAATAATGCCGAGGGACTCGAAAGGACGCTGCTGAGCATCCGCCAACTCGACTATACAGAGAAGGAGGCTGTCGTCATCGATGGGGCCAGTAGCGACCGCACGATGGAAGTGCTGGAGGCAAACAAGGATGTGGTTACCCGTTTCGTGTCGGAGAAAGATACCGGCATCTATAATGCCATGAACAAGGGCATCGGCTTTGCCACGGGCGAATATGTCGTCTTTATGAATGCCGGAGATATCTTTGCCGGAAACAATACACTTTCATTGGTGAATGCTTCGGATGGTGATATCATCTTGGGCGGTGAGAGCTATGGCGGACAGGTCAGGATGGTCAAACCGCAGATGTCGCTCTATGATATCCTTTCCATAGGCATCAATCATCAGGCCGTTTATTACCGTCGGGAGATCTTGCAGCGATACGGCTTTGATGAATCCTATCGGCTGATAGCCGACTTGAAATCGGTCGTGGAACCGCTGGTGAAAGAGAAGGCATCGGTGTCGTGCATCCCTGAGATTCTTGCCGTTTGCGAAGGCGGAGGCCTCAGTCAGCAGCGTTGGAAGGATATTCGCAAAGAGAACCGTCGTATTATTGAAGAGGTGGTGGAGCCTTATTATAAAACCGATTATCTTCGTTTCTCGCGTATTAATCCTGAAATACTGGATGACTTTGCCGTCCTGTCGGCTTTCCGTAGTGTCTATCCGCTTATTAGAATGATTTCCAAAATGCTACGGTTCTTAAACAAAAAATTCAAGCATATTCCTTTGGATTAAGCGAATCCCAGTTTGATGCAATAGAGCCTCTTCATCACACGGTAGCAGGCCCTAACCAATTGCCAGGAACCTCCTTTCCGTAACCAATAATGGCAGCATCTGAACAATAATCCGGATGGCTGATAAGGGCAGTAGGTCTGCATCTCTTCGTAAGGTATGCCAGCCTCTCCGCCGCTGCTGAAGGCCAACAGCAGGCCAATCTGTAGCGATGTGCGGTATTCTCTCTGAGTGTCATGTCGGGAAAAGTATTCAGCCACTGCTGCATTTGCTTTCAGGGCCGAAATGACATGGTGGCGTGAAATGGCATTCGAAAAGGTACCCGTTCTGTCAATACGGTAATAGTATATGACGTCTTTGATGGTAGTCCATCGGGCTTTCAGGAGCATGCGTGGCACCATTCTGTAGTCCTCAGCCATATTGACACCCGACTGGAAAAACAATTGATGGTCAATGAGAAATTTCCTGTTGATGAGTCTTGCCCATATCTGGTTGGTGACCACATGCTGTAGCAGAAGTTTCTTCAGATAGACGGATTGGGAGTCCCGGGAAGGTGGCACCTGCTCTTCCACACCGCCGTCGGTATAGTACGAATAGGCTCCGTCGATGATGTCGGCACCTGTTTCCTGGGCTTTGGATACCAGCAATTCGATCATCCGTTCCGATACAAAGTCATCGCTATCAACAAATGTAACATATTTTCCCGTGGCTTTTTCAAACGATACCTTCCGGGCATTGCCTAAGCCTCCGTTTTCCTCTAATCGGATGATGGTGGTCTTTTCTTTCCGATGTGGATAACGCTCCAGTACGTTCTCCAGGATTTCTATGCTATTATCTGGCGAACAGTCGTCCACGAAGATATACTCCAGGTCTTCGTAAGTCTGCTCGAACAGGCTCACGGCACAGCGCTCAATATATTTCTCTACGCCATAGACGGGCACAAGGATCGAAACTTTCATAGCCTAACAGAAGAATTTAATCAGCCAGTAGCCGTTGTATGTGATGAGATAGACGGTGAGCAGTAGGAAGACCGTGCGCAATGCCCAGAGGCGTTTGCCGCATGCCGTTCTGAAGAGGTAGGCCATTGCTAAAGGCATGATGAATGCCCAATGGGCCGTCATGATGTAGGGTTCGATAATGGCAAAGCCGAGCACCAGATGAATGGTGGCATCGAAGGCGAGCCACGAAAGGCAGAGCCATAGGAAACGTTCGCGGCGTCCCATCCAGATGCCTGCCAGGAAAAGCAACACGATGATTGCCTCTGCGGCATAGTTCCACCAATGGCTGTAGCCGACGAATACCGGACGGTTGCGCCCTACGTCTTTCAGCAGATAGCGGTCGTGCAGTTGGATGCTTTCGCCGAAAACATTCTCCACGAGGGTGGGCATGAGGGGGATGTCATCGTATGTGGAATCCAAGTATTTGCCCTCGTTCATCTTCACGTTGTTGTGACGTTTCTGCTGTTTCATGCGTGCGGCAAAGGTAGAGTCCTTCTTCATCTTCTCCTCCACGATATGTTGCCGCTTCTGCATCTCTTCGGCCACGATGCCCTGTTCCTGAAAGATATAGCACCCCAGGAGCACCAGCGTAGGCAGGCCGAACGTGAAGAGCAGATTGCGCCAGTGCCAAGCCTTGCGCCCGTTGACGAACCAGTTGGCCAGGAATATCTTCACGCCGTTGGTGAGGGTTGCACCCGAAGCCAGGAAGTAGTAGAGTGCCACCTTCCAGCCTTTCATGAGGCGTCCTTTCTGAAGGTCGCGTCCTGCCACGTAGAGTGTAAGCGTCAGGATAAACATCGACAGCGCGAAATGGTCGGGCACGATGGCCGTCAGCACGATATGCGAAAACGTATAGAGAAACACGGTGAGCAGCGTGGCATCCGGGCTTTGCAGTCCGATTACCTCGCGGAGCGTACGGCGGATAAACAGGAAACTGTAGAACATCAGCCCTACTAGGAAGAACGCCACGATGAAGACGGCGCAGTTATGGCCCGTGATGCCCATCAGCCAGTTGTTGAGTTGCGACAGGGGCCACAGCATCAGCGACAGCAGCGGATGACGATAGGCCACGAAGAGCGGACGCCAATGTGACAGGATGATATAGCTGTAGCAGTCGAAGCCCGACACGATATAATGGTTCCAGAAAAGACTCCAGTAGCCCAGCTTCCCGCAGCGGGTGAACAGTTCGAAATGGTTGCCGGCAATGGCCATCACGTTGAGTGCCACGAGGCACACCAGCACGATGGCTGCCATGACTCGCTCTTCACGCTTTATCTTGAACACACCCAGCATCGGTTACCAAAATAAGAATTGTACATAGAGTGCCACGTTCCAGACGAGCAGGAACAGAAAGAGACACATCACCAGACCCCTGCCTATACGTAGGGGAACTGTATGTTCTTGCTCTTCAAACTTTTTAAACAGATAACCAATCGCAATAGGCATGACAAACACCCAATGGGCGGTCATGATATACACCTCGTTGAGGCCGAAGCCTAAGCCTACGTGCAAAACCATGTCAAACAGGAAGCCAGCCAGGGCCATCCACAGGAAACGTTCGCGGCGTCCCACCCAGATACCCCAGAGGAAGAGTCCCACCAAGAGGGCTTCCACAATGTAGTTCAGCCAATAGTTGTAACGGATGATGACCGACCGGCTGCGGAGCGTGTCGCCCAGCAGTTGGTCTTCGTGTATCTGCAACGATTCGCCGAAAAGATTCTCCACCATCGAGTCCCAGCGCGGCGTGGAGATGTCGGTCCATCTGGAGAATTCTCCTTTGGCAATAGGCTTGCCGGTATGCAGGTTCCAGGGTTGCTTGTGGTCGGCGCGGTATTTTGCCCACATCCGTTTCTTCTGATCAGCCTTGAAGGCTTTCTCCAGCGCGGCAGAATCCTTGATGCCGACGGTGTCCTTGAAAGCCTTGTAGGCAGCAGCCTTCTGCTGCTTGTCTTTCTTCGCCTTGATTTCCTTGCGGGCCATTTCCTTTGGCCATACGAAGGTCTTGTATTCCCATCGGGCAAAGCCCCAGATGGCCAAGGCTGGCAGGATGACCGCCAGCAGCAGGTATTTGGGACGGAAGAACCGCTTGCCGTTCACGAACAGGGCATCGATGAATATCTTGATGCCGTTGTTGAGCGAGATGCCGGCCGTGAAGAAGAACAGCAGCACCGTCTGCACGATGCTGAGCGTGCGCCCTTTCTGTATGCACTTGCCCGAGAGGTAGAGCGCGCAGATCAGTACCATCATCGATGGGCCGAAATGATCGGGCACAGAGAGGCTCACCATTACGTAGCCGAACGAGAACAACAGGGCCGAGAGCAGCGTGCTGTCAAAGCGGTTCAGTCCGATGATTTCCCGCAGGATGCGGTATAGGAAAACAAAACTATAGACCGCGCAGAACACCAGGATTGCAGCACAGATAAACTGCACGCAATTCACGCCGAAAAGAGCCGTCAGTCCCTGATTGAGCAGATAGAAAGGCCACACGAAGAACGCCAACAACGGATGGCGATACACGTTATAGCCCGTCTGCCAGTCGGTAATCACGGCATAGGTGATAGGGTCGAAACCCGATATCTGGAAATGCTTGATGAAGAGCCGCCAATGGTCACTACTGACGGGCATGAACCTGTCAGCATAAGTCCACACCACGAGCCCGTTTATCACCACCGAGAACAGCAATGCCACCAGCACCGCCCATCGCTCTTCAGCCTTTATCTTGAATATCCGTAAATACCGCACACTTCTAAATTCTTAATTCAAAACTCCCTATAATGTCCTTCGTCAGCAAAGTCGAGCAGCGCATGGTCGCCGCGGCTGTCGCCATAGGCCACAAGCTTATACTCTTTCCTGTTGGGATATTGCTCCAGCAACCGTCTCACCTTCTCCTCTCCATAGCAGTTCTTGGTCAGGAAGCGGCCCGTCAACTTTCCATCCACCACCTGCACCTTTGTGCCAATGATAGTAACCCCCACCAAACCTCCCCGAGGGGAGGCTGCTGTCTCTCCCCCTCGGGGGAGCAGGAAGGGGGTCACCCAGTTTTCTATCGATGCCGAGATGATGACCACCTGATCGCCGTCCATCACCGCCTTGTTCACGGCAGACATCCCTTTCTTCTTCAGCAGCGATGCCTTATCATGGGCAAACTTCTCGCAATACTCATTGAATTTCTCTTCGGTCATCCCGCCGAAGAAATACTGGAAGATGATGCGCTTCGTCTTCCAGTTGGGCATGATGCCCATCTTCATCAGGATGAGCAGATGAAGATGCTTCAGGAATCCGATGAGGAATTCCTTGTTGCCCTTCACGTAGCGGATAAACTCTATCAGCGTGTCGCGCCGGGTGAGCGTGCCGTCAAAATCGAAAGCATGTATCGTCATAAGAAATAAATAATAAGCAGGAACGTCAGCGCCCAGAGCACCACCACCACCTGCGTGAACCTGTCTTGCAGCATCATCTTCGTCGGGTCGCCGCTCTTCTTGTCAACCACCGTAATCTGGATATAGCGCAGCAGTCCCAGCAGCACGAAGACCGTCGTCAGATACAAATAGTCCGTATGCACACGCGCCACCACCTCGGGCGAAATCGTGTACATGATATAGCACACCAGCGTCACCGAGGCCGTGATCGTGATGGCCTGATTGATAAACGTCAGATTGTAGCGGATGGTATTCTTGCGCGGAGCCTCGCCCGTCTCTTCCATCCGCAGCACGTCGTCGCGCCGCTTCGCAAACGAGAGGAAAAGCGTCAGCAGGAATGTCATCATCACAATCCATTTACTCAGCACAATCCCCGTGGCCAGTCCACCGGCCAGCAGCCTGAGCACGAATCCGAAAGCGATGATACAAACATCCACGATGGCATACTTCTTCAGCCATGCGCAATAGGCCAGGTTCAGCACAAAGTAGAATAGGATAACCCCCACCAAACCTTCCCAAGAAGAAACCCCCACCAACCTCCCCGAGGGGAGGCTTTCAGAAGCGGATTCAATCTCTCCCCCTCGGGGGAGCAGGAGGGGGGTCTGGAGCAGGAGGGGGGCTACTATTGCCAGCACCGCCATCAGCGCCATCAGCCCATAAGCCGACTTCATCGAGATAGCTCCCGAGGCAATCGGCCGTTTGCACTTCACCGGATGCCGCCGGTCAGCCTCCACGTCGATGATGTCGTTAAAACAATAAATCGACGACGCGATGAAGCAGAAAGCCACGAAAGCCACCAGCGAGGCATACACCGTAGCCCCGTTGGTCAGTGCCCCGCCGAAAAACATCGGCACCAGCACAAACACATTCTTCAGCCATTGTTTCGGCCGTATCAGCCGCAAAATGTCCTTCATGGTTGCAAAGGTACGAAAATTTCGAGTAAGTGAGAGCAGAATAAATGATTTTATTATGCCGAACGCAAGAAATTTATACAATAAGCGAGCACAAATGCAAATAAAACTTGTTTTAATTTGCTTTGTCGAACGAAAGTACCTTATCAAAAGATAGCATAAAAAAATGATACGGCGAAGAGAATACCTACTTATTTTAGTTCTTCATCGCTGCAAAAACTTTTCACCTTTCCTCATAATATACTGAAGAACAGTGCTTTGCGGTGAAGGGTTCGCCGCGCATACCCGCAGACGCTATCCGCCATCACCTAACACTCGCCATTCACCATCCACCACGTAACACCCATTCACCACAGTCCATTGAAGCCTGCATCTCCCACCACATCTGTTCTCAACAGGCAGGTAAACTCCCACATACCTATGAGATATCCTCAAATCACCCTATAACAATTCTCCTTTTCTCGTGAAGGAAACATTGCTGACGAACGTCAGCAACATTGCCGACCCATGTCAGTAGTATTGCCGACAAAGGTCAGCAATGCCTCGCGATGCAATTTACGTGAATTAATAACGTGAATTCGGACAATCTCCAAAGCCCACGAAAGGTAGTAGCATACGCTTACATTTAAACAGCCTATTTACTACTACAGGCATCCTCGCCAATCTTTTTTCCCTTAAGAGAATCGTATTCTCAAATAAATTTGTATCTTTGCACATTATATTACTTATAAAGAATCATTTGTAACTATGGAAACAGATTGTCTGAAACAATATATCAAAGAGCTGAACGAACAGTACATGACGGGACTTGCCCGCGAACACGCTTATCGCCCGGCTCTGAAGGAGTTGTTGCAAAGCTTATTACCCCAGATGGTAGTGACCAACGAACCAGCACATTTCGAATGTGGGGCACCGGATTACATCATCACCAGACAGAAAGACCATCTTCCAGTTTTCTTCGTGGAGGCAAAAGATGTGGGCGACAATGATCTGGACGGGCGAAACAAGAATGGACATAAGGAACAATTTGACCGCTACAAGCAAGCACTCGATTACATCATCTTTACAGACTATCTTGATTTCCATCTCTACGAGCACGGGGAGTTTGTCGATAGTATCAGGATAGCTGAAATAAAAGGCAACAAGATTGTCGGTATCGACGAAGCCGAAGATAAGTTCCTCTCGATGGTTCAGCACCTGGGATCCTCAGCCATACAACGCATTACATCGGCACCACGTCTGGCTAAGCAGATGGCTGGTAAAGCACGTCTGCTGGCCAAGATCATAGAAACGGCAATGAATGAAGAAACGCATAGTTATGAAAACGACAATCTGCAAGGACAGTATGAAGCTTTCAAACTGGTGCTCATTCAGGAACTGAAGAAGGAGGACTTCGCCGACATCTATGCCCAGACGATAGCCTATGGTATGTTCGCAGCCCGACTTCACGACGACTCGCTGGAGGATTTTAGTCGGGAAGAAGCTGCACGTCTTATTCCGAAAACGAACCCTTTCCTCCGACAGATATTCAACAATCTGGCAGGCAACGACCTCGATGATAGGATAGCGTGGGTGGTGGATGACCTTGTGACGGTGTTCAAGGCTACTGATCTGAAGAAACTCATGGAGGGCTATATACGTGACAAGCGTCATCATGATCCCATGATTCACTTCTATGAGGACTTCCTTTCCGAATATAATCCGAAATTACGTAAGGCGAAAGGTGTCTGGTACACCCCTCAGCCCGTAGTCAGTTTCATGGTTCGAGCAGTCGATGAGATACTGCAAAAGGAGTTCGGGCTTGCTGATGGATTGGCCGACTATTCCATGATAGAAAAAGAAGTGGCCGTAGAGCAGAGCCGCGACAAACGCACTACCGATGGAATGAAGCACAGGAAGGATAGGTTTCATCGTGTACAGATTCTCGACCCTGCAACTGGCACTGGCACATTCCTCGCGGAGGTGGTCAATCAGATCTACGACCGCTACCGTAACAATCAGGGCATCTGGCAGCAGTATGTAGAGCAACATCTGTTGCCCCGTCTGAATGGTTTCGAGATTCTAATGGCTTCCTACGCTGTTGCACATATCAAACTTGACATGCTCCTCGCAGAAACTGGCTATGAGCACAAATCTGACAAGCGTCTTCATGTGTATCTCACCAATTCGCTTGAAGAGAGCAACAATGAACCCCGCACACTCTTTGCCCAATGGCTCAGCCGTGAGGCTACCGAGGCTAATGTCATCAAACGTGACAGTCCTGTGATGGTGATGATTGGCAATCCGCCGTATAATGGCACAAGTACCAATAAAGGTGATTGGATTATGTCATTAATGGAGAGTTACAAGAAAGAACCGGGCGGAAAGACATCGCTCAAAGAGCGTAACCCTAAATGGCTGAACGATGACTATGTGAAGTTTATTCGTCTAGCACAAGATTACATTGAGCGCAACGCCAATGGTGTTATCGCATTCATCAATCCTCACGGCTATCTTGACAATCCTACATTCAGGGGCATGCGCTGGAACCTATTAAAAACATTCGACAAGATTTATACAATTGACCTGCATGGCAACAGCAAAAAGAAAGAGACCTGTCCAGACGGTAGCAAAGACGAGAACGTATTTGATATCATGCAGGGCGTAAGTATCAATCTCTTTGTCAAGACTGGCAAGAAAGCCAAGGACGAACTCGGCAAACTATATCACAAAGACCTTTACGGACTCCGCCAAAGTAAATATGAATTCCTCGATGCGGCAACACTCGAAACTGTAGGATATAAAGAAATCCAGCCAAAAGCACCCATGTACTTCTTTGTGCCGAAAGACTTCGGATTGCAAGATGAATATGATAAGGGATTCAAGGTAGATGAATTGTTTATCCAGAACAGTATGGGGGTGACAACAGGTCACGATAAAGAACTGGTTTCATTCGTTCCCTTTGACACTCAAACAAATGCGGCTTATTATTATCGTCCCTTTGACAAGCTGTGGATTGACTATGATATGGACAAAGTAGTTAGGCCGCGTGAAACTATTATGAAGAATCTAAGGAAAAAGAATGCCGCTTTATGCTTAATAAAAGTAAATAGTTCTGTTGATGGGGTCTTTAAGGTACTTATAACTTCTGGAATAACGGACAAGACTTTGCTGTCTTCAAAAGACAACACAAATGTCTTCCCCCTTTATCTCTACACAGAAAATATGGGCACCGAGGAACGCATCCCCAACTTCAATCTCGAAATCGTGAAGCAGATAGAAGTAGGCTTAGGGAAGAGCATAATGCCAGAAGAACTCTTCGACTACATCTACGCCGTGCTCCATTCTCCCAGCTATCGCGAACGCTACAAAGAATTCCTGAAGATAGACTTCCCACGCATACCTTATCCTACAGATATCGACAAATTCGAAACATTGGTAGCAAAAGGGAACGAGTTACGAAAACTTCACCTTATGGAGGACTTGCCTAGCGCCACAGGTGTCTCGTTTCCGCAAAAAGGCACACCGCAAGTAGATTGCTACCAATGGCAAGACAACCGTGTCTATATCAACAGCAAGCAATATTTCGAAGGAGTGCCTGAATCGGCATGGAACTTCTATATAGGTGGATATCAACCAGCACAAAAGTGGCTGAAAGATCGAAAAGGCCGAATCCTCAGCTTTGAAGACGTCTTGCACTATCAGCGCATTATCTACGTGCTCCAGCAGACGGAGCGCGTTATGCAAGAGATAGACAAATTGTGAAAATGATCAAAAACAAGGAGTAACAAAGAATATAATGGAATATGAGCATTGCGATGTGTGAACGGTGGACCCTGTTTATTCTAAGGCCGATGTCTGTCAAATAGAAACCCTTCACCGTAAGACCTTGAAATCAATCGACTTACACCGCACGGTGAAGTTTTTTTATTTGTTGCAACTCTTTAATAATACTATCTCCAAATGAACGGGGCCCCCCCGTTCACACGCATGAATAATGAGGAATTAGGATTGCTAAACATTGAAATCAAATAAATGAAATGTGAACGGGGGCGGTTCCCCGTTCAAACATAATGGTTCTATGCAGCAACGCCCGTCTGATACTCCTGACTCAACAACTCATACACATACGATGGACTCTGCTCGTAAAGTCCATTGTCTGTCAGGGTGAGTTTCTGATAGGTTTCAGAATTGTAGATAAACTGTAGTGCTGCCGCAATGGACAACTCGTAATCTTCAATGAGAAATTCAGTCATACGGTCGATGGTATAGGCTATCAGAAAATTCTGCTGCTGTTGATGATTCATAATTATTTGATGCGTTTTAAAAGTGAAATGGCATGGCTGGTGCCAAAGAAATACTGACTGTTGAGATGCTTGAATTTCAGTTCGCGAGCAAGTTCTTCGATAGTATACGACCCTTCTTCGTAGCGGTCAAGCAAGTAGGCTACACCATCATCGGCTATCGGTCCGATGACAATATCGTAGTCATGGTGGAAGGGCGGTTTCCTGCGGCTGCGATTTTTGTAGATAAACTCAGCCCAGCCTGCCGTTGGTCTCTCGAAACAAAGAACCTTCAGGGAAGAGTCTTGCAGCAGACTTTCATCAAATTCATATTCCTGCACTATAGGGGTGCCTCCGTCGCGAGTGGCACGCTTTCTTGATAATTCTACGGCCTGTTGACGGATGTCAGTTAAATAGAAACCTTGTCCAAAGTCTTTGTAACGATTAGACTTTGAGAGGTCTATTTCGTAGAACTCAACGTTGGTACCGTGATAAAGTATCATCCCAAAGCCCCTCCATTTTTTTTGCACATCACGATGAGATCATCCACCGTGTCCTCTATCGACTGCAGGTGCAGAGTCGGGTAAAACTCTATCAGGAAATCGACACCTTTGAAGCGGTCAAGATACTGGAATACGTTCTTCACAGGCAGGCCTACTCGCTTCGCGAATGCACGAATGCAAGCATTGATAAACGGAATCTGATATTTGTCTGCCATCTTTTATTTGTTTTTATCGCTGCAAATATACGAAAAGTTATTGAGATTCATAGTTTTTTGTCGAAAAAACTTACACTATAAATAGGCTGTTCACTTCTTCAGCGGTTTGATGAGCAGGGAAATGAGGCGGCTGAGGAGCCAGGCCAGAGGGATGCTGATGACGAGGAGCAGCAGGAAGGTGGGCCAGTAGCCCAGGTGGTGGGGCGTGATGTATTTCAGCACGAACTGTGCATGGATGAGATAGATTTCGAGGGAGATGCCGCCCACAAAGGTGAAACAACGGAGTATCCACTGGGGGGCATGACGGAAGAACCAACACATCAGGAACATGCCGCTGACAGCCAAGGGGATATAGACCATGCGCTCGGTGGCTGGCGGGAAGGCTCCACTCCGATGACCTTCCACATAGACGCAATACCAGAGGGAAAGGAGGAAAATAAGTGAAGAGTGAAGAGTGAAGAGTGAAGAATCGCAAGATCGGCGGCCCGAAGGGGAACCATCGGTCGCTGACCGAAGGGAAAAGCAAAGCTTATTCTTCTCCTGGTGGGCTTCGTTCTTTACCAGTTCTCCCGCATTGATGCCTAAAAGGAAGATGGGGATGCGGCTCCAGAAGATTTCTACATGGCCGACGGTTTTCCAAAGGGGAGGGTAGTCGCGCACAAGGAAATACCATACTATCATCAGTATCGGGAGCCAACGCCATGTGCGGTTGCGCTGGATAAGCATCATATAGAACGGGGCAACGAGATAGAGAGCCATGATGGCGGGCACGAACCAGAACGTAAGGTCATCAACGCGCCAAAAGCTCCAGCCTACCAGAATGTTGGCTATGAGATGGAACAGATTGGGACTGTAGCCGCCGCCATCGGGCCAGTATTGGGGAATATAGTAAAGGCTGGCCATGATGAGCCAGGCGGGATAGAGACGGAGGAAGCGGCGGTAGTAGAAATTGAGTGTAAGTGAAGAGTGAAGAGTGAAGAGTGAAGAATCATTCCTCATGGGGTGGGCTTTTGTCCACGAGAACCACAGGCCGATACCGCTGAGGAACAGGAACATGTCAACTCCGTTGTTGCCGCAACGCATCAGTCCGTAGAATAGGTCGCTGCGCGAAAGGGGTACGTGGAAGAGCATCACGATGATCATCGCAAAGCCCATCAATGGTGCGCGGTAGCGGCTGAGATCGTTCCAGTTCATAGTAAAAAAGAGACCCACCCCGGCCCTCCCTGTTTAGGGAGGGAGTTGGGGGTTATGATTTGGGGTTAGGGATAAATTGCAGAATCCATTTGAGTAGCATGGCCAAGGCCACAGACGAGAGGAGGTAGATGAATATTCCGCCGTAAATGTCGATGCGGCGGTAATGGCTGATGATGAGTTCGCGGGCGATGGGGTGCATCACAAAGAGCATGGCTGAGATGCTGCCGAACCAAGAAAGTGAAGAGTGAAGAGTGAAGAGTGAAGAATTGGAGATGAGTTTCACCGTGGCGATGGCTCCCGTAACCACAAATGCGGGTACAAACAGCCACGTCCAGAAACTCAGACTGCCGAAGAGAACGAAGAGGGCGGAAATGACAAGAGTGAAGAGTGAAGAGTGAAGAGTGAAGAATCGCAAAATCGGAGCCCCTGTGGGGGAACAGGAGGAGGGTCTGGAGTTGGAGAGGGGCTCCTCTTCTCTTGCAATCCAAATACCCATGCAGAAGGGTAGCAGGGCACCGATGAAGTTGTAGCGGATATAGTTGAGCCAGTCGGGACTGTCAACGAAACAGCTTTCTAGGGCGACGGAGCCGATGGCCAATGCTGCCAACAGCCAGTTGCTACGCCAGCGATGAATCACTAATATATATAATATGTAGAGTTGGAGCATCAGCCCGAAATACCAGTAAGGACCGGGCTTGATGATATGGTCGGGATCGAAATAGAAGAAATTGATGGTCATCGTGAGTTGCGCTAGCACACGGTCCCACGAATATACCTGTGCGCCATCACTATGGCGGAGCAGATAGATGCCGATGAACACCAGATAGCCGATGAACATCAGACGGAAAAGTTTGAGGAAATGCTTCTTAATAAAAGCCCCTCCAAACCTCCCCGAAGGGGAGGCTTCTTTTGCGCTGGCAGGCTCCCCTCCCTTCGGGTGGGCTTCATATTTCTTTACCAATCCGTAGCCGCTGATGAAAAGGAAGATGGGCACGCCGTAATGGCCCAGGAAGGAAAAGAAATGGATAAACAGGTCGCTATCGAGCGAGAAAAGCTTGTCGAGAAACTGCATGGGGCGCGAAGGGTCGAACTTATACTCGTTCTCCTTCACAGCAAAGCCCAGGAAATGACAATAGTTGTGCAGGATAATGCCGAGAATGGCAATGCCCCGCAATGCCGATGATTCCGTTCTGCTCAAAAATACCCCATTCTTCATTTTATAAACTTCGTTTATGAATTTCGGCTGCATTCAGCATAGCTCAAGCAAGCTTGGCCCTGCCTTCATTTGCACGAAATTTCTCAATTTCTCATTTTCTCAATTTCTCATTCTCTCCATTTCTCATTTTCCCCATTTCTCATTCTCCCCATTGATGACAGCATCATAGTCGGCCTCGTTCTTGATGATACGTTTGCGGGCGGCATCATACTTGATGCTGAGCACATTGAGACTTTGGCGGTAACTCTTGGTGTGGATACCGGCTAGATAGACGAGTGCATGGGGCAGCGCATCGGTCATAAACGGTTTGTGGAGTGCTTGTTCTACCTGCCACACCACATCGGGATGTGCTTCCTTGTAGGTGGGCGACATATAAATCCAGAAGGGAATCTCGTATTCGTATTTGGCCATGTGGGCATTGATGGCGGCCGAATGGTTGCGGCAGATGAAGTGTACGTCGTTGTCGTAAACCTGCTCACCATGGTCGGGCACATAGAGCACGATGGCTTCCTGCTGCTCAAAACGGCGGATGATCTGATCTACGATAGAGTCGTTGTAAAGCAAGGAATTATCGTAGTAGGCCAGTCGCTGACGCTCCTTGGGATTGAGTTTCGGGCGGTCGTAGTCGTTACCCGTCCAGCGCATCTTCGATTTCGGGCAACGGGTGCGGTAATCTACATGCTGTCCTTTCAGGTGGAAGATGATGAGGTTGTGGTCGGTGTTCTCGTTCTTCAGCCGGTCGTAATCGCTGAGCAGTCCTTCGTCGAAGTAACTCAGTTTCGTATTGCGGGTGTCGAACATCGCCTTCGACAGTTCGGGATTGTTGAGGAAGAATCCGCCGGAGAAGTCATAGACAGCCTCTTTTGCCTGCGGCAGGAACTGGTTGGTGAGGAAGGTGACATGGTAGCCAGCCTTGCGGAACACTTCCGGGAATAGGGGATAATCGCTCCATTCGCCGCTGTCGCCCACACAATAGAGTGAGAACAGATGCTTGAAGACGAAGCTGGTCAGGTTCCAAGGGGATATGACATTGGTGAACGGATAGATTTCGCGGTTCTTGGCACGCGCTAACTGCCGAGGCGTGGTGGGCTTGTCGTAACCATAGAGTTGGGCATGACTCTTGTTGTAGCTCTCGCCGATGATGAGCACGATGTTGGGACTCTTGAATGAACATGAGTCAACGTCCACATGGTCTTCGCGCTCGATGATGGTGCCTACCTGTGTGGAGGTGAGGCGGTTGGCATAGATGGAGAAAGCCAGGCGATAGAGCGGCTGATAAAGCGTGGCCTGGTCGGGACGGGTCAGTTCGTGTTCCACATCGCCGATACGGTCGTATGACATCAGACGGGCCATGGCTTGCTTGTTGGGCCATGTGAGATAACCGCAATAGCACACCAGCGCGAGAGTGGCTATGCCCATTACGATCTTGACAACAGCCTGGGCGCCGGGTGCGAGCTGGGGTCCCATCGGGCGTTTGTATTCGCGGTAACGGTAGGAATGCTTGGGCTTGGTCTTCAGATACCAGAAGATGCTCCATAGGATATGCACGAGCATCAAGAGCAGAATCCATCCCGTGGCTCCGGTAATGATGTTGGGCGAGAAGAAAGTAGAGATGAACTCGGTGGCTTCCTGCGAATTGGTCTCGCCGACCAGCAGCAGCATCGTGGGAGTGAGCGTGGAACCGAACTCCGAGAAACAGAACACGTCGGCCAATGCCACGCCATAGGCGATGACATAGAACAGCCGCTTCACCCATTTGCGCAAAGTCTCGGGCAGCAAGGCCAGTACCACGCAAATCAGATAGAGGTCGAAGAACAGCTCCGGCCAAGCCAGTTTGTAGGCATGAGCTCCAGGATGGTTGGGCACCGTGACATAGGTACAGATGATTCCCAACACGAACATAAAGATAAAAAAGGCCGTGTTTTTCCGAATGGGTTCGAAAAACAGTCCTAAAATACTTACCACGATGTTGTCTTTTCGCTTTCTCATCACTTAGATAGATTTCGCTTGCGAAATTACGGATTATTTTCGAAACGGCCAAACGTGTGGCCTAAAACTTTACAATTTGGAGGGATTATCGGTAGAGATGCTCTTGCTCCAAGACCATGGCCACGCCGGTGGGCACCAGTCCGCGAACGCTTTTCCCGGCTTGGATTCTTTGCCTTATCTGCGTGCTGCTGATATTGATGAGAGGTGTTTTCACGATCTTGATATTTGGAACCTGATACTCGAAACCTGTAACCTCAGCCCCCTCTCTAGGATAGACTACGATGGGATAGCGCTGAAGGATGTCTTCGTAGCGGTACCACTTGTCGAAAGCTGCCCAGTTGTCGCCGCCAATCAGTATCGTGAACTGATCGTCGGGGTAAGCTTCTTGCAAGGCCTGCAGCGTGTTCCAGGTATAGGAGGGCTTGGGCAGGTTGAATTCGAAATCGCAGGCTTTCAGGTGCGGCTCATCCTTGAGGGCGATTTGCACGAGGCGGAAGCGTTTGTCGTCATCGAGCAGTTGCTGGTTCTGCTTGAAGGGATTCTGTGGTGATACCATAAACCACACCTCATCGAGGCCTGCTTCCTGAAGCAGGGCCTTGGCCAAACGGACATGCCCGTTGTGAATGGGGTTGAAGGAACCGCCGAAGAGGCCTATGTTCATGGGTGGTGGGTGTTAGGTGATGGGTGTTAGGTGTTGGTGGTTAGTTCAGGAAATCCTCTACCAGTCTCAATGCTTCGGCTTCGGCTGTGGCCAAGTCGTCGTTGACCACGATATGGTCGAACTTCGGGGCAAAGGTCATTTCGTATTCGGCCTTGGCCAGACGTTGTTCGATGACTTCGGGGGCATCTGTTCCGCGACCTTCCAGCCTACGGCGTAGTTCTTCAATCGATGGTGGCTGGATGAAAATGCTCATGGCTCTCTTGCCGTAGTGCTTCTTGATGTTCACGCCACCTTTCACATCTACGTCAAACACGACGTTCAGTCCCTGGGCTGCCTTTTCCTCAACCTGTGACTTCAGCGTACCGTAGAAGCGGTTCTCGTAAACCTCTTCATATTCAAGAAACTCATCCCTTGCAATCTTCTCGCGGAATTCCTCGGCGGTGATGAAGTAATATTCCACGCCGTTCTGCTCTGTGCCACGTGGGGGGCGGCTGGTGCAAGAGATACTGAAGGTCAGCTTCAGTTCCGGATGCTCTTTCATCAACCAGTTCACGATCGTTGACTTGCCGCTGCCGCTTGGGGCCGAGATAATAAGAAGTTTCCCCTTTTTCATTATAGTGCGTTTAAGACTTGTTCCTTAATCTGTTCCAGTTCGTCCTTCATCTTTACGACGATGTTTTGCATCTCGGCATGGTTGCTCTTCGAACCGGTGGTGTTGATCTCGCGTCCCATTTCCTGGGCGATGAAGCCGAGCTTCTTGCCCTGTCCGGCTTCCTCTTCCATGGTCTCACGGAAGTATTTCAGGTGGTTGCTGAGACGCTGTTTTTCCTCGCTGATGTCGAGTTTCTCAATGTAGTAGATGAGTTCCTGCTCCAGCCGGTTCTTGTCGTATTCCACCTCGGGAATGCTCTTGAGACCCTCGATGATACGGTTGCGGATCTTTTCCACACGGCTTTGCTCATAAGGCTCGATGCTGGCCAGGAGTGCTCCGATGTTGTCGATCTTCTCCGTGAACTTTTTCTGAAGGGCGGCACCTTCCTGTATGCGGAAGTCCACAATGGCCGTGAGAGCCTGTTCGATGGCCTGGCGCACCACGACCCATTCCTCGTCGGTGAGTACTTCCACGTCGGTCTTCGTCATCACGTCAGGCATACGCATCAGGCTGGCAAACCAGTCGCTTGGCTCGGGAATGCCAAATTCTTTTGCCAGGCTCTGCATCTGTGAGAAGTAGTTGCCTACCAAAGCCTTGTTGATGGGGGTGGCATCCACGCCTTCTTCCTTTTCAATCCAGATGCTGAAGTCCACCTTTCCCCGAATCAGGGCCTGTGCCACCATTTGCCGCATCTCCATTTCCTTCTCGCGATAGAGTGGGGCGATGCGGGCATTGAGGTCCAGGGCCTTTGAATTAAGTGACTTGATTTCAACGTTAATCTTCTTGTCTTTGTAGGCTACCACGGCTTTGCCGTAACCTGTCATGGATTGTATCATACTATTGAAATGCGTTAAATTTTCTGCAAAATTACGCATTTTCCATCAAAAAGTAGTAAATTTGCAGAATTATTTTGAATATAAAGAATTTATGTCTTGTATTTTAAGCATAGAAACGAGCACCGACGTGTGTAGTGTTGCTGTCTCTGAAGACTCTCAGACGATCTTCAGCCAGGAGGATCATTCCGGTCCCAATCACTCGGTGACACTTGGTGTCTTCGTTGATGAAGCGCTCTCGTTTATTGACAGTCATGCCATTCCGCTCGATGCCGTTGCCGTCAGTTGCGGTCCTGGTTCCTATACGGGTCTGCGTATCGGCGTCTCGATGGCAAAGGGTATCTGCTATGGGCTCAATATTCCGTTGCTCAGCGTGCCTACCTTGGAACTGCTGGCAGTTCCCGTGCTTTTGCGCGAGATGGTGAAGGAAGAGGATGCCCTGCTTTGCCCGATGCTTGATGCCCGGCGAATGGAGGTCTATGCCGGCATTTATACCCGCGCGCTGAAACCGGTTCGCCCCGTGCAGGCCGACGTAGTGGACGGAGAAACATACCGTCAGTTCCTGGATGAACATCCTGTCTATTTCTTCGGGAACGGCGCAACCAAGTGTAAGGATGTCATCAGCCACCCCAATGCCCGCTTCATTGAGGACATAGAGCCGCTGGCCAAGTATATGCAGCCCCTGGCCGAGCGCCGATATGTGGAGCAGCGATATGAGGACACGGCCTATTTCGTGCCTTTCTATCTGAAGGACTTTGTGGCCAAGATGCCTAAGAAACTGTTGTAAGAACAGGATTTTGAAATTGAAATCAGTAATAAGAGATATGAATATCGAAGGATTAGACTACAACACCCAGCGGGAGCAGTTGATACTGCCCGAATACGGTAGGGAAGTGCAGAATATGGTCGATTATGCCCTGAGCCTTCCCGACAAGGAAGAACGCCAGAGATGTGCGGAGTCGATTATCGTCATTATGGACCGTATGTTCCCTCAGAACCATGAGAATCCCGACTATAAGCAGAAACTCTGGGACCATCTGGCCATCATGAGCAACTTCCAGCTCGACATCGATTGGCCCTATGATATTTCCGGGGCTGCCAAGATAGCTACCAAGCCGGAACCTCTGGATTATCCGATGACGCAGATTCCTGTTCGCCACTATGGTAAGATGCTGTTTGATGTCTTCGAGCACTTGAAGACTATGCCTGCCGGTGAGGAACGCGACGAACTGGTGCGCCAGACGGCCAACCAGATGAAGCGTGACCTCTATCAGTGGAGTCACGGTTCGGCTGACGATGAAAAGATTGCCAGTGACCTGGCCCGTTTTACCGACGGACGTATTCAGCTGGATCTTGATACCTTCACATTCGAAAAGTTGGATATGAGCCAGATGCAGCAGCAGACTGGTAAAAAGAAGCGTCGCTAATGCAGTCATTTATCATTGAAGGCGGTCATCCGCTGAGTGGCACCATCATCCCGCAGGGAGCTAAGAACGAGGCATTGCAGGTTATCTGTGCCACCTTGTTGAGCAGCGACCCTGTCATCATCCGCAATATTCCTGATATCCTGGACGTGAACAATCTCATCCAGTTGCTGCAGGATATCAAGGTGAAGGTGACCCGTCTTTCGCGCAATGATTATCAGTTCCAGGCCGACGGTGTTGACCTGGCCTATCTGGAAAGTGATGAGTTCGTGCGTAAGTGTGCGGCTCTTCGCGGTTCGGTGCTGATGATTGGTCCGTTGCTCTCACGTTACGGCAAGGCAGTGGTGGCAGAGCCTGGTGGCGATAAGATTGGCCGCCGCCGTCTGGATACTCATTTCCTCGGGTTTAAGTATTTGGGTGCAAAGTTTGATTTCAATGCAGAGCGCAATGTCTATGAGATAAAGGCTCCCCGCCTGAAGGGCACTTATATGCTGTTGGATGAGGCTTCGGTGACAGGTACGGCTAACATCATTATGGCAGCTGTCCTTGCCAAGGGTACCACCACGATTTATAATGCGGCTTGTGAACCTTACATTCAGCAACTATGCCATCTGCTCAATCGGATGGGCGCGCAGATTTCGGGCATAGGCTCCAACCTGCTTACCATTGTGGGCGTGGACAAACTTCACGGTGCCGAGCACCGCATCCTGCCCGATATGATTGAGGTGGGTTCGTTTATCGGTATGGCAGCCATGGTGGGCGACGGTATCCGTATCAAGGATGTCTCGCTGAAAGACCTGGGCATTATTCCCGATGCCTTCCGCCGACTGGGCGTGAAGATTAAGGTGGAAGGTGATGACCTCGTGATACCACGCCAACCCCATTACGTCATCGACTCCTTTATAGACGGCAGCATCATGACATTGGCAGATGCCCCTTGGCCGGGACTCACGCCTGACTTGCTTTCCGTGTTGCTGGTGGTTGCCACACAGGCCCGCGGTTCGGTACTTTTCCATCAGAAAATGTTCGAAAGTCGCTTGTTCTTCGTGGACAAACTGATCGACATGGGTGCGCAGATCATCTTGTGCGATCCTCATCGTGCAGTGGTGGTGGGGCATGACCATAAAAAAGTCTTGCGCGCAGGACGTATGACCAGCCCCGACATTCGTGCGGGTATTGCTTTGCTTATCGCAGCCCTGAGTGCCAAAGGCACCAGCCGTATTGACAATATTGCCCAGATTGACCGCGGCTATGAGGATATCGAAGCCCGTCTCAATGCCTTAGGCGCAAAAATAACCAGAGTAGAATCGTGATCAGGAAAGACGACTGTTACAAAATCGGGCGTTTAGGCAAACCGCATGGCGTGAAGGGTGAAATCACTTTCCACTTCTCCGACGATGTGTTTGACCGTGTGGATGCCGATTATCTCGTGATAGAAGTCGAGGGCATTCTGGTACCTTTCTTTATCGAGGAGTATCGTTTCCGCTCTGACGAAACGGCTCTTCTGAAGTTGGAAGGCATTGACACGCAAGAACAGGCTCGCGAACTGACCAACAGCGAAGTTTATTTTGAACGTCGTCTTTCTGACGAGGATGAAAGCCCGACGATGGCTGCCATTGTCGGCTACCGTCTTGTCAACGATGCGGATGGCGCAGAAATCGGCGAGATCGTCGGTATTGACGATACTACGGCCAACACCCTCTTCGAGGTCAGCCGCACTGGTGCCTCGCCATCGGATCATCCTGTGCTCATTCCTGTTGCCGAGGAGTTTATAAAGGGTGTTGACAACGAAAATAGAGAAATTAGGGTGACATTACCCAAAGGATTATTGGAATTATGAAACAACAAATATGCATCTTAGGTTCTACCGGAAGTATCGGAACCCAGGCACTCGATGTGATTAGAGAACATGGTGACCGCTATGAGGCCTACGCACTGACGGCCAACAGCCGATGGGAACTCTTGGCCCGACAGGCGCGGGAGTTTCATCCTGCTGCCGTGGTCATCGCAAACGATGCTTACTATGAACCTCTGAAGGAAGCATTAGCCGATACCGACGTAAAGGTCTATGCAGGACAACAAGCCCTCAACGAAATCGTGGAGGCCGAACCCATCCACATGGTGCTTACTGCCATGGTTGGCTTTGCCGGTCTGTCACCGACCATTCATGCCATCAAGGCCCGAAAGAAGATATGCCTTGCCAATAAGGAGACGCTGGTTGTGGCCGGTGAACTGATCTGCCAGTTGGCCAACGAATACCATACGCCTATTCTGCCTGTTGACAGTGAGCATTCTGCCATCTTCCAGAGTATCGTGGGCGAGGGTGACAATGAGATTGAAAAGATATTGCTGACGGCATCAGGTGGTCCTTTCCGCCTGAAGTCGATGGATGAGATAGCCCACGTCACAAAGGCTGATGCCCTGAAGCATCCCACTTGGGATATGGGTGCCAAAATCACGATTGACTCCGCATCGATGATGAACAAGGGTTTTGAGGTGATTGAGGCAAAGTGGCTGTTTGGCGTTCCTGCAGAGCGAATCCAGGTGCTTGTCCATCCGCAGAGCATCGTTCATAGTGCCGTGCAGTTCGTTGACGGTGCCGTCAAGGCTCAGTTGGGCGTTCCTGATATGCGGTTGCCCATCCAGTATGCCTTTTCCTATCCCGACCGTCTGCCGTTGACAGGTGAGCGTTTGGATCTTTTCAAGCATCCGCTGGAGTTCTTTGAACCCGATCTGAAGAAGTTCCGCTGTTTGGCCCTGGCCTTTGAGGCTATCAGGCAGGGAGGCAATATGCCTTGTATCGTAAATGCCGCCAACGAGATTGTGAACAGGGCTTTCCTGGAAGACCGCTGTGGTTTCCTCCAGATGGGTGAGATTATAGAAAAGACGATGCAGAAAGCCACCTTCAATGCACATCCCGACTATGATGTCTATGTGCAGACGGATGCCGAGGCCCGCCGCATAGCCCGCGAATTCCTGAATTGAAGCCCTGTCATCACGTCATAACGTCATAACGACATAACCTAATAACGAAATATCGAATATAATAGAATATGGAAGTATTTTTGATAAGACTCTTACAGTTCATTCTGGCCATCTCCCTGCTGGTGTTGCTCCACGAGGGTGGTCACTTCTTTTTCTCCAAACTCTTTGGCGTACGTGTTGAGAAGTTTTATATTTTCTTCGACGTAGGTATCGGCAAATGGGATGGATCGCTATTCAAGTTTAAGCCGAAGAACAGCGATACTCAGTATGGAGCCGGCTGGTTGCCGCTGGGCGGCTATTGCAAGATTGCCGGTATGATTGACGAAAGTTTTGACACGGAGCAGTTGAAGCAGCCCGCACAGCCATGGGAATTCCGTACGAAGCCAGCGTGGCAGCGCCTGCTTATTATGATAGGTGGTGTGCTCGTCAATTTCCTGTTGGCTCTCTTCATCTACAGTATGGTGATGTTCTCCTGGGGCGACAGCTATTTCACTACGCAGGATATGACGATGGGATTCAAGTTCAACGAGGATGCAAAGGCTCTTGGCTTCCAGGATCACGATATTCTCGTGGGATACGATGGCAAAGTGTTTGAGCGTTACGACGTGGATGTCTTTCGTCATATCGCTGAGGCTACGACCGTACAGGTCAGGCGAAACGGTAAGGATCTGACCATCAATATGCCAGAAGACATGAGCCTCCTGGAAATGCTTAAGGCGGAACCAGCTTTCTGTCGTCCGTTTATTCCAGCCGAACTCGACTCCGTGATGCCTGGCACTCCAGCTGCCAAGGCGGGAATGCTGAAAGGTGACAAGATTCTTTCTATTAACGGGAAACCAGTTGACAGTTGGAACGAGTTCACATATCAGATAGGCATTCTTAGCGATATGCTGGCCAATGCCAAGACGGCCAAGGACAGTATGAAAATCCGGACGGCGGCTATCGTTACCAATCGTGACACGATGAATCTTGTCCTTACTGAAGATTTGAAACTCGGTGTGGGGCAGACCAGCATCGCTACCTACTACAAACCGAAGGAAGTGAAATATGGATTCTTTGAGAGTTTCCCTGCCGGTATCAAGTTCGGTCTTAACGTGCTGCGTGGCTATGTGAGCGACCTGAAGTATGTGGCTTCGGCCGACGGCGCCAAGTCGCTGGGAGGTTTCGGGGCTATCGGATCTCTCTTCCCGCCCGTATGGGACTGGCATCAGTTCTGGATGATGACCGCCTTCCTGAGCATTATTCTCGCCTTTATGAATATCCTACCTATCCCGGCACTCGATGGAGGTCATGTGTTGTTCCTTATTTACGAGATGATCACCGGTCGCAAGCCTTCCGAGAAGTTCCTCATCCGGGCGGAATATTTTGGTTTCGGTCTGCTTATCCTGCTGATGGTGGTGGCCAATCTCAATGATATCCTCAGGTGGCTGGGCTACATGTAAGCCTTACACCTTATTATATATAAAAACATCCACCCCTGCGAAAGGGGTGGATGTTTTGATTAAAGGTAAACAAAGAATATCTTCAACTGTACCAGATTACAGAATTGCTCGAAGAATCATAGCGGTCGTTTTCATCATTGTAGATGTTGTCCAGCTCATATTCTTCCTGTTTGTGCATTTTCGGTTTGGGTTTCATAGTCATATCTCCTTCCTATTTTAGAGTTATTTGTCCAATGTATTGTTCTCATTGCAAATATAGGAAAAAAAAGAATAAGTTGTATCATCTTTGCCGTTTTTTTAGTGATTTTATACATCCTTGCTGCTGAAAAGTGTATTTTTCTACGACTTTTTGATGTTTTTTGAATAAAATTTTGCCGTTTTGTTTTTTTGTATTACCTTTGCAGCGCATTTTCCTACCAAGAATGCCTCTAGTCATGCCCAGATGGCGGAATTGGTAGACGCGTTGGTCTCAAACACCAATGCCGCAAGGCGTCCCGGTTCGACCCCGGGTCTGGGTACATTCAGATGAGGGAAATCTTCGGGTTTCCCTTTTTTCATTAAATACTTAAAGGCTAATAACAAAAATCAGCGTTTTCGAAATGGAACTTAAAAAAGTATTCTTTCTTCTGGCATTTCTGAGTGGTGGTCTGACGGTGTTGGCGCAGATGCCCAAACCCGTGGAGGATCTGAACAAGGTGACTGACCTGACTCTTGACTCTCTCGACAAAGTGAGGACGGCACGCATCAAGCCGGGCACTAGCCGTCAGGACAATAATCCCGTGCTCTTCCTGATAGGAAACAGTACGATGCGCAACGGTACACTGGGTAATGGCAACAACGGTCAGTGGGGATGGGGATATTTCGCTCAGAACTTCTTTGACCAGAAGCGTATTACGGTCGAGAATCAAGCCCTTGGAGGTACGTCAAGCCGTACGTTCTACCGTAATCTGTGGCCTGAGATCCGTGAGGCTTTGAAACCGGGCGACTGGGTAATCGTGAGTATCGGCCATAATGACAACGGACCATACGATAAGGGACGCGCACGCGCAAGTATTCCCGGAACCGGAACAGACTCCATGCTGGTGAATGTACAGGTGATCAACAAGGGGGATACGACCTACCGCAAGGAAATGATCTATACGTATGGTGGCTATCTGCGCCGCTATGTGGCCGACATTCGTGCGAAGGGGGCTAATCCCGTGCTGATGTCGCTGACACCGAAGAAATACCGTACGGCCGATGGTTCGAAACTGCGTGGCGATGAACATAAGTTCGGACATTGGGCAGAGGAAATCGCCCGCGAACTGAATGTGCCTTTCGTAGATCAGAATACGATCTCGACCAACAAGTTGGAAAGTTACAGCGTATGGAAATGCAACTACCATTTCTTTACCGATAACATTCATACCAGTAAGTTCGGGGCAGAGCTCAATGCCCGTTCGGCCGCCGAGGGTATTGCCGCTTGCGATCATCCTGCCATTGCCCCGCTGAAGGCTTTGTTGCAGAATGTGGCATTGCCGGTGATCTCCGTTGACCGTGAGGCTGGCAAACCTGTCGTCTTCCTGACGGGCGATTCAACCGTGAAGAATACCGACAAAGAGAAAGACGGAATGTGGGGCTGGGGTGCCGTGGCCTCTGAGGCTTTCAATACGAAGAAGATCACGGTTGTGAATGCTGCTATGGCAGGCCGTTCGCTTCGCACATTCTTGAAGGAAGGCCGTTGGGAGAAAGTGTATAACTCGTTGCAGAAAGGTGACTATGTGTTGATTCAGTTTGGGCACAATGACGTTGGCGCCATCGATTCGTTGAAGGAGCGTGCCGATATCATGGGAACAGCCGACACATGCCATGTGTATAAACTGAAGAGTAACGGCAAATATGAAGTTGTCTATAGCTTTGGCTGGTATCTGCGCAAGATGATCGACGATGCCCGTGAGAAGGGTGCCACTCCTATCTTGGTGAGCCTCACGCCGCGTAACATCTGGAAAAACGGTAAGATAGAGCGGCGAAATGATACCTACGGCAAATGGTATCGTGAGATTGCCGAGGAAACAGGTGTTGAGCTGATTGACGTACATAACATTACGGCCGATAAATACGATAAGAAGGGTGAGAAGAAGGTGAAGGCTTATTTCAACCACGACCATACCCATTCTTCATTGAAAGGTGCCAAAGAAAATGCCCGCAGCATCAGGGAAGGACTCAAGAAGATAAAGTCACCACTGGCTGCGTACGTTAAATAAATATAAAAATTTGCGGCTACAAAAGAACGCTTCATGTTTTTCGAAGAAAAAGGCGTACCTTTGCAGCCGCAAATTCTACGAGGGCCAAAGAACCCTCCAGGGCGGAGTGTAAATAGCAGCCTACCGAAAGGTCGTTGCGGTTTGTGAATCTCCTGCTCACTGGCAGACGGAGAGTCTGCTCGTTTCCAGGTACGTGAAGCCAGGCGCTTTCCCGGAGGGCGACATTTCCGGACAGTATTAATAAAACGTTTTACAAGTAACATTTAAATTTTTTATGGACACTTTAAGTTACAAGACTATTTCCGTTAACAAGGAAACAGCGCAGAAAGAGTGGGTCGTTATCGATGCCACCGATCAGGTCGTTGGTCGTCTCTGCTCAAAGGTTGCCAAGCTGATCCGCGGTAAGTACAAACCCAGCTTTACTCCTCACGTGGATTGTGGTGACAATGTGATCATTATCAATGCTGCCAAGGTGGTTTTCACCGGCAAGAAGGAAACCGACAAGCTTTACACCCGCTACACAGGCTATCCCGGTGGTCAGCGTTTCAACACTCCCGAGCAGCTCCGCAAGCGCCCCAATGGTGTTGACAAGATGATTCGTCACGCTGTGAAAGGTATGCTTCCCAAGGGTCGTCTGGGTCGTCGTCTCATCGACAACCTCTATGTTTTCGAGGGTACCGAGCACAATATGCAGGCTCAGAAGCCAAAGGCAATTGATATTAACCAGTATAAATAAATAAGGTATAGAAGATGGAAGTAATTAATGCAATTGGTCGCCGCAAGAGCTCTGTAGCCCGTATCTATATGACTGAAGGCACCGGTAAGATCACAATCAACAAGAAGGATCTCACAGAATATTTCCCCTCTGCTATCCTGCAGTACGTGGTTAAGCAGCCACTGAACCTGCTCGAGGTGGCAGAAAAGTATGACATCAAGGTTAACCTCGACGGTGGCGGTTTCACCGGTCAGAGCCAGGCTCTGCGCCTTGCTATTGCCCGCGCCCTCGTGAAGGTGAACGCTGAAGATAAGAAAGCCCTCAAGGCTCAGGGATTCCTGACTCGCGACAGCCGTGCTGTTGAGCGTAAGAAGCCAGGTCAGCCCAAGGCTCGTCGTCGCTTCCAGTTCAGTAAGCGTTAATATTTTTCTGGGATTTCCTAGGGAAGCCTAGGTCCTCCTAGAAATCCGTTTAGCATCTAAACCGAGGGGACCCGCCTGTGCGGCTACCCCCCGGCTGATTCTAACAAAACAAAGAATTAAAAAGAAAGTAAACAATTAAAAGCATTTAAGTAAAAATGGCAAGAACAAATTTTGACCAACTGCTCGAGGCTGGATGCCACTTCGGTCACCTCAAGCGCAAATGGAATCCCGCTATGGCTCCTTATATCTTCATGGAGCGCAATGGCATTCATATCATCGACCTTCACAAGACCGTAGCTAAGATTGACGAGGCTGCCGAGGCTCTGAAGCAGATTGCTAAGAGCGGTAAGAAGGTACTCTTCGTTGCTACCAAGAAGCAGGCTAAGGACATCATCGCTGAGAAGGCTACTTCTGTGAATATGCCTTACGTGATTGAGCGCTGGCCCGGTGGTATGTTGACCAACTTCCCCACCATCCGCAAGGCTGTGAAGAAGATGGCTACCATCGACAAGCTGATGAACGATGGCACTTATGGCAATCTCTCTAAGCGCGAGATCCTCCAGATCAGCCGTCAGCGTGCCAAGTTGGAGAAGAACCTCGGTTCTATCGCTGACCTGACCCGTCTGCCTTCTGCTCTGTTCGTGGTTGACGTATTGAAGGAGCACATCGCCGTGAGCGAGGCTAACCGTCTGGGTATTCCCGTGTTCGCAATCGTTGATACCAACAGCGATCCCAAGAACATCGACTTCATGATTCCTGCTAATGATGACGCTAAGGACAGCATCGAGGTAATCCTGAATGCTTGCTGCGGCGCTATCGCTGAGGGTCTGGAAGAGCGCAAGGCCGAGAAGGCTGACGAGAAAGCTGCCAAGGAGCAGAGCGAAGAGGCTGCTGATGCTAAGCCCCGTCGTGCTGCACGCAAGGCAAAGGAAGAGGCTCCTGCTGCTGAAGAGGCTCCCGTAGAGGAGGCTCCCGCTGCTGAAGAGGAAGCTCCTGCCGCTGAGTAAACTCGTAGTAACGTAATTCCGTAATAACGAAAAATTAAAGAATAAAACAATGGCAATTTCAATTGACGATATCAAGAAGCTTCGCGCTATGACCGGCGCAGGTCTGGCTGACGTAAAAAAGGCTCTGACCGAGGCTGAGGGCGACTTCGACAAGGCTAAGGAACTGCTCCGTGAGCGTGGACTGGCCATTGCTGCAAAGCGCAGCGACCGTGAGACTTCTAACGGTTGTGTTCTGGTGAAGAAAGAGGGCAATTTTGCCGCTATGATCGCCTTGAAGTGTGAAACTGACTTCGTGGCTAATGGTGCTGACTTCATCGCACTGACTCAGAGCATCCTCGATGCAGCTATCGCTGCCAAGGCTAAAAACCTCGAAGAGGTGAAGGAACTCACACTGGCCGACGGTCAGAAGGTGCAGGACGCTGTGACTCAGCGCTCTGGTATCACCGGTGAGAAGATGGAACTCGATGGTTACCTGACTCTCGAAGGTGAGAACATTGAGGTGTACAACCACATGAAGAAGAACACCCTCTGCACAATGGTTCAGACCAACAAGCTGGCTGAGGACGCTGGTCACAAGGTGGCTATGCAGGTAGCAGCCATGAAGCCCGTAGCTCTCGATGCTGCTTCTATGCCTCAGAGCATCCTCGACGAGGAGTACAAGGTGGCTGTTGAGAAGACCAAGGAAGAGCAGGTGAGCAAGGCTGTTGATAACGCCCTGAAGAAGGCTGGTATCAATCCTGCCCACGTAGATAGCGAAGATCACATGGAGAGCAACATGGCCAAAGGCTGGATCACAGCTGAGGACGTGGCTAAGGCCAAGGAGATCATCGCTACCGTTTCTGCTGAGAAGGCTGCCAGCCTTCCCGCTCAGATGATTGAGAACATTGCTAAGGGTCGTGTTGCTAAGTTCTTGAAGGAGAACTGTCTGGTTGACCAGGAGTTCCAGTTCGGCGACGGCGACAAGGCTACTGTTGCTCAGTGGCTCGCTGCTCAGGACAAGGAGCTGAAGGTTGTTGCCTTCCAGCGCTTCACCCTCGTTGCTGACTAATATTGCAGATTATTGCAATAGGCAATTACATTATAATAAAAGCCGAAATGCCTCGTGTGTTTCGGCTTTTTTGTATAAGTAATTACGGAGTTCTATCTTAACATGAATTATGAATAAGCAACTTCGTGTTTCTTGACACGAATCGTTTTTTTGCTTATCTTTGCACCGTCAAATCAAATTAATAATATTTTATGGAGACAAAAGAGATAATAAGAAACATTCGAGAGAAAAACAATCTGACGCAAGAGCAGTTTGCGGAACTGATTCATGTAACCCGTCAGGCAGTAAGTAGATGGGAAAATGGTGAGACACAACCTGATACAGAACAGTTGAAGTCTTTGTCAAAACAGTTTGGTGTATCTATCAATACGCTGCTCGGTTCACCTCAGACGTTGTACTGTCAGTGCTGCGGAATGCCATTGTCGGATGACACGATGATTAGCCACGAAGTGGATGGTAGCTTCAACGAGGACTACTGTAAATGGTGCTATGCAGATGGCAACTTCACATATAAGGATAAAGATTCCTTGCTTGACTTCCTCGTCAGTCACATGCCCAACCCCGATAATCAGTCAGATACCGAACGTCGCAGGCTTTATGACTCTCACCTCTCGATGCTAAAGCATTGGCGATAGAATAGCAGAATGGTGGAAAAGCAAAGAAATAATCATTTTTCTTTGCTTTTCGCTTTGTTTATACTACCTTTGCACATGATAACAAGAAACTATGTTTTACAAGTATAACACAAACGGATAGTCCACGTTATGAAGATATTCGCTATTGGTATGAACTACGCGCAGCACAATAAAGAGATGTCTGGCGCGTTATATAAACCAGAAGAGCCGGTGGTGTTTCTGAAGGCCGATTCGTCGCTGCTGAAAGATAAGAAACCGTTTTTCCTGCCCGAAGAGTTGGGACGTGTGGACTATGAGACGGAACTCGTAGTGCGCATCTGCCGTCTAGGGAAGTCTATTCCCCAGCGCTTTGCCCACCGCTATTATGACGCTGTGACCTGCGGCATCGACTTTACGGCCCGCGACCTGCAAGCCAAATGCAAGGAGAAGGGCCTTCCCTGGACGCTCTGCAAGGGGTTCGACGGGGCGGCAGCCATCGGCGAATGGGTGCCCGTGGAGAAGTTCCGCGATATTCAGGCCATCCATTTCCATCTTGACATCAATGGCAAGACCGTTCAAGAGGGCTGTTCGAGCGATATGCTCTATGGGGTGGACGAATTGATTGCCTATATCTCTCAGTGGTTCACCTTGAAGACGGGCGACATTCTCTATACGGGAACGCCCGTAGGCGTGGGCCCCGTCCACATCAACGACCATCTCGAAGGTTGGCTCGAAGAGCGCAAGGTGTTGGAGTTTAACGTGAAATGAACCCACCCTATGTCCCTCCCAAAGGGAGGGAATCTGTTTAGAAGTGTAATGAAAAGATATATTACAGGCGTGATTCTGGCAATGCTGGCGTTCGTGGCGAATGCGCAGCAACGTTTCTTTAACCTGACGGCTGATGAAGTCAGGATCGACTCTGTGTTGCCGGTCTTTTCACATTCCTTCCCACTCAGCGGCAACTATGCCGATTCCACTTATACAGCCGTCATCCTCTATCCGGAATATATTCAGATGGGTGATGCCGATATCCGTAGATACCAGCAGATTACTGACCGTGAACTGCCTGCAATGCCCAATGTGAAGACGCAGGTGGTAGTGGAGCGCAAGCGAGGAGCACTGGAAGTGTTCTTCGTGCCTTTGGTGAATCGCGACGGCAAGTACCAGAAGCTGGTGAGCTTCATGCTCAAGGTGGAGGCAAAAGCTAAGCGTAAGGCGGCCAGGAGCAAGGCTTTGGGCGCTCAGGCAAAGGCAGCTGGTGAGCGTTATGCAGCCCATTCAGTGCTGGATTCCGGGAAGTGGGCCAAGATTCAGGTGCCTTCCACGGGAGTCTATCAACTTACCGACGAGCTGATCCGCAAGGCGGGCTTTACCGATTTGTCAAAAGTCCGTGTGTATGGCTATGGCGGCAATCTGCAGAATGAAACGCTCACGGAGGCGGACCTCGTGGAAACTGATGACCTGAAAGAGGTCCCAATCTGCTCTGTCGGTGGTCGCAGGCTGTTCTACGCCAAGGGTCCGGTCAGCTGGAGCAGTAACACGGCAACCATCCGTACCCGCAATCCATACAGCGATTATGGCTGTTATTTCATCACGCAGGGCGATACGCAGACCGAAACGACCGATAGTGCCACATTCGTTGGTTCTTTTTATCCTGCCCCCGACAATTATCATTCGCTCCATGAGGTGGATGAGTATGCTTGGTTTGAGGGCGGTCGCAACCTCTTTCAGAACGATCCCATCAGTAATGGCACTTCGAAAACCTATACCATTGCTACCAGCGGACGGGATGGCACAGCCAGGATTACGGTCAGTCTGACGGCTGGAGTCACTTCTACGGTTCAGGTTTCTATCAATGATGAGTCTGTGGGTGATATCTCGATGGCCATTTCGAGCAGTTATGAGCATGGCGCTTCGGGCACACGAACCTATACCATCAGTAATCCCAAGGCGGAGAATACGGTGACGATAACCACGACCAGCGGCGGTCCTGTACGCCTCGACTATATCTCTTCACAGTTTTCCACGCCTTTCCTTGCGCCGAAGCTTTCTTCGGCCAACATCCCTGTTCCTGAGTATGTCTATAACATCACCAATCAGGACCATCATGCCGATGAGGCCGTGGATATGGTCATTATCATACCCACTTCCCAGAAACTGAAGGCGCAGGCCGAGCGTTTGCAGGCTTTCCATCAGCAGTACGACGGGCTGAGTGTAAGGATTGTTCCTGCCGACGAACTCTACAATGAGTTCTCCAGCGGTACGCCCGATGCCAATGCCTACCGGCGCTACATGAAGATGCTTTACGACAGGGCAGGGGACGACTCTTCCCTGATGCCGAAATACCTTCTGCTCTTTGGCGATTGCGCCTGGGACAACCGCATGAACTCGTCGGCTTGGACGAATTACTCTACCGACGACTTCCTGCTTTGTTATGAAAGCGAAAACTCTTTCAGCAGTACCGATTGCTATGTGAACGACGGATTCTTCTGCAGCCTTGACGATGGTGAAGGCGGTAATCCCGCAGGCAGTGACAAACACGACATCGCCGTCGGACGTTTCCCCGTTCGCACGGCCGAAGAGGCTAAGATCATGGTTGACAAGACGATTGCCTACGCCGAGAATAAGAATGCCGGTTCGTGGCAGAATGTGGTGATGTTCATGGGCGACGACGGCAACAACAACCTCCATATGGACGATGCCGACGAGGCTGCCGTGATGGTGGAGGGATTGAACCCCGGACTGGTCGTGAAGCGCGTGATGTGGGATGCCTTTGCCGAAGTGGTGACTTCTACGGGCAACACCTATCCCGCAGCCACTTCAATCATCCGTCAGCAGCAGGCCAACGGTGCCCTGATCATGGACTATTGCGGACATGGTTCGCAGGTGCAGATCTCTCATGAGGGCGTGCTCCGTCTGAGCGACTTCAAGGGTTTTGCCAATACCAACCTGCCACTCTGGATCACGGCATCTTGCGATATCGGTCCCTTCGACTCGCAGACGGAGAATATCGGTGAGCAGGCCGTGCTCAATCCGAAGGGTGGAGCCATCGCTTTCTATGGAACCACACGCACGGTTTATACCGATCGCAATAAGCGTATCAACAAAGCTTTCCTGAGAGCCTTGTTCACGCGTGTGAACGGCAAGTACGTTTCCCTGGGCGAAGCCCAGCGCATTGCCAAGAATTCGCTGCTTACCAATGGTGAAGACGGCTCTGACCTGACAATCAACAAATTGCAGTATTCTCTCTTGGGCGACCCGGCCTTGGTGCTGAACATTCCTACGTTGAAGGCCGTTATTGATTCCATCAATGGAAAGGCCGTGGGAGATTCCAACGACATCCAGCTGAAGGCACTCTCGGTGGCAAACGTCAAGGGCCATATTGAGCAGAACGGCTCGAAGGCAACTGACTTCAATGGCAGGATGACGGCCACGGTTCGTGATGCCCAGGAGTTGATTACCTGTAAAATGAATGCCTCGGCTGATGCCGATAAGGCCTTTGTCTATTATGACCGCACGAAGACGCTCTTCAATGGAACGGACAGTGTGAAGGCCGGCACGTTCAGCTTCTCTTTTGCCGTGACGAAAGACATCAGCTACTCCGACGAGGAGGGTATGATCAATATCTATGCCGTGGATGGCGTCAACAACGTGATGGCCAATGGCTATTCCACCGACTTCATCGTGGGAGGAACCGAAGACGTGGCCAACGATTCCATCGGTCCCCGCATCTATTGCTACCTGAACAGCCCATCGTTCGTGAATGGCGGCAATGTGAACAGCACGCCTTACTTCGTGGCGCAGATCAGCGATGAAGACGGAATCAACACCACGGGCACGGGCATTGGTCACGACCTGGAATTGATTATCGATGGGGATATGTCGAAAACCTACGTGCTGAATGACTATTTTGCCTATGATTTCGGTACATTCACCAGCGGCGAGACGCATTACAGCATACCGGCATTGCAGCCCGGACAGCATACCCTGAAGTTCAGGGCTTGGGACGTGAAGAATAATTCTACCACGACCTCTCTCTCATTCAATGTGGTGGAGGGGCTTCAACCCAACTTCTTCAGCGTGGGACTTTCCAAGAATCCTGCCTCCCAGAGCACCACCTTTATCATCAATCACGACCGTGCCGGCAGTAATCTCGACGTGGAGATTGACATCTACGACCTGAGTGGGCGTCAGCTTTGGAACTATCAGGAGAGCGGTGTCTCTACGGGCAACACCTATACGGTGGACTGGAATCTCAGTGTGGATGGTGGTCGCAAGCTCCAGACGGGAGTCTATCTCTACCGTGTGCGTATCAGCAGCGACGGCAGCAGCCAGGCTTCGCGGGCCAAGAAACTGATCGTGATGCAATAAAATGCCGAGAAATCAGTTATTTAATAGCAACATTTATTGAAAATAATGAAATACAGTCTGAAAATAACACTTCTCGTGCTCCTGACGATTTGTGCCATGAAGGCCAATTCGCAGGATAAGCGCGATATGTTCAATCCTGTGCATACGGCCTTGGTTTCGCAGACCATTGCCCCCGATGCCCGCTCTGCCGGACTTGGTGACGTGGGTGTTGCCACTGATCCTGATGTGAACTCACAGTATTGGAATCCCGCCAAGTATCCGTTCTGCATCAGCCGTGCCGGTGTGGCCATCAACTACACACCTTGGCTCCGCCAGTTGGTTAATGATATGTATTTGGCTAATGTGGCTGGTTATTATCGTATTGGCGAGTACAGTGCCGTTTCTGCTTCCATCGATTATTTCTCGTTGGGTGAGGTCTATACCAGCGAAGACGAGGGTGCCATGACGATCAAGCCTTACGAAATGTCGTTCGATGCCTCCTATTCGCTGATGCTGAGTGAGAAGTTCTCGCTTTCTGCCGGTGTGCGTTTCCTGTTGTCGGATATGTCTTACAGTACCACGGAGGAGCGTTCTGCCTCTTCGGCCTTTGCTGCCGACCTCGGTATGTATTATCACACCTATCCTAATATAGGCAGCCGCGAGTGTCAGTTGGGCTTGGGCCTCTACATCCGAAACATCGGTTCGAAGATTACCTTCGGGGGCAGCAACTACAGTGAGTTTATCCCCACCAATCTGCGTCTGGGTGCTTCGTTGATGTTTCCTATCGACGAATACAACAAGGTGACCATTGCCGCCGATGCCAACAAACTGCTTGTGCCCACCTATCCAGTCGATGAGAACGGCGAATACAGTGAGGCTTATGCCATCGAGCACTATTATAATGTGGGTAGCATTGCGGGTATTTTCAAGAGTTTTACTGATGCCCCCAATGGTTTCAAGGAGGAATTGGAGGAAATCCAGTGGAGCGCAGGTGCTGAATACACTTACAACGACCGTTTCACCATTCGTGCCGGATATCACCATGAGAGTGAGAACAAGGGTAACCGTAAGTATTTCACGGTGGGTGCCGGTTTCCGTATGAATGTATTCTCCCTCGATGCCGGTTACGTGATAGCCACGGCCAAGAGTAATCCCCTCGACCAGACGCTCCGCTTCACGATGACCTTCGATATGGACGGTATCAAGGATTTGTTTAAGAGATAAACCTGAAATAGTATAATGAAGATTCGTGTTGGTTTCGGCTACGACGTTCATCGGCTGGTTCACGACCGCGACTTGTGGTTGGGCGGCATAAAGATTGAGCATACATTAGGCTTGCTGGGCCATTCCGATGCTGACGTGCTCATCCATGCCATTTGCGATGCACTGCTCGGGGCTGCCAACATGCGCGACATCGGCTACCATTGGCCCGATACTTCCGATGACACCCTGAACATGGATAGCAAGATTATCCTCAAGCGCACGATGGAACTCATTGCCTCCAAAGGTTATCGCTTTGGTAACCTCGATGCCACCGTCTGTGCGGAGCGCCCGAAGATCAATCCCCACGTACCGGCCATCAAGAAATGCCTGGCCGAAATCATCGGAACCGATGAGGATAATATCTCCATCAAAGCCACCACTACCGAAAAGCTCGGCTTCACCGGTCGCGAGGAAGGCATGAGCGCCTTTGCCACCGTCTTAATCGAAAAAGACTGATTCTTATCCCGCTAAGTCCGAAAAGAAATAAAAAACACGCTACAACTCATCAACGAGCTGCAGCGTATCAACTATGTTTAACTAAAAATCCTTTTCTGAATCAAATGGCAGTCTCGCGACTTCCATTGTCATCCGTTTCAACAATCGTGAAAACTTACCTTAAATCTAATAACTAAAAACCTAAATCTATTACTACTAACCTAAACAATCTATTAACCTTTTGACGATGCAAAGGTACAACATTTTCCGATTCGAGTCAATACTTTCGACGGTGTTTTTGTATAAAATACACTCTTTCTTGACGTAAATCAAGAGGTTGTGTGCGAACACAGGTGTTATTTAACACATATTTATATATAAATGCCACTCTTGGCCTAATTCAGAGTCTTCCTGCTGAAATCAGAAGCCGACGCCAAACGAAACGGAACGAAACTTCGGGCCATAGGCTGTGTCGAGCACATTGCATGGACTATACTTGGCGTATATGTTGAAATACTTCATTTGTAGTTTCACCATGAAATCCACTGTGACGGGATTTCGGTGAAGTCCTTTTGTGATATCCTTCTGCTTCTCACCGTCGATGCTATAGCGGGTCTTGATGCTGCTATAGACGTTGAAGTTCAGCACGGGACCTATTTCGAAGCCCCTGAACAGTCCTTGCTTGAAGGGGAAGAATCCGTAGGTGAACGGAACAGTCAGACTGAGCACCTTGATGCGCGAGAAATCCGGATTACTACCCTGCGGATAGGGCGTCACGACGATTTGACCGTCCGGTTGTTCCACGAATCGGTTATGATCCGTCATGCGGTAATTGCGCCAGTCGAGTCCGAAGCCCGTATAGAAATAATGGTTGCGCTCCTTCCACGGACGGATTTGAATCTGGGCAATGTCCCACATAAACTCCCACGAAGGACCTACCGGAATGTTCACGCCGTCAGCTGCCCCCACTGCGGTAGTGAAGCCTACGCTGAAACTGGCGATGAGCGCAAACTGCATGTTGCCGCGCTTCTCGCAGTCTTTTTTCTTCCCGAAAGGCATCAGGTCCCACAGGCTTTTATTATAGGTCTCTGTGCTCACGTAGTTGCTGTCTATCAGTTGGATGGTGTTCTGGTAGTCAAAACTGTTGTCACCCTCTTTACCTTTCACGCGGATCGACTGTAGGGAGTCGCCGGTGATGATGGTCACGCGCTGTGGCTTCTCTATGACCAGCGTGTCGTTTTCTGCGGCAAAGGCATTGGTTGCCGCAGCCATCAGTGTTAGAAACAGAATTCTTTTCATAAAAGCTATCTTATTTATTATTAAACATTTTCCTCAGCTCCGACAGGCTTTTCACCGTACTCTCGATATAGATGACGGTGACTGCCCACTGTTTGCCCTCGGCTTCCGTCTTCTGGCAGATGTAGCAGTAGGTCTTTCCTTTGGCAGCCAGTTGCACCATGAGCGTGGACGAACGCCGGTGACGCTCGTCGGCCATGCTTTCCGTGGTCCGATACGATGCCATGTCTTTCTGCAGCGCAGCATTAATTTTCTCCAGTTCCTCCCGGCTCACCTTGCACTTCACGCTGCGAAACAGACTCATCTTATAGTCTGCCAGCATCCTGCCCCTCACACGCGTCTCCACCATCCGTTCCCTGGGGATGATGTTTCCGCTGAACAGTTCGTTGATGGCCAGTCCCTGCTGGGCGGCCATCGGTCCTGTCGTGACCAGGAAGAGGAGTGTCATCAGTAGTTGTTTCATATCCTTGTCTCCTTTATGTTATTCAGAAAAAAAGTCGCGCATCTGTTCATCCACCGTCGGAATGCTGCCCATATCGTTGAGCGTAGCCTCCATCTGCTGCATCACGACGGCCTCGTCCGTGCATTTCTCTCCGTAGATATAGGCCACGCACTCGTCCCTGTCAGTCCTCGTGAGGAGTATGGTTCCCGCAGCAATCAATACCACTATCGAGGCGGCTATGCTTGCTATCCACCCCCATCTGCGGCGCGTTGGCTGTTGTTGTGGCAGACGGATGTCCTCAAAACCGGCGAAGAGTTCCCTGTATTGCAGCAGATCCTCGGGCACGTTCCCCTCGCGGAACAGGCTGTAGAGCTCCTGTTCCTCGGCAAGCGATGTCTCCCCGTCGAAGAATCGCTCTACCAGTGTTCTTATTTTCAGGTCATTTCTCATATTCTTTCATTTTCATGTACCTTTTCTCGCCAAGGCAATGATTAAGCGAGCTTATCATTGCTCTTTTGGCTTAACGAAAACGTTGAATTTATCTCTGACGGCCTGACGGGCCCGGCTCAGGGCTTTCCTTACGGCGACCTCCGTTGAACCCGTCAGTTCGGCAATCTCTTTTGAATCCATTCCCTCCATGTGGCGCAGCCGCAGAATGGTCTGCTGCAGGTCCGGCAGGGCTTCTATCACTTTCATCATGCGCTCTATGCGTTCCCGCTGTGGCTGGTCTTCCTCCTGGAAAACAGCAGTGGTGAGTTCGGCCGTGGGCTTCTTTCGCCTGATGAGGTCTATGCAACGGTTGCGCGTGAGCACCTTGGCCAGCGGTTCCACAGGCATCTGGAGCTGGTCACTCATCTGCCAAAGCCTCAGCAATACGTCCTGCACCACGTCTTCAGCCTCGTCGGAATCATGGAGTATTCCGAAGGCCTGTCTGACGAGTGCTGGTCGTATGCGCTGCGCTTCCTGTTTGAACGTTTCCGTTGTCATTTTCTTTTTTCTCTACCTATAATACGTTGAAGAGTGTCTTTTGTGACATATATTTGAGCAAAATTGTTTCTTTTAAGATGATACTTCCGCTCGACAAAACAAAATAAAGCGAGCTTTCTTTTGCATTTGTGCTCGCTTAATCGTATCTTTTCATAAGATACTTCCGCTCGACAAAGCAAATTAAAACGAATTTTATTTGCATTTGTGCTCGCTTAATCGTATCTTTGCACTATGAGAGTACTGATTGTCAATACAAGTGAGAAGACAGGAGGGGCTGCCGTAGCCGCAAACCGGCTGATGGAAGCGCTGAATAATAATGGCGAAAAGGCCAAGATGCTGGTGCGCGACAAGCAGACCGACTGCCTCACCGTGGTCTCGGCGGGCGATGGCTGGCGACAGCGATGGCATTTCCTCTGGGAACGCTGGCGCATCTTCATGGCCATGCATTTCTCCAAGAAGCACCTCTTCGAAGTGGATATTGCCAATGCGGGTACCGACATCACTGGACTCCCGGAGTTCCGTGAGGCCGATGTCATCCATCTCCATTGGATTAATCAGGGTTTTCTCTCCCTCTCTGTCATTCAGAAGATATTGCAGAGCGGCAAGCCTGTGGTGTGGACCATGCACGATTTGTGGCCTGCCACGGCCATCTGCCATTATGCACGTGGCTGCCAACGCTATAAGGAGCGTTGTCATCATTGTCCGTTGTTGCCCGGCGGTGGTTCCGGCAATGACCTTGCGGCTAGGGTATGGAACCGTAAATCGTCCCTTCTGCGTGCCAGCCATATCAGTTTCGTGGCCTGTAGCCGATGGCTGGAAGGGGAGGCCAAGCGCAGTGCCTTACTCAAGGGTCAGCACGTTTCGAGCATTCCCAATGCCATTGATACCCGCGTGTTTCATCCTATGGATAAAACGGAGGCGCGCCGGAAGGTGGGCCTGCCCGAAGAAGGCAATATGATTCTCTTCGTTTCCCAGCGCGTCACCGATGAACGCAAGGGCATCCGTTATCTTGTTGAGGCCGTGAGCAAGCTCGTCGAACGCTATCCTTCATTGAAGGAAACCACGTCTATCGCCATTCTCGGCGGCCATGCCGAGGAGGTGGCCGAAGAACTCTCCCTGCCCGTTCATGCGCTCGGTTATGTCAGCGATGAGCAGACCATCGTTTCGGTCTATAATGCGGCCGATGTGTTTGTCACGCCTTCCCTCGAAGATAATCTTCCCAACACCATCATGGAGTCGCTGGCTTGCGGCGTTCCCTGCGTCGGCTTTGCCGTGGGTGGCATTCCCGAAATGATCGACCATCAGAAGAACGGCTATGTGGCATCCCTGCGCAATAGCGACGATCTGGCCGATGGAATAGGGTGGGTGCTCTCTCAGGCCGATGCCTCGCTGCTCAGTCAGAATGCCTTGCGCAAGGTTTCGCGCCATTATTCCCAGTCGAGTGTGGCCCTGCGCTATGTAGAGATTTATCATCAGGTGTTGGCCCAAAAACAGTTTAATATATGAATCCATACACACAAGCCGCCATCCTCTCGGTTTCCACCTTGCGCATGTTGCCGCACATCGTGCTTTACCTGTTGCACAAGAAGGAGATTGATGCCGACCTGGAGAAATACTCCAGCGACGGTCGTGGCGTGCGTGCCTTTATCAAGGTAGCCACGCGCCAGCGTGTCTTCCGCAATCTGTTTTATTATCGGCTGGGTGAATACACCTCCGTGTTCATCAAGTGGATGCTTCCCCCTGAGCGCACGCTCCACATCTGGTGTCCCGAAATCGGCGAAGGCTGCCATTTCGAGCATAACTACGCCACGTATCTCAATGCCGAGCGCATCGGCCGTAACTTCTACTGCCTCCAACTGGTCACGCTCGGCAATGATGCCCAGGGACGGCGCCCGGTCATCGGTGATGATGTCAGCATATATACCGGTGCCACGGTGTTTGGAGGCATCCGTGTGGGCAATCATGTGGTGATTGGGGCCGGAAGCGTTGTTCGGCGCGATGTTCCCGACAATTGCACCGTGGTGGGCAATCCTGCCCGTATTGTACGTATGAACGGAGAAAAGACAAATATCCCGCTATGATCAGAATAACAGTTGTTACCATCACTTATAATGCCGCTGGCGTGTTGCAGCGCACGCTCGACAGCCTGCTGCGCCAGGATTATGCCTACGTGGAGCACGTCGTGGTTGACGGGGCTTCAAAGGATCAGACCGTGAAGATGGTGGAAGCCTATCAGACGCAGGTGGCGGCCATGCATCCCGACTGGACGGTGCGCCTGAAGTCGGAACCCGACGGCGGACTTTATGACGCCATGAACAAGGGACTGGAGCGCGCCACGGGCGACTATATCGTTTTTATGAATGCCGGCGACTGCTTTGCAGCCGATGATGTGCTGTCGGCCGTTGCCCGCTCGGCGGCACAGGACCCTCATCCCGCAGTAGTTTATGGCGATACCGACATCGTGGACAACGAAGGCCGCTTCCTCTATCACCGCCGTCTGCAACCGCCCGAAAAGCTTACGTGGAAATCTTTCCGTCAGGGTATGCTCGTGTGTCATCAGTCGTTCTATGCCCGTTCAGACATCGCCAAGGCTAACCGTTATGACCTGAAATACCGCCATTCTGCCGATGTGAAATGGTGTATAGAGGTGATGAAAGAGGCCGATCGCCGCCAGTTGGCCATGGTCAACACTCATAAAGTGCTCACCAATTACCTGCGCGAGGGGAATACCACCGTCCATCACCGCGCCTCCCTGATGGAGCGTTTCCGTGTAATGGCCGAAGAATACGGATGGATCACCACCATCGCCATGCACGTGTGGTTCGTCGTGAGAAAGGTAAAAAAGTAAAAGGGTAAAAAGGTAAAAAAGTAAAAGGGTAAAAAGATAAAAGAGCAAAAAAGGAAAAAGCAAAACAATAGCGCGACTTCCAATGGAGGCCGCGCTAATTTGATATCCTTTCCCTCCCTCGGGAGGGATATAGGGTGCGTCCTACGAATACTTCAGGATCTGTCCCGGACGGATACGCATGTTCTTGCCGATGTGGTTCATCCTGCAGAGCTGCTCCACGGTCAGACCGCGCTTGTGGGCAATCGAGTAAACCGTTTCGCCCTTAGCCACCTTATGATACTGCACGTTGTTGCGGCTCTTCTTTGAAGCCTTGCGGCTGGCATTGTTCTGAGCCACCTCGTTGCGGCTTGAAGCCTTGGCATTGCCGCCCACCTCTTCAGCGGTATAGCTATCCTGCTTCCGGCCCGTGGTATTATTCACGGCGATGCCTTCACGCTCATAGCGGTTGGCTCGGAACATATAAAAATCGCCCGTCACGTCCTGATTACGGAAGTCGAACATCAATGCCGGGTTCAGGGCTACGCCGCAGAGGCGTGTCTCAAAGTGAAGGTGAGAACCCGTGCTTCGGCCCGTGTTGCCACCCAGACCGATAGGATCGCCGGCGCGCACCATCTGGTCTTCTCTCACCAGATGTTTCGACATGTGGCCGTAGATGGTCTCCAGTCCGTTGTTATGGCGAATCACCACATAGTTGCCATAGCCACTTCCTTCATAGTTAACTACTCGGATCTTTCCGTCGAAGGCGGCACGGATGGTATCACCGATATACACCTTGATGTCAAGTCCCTTGTGCATACGTCCCCATCGGCGGCCAAACTGGCTCGTGATGACGCGGCTCGAAGTAGGCATGGCAAATCCGCGCAGGTCGATGCGGAAAGAATCGGGCAACTCCGTGGCGCGGTGTGCGTACTTATTGCTCCATTCGCTGTATAATTGTGCACTCAGCGAACCAGCCTGTTCGCGCTCAATAATACTACGAAGAGCCACCGTGTCAACAGCCTTCATCTTACGATCAACGGGAGCCTGACGTGCCAAGAGGTCCTGACCCATTACTGGGGCAGCACTCAGAGCCATTAGGGACGTTAATGTCAGTGTCTTAAAAATATTTTTTATCTGCATAATTTCTTGTCAAAAGCAATCCTTTTGGGGATCGAAAAATTCTCCTTGAATGTGCATAATTATCACATTCGGTTGCAAAGATAACGTTTTTTTCCCAAGTTTCTTTCCCTGTTTACACTTTTTATGGATACTTTAACACTCTATTGTTTGCGTTAACAGTCTGTTCTTCTTCTTTGATGTTCATTTCAAAAACCTTTCACCTTTCCTGTAATGTTCTGTCTTTCAGTGTTATATGGTGAAGGGTTTGGGAGGGCTCAAAATCATCAAGTTGTCCCGCAAAACATCATCGGTTGCATCTATATATATCGTTTATTACATCTAAATGTATCATTTACGGCATCTAAATATATCGTTTATCGTATCTAAATATATCATTTACTGTGTCCAAATATATCATCAATTGCATCCCAAAACATCATAGATTGAAGTTCAAAATATCATAGAACGGAAGTCAAAACATTATAGAATGGAAGTCAAAACATCATAGATTGAAAGGCAAAACATTATCGGAAGCAAAACCTCCCCAAACAACTATTGATCAATGGACAAAAATACACAAAAATCTCACAAAAATAATCCGAAGAAAAAAGTGCCGGATTTTAGGCTATTTTTGTTCAAGAAAGTATGCGGCCGATAACCCTTCACCGTAAGCGATTGTACTTCAATGGGTTGAGGGAGAAGGTGAATTATATTTTATTTGTCTGAATCGTAAGAATAAAACCTGCGCGGCATCCTTGGAGTTGCCTTTCAGCAAGATCGAGCATGCCTCCTTGCTGAATCATCATGCGGCGACTCAGGGAAAGGCCGATGCCACTGCCGCTGCGCTTGGTGGTGAAGAAGGGAACGAAGAGCGACTGGCGGTTCTCGGCTGGGATGGGCAGACCGTCGTTGCCGATGTAGAGGGAAAGTGAAGAGTGAAGAATGAAGAGTGAAGAATCGTGAGATCGGCGGCCCGAAGGGGCAAGCCAATCTGAAGCTATGGGAGGGGCAATTTCTATGACAATCTTCCTGGCCTGAGCTTCCGCAGCATTCTTCGCCAGATTCATGATTACTTGTCGTAGCATTCCGGGATCTGCACTGACAATGAGATCATCGGGGATGCTTATCTGCCACGTCAGTTCGGGATAGGCCTTGCAGACATCATCCAGGAGCGGACGAAGCGGCAGGTCTGCCATCATCGGTTTTTCCAATTCCGACATCTTGCGGTAGTTGGCCACGAAGTCGCTCAGATGGCGTGAGGTGTCGTAGATGGCCTGAATGCCTGGTTCGAGGGGAGTGTCTTTCACGTCGGTCCGGCCCAGCAATGACTGGCTGATGCTGGTGATAGGAGCCGTGGCATTCATCATCTCATGGGTGAGTACGCGGGTGAGCCGTTCCCACGATTCCACTTCGCTTTGGTTCACCTGTTGATGGATGGTTTCGCCCAGTTGGTTCAGGGTCTGCTGCATGGCTCGCTCGCCAGGTAGCAGTCCGTCGGTAGGCAGCCGGAAGGTGAAGTCATGATTGCGCATAGCCTCCTGCATCAAGTGGGCACGCAGCTTCAGCGACCGTTGACGACGGACGGTCCATACAAGCATGAAAACGACTACACCTATTAATATAAGGTACCACATTTGCGAAGTGTTTTTTATTTGCCCCCCTCTTTGGCCGAAGGTTTCCCTTCGCCCTTTGGAGAGAGGGTCAGGGAGTGAGGCTTTTTATTTTATTGTAGAGTGTCTGGCGGGAGATGCCCAGCAGCTCGGCAGCCTGTGTGAGATTGCCGTGACAGTGGTCGATAGTCTTGCGGATATGCTCCTTCTCTACCTCGTCGAGACTGACAATCTCCTGCTGCATGTCGAGCACGTCTTTCAGTTTGCGGATGAGCTCGTCGTTGTCCCAGGGTTTGGTGATGAAGTCGGCAGCACCGCTTTTCAGTCCTTTCACTGCCAGCGCTACGTCAGCGTAGGCGGTCAGCAGCACGACGGGCGTCTGCGGATGTTGCTTGCGGATGGCCCGCAGCCAGAAGAGGCCTTCCTGTCCGCTGTTCACGCCTAAAGAGAAATTCATGTCGAGCAACACGAGGTCTATCTCTTCCTGTGCCATCGTCTTGAGGATGTCGTCAGGCTGAGTCAGCGTCAGGATGCGCTCAAACGTTCCGTCCAGCAGATAGCGCATGGCCGTCAGGATAGACGTGTTGTCGTCGGCGATTAATACAGTTCCATATTTGCTCATATTTCTTTTCTTGTATGCAGGTCTTGGCTGCAAAGATATAAAGATTCTGTCTAAAAATCATACAGAGAGGTGTCTAATTTTTAGACGTTCTGCATCTGGCAGTGTTAAAAAGCTTGCCGATACTAGAGGAAAGCCATAACTTCGCATTGGAATTTTAAAACGGAAGCGAAATGAAACAGACAATTCTTTGTGTCCTCATGGCTTTGTGTTCAGATTATCTGCAAGCACAAACGGCCTGGACGATGCTGCAGTGCATGCAGTATGCCGTGGAGCACAATCATGAGGTGAAGCGTGCTGAGCTGGAACTGGATAACTACAGGGCGCAGAAGACAGGAACCGCAGGACGATTCCTGCCGGCCGTAGATGCCAACATCGGTGCCCAGTACAACTTCGGACGAGCCATTGACCCCGAGACCAACGGCTATACCGATGTGAACACCTTTTATAACGGCTACTCCCTGCAGGCTTCGCTGCCCGTGTTCGACGGGTTCAGCCGCGTGCATGCATTGAAAGCCGCCAAAGCCAGCGAACTGATGGGGCAATCGGCGCTGCAGCAAAGCCGGAGTCAGACAGCCCTCTGCGTGCTTCAGGCCTTCACCGATGTGGCCTATTACGAAGGCTTGGTCAAGATGGCCCGGGAGAAAATAGAGGAGACAACGCTCCTGCTTCAGCAGACACGCGTGCTCGAGGAGGTGGGCCGCAAGAGCCGTGCCGAGGTGGCTCAGGTGGAGGCGCAGAAGGCAGAAGCCGACTACGAACTGACCCGACAGCAGAATCTGCTGGCATCTGCCATGCTGGAACTGAAAAAGTCGATGGCCTTTCCGTTAAGTGAAGAGTTAAGAGTGAAGAGTGAAGAATTTCACGGTCGGGAGACAGAGGGGAGAGACCCATATTCTGCCGAGGTCAGCCTTCCTTGCGATTCTTCACTCTTCACTCTTCATTCTTCACTTTCATCTCTTCACTCCTCACTTCAAGTGGCCCGCTATCAGATGCAGGCCAGCCGACATGAGTGGCGTCAAGCCCGTGCAGCACTATTTCCTACTCTCTCGTTAAGTGCGGGCTTGAACACCACTTACTATCACACGCTGCATGCTAATTCGGGACAGTCTTTCCATGCGCAGTTCAAAAACAATATGGGTGAATACGTGGGGATTACGCTGAGCATTCCCCTGTTTGACCGCCTGCAGACCGTCACCAGCATCCGCAAGGCCAAGAATAACTACAGGATAGCCCGCGAGAACTATGAGCAGAAACGGCTGGAACTGGAGAAACTGAGTCGCGAGGCTTGGCAAGACTGGATAGGCTATCTGAAGCAGACGGAGCAGATGGCGAAAAAGGTGGAGGCCGACAGTCTGAGCCATCAGCTGACCCGACGCCAGTTTGAAGAAGGACTCTCCACGGCCATCGACCTGCACACCACATCAACCCAACTGCAGAAGTCGAGGGCGATGCTGCTGCAATGCCAGCTGATGGCCATCGTAAAGAAACAATTAGTAAGATATTATCAAGGAATAGCGATATGGACAGAGTAATCGAAAAGACAAAGACTGAGCGGCTGATGAAGTATTGGCCGTATGCAGTTGTTGGATGTTTGGTGTTGGGTGTTGGCATGTGGCTGGTGTTTGGCAATCATGCTTCTACACTGAAAGTCAACCGAGACGAGTTGACCGTCAGCGAAGTGCGGCAGGCAGAGTTCAAGGACTATGTACGCACCAACGGACAGGTGCTGCCCATCCAGGTGGTGCAGATATCACCCGAGGAAGGCGGCATCGTGATGGAGAAGGTGGTTGAGGAAGGTACGCACGTGAAGAAAGGCGATGTCATCGTGCGCCTCTCGAACTCCAATCTCGACCTGCAGATTCTAAATGCCGAAGCCGAACTGGCCGAGAAGCAGAATCTGCTGCGAAATACGCAGGTGGCCATGCAGCAAGACCGCCTGAACAACCAGACGGAACAGGCTCAGCTCGATATGGACACGCAGCGCAAGCGGCGCACCTTTGAGCAGAATAAGCGGCTGTATGGAGAGAAACTGATCAGCCGCGAAGACTACATCAAGTCGCAGGAGGACTACCAGCTCTCTGCCAAGAAGCGCTCGCTGGTTTCGAAACGACTGAAGCAAGACTCGCTGTATCGCAACGTGCAAATGGACCAGATGGAGGATAACCTGCAGAACATGCGTCGCAACGTGGTGCTCGTGCGGCAGCGAAAGGGCAAACTGGAGGTGCGCTCGGCCATCGATGGCGAACTGGGTCTGCTCGACGTCGAATTAGGTCAGAGCATCCAGCCGGGTCAGAAGATTGGTCAGCTGAACGATCTTTCTGACTATAAGGTGCAGGCCCAGATAGATGAACACTACATCGACCGCGTGCGTCAAGGGCTCACCGCTACCTTTACCCGTGGCGACAAGCAATATCAGCTACAGGTGCGCAAGGTTTATCCCGAGGTGCGCGAGGGCAAGTTCCGCTGCGATTTCATCTTCCGCGGTGAGCGCCCCGAGAACATCCGCACAGGCCAGACCTACTACATCGACCTCGAATTGGGCCATCCCGAGCAGGCCGTGCTCATCCCACGCGGCACTTTCTTCCAGACCACGGGTGGGCAGTGGATTTTCGTGCTCGACAAAAGTGGCTCGAAAGCCTATCGCCGAAATGTCCGTATTGGCCGTCAGAATCCGCAGCACTACGAGGTGCTCGAAGGTCTGGAGCCTGGTGAGCGCGTCATCACCAGCGGCTACGAGGCCTTTAAAGACAATGAAGTATTAGTAATTAAGTAAAATACAATATGAAGAGTTATTTCAGATTCCTGAGCCGTCATAGGCTGTTCACCTTTATCAATATCGTGGGGCTGTGCCTCTCGATGGCGTTCCTGCTGCTGTTGGGCGACCTGATCTACCGCCAGACGACGGTGGAGAACTATCAGACGCGGGCTGACCGGACGTTCGTCGTAGGCAATGAGATGTGCATGATGTCGAACTTCCGTGTGGGCGAGCGGCTGAAAGAGCGTTTCCCCGAGGTGGAGGACTGGTGCTCGATGGCTGGCTACGGCATGACATTTAACATTGGCGCGCAGAAGGCCGAAACCAAGGTGCTGGTGACGGGAAAGAACTTCTTCACGTTCTTCGACTACCGCCTGCTGACGGGCGACCGTCGGAAGGTGCTCAGCGCGCCCAACCAGATTGTGGTAAGCAAGTCGTTCGCACAGCGCTATTGGCCCGACGAGAGTCCTATCGGCAAGGAGATGGTGCTGGGCGATGACGAAATGGAGTTAGGCGATGCGAACGACGGGAAAGGCCATATCACTTACACCGTCAGCGGCATCATGGACGACTTCGACCGTTCCATCGTTCCCGACGGCTACGAATGTGTGTTCAACGTTGAGAACCTGCGCCACTTCCACTATTCGGCCTGGAACGAAGAGATGAACAACGCGTCGTGCTGCGTGCTCTTTTTGATGCAGCGCGAGGGTAGCAATCTGCGAAGCAAAACTGGCGATATGATCGACTATCTGAAGACCTTCTTCTGGCTTTACCGGATGGAGGCCGCAAAGGAACTGACGCTCACGCCATTCTCCACCATCTACTATGACGCGATGGAGTGTTCGTTAGGTCAGGAAGACATCAATCACGGCAGTCGGGAGATGGCACACCTCTATGTTGTTGTTGCCCTGTTGGTGCTGGTGTTCGCCATCTTCAACTACGTGAACCTGAGTGTGTCGCTCACCTCGGAGCGGTCGAAGGAGATGGCTACGCGTCGGCTGCTGGGGCTGTCGCGCCTGGAGGTCTTTGGCAAACTGATGGGTGAGAGCATTCTCTTTACTGCCATTGCCTTCGTCGTTGGCTACGTGATAGCACTCGCCCTGCAGGACAAGGCGGTGGAGATGGCCAACTGTCCGCTGGATTTGCTGAAGGATACGGGCCTTGTCACTATTGCTGCCTTCGTGACGGGCATCGTCCTCGTTGGCTCATTGGCAGGTTTCGTACCTGCCACGATACTCAGCGGCTACCAGCCTATTGACATTGTGCGCGGCACCTTCCGCCGTCGTGTCCGTCAGCGGTGGAGCCACGTGCTGATGGTGATTCAGACCGTCTTTGCTATTGTCATGCTGACCATCACCCTGTTGCTGGGCAGCAGCATCCGTGAACTCATGAACCGCCCGCTGGGCTACAACATCGAGAATATCCTCAAGACCTGGGATGTTGCCGGATTCAGCGAGAGTCAGCGGCAAGCGTTCCGCAGCAAACTGCTCGCACTGCCCGAGGTGGAGGCTGTAGGTTTCGGCTATGGCACGCCAATAGAGGGACTGGAGAACCAGACGGTTTCTGCCGATGACGGAACGGTGGTGAGCATGCGGCTATTGATGGGCGACAGTTGTTTCTTCAATATCTTGAACATCCATCCTGACAGAATCTACACTGACAATGGTTTTGGGGCGAATCACCAACTGCTGCGACAGTTCGGCAAGAAGGACGATGAAAGGAAAATTGTGACTGCCGATGGAAAGGTAAATTTTGAAATCGCTGCCGTCTATCCGGATATGGTCTATCAGAACGTGATGCGCGAGGAGGAGCATCCTACACCTTTTATTATCATACGCGAAAACGAATTCCGCGACAGCACTGACAACTACGCGAGCAAAAGTTACGGCAAGCCCCGTCTGGCACTTGTGAAATATCATGGCAATCGCCAGAAAGTGGAGGATGTCATCAAGCGGCAAATCAGCGCGATCACAGGCCAAGAGGCGGGCGACGTCCACTCACTTGCTCAGAGTCATGAGGATTGGTACAAGGACTACAAGCGGTTCCTCAGCGTCCTGATGGTCTTTACGACTGTTGCCCTGCTGATAGCCGTGCTCGGCCTGATGGCGATGAACAGCTATTTCATCAGTCAACGCCGGCGCGAGATTGCCATCCGCCGCGTCTTTGGGGCAGAGATCAGCAGCATCACCCTGCACCTGCTCCTCACGGTTGTCATCCAGTCGCTCGTCGCTATGGTCATCGCCATCCCGCTTTCCTATTGGCTGGCTCCGATGGTGAGCAGCATCTCGGGCCTGACCATCCGTATGGAGCTGATGCCCCTGCTACTATCCCTTGTCATCGTGCTCGCCGTCAATCTGCTGACAGCATTTTTCCAGAGCTGGCGCGCCGCCAACGAGAACCCCATCAACAGCATCAAGACGGAGTGACACCATCGGGCGGAATCTATCCTCGGTGGGATAGATTTCGTCCGAAATATTTGGTGGTTTGACGGAAAAGTAGTACCTTTGGCCAAATTTTCAGTTCAATTGCAAATTTGTCCATCGTATGAGTAAGACTTTAATAAGCAGAACGTTAGCGTCGTCATTTTCTGATGTATTCAGTGTGTTACCCGTCATTACACTGACTGGACCGCGCCAATCGGGCAAGACAACGCTGTGCCGTGAGCTGTTCCCAGACCTCCCATACGTCAGTCTGGAGGACTCCGATACACTGGCCGAGGTTCAGGCTGACCCTAAAGCATTCTTCAACCACCATCCTAAAGGAGTTATCATCGACGAGGCACACCATTTCCCCAACGTTTTCTCGTATATTCAGGTCATTGTAGATGAGGACCGTTTCCAGGGTACCGACCAGCATCACTATATTGTGACTGGCAGCAGCAATTTCGCCATGATGGAGAAAATTACGCAATCGATGGCTGGACGTACTGCCGTCTATTCGCTTCTTCCCCTTAGTACGGCAGAGATTATGTCATATCAACCAGAGGCCAGTACGTCGAAGATGCTGCTCTATGGTGGGTTCCCCGCTGTTTGGACAGCTGACAACGAGTTGCTTCGGCAGCAACTGCTGAGCAACTATTATACTACTTATATAGAGCGCGATGTGCATACTCTCATCAACGTGAAGGACCTGCAGGCATTCCAAACGTTCATCCGCTTGTGTGCCAGCCGTGTGGGACAGGAGTTCAATGCATCGGCTGTGTCTAATGAAGTTGGAGTTGCCGTCAATACGATTCGCAGTTGGCTCAGCATCCTTGCTGCGTCCTATGTGGTCTATCTGCTGCACCCATACTATACCAACATCGGCAAACGGCTGACGAAGACGCCAAAACTCTATTTCTACGACACGGGACTGGCTGCTTTCCTATTGGGCATCAGTACGGAGCAGCAGATGGATGTCCATCCGCTGCGAGGTGCGCTGTTCGAGAACATGGTCATCAACGACATGATGAAGCTCGACCTGAACCGAGGCAACAACATGCAGCAACTGTTCTTCTATCGCGACAAGAGCCAGAGAGAGGTGGACGTGCTGCGCATTCTGCCACCCAACCTTGTGGAGGCATACGAGATCAAGTCCGCTCAGACGTGGAATGCTGACTTCTTTGCAAACCTCAACTACCTGCGACCTTTGCTGAAGGAACGGCTGCTAAAGACAACGGTTGTTTACGATGGCACGCAGGAGAGTACCCAGACGGATAACGGCATTATCAACTTCCGCCACCTTCAGTGGTAACCCTGCTGACTGTCTAAAAATCATACGCTCTACTGTCTAATTTTTAGACAATCCGCTTCCGCCAGGGCCTCGGGTCTTGGCGGATTCGCGTTTTAGGCGTAACTTTGCATCAGAAAAAATCATAAAACGTATGAAGACTATCATCAGAAACTTCACATCCATGTTCCGCAAGTTTGTGTCGGCAAGCTTGCTGAACCTGCTGGGTCTGAGCCTGGCTTTCGCCTCGTTTTTTGTCATCATGACGCAGGTCTATTACGACCTGGGCTACAACAAGAGTTTCACGGAGCACGAAAAGCTGTTCCGCCTGACCATGAAGTTAGGGCCCGGCATGGAGGACTATGGCGTAACATTGCCCCGCCCGCTGGTGGAACAGCTGGCGGCAGCGTCGCCGCATATCAAGGGCTATGGCATCGAAGAGGGCTGGACAAGAATCGACCAGTTCTTGGTGGACGATCAGGAGTATTCGCTCAATCTGGTGTATGGCATCAACGACTTTATGAGCGTTTTCAAGCCAACCGTCATTTGCGGTGACTTGAAGGGATTGAACCAGTTGCCCAATATCGTGCTGCCGCGTTCGGAGGCCATGCGCATCTTTGGCACTGCCAATGCGGTGGGCAAGACCCTGAAGTACAAATGGGTGGAGGGTTGGATCTTCAATGTGTGTGCCGTGATAGAAGACTATCCGGAAAACAACTTCCTGCACGGCGTCAGTTTTAGGGGGCTCAATGACAATGAAGGCAACTACCGGAACTGGAACTATCAGGCTTATATCCGTGTGGACGATACAGCCAACCTGCCGAACGTGATTACTGCCATGCGCCAGAAAGCCGTCGAGCTGTTCAAAGATGATTTCGACATGAAGACCAAGCAAGAGGAGGAAGCCCTGCAAGTGGTCTTGACACCGATAGCCGATACCCATTTCGCGAAAGACCTCAGCAAGGATTCGCCCGACATCAAGTCGGTCAGCAGAAGTTCCGTCTATCTGCTCATCTGCTTCTCGCTGCTAATCGTGGTGATAGCCGCCGTCAACTTCATGAACTTCACGCTGGCCGAGACACCACTGCGCATCCGCAGCATCAACACGCAGAAGGTGTTGGGCGCATCGACGGCCGGTCTGCGCGGCAGTTTGCTGGCCGAGGCCGTCATCATTAGCCTGTTAGCATTCATGGGGGCGATGGCGATGGTGTATGTGGCTCACGACTTAGGCTTGCAGAAGCTGGTGCAGGGCAGCATCCTGTTGCAAGATAACCTGTGGCTGGTAGGCGTCACCCTGCTTATCAGCATCGTGGTGGGACTGTTGGCTGGGACCTATCCGTCGTACTACGTCACGTCCTTCCCGCCTGCACTGGTGCTGAAAGGCTCGTTCGGCCTGTCGCCCAAGGGTCGCGTTCTGCGCACCTCGCTGATCTGCCTGCAGTTCGTCGTTTCGTTCATGCTGGTCATCGGCGTGGGCATCATGTATCTGCAGAGCTACCTCATCTTCCACACCGACTATGGCTTCGACAAGGACGAAGTGATGGTGGTGCCGACAGCGCCTGACACGCGCAACCATGCTGATGCCATCGATGCCGACCTGCGCAAGATTCCCGGCATAGAGGGAGCCAGCCTGGCCCAGAGCGTCTTGGGCAGCAGCGACCGCTATCAGACGTGGGGCAGGGGCGAAGGCGACAAGCACATGACGTTTACCTGCATCTTCGTCGACTGGCGTTTCCTCAGCGTGATGGGCATCGACATCGTGGAGGGCCGCAATTTCCGCCAGACCGACGGCGACGTGTATATCTTCAGTGAGTCGGCCAAGAAGAAATACCCCTGGCTCGCCGTCGACAAGCCCATCAACGACGAAGACATGCCCGTCGTCGGCTTCTGCGAGGACATCAAGTATTCCACCCTGCGCGTTGACGACAGCCAGCAGCCCATCGCCTTCTTGGTGCCCAGCCGCGAGAACTATTATTGGGGCGACGGTTCCTGGCGTAACTACCTCTTAGTGCGTGTGGCAAAAGGTGTGGATAAGCGCGAGGCCAAACAGAAAGTGCTGGAGACGGTGCTTAAATACGAACATGGCTTTAAGCCCGATATCAGTGACCTGCGCTATGTGGACGATGAACTGGAGAAATCGTACCATCAGGAAAGGCTCTTCACCCAGCAGATTCTGCTGTTCTCGCTGCTGGCCATCCTCATCAGCATCATCGGTGTGTTTGGCTTGACGATGTTCGAGAGCGAGTACCGCCGCAAGGAGATAGGCATCCGCAAGGTGTTCGGCAGCTCTACGAAGGAAATCCTGATGATGTTCTGGCGCCGATACCTCTACATCCTGCTGGGCTGCTTCGTGGTGGCGGCTCCCATCGGCTACCTGGTGGGCCAGCACTGGCTCGAAGGTTTCGCCGTCCGAACCGCCATCTCGCCCCTCCTCTTCTTAGTGTCTTTCCTGCTCATCGCCCTGATTACCATGCTGACCGTGACCTACCAGAGTTGGAAGAATGCCAACGAGAATCCCATCAATAGCATCAAAACAGAGTAATATGAAAAGTTATTTCAGATTCCTTTCGCGCAATAAGCTATATACTTTCATCAATTTAGCAGGGCTGGTAGTGTCGCTGATGTTCATCATCCTGATGGGCGACTACACGTGGCGACAATACAGCATCGACTCGTGGCATAAGCATGCCGACCGCATCTATCTGATGGGCGAGAAGAATAATTTCTTCCTATGGCCTCAAGCGGCGGAGGGCATCAAACGATTGTGTCCCGATGTGGAGCAGACTTGTTGCATACTGAGTCAGATGGGGCGAATCAAGTATAAGGGCAAGGAGGTGAAAGATGCCGAAGGAGAAAACGGCATCATCATGCTGGCCGACTCGACTTTTTTCCAGCTCTTCGACTTTCCGTTGGTAGCGGGCGACAGAACGACGGCTCTCGATGCTCCCGACAAGTGCGTCATTACCGAAAGACTTGCCCGACGTCTCTTCGGCGACAAGAATCCTATCGGTGAGCCACTGCAGATCGTGGGTGAACAACAGGTGCGTATCAACGATGAAAATCCTTACGACTCGACGCTTGTCTATACCGTCAGCGGCGTGATGGAGGATATGGACTGGACGGTTCTGCCCAATGAAACCCAGCTCATCGCCAGTATGGCGCGCTATCCGCAAGTGATGGGATATGAGTTGGGCGACAAGTCCTTCGTTAGTGGTGGTACAGGTGCCGTCAAGGCATTCTTTATGATGAAGCCGGGCACAGATGTTGCTGCCACGAGGGAAATAGCATCCCAATACATTGACGAACATCATCATGATGTATGGCGCGACAGCAAACCTGTGATGACACCACTCACCGATATGATGTTTGCTCCGCAGAATGAAGGATTAGGTTTGCAGAAAGGCGACAAGACACGGCTGCGCATCCTGCTGGCAGCCGTACTGGCCATTCTCTTCTTTGCCGTGAGCAACTATATCAACCTGACAGTTGCCAACACGGGGTTCCGCGCCAAGGAGATGGCCACGCGACGGCTTTTTGGCAGTAGCCAGACGGAGATCTCGCTGAAGTTGATTGCCGAGTCGATGTTGATGGTGGCAGCATGTTTTGCAGCCGCTTTGGCTCTTGCCTTCTGTTTGCAGGATGATGCTGCCGAATTGTTCAAGGGAAAGATTGACCTGGCAAAGGATATCCGCATGGGCAGCGTCTGCGTCTGTCTCGGTTTCATCCTGCTGTTGGGTATCGTCTCAGGCATCATGCCCTCGTGGCAGATAGCACGCTTCCAGCCTATCGACATCGTGAAAGGCTCGTTCCGTTATCGCTCGAAGATGGTGCTGGGCCGGCTGTTTATCATAGTGCAAAACGTGGTCACCATCACCATGCTCACATCGGCTCTCGTCATTTGGCTGCAACTGCGTCACCTCATTCATGCACCGTTAGGTTTCAATACCGAGAACCTGTTCTATGTTGAAAGCCCACAAGGCAAGAGCCAGACAGTTAGAAACCAATTGGAAATGATGCCTTTCGTTGATCAAATTGGCTGCTATCTGGGAAGCACGTTCACGGGCTATAACTTCAGCGGTAAGGGTATCAAGAGTAGCGATGGGAAATACAAAATGCTGATGCTTGCTGACTTGGACAAAGTGTCTTTCGACATGCTGGGACTGAAGGTGATCCGCGACAATGGTGCTGTCAATAACGGCTATTATCTGAACCAAGAAGCCTTGCGACTGTTGAATTATACGGGCGAGGAAAAGGTTCTGGACTGGGGCGATGGAGACAAAGACCTGATAGCCGGAGTGCTGAAAGATTTCCGCATCGTCAACGTATTGGAAGACATAAGGCCGATGGCCGTCAGAAAGGCGGGAAAGATAGACGATCCCAATTATCTGGTCAAGACTAATGGTGACCGGCAGGCCAAGGATGCTTTCAGGGCTATGCTCCGGGAACAGGGCGTCTCAGAGAATGACTTGCAGTATTATGTTCTCTGTATGGAAGACTGTATCGCCGAGACCTTCGAGGACCAGCAGAACACGCTGCGCATCGTCTCGCTCTTCACCCTCATTGCCATCGTCATCTCGGTGCTGGGCTACGTAGGTCTGTCGCTCTTCTTCATCCGTCAGCGCAAGAAGGAGATAGCCATCCGCAAGGTGATGGGCTCCACGTCGGGCGAGGTGCTGCTGCTGATGCTCCGCACCTTCTCCGTCCCCATGCTGGTGTCGTTCGTCATTGCCGTGCCTATCTCATATTATATCATGAGCGACTGGCTCACGGATTTCTCCTACCGCATCACGCTCAGCCCTTGGATATTCGCTGTTGCCGGCTCGGCATGCCTCATCATTTCCCTGCTCACCGTCATCATCCAGAGCTGGCGCGCTGCTTCTGAGAATCCCGTGAAGAATATCAAGACGGAGTAACCAAACGGGCGAAATCTATCGATTACAAGTAGATTTCGCCCGAATTGTTTGTCTTTGTCAAGCGATTGCCGTATCTTTGCATTGTGGATAAAGAAACCTACGAGAAGCAGAAAGCCTTTGCCGGTGAGAAGAAGCCCTCGATGAACCGTCGCATGATAGACCACAACTATCAGGAGCGGCAGATGTACATGATCACGATGGTGACAGAGGGGCGCCGTCCGCTCTTCGGTCAGGTGGCGGGGCGTAGCGATGGCGCACCAGGCACGCACGATGAGCCGCATGTGGTGCTGACGGAGTTAGGCCGCGCCATTGAAGAACGCTGGTGGGCGACCCATGACCTATATCCAGAAATAGAAGTGCTGGCCCTGCAGATGATGCCCGACCATCTGCACGGCATACTCTTCGTAAAAGAAAGAATGGACCAGCACCTGGGGCAGGCCATCAAGGGCTTCAAGACGGGCTGCAACAAAGCCTACTGCCGCATAGTGCTCGGCCAGGTTCCGTCTGTTGCGACCTGGTCGCAACAAACAGAAAAGGCAGGACAACGCCCAAAGGACGACCGCCGCCACGGCCTCCTCTTTGCCCGGGGCTACAACGACCGCCTGCTTCTGCGCGAAGGCCAGCTCGACACCTGGCTCCGCTACCTCGCCGACAACCCGCGCCGCCTGCTGATGAAGCGCGAACACCCCGACCTCTTCCGCGTGCAGCGAGGACTCATCATCGGCAATCAGCAGTTCTCGGCCATCGGCAACCGTTTCCTGCTTCAGCGCCCCGTCAGGCTGCAGGTGCAATGCTCGCGCCGCCTGACTGAAGCAGAGATACAGCAACGGGTGAACCATTTCCTCTCTGCCGCCGCACAAGGAGCCGTGCTCGTGTCGCCCTCCATATCGCCTGGCGAGAAAGCGGTGATGCGCGCTGCCTTCGAACGAGGCTTCCCACTCATCTACCTTCAAGAGAATGGCTTTGCCGACCTCGCAAAACCCGGCGGCCGTCGCATGGAGGCTTGTGCCCGGGGCCAACTGCTCATCCTTGCCCCATGGGAACACCACAACGAACGCATAGCCATCAGTCGCAACCAATGCCTCTCACTGAACGACATGGCACGCATGATTTGCAATCAAAGTGTCTAAAAATCATACGCCGAAGTGTCTAATTTTTAGACAATCCGCTTCCGCTGGGGCTTCGGGCCTTGGCGGATTCGTTTTATTGACGTAACTTTGCGATGCAAAAAGTAAGAAAACGCTATGAAGAGTAATTATAGAGGCCAAGGAACCCTCATTAAAGTCATTTCACTGGCCGTCGGCCTGACCGTAGGACTGGTGCTGATTGCCAAGGTGCAGCTGGAGATGAACTACGACCGCTGCATCGTGGACAAGGAGCGTGTGTATGAGCTGCAGGAGACATTCCTGCGTAAGGGCGAAGCAAAACAGCAGCAACATGGGGCTACGTCGGGAGGTGTTGCACCGGTGCTGGCTCGGGAAATACCTGTGATACAGAGTGCCACACGCTATACGACGCAGTTCAGCGAGGAGAAGCTGACGCTTCAGGACGGTAGCCGCCACTACTTCGAAAAAGCGGTGTTTGCCGACTCCTGTTTCTTCGACATCTTCGCCACAACGGTGCTGGTGGGCGATGCCAAGCAGATTCTCTCCACAGCCGGACAGTGCATGATTAGTCGAAGTCTGAGTGAGAAGATAGGTGGCGATGTGGTGGGAAAGTCTTTCTGTTTTGCCTCTGCCCCGCAGAAGCCGATGACCATTAGCGGCGTGTTTGATGACTATCCTGAGAACTCCGCCTACAACAGTTTCGACATTCTGATGTCGATGCCCTCTGTTGGCACCTACGCATGGGACGGCACAGAAAACCTGATAGGCAACGACCGCTACCATTCGTATGTGCGCCTGCGCCCCGATGCCGATATGAATAAGGTAAAGAAAGAAATCAAAGACCTGCTGCAGCGCATCCTTCCTTGGGACGACCTGAAGCAAGTCGGCTATGCCAATGCCGGCATCGAACTGGTGAGCGTGTCAGGACAGCGGATGAAGGACACGACCGTGCGCACCACCTGCATCATTCTCTCGGTGGTGGCAGGGGTGATGCTCTTTACGGCTGTGATGAACTATATCCTTGTGGTCTTCAGTACGATGGTGGGCCGGGCGCGACAAGTAGCCCTGCGCAAGGTGCTGGGCGCTCCGCATCGGGAGTTCTATCTGACGGCACTGAAGGAGTCTGCCGTTCATCTGCTGACGGCACTGGCCGTCATGGCCCTGCTGCTCTGGGCAGGACAGGACTGGGTGCGCGACCTCTTAGGCGTCAGCGTCGGCACGCTCTTCTCGGCGCAGACTTTCGCCGTGCTCACTACCGTATGCCTCGTCGTGCTGCTGTGCTGCGGCATTCTGCCGGGTATCATCTATTCGCACATCCCACTCACCTACGCCTATCGGCTCTACAGCGAAAGTAAGCGCGCGTGGAAGTTGTCACTGCTGGCCTTTCAGTTCGTATTGAGCACCATGCTGCTCTGCGTGCTATCTACCATCTATCGGCAATACAACTATATGCTGCAGGCAGACATGGGCTATCAGTATAACCGCGTGGCCTACGTCAATGTCAGTGCCTTACACGGCGACTCCATCTATTCGCTGGCCCGTGAGATAGAGAATCAGCCCTGCGTCGAGAAAGCGGCAGCCGCCTATTCGCTCTTTTGCGAGAGGCAGAGCGGCGACAATGTGCTGGTACCAGGCAATCCACGGGAAATGTTCAACTGTGCCAATCTCTTCTTTTCCGAGGGTGGACTGGTGGAGACAATGGGACTTAAGATTGTGCGCGGCCGCGACTTCAAGCGCCTGAACCGTAAAGGCTGGACGCAGGAGATGCTGGTGGACGAGAAGTTTGCAAAAAAAATGAAAGAAGTGGCTGGCATCGATGATGTCATTGGAAAGCAGTTCATCAACTCTTCTGTTGGCGACGAGTATCCTTTGACTGTTGTCGGCATCGTAAAGAACTTTAAGTTGGGTTCGCTGGTATTTGGCGAGGAACGCCCCATGATGGTTGCCAACGGCAATGTCTTTACGCATTATATCATGATAAAGCTTCAAAGCATCACGCCAGATAACCTGCAGGCCGTGCAGCAAGTATGCGACCGCCTCTATCCTGACGCCGAACTGAATGTGAAACTTTATTCCAACGAGCTGGCCGACAGCTATCAAGAGACAAGGCATACCCGCGACCTGATTATGATAGGTTGTCTGGCATCGCTGCTCATCATGCTTATCGGCTTGATAGGCTATGTGCGCGACGAGGTGCAGCGCCGCTCCCGCGAACTGGCCATCCGCAAGGTGATGGGAGCTGGCGTTAGCGAACTGCAGGGACTGTTTCTGCGCAGTATTGCGCTGATAGCCATTCCGTCTATCATTGTCGGTGTCGCCTTGGGCTGGTTTTTCAGTCGCATGCTGATGGAGCAGTTTGCCGACAAGATTTCTCTCTCATGGATTGTCTTCACCGCCTGTGCACTGTTCGTGCTGCTCGTCATTGCCGCCATAGTGCTGCTCCAGACCTATCGCGTAGCAACCAGTAATCCTGTGAATTATCTCAAAACAGAATAAAATTCGTTTCATTAGTTAAATTCGTTGTTCAAATAATAAATCGTATGATTAAACTTGAAAACATTCAGAAGGTGTTCCGCACGGAAGAGGTGGAGACCGTTGCACTGGGCGGTGTATCGCTCGAAGTGAACAAAGGTGAGTTTGTGGCCATCATGGGGCCGTCGGGTTGTGGCAAATCGACCTTATTAAATATATTGGGCCTGCTCGACAACCCTACCAGCGGCCGGTACTGGCTCGACGGACAGGAGGTTGGCATGCTGAAGGAGAGCCAGCGCACGGCTGTACGCAAGGGGCAGATAGGCTTCGTGTTCCAAAGCTTCAATCTGATTGATGAACTCAACGTAGAGGAAAACGTGGAACTGCCGCTGACCTACCTCGGCGTGCCGAAGAAGGAACGCCGCCAGCGCGTGGAAGAAGTGTTGCGCCGCATGGCCATCTCGCATCGTGCCCATCACTTCCCCCAGCAGCTCTCCGGCGGTCAGCAGCAGCGCGTGGCCATTGCCCGCGCCGTGGTGATGAACCCGAAACTGATCCTTGCTGACGAGCCGACAGGTAACCTCGACTCAAAGAATGGACTGGAGGTGATGCAACTGCTCACGCAACTGAACCAGGAGGGCACCACCGTCTTGATGGTGACCCACTCAGAGCGTGATGCAGGCTACGCCCAGCGCATTGTGAATCTGCTCGATGGTCAGGTGGTGCCGGAAGTAAAATTGTAAAAGCATGATCTCTCAGGAGATGGCGCTCCAGTTAATGTTGGTCTTGCGGAGTTCTGCAAGCCGTTGCCAGAGGAGTTGGTTCTCGGTTTTCTGGCAGGTGGGGTCGTCGTCGATGATGCGCTGGGCTTCGTCGCGGGCCAGCTGTACGAGCTGGCCGTCGCGGGCAATGTCGGCAATCTTCAGGTCGAAAGCCATGCCGCTCTGCTGCGTCCCCTCTAAATCGCCAGGACCACGGAGCTTCAGGTCGGCTTCGGCAATGAGGAAACCGTCGTTGGTGTCGCACATGATATCGATGCGCTTGCGGGTATCTTCGGCCAGCTGGGGCTTGGTGACGAGGATGCAATAGCTCTGGTCGGCACCGCGGCCAACGCGACCGCGCAACTGATGGAGCTGGGAAAGACCGAAACGCTGGGCATCGAGGATGACCATGACGGAGGCATTGGGCACGTTGACGCCCACCTCGATGACTGTGGTGGCTACGAGAATCTGCGTTTCACCGCTCACAAATCGCTGCATTTCCGTTTCCTTTTCGGCTGGTTTCATCTTACCATGCACCTTGCTGAGACGGAATTCGGGAAACACCTGACACATGGTCTCGAAGCCTTCTTCCAGATTGCGGAGGTCCATCTTCTCGCTTTCCTGAATCAACGGATAGACGATATAGACCTGACGGCCCTGCCGGATTTGCTGGCGGATGCCCTGATAGAGCGACGTCATCTCAGAGTCGTATTTATGAACGGTGTAAACAGGCTTGCGGCCGGGTGGCAGTTCGTCGATGACGCTCACATCGAGATCGCCGTAGATGGTCATGGCCAGCGTGCGGGGAATGGGAGTGGCGGTCATCACGAGCACATGGGGAGGATTGACTCCCTTATTCCATAGTTTCGCGCGCTGGGCTACGCCGAAGCGATGCTGCTCGTCGATGACTACGAATCCGAGCCGGAGAAACTGTACGGGGTCTTCGATGACGGCATGAGTGCCCACGAGAATCTGGACGGAACCGTCGGCAATGCCCTGAAGGATGGCTTCGCGCCGTTTGCCTTTCACGATGCCGGTGAGCAGTTCCACGCGGATATTCATGTCGCCCAGAAACTGGCGGATGGTCTGAAGATGCTGTTCGGCCAGGATTTCAGTGGGTGCCATGATGCAGGCCTGATAGCCGTTGTCTAAGGCGATGAGCATCGACATGAGGGCAACGAGTGTCTTTCCGGAGCCTACATCGCCCTGCAAAAGCCTGTTCATCTGGCGTCCGCTGCCCATGTCTTGGCGTATTTCGCGGATGACGCGCTTCTGCGCTCCCGTCAGGGGGAAGGGTAGGTGGTTGTTGTAGAAATCGTTGAAGATGGCTCCCACATGCTGGAACACGTAGCCGCGATACTTGCGCCGTTGGTCTTGGGCATAGCGGAGGATGTTGAGCTGTACGTAGAACAGCTCCTCAAACTTCAGGCGCTCCGTGGCATGGGAGAGTTCGTCGGCTGACTTCGGATAATGGATATGGCGGAAAGCCGAGTCGCGGCTCACGAAATGCAGGCGGTTGACGATGAAGGGCGGGAGCGTCTCGGGCAGTGGCTCACGGATTTGCTGGAGCAGCGTCTTCGTGAGTTTCTCGATGGAGCGCGAGGTGAGTCCGGCCTTCTTCATCTTCTCCGTCGTGATATAATAGGGCTGCATACCCATCTCGGAGAGTTGCAGGCTGTCGGCCTTGTCCATTTCGGGATGGGCAAACTGGTAGCGCCCGCCATAGATGGTGGGTTTGCCGAAGATGATGTATTCGGTATTGACCTGATAGAAATTCTTTGGCTTTTTGGGTAGGAACCACACGAGGTCGCAGATGCCGGCTCCGTCGGTGAAATGTCCGACGATGCGAACCTTGCGCGGCCCCATGGGATATTCCTCAAAACTCAAGATGCGGCCTTTCACTTGAACGAAAGCCTCGGTGGAGAGTTCGTTGACGGCGTAAAGCTTGGAGCGGTCCACATGCTTATAGGGGAAGTATTGCAGCAGGTCGCCATAGGTCTCGATGCCCAGCTCCCGCTGCAACAGATCCTTCCGCTTGGGACCTACGCCCGGCAGATACTTGATGTCTTGAGAAAGGATGTTATACATGAGTGAGTGTAGAGTTGAGAGTGTAGAGTTATGATTACTCTGTGCCTGAGACATCTTGGGTGGTGGCGTGGAGTATAATGGACTCGGCCACAATGAGGTCGAAGGGCGTGGTGATCTTGATGTTCTCGCGGTTGCCTTCTACGAGGGTGATACCGACCCCCTCCAAAGCCATTCCCGAGCAAGCTCGCCTACCCGTAGCCTTTCCCCGAGGGGAGGCTTCCTGCTCTCCCCCTCGGGGGAGTTGGTGGGGGGTCTCCCAATACGCTTCCACTACGGAGGCATCGTCGGTGAATCCGTCGTTGAACGGCTGGCGGTAGGCAGCCTTATGGAGTTGGATGTCGAAGGCTTGTGGGGTTTGCACCAAGCGGTATTCGGAGCGGGGAACGGTAATGGAACCCACCCTATGTCCCTCCCGAAGGGAGAGATTTTGATTTGTGGCTATCCCGGGAGTGTTCGCATCAATCTCCCCTTCCTTCGGGAGGGGTTGGGGGTGGGCTTCTACTTTCCTTAACGTCTCCACTACTGGAACTACGGGAACGGCGGTTCCAGTCTGACGGGCGGTTTCGAAACAGCGGGCGATGACTTCCATCGAAGGGAAGGGACGCACGCCGTCGTGAACGGCTACAACACCCTGGGCATCGTCGGGTATCAGCGCGAGGGCATTCTTAATACTGAAAAAACGTTCACTGCCGCCGTCGGCTATCTGGTAGTCTTCGGTGAAATGATGCTTCTGGCAGAGCTGATGCCAATAGTCCTGCTGATCCTTTGGCAATACGAGGATGATTCTTAGTGGAGAATGGAGAGTTGAGAGTGGAGAGTTATGATTACTCCTTGCCCAGGAGTCGTATTCCCGGAACCGCATGATGGTGCGCATCAAGATGGGCAGACCGCCCACCTCAATGAACTGCTTGGGCACATCCGCCCCCATGCGCAGGCCTTTGCCTCCGCCTAAAATAATGGCGTAGGAATAGCCCACCCTATGTCCCTCCCGAAAGGAGGGATTATCTGTTGTCTTTGCGGATGATCCGTTGTCTTCCATATCTCTCATATAGTATTCATTATAATGCCCCCTTGATATCGGCTCTACTCCCCCTCCCTTCGGGAGGGGTTAGGGGTGGGCTTTTTTTACTCTTCGTAGTCGCCCATCATCAGATGTACATAGCGCATGCCGGTTGCCACTTCGGTGGCTTTCTCCTCGGTGGTGAGCAGAGCCAGGATGGAATAGGCGTAGGGGAACGCAGCGGCGGGACCTTCACCTGTGATGATGTTGCCATCGATAGTGAAGAGGGAAGCCGTGTAGGTGGCTCCTTCCAGATACTGTTCGAAACCGGGATAACAGGTGGCGCGCTTGCCTTTCAGGATGCCCAGCTTGCCCAGCACGAACGGGGCGGCACAGATGGCACTCACCATCTTGCCTGATTCGGCCTGTTTCACCAAGGCGGCCTTCAGTCCTTCGTGGGCGTCGAGATTGGATGCGCCAGGCATTCCTCCGGGCAGCATCAGCAGGTCGGCATCACTCAGGTCGGCATCCTCGAAGAGTATGTCGGCCTTGATGGTTACGCCGTGGGCAGACTCTACCTCCAACCGGCCCATGATACTCACGGTCTTGATGTCAACACCGCCTCTTCTTAACACGTCAACGGGAATCAGCGCTTCTATTTCTTCGAAGCCGTCAGCCATGAATTGATATACCTTTTTCATATTATTCTGTTGTTAATGATGATGCAAAATTAGCAAAAAAGAATGATACTTCAAAATATAATTTCATCTATCTTTTGCCGGGACGTTCGTAGGCCAGCACATCCCAGAGGTCGCGGATGCGTTTCTCGGGATCCCATTTCCCGCTGAAAGTCCACTGTGGCGTGATGTCGCTGAGTGCCGGTTGTCCGGCAGCCATGTGGAGATTGTCATTAAGCCATTCGCTGTGACCGCCGTCGCGCGTGCATCCGTGGTAATAGACGCGGTGTCCCCAAGGGCAGGGGTCGATGGTCTTGCCCTTGGCCAGATGAGGCTCCTTCCTGTAGGCATGGTCGATGTCTTCGTCGATGATGTTCTTTGACAGGTGGCAGTTGATCAGATAGAACTGTGAGTCGTGGTGATAACGGCCCAGCGGCGTGGGCTTGATGGCATCGAATTCAGAGTCGGTGACCACGAATTTGTTGGTGATGTCGGCCTTCCCGTCGTGCCAAAGGATGGCGCGCGTGTCACCAAAGAACCGGCAGCGGGTGGCGTAGCATTTGCCTCGCGGGCAGATGAAGTCAACGCCCGGGCAGCGGATGAAGAGGTCGCAGTGGTAGTACATTCCTCCCTTGCCGTCATCGCCTTTGCCCCAAAGCGAAAGGGCGTCGTTGCCGTCGGAGATGATGTTGCTGTTGATGACGATGGTGCGCGTGGCCGAACCATAGACGGAAAACTGGTGGGTGGTGGTGTTGGTGACGGTGGTTCCGTAGTTATTGATGACCGTCAGTCCGGAGATGACACAGTCGTTGGCCTTGCTCGTGAGCACCAAGATGCCCGCATGCACCTTTTCGCCTCGGTGCATCGACTTCATCATCAGGCCGTTGGCCTCGGCGCCCACGATGATGCAACTGTCGCGGTTCTCGCCCACGAGCACGATGTTGGGACGGTCGATGATCACCTTCTCGTGGTATAATCCTTTCTTCACCAAGATTTTATAGGGAGCGGTGGGATGCTCGGGCGCATTGTCGATGGCCTGCTGGATGCTGCCACCGCGCACGACGACAGCATCGAAGAGTTGTTCGTTCACTTTCGGCGGCTGCGCCGTTGCCAACAGACAACAGACAGCGAGCAGGAGGGTCATGGTCAGGTGTTTCATTGTTTTCAAGATAATTAGAAGTGTTTGTTGTTCTTGTCTGCAAATATATGCAATCTTTGCGAGATATGCAAATTAGGCCCGTGACATTTCAAAAAAACAAGAAAAATCTTCATTCTTCATTAAAAAATCGTATCTTTGCAGCCAAAAGCATATATAATTAAGGTATTATGGCACAACGCAAACTCCGCTTTGCCCTTTTTGGCAATGTCTATCAGGCCAAGAAGTCGGTTTCGATACAGAAGATTCTGTCGTTTCTCTCTGAGAACAAAGCAGACATATACATCGAGAAAGAGTTCTACGAGTTCCTCACCGAAGGGCAGCATCTGGAGGTGAAGGCCACCCGGGTGTTTGAAGGACATGACTTTGAGGCAGACTTCGTCATCTCCATGGGCGGTGATGGAACGCTTCTGAAAGCCGCCCATTACGTGGGATCCAAGAATATTCCCATCATGGGGGTCAACATGGGACGTCTCGGCTTCCTGGCAGATGTGGGACCCAGCAATATAGAACGGTCGCTAAAGATGCTGCTTGCCGGTGACTACAAATTGGAAGAGCATGCCGTGATACAGGTGGAGGCCGATGGAATGACATTCGACACCTGTCCTTGTGCGCTGAACGATATTGCCGTGCTGAAGCGCGACAATGCTTCGATGATCAGTATCCGTACGAATGTGAACGGCGAGTATCTGGTGACCTATCAGGCCGACGGTCTGATCGTCAGCACGCCGACGGGCAGCACAGCCTATTCGCTCTCGAATGGCGGTCCGATTGCCGTGCCTGAGTCGGATATCTTGTGCCTGACACCGGTGGCTCCCCATTCGCTGAACATCCGCCCCATCGTAATCCGCGATGATGCGGAGATAACCTTGACGGTGGAGAGCCGTTCGCATAATTTCCTGATAGCCATCGACGGCCGTTCGGAGAAATGCGAGGAAGGCACGCGCCTGACCATCCGCAAGGCTCCTTACAGCATTAAGATCGTGAAGCGCAACGGCCAGACCTATTTTTCCACGCTTCGTGAGAAGATGGCCTGGGGACTGGATAATAGATAGAGAGAATGAACCTGAAGGAGATATTTAAGCCGAAGGACAGCCGCTACGGTGCCAAGGTCATTATGAAATGGCTTTGGAGGGCTTGGCGCGGCAATCGGTTGCAGGCCATCATCAATGCTTCGCTGGGATTGCTGAGCGTAGTTGTAAGCCTGTCTCAAGTGTGGGCGGTGAAGCATGCCATCGACGTGGCTTCGCATGCGGTGGAGGGCAGTCTCTACTGGGCGGTGGCTTTGATGGGCGGACTGATACTCTGCGACTTCGCCATCAACATCAGTGCCGTGTGGGTGCGCAACATTCTGGGCATCAAGGCACAGAACCGCATGCAGCAGAAGATGCTCGACCGCATCCTGCGCTCCGAGTGGCAGGGCCGCGAACGGCTGCATAGCGGCGACGTGATCAACCGTCTGGAAAAGGATGTGGGCAACGTGGTGGTGTTCCTTACGGAGACCATTCCCAGCACGGTGTCCACGCTGGCCCTTTTCCTCGGTGCTTTCTTCTACCTGTTCTCCATGGACAAACTGCTATCAGTGGTTATTATCGTGATGCTGCCCATCTTCATTTTGTTCAGCAAACTCTATATCAACCGCATGCGTTTCCTCACGCGCGAGGTGCGCGACAGCGATTCCAAGGTGCAGTCGGTATTGCAGGAAACCGTGCAGAACCGGATGATTATCAAGACACTTGAGAGTGATTCGATGATGGTGGATAAGCTGGAGAATACGCAGAGCGAACTGAGGCAGAAGGTGGTGAAGCGCACGGCCTTCTCCGTCTTTTCGAACCTTATTCTGAACTTCGGCTTTGCGCTGGGCTATCTGATAGCTTTCCTCTGGAGTGCCATGCGTATGTCGGCAGGCACATTGACCTTCGGCGGCATGACGGCTTTCCTCCAGCTGGTGAACAAAATCCAGGGTCCTGCCCGCTCGCTCACCCGATTGGTGCCCCAGTTTGTGAGCGTGTTCACGGCAGCCGAGCGACTGATGGAACTCGAAGAGAATCCGTTGGAAGAGCAGGGTGATCCGCTATTGATGGAGGCTCCCTGCGGCATCCGTTTTAATGATGTCTCTTTCGCTTATGAGAAAGAAGAAGGACAGGTCATCAATCACCTCTCGTTCGATTTCAAACCCGGCTCCTGCACAGCCATCCTCGGTGAGACAGGTGCCGGTAAGACCACGCTGGTACGTATGATTCTGGCGCTCATCCGTCCACAAGGAGGTGAGGTCGCCATATACAATGGAAAAGACAGCGCTACGCTGTCGCCGCGTCATCGCTGCAATCTGGTGTATGTACCGCAAGGCAATACGCTGCTAAGCGGAACTATCCGCGAGAATCTCAGACTCGGACGTGTGACGGCAACCGATGAGGAAATGGAAAACGCCCTACAGTTGGCCTGTGCCGACTTCGTGAAAGATTTGCCGCAGGGACTCGACAATCCATGCTCGGAATCAGGTGGAGGACTTTCCGAAGGGCAGGCGCAGCGCATAGCCATTGCCCGTGCGCTGCTGCGCGAAGGCAGCGTGATGCTCTTCGATGAGGCCACCAGCGCATTAGACCCGGAAACGGAGCGCCGACTGCTGCAAAACATCCTTGCCAACCACGACAAGACCATCATATTCATCACCCACCGCCCCGCCGTGGTCGATTATTGCGATCAGGTCTTGCATGTAGAAAAGATTTAGACAACAAAGTAAATTAGTTTGTAACGCTTCTGATGGGTAGATGCAGGTCGTCTAAAGCCTGCGTGCCCTACAAACTAATTTACTTTGTACTCGTGTGGAAGAGTGAAGTGAATAAAAAACGGGTGCAGAACTTATGATTTTCTATAAAATAGTAGCAGAATGTCAGAAATAATAAGTAATTTTGCAGCCGTATTATAGAAAGTGACAGTAAGATGAAACTATTTGACGTATATCCCCTGTTCGATGTGAACATCGTGAAAGGCAAAGGTTGCAAGGTGTGGGACGATAAAGACCAGGAGTATCTGGATCTTTATGGCGGACATGCTGTGATCAGCGTGGGGCATGCCCATCCCCATTATGTAGAGAAGGTAAACGAACAACTGAACAAACTCGGTTTCTACTCCAATTCGGTGAAAAACGATCTTCAGGTGCAGCTTGCAGAGCGGCTGGGCCGAATCAGCGGCTATGATGACTATCAGCTGTTCCTGATCAACAGTGGAGCTGAGGCTAATGAGAATGCGCTGAAGCTGGCTTCGTTTACGAACGGGCGCACTCGGGTGCTCTCAGCAGAGAAGGCTTTCCATGGAAGGACAAGTTTGGCCGTAGAGGTGACCAACAATCCGAAAATTATTGCCCCGATCAATGATAATGGCCACGTCACTTATTTGCCAATGAATGATCTTTCAGCGTGGGAGGCCGAACTGGCTAAGGGCGATGTGTGCGCTGTCATCCTGGAGTGCATCCAGGGCGTGGGCGGTATCAAGATGGCCACGGCCGAATTTGCACAGGGATTGGCTGCTGCCTGCAAGAAATACGGCACCGTGTTGATTTGCGACGAGATACAATGCGGCTATGGCCGTAGCGGAAAGTTTTTCGCCCATCAGTGGCTGGGCATCCGTCCGGATATCATCACAGTGGCAAAGGGTATTGCCAATGGCTTTCCGATGGGTGGCGTGCTGATCGCTCCTGAATTCAAACCTGTCTATGGACAGTTGGGCACTACGTTCGGTGGCAATCATCTGGCCTGTGCTGCTGCTCTGGCCGTACTCGATATTTTCGAAAATGAGGGTCTCGTAGAGAACGCTCATCTGGTGGGTGAGTATCTCATGGAGCGGCTGAAGGAATTACAGAAAGATTACCCGGTTATTCAGGATGTGCGTGGGCGCGGACTGATGATTGGTGTTGATTTGGCAATGCCCCATAAGGAAGTGCGTGGACGTCTGGTTTACGAGCAGCATTGCTTCACCGGTTGTGCCGGCACGAACATCCTGCGCCTGCTTCCGCCACTCTGTCTGACTAAGGATGATGTGGATGATTTCATCGAAAGACTGAAGAAAGCGTTGGGAAATTGAGAAATAGAGAAAGCTCATAAACTAAAAAATATAGTTATGAAAATAGCAGTGATTGGTGCGGGCGCCATGGGCGGAAGCACCGTGAAAGGACTGATAGCCACCGGGCAAGAGAAGGCTCAGGACATTACCGTAAGCGATCCTTCAGAGAAGGTGCTCCAGCAGTTTGCCCAGATGGGAACGAGTGTCACCTCCGACAATTCGGCCGCCGTGATGGGTGCCGATGTGGTGATGGTGTTCGTGAAGCCTTGGTTGGTGGAGCCTGTGTTGAAAGGTATCAAGGACTCTATGGATTATGAGAAGCAACTGCTCGTGGTGGTGGCTGCCGGAGTGCCTTCGGCTAAGATCAAGGAATGGATGGGAGCTCCTATTCCTTTCTTCCTGGTCATACCGAATATCGCCATCGCACAGTTGTCGTCGATGACCTTTATCGTGCCCATTGATGCCACGACCGAGGAGACCGCGAAGATTATAGACCTTTTCGACGAGATGGGCGAGACGCTGATTACCGACGAACAACATCTGGGCGCCGGCACGACGCTGGCTTCCTGCGGAATTGCCTATGCCATGCGCTATATCCGTGCTGCCGCTGAAGGCGGTGTGGAACTGGGCTTCAAGGCCGACGATGCCAAACGAATCGTGATGCAGACCGTGGAAGGAGCCGTGAAACTGCTCGAAGCCACAGGACTTCATCCGGAGGCTGCCATCGACATGGTGACCACACCTGGCGGTGTTACCATTAAAGGTCTCAACGAAATGGAGCATGCAGGCTTCACTTCGGCTGTGATTCGCGGTCTGAAAGCAGGGGCGAAGTAGTTGAGAAAATGAAAGAATGGGATATTGAGAAAATGAGAAGTATCATGCGTATGGAAATGTGGAACAAGTGGGTTGTGAAGGTGCTTCTTGTACTTGTCACTTGCCATCTGTCACCTGTCACTTCGTATGCGCAGGATAACTCCAATTCTCGACAGGCAAAGCAGATATTCCAACGGGCATACAACCACTTCTTCGGCAAGGACGGTGTGGCTTTCACCTATAAAATCAGTATCCTTGGAGTCTATCACGAAGAGGGTTCGGCGTGGTATAAAGGCGACATGGCCAAGTCAATCCATGGGAACACAATTCAATGGAACGACGGGAAATTGCTCTACAAACTGAAGACGAACAAGAACATTGTGGAGATTCACGACCCGAAAGTGAACAAGGACGACCAACTGCTGCAGAAGTTCAAGTTCTATCCCGATGAATTCAACTACCACATCTCTAAGGTTGGCAACGACTACTTGGTGGAGCTCAAGGCCAAGCCTGATGCCAAGAACACGAAGATGAAGCAAGTGCGTGTGCTGATAGCACCAGGTACATACTATCCCAAGGAGCTGAAGATCAAGATTCTCAGCCTCTTCTGGGCCAAGATTACCTTTGCAAACTTCAAGGCTGGCAATATCAGCGATGAGATTTTCCAGTTCCCGAAAGCTAAATATGCCAACTGCAAGATGGTGGATCGCCGGTGATACCTTTTGGGGTGATGGGTGATAGGTGATGGGTGTTGGTGGATACTTGAAAATTAAATTTGAAACCTGTAATTAAAAAATATATGGAAGAAGCAATCAAACAAATTGGCGAGCGCCTGAAAGGCTTACGCGACGTGCTCGACATTCCCGCAGAGGAAGTAGCAGAGACATGTGGCATTCCGTTGGAGAAGTATATGAAGATTGAGAGCGGAGAAGTGGATATCACCATCTCCAACCTGATGAAGATTGCCAAGAAGTACGGTGTTTCGGCTGATGCTCTGATGTTTGCCGAAGAGCCTCATATGCGCAGTTACTTTGTAACCCGCAAGGGGCAGGGGCTTTCCGTAGAGCGTACCAAGGCTTACAAGTACCAGAGTCTGGCCAGTGGCTTTGCCAACCGCAAGGCCGAGGTGTTCATCGTCACCGTTGAACCCAAACCCAATGTACATACCGTTTACAAGAACACCCATCCAGGACAGGAGTTCAATATGGTGCTTGAAGGCACGATGGAACTCTATATCAACGGCAAGACCATCATACTGGAAGAAGGCGATAGCATCTACTTCGACTCTTCGAAGCCCCACGGTATGCTGGCCAAGGGTGACAAGCCTGTGAGATTCCTGGCATTCACGGTAGAATAAAAAACGAAATAGATACCATGGTAGAAAGATTTTTAAAGCAGACAACCTTTTCCTCGGTGGAGGATTACAATAAGAATCTGGAATTTATCATTCCGGAGCATTTCAATTTTGCCTACGACGTGATGGACGAGTGGGCTAAGGAAGCACCGGAGAAACTGGCCCTGCTCTGGACTAATGACGAAGGGGCGGAGATACGCACCACCTTCGCACAACTGAAAGAGCAGACCGACCAGGCTGCCAGTTACCTGCAGTCGCTGGGTATCCAAAAAGGAGACCCCGTGATGCTTATCCTGAAACGCCGCTATGAATGGTGGCTGTGTATGCTGGCCCTGTGTAAACTGGGAGCCGTGGTGATTCCTGCCACGCACATGCTGACCAAGCACGACATCGTATATCGCTGCACTCGTGCCGATATTACGGCCATCATCTGTGTAGATGATGAATATGTCTGCAAGCAGGTGCAGGCCGCCATGCCTGAATGTCCGACCGTGAAGACTTTGGTGGCCGTGAATGAAGCCGCCCAAGGCAAGAGCCATCCCGTACCCGAAGGCTTCCGTGACTGGGAGAATGAATGGAAAAAGACACCGAAGTTCCAGCGTCCCGAACATATCAATGACAACGACGATACCATGCTGATGTATTTCACCAGCGGTACCAGCGGAGAACCGAAAATGGTGGCCCACGACTATCTCTATGCCATGGGACACCTGACCACAGGTGTGTTCTGGCATAATCTCCATGAAGGTTCGCTCCATCTCACCGTGGCTGACACTGGCTGGGGCAAGGCTGTTTGGGGTAAGTTCTATGGCCAGTGGTTTGCAGGTGCTACCGTATTCGTGTTCGATCACGAGAAGTTCAATGCCGACACGATGTTGCGCCAGATGGCCAAATATCATGTGACGTCATTCTGTGCGCCTCCCACTATTTACCGTTTCATGATTCGCGAAGACTTCTCTAAATATGATTTGTCGTCGCTGGAGTATTGCTGTACCGCCGGCGAAGCTTTGAATCCCGCCGTATTCGATCATTTCAAGCAACTGACAGGCCTGACCATCTATGAAGGATTCGGACAGACAGAGACCACGATGACGCTTGGCACGATGCCTTGGATGAAGGCAAAGCCCGGTTCGATGGGTATGCCTAATGCCCAGTACAATATCGGATTGGTAAAGGCTGACGGCACGCTCTGCGAGGATGGTGAGAAAGGTGAGATTGTGGTCTATGCCGATCATGATAAGAAACCCGTGGGACTGTTCAAGGGCTACTACCGCGACGAAGAACTGACGGAGAGGGCCTGGAGCAATGGTGTCTATCACACGGGTGATATGGCTTGGCGCGATGAAGACGGATATTACTGGTTTGAAGGCCGAATAGACGATGTGATCAAGTCGAGTGGCTACCGTATCGGCCCGTTTGAGGTGGAGAGTGCGCTGATGACGCATCCCGCTGTAGTGGAGTGTGCCATCACGGGTGTGCCCGATGACATCCGCGGCATGGTGGTGAAAGCCACGGTGGTACTGGGCAAGGAGTGGAAAGACAAGGCCGGAGACGAACTGGTGAAAGAACTCCAGAACCACGTGAAGCGCGAGACGGCTCCTTACAAGTACCCCCGCATCGTGGAGTTTGTGGACGAACTGCCCAAGACCATCAGCGGAAAAATACGCCGAGTGGAAATCCGCAATAAGGACAATAAGAAATAGAAGGATGAAAAGAATCGTAGTAAAGGTAGGTTCCAACGTGCTGACCCGTAAGGACGGCAAACTCGATATGACGCGCGTTTCGGCGTTGGTTGACCAGATTGCCGCTTTAAGGAAAAGTGGGATTGAAGTGATATTGGTTTCTTCGGGTGCCATGGCCAGTGGCCGTGGTGAACTGAAAGTGGATCATGATCTTGACTCCGTGGAACAGCGCCAGTTGTTCTCTGCCCTCGGGCAGGCCAAGCTTATCGGCCTTTATTACGATCTCTTCCGTGAATACGGTATGCATGTGGGACAGGTGCTCACGATGAAAGAGAACTTTGAGCCCGGCGAGCAGTACGAAAACCAGAAAGCCTGTATGACCGTGATGCTCGATAATGACGTGATTCCCATTGTGAATGAGAACGACACGGTGAGCGTGACTGAGCTGATGTTTACGGATAACGACGAACTTTCCGGACTCATCGCCCGCATGATGCAGGCCGATACACTCATCCTGTTGAGCAATATCGACGGTATCTATACGGGCAATCCCGACGAACCAGATTCGGAACTGATTACTCGGGTAGCACCTGGTACCGACCTCTCTCAATACATACAGCCTGAGAAGAGCGCCTTCGGACGTGGTGGCATGCATTCGAAATACACCACCGCCAGTCGCATCCAGCAGGCTGGTATCCGTGTCATTATAGCCAATGGCGAACGTGACGACATTCTGATCCGGCTTGTAGAGCGTCCTGCGGAAACGCCGCATACAGATTTCCTGGTATAAACCATGAGGGTATGTCATTTTCGACATACCCTCATTCATTTAATAGCCAACTCCCCGTTTATGAATAGGCAGGGAACAAACTAATTTACTTTGTTCCGCTTCCAAACTTTGGAAGGATTGTTTCCAATGGCTGCGTGAAGTACAAAGTAAGTTAGTTTGTAGTCGGCCCCATGATTAGCACCTTAGTAATAGAGCACTCCGTTGCAATAGCTTGTCCCAGCCGTTGAAGAGCTCGTGGATATGGAGGGCGTGCTCGTGCCGCAAACTGTGATGCCGCTACCGCCGCTCGAAGGTGTCTTGAAGTAATAGGTGGCAGAGCCTATGGTGGCCTTATACCAAGTGTTCTTATTCCAGGATTGCTGGGTGGACTTCTTGGTGCTGACGCTGGCCCCGTTCTCCAGTCCGCCAATGGCGATGACCGTGCCGCCCGTGATGTAGAGTTGTTTACGTTCTTCGGTATTGGCATCTATGGCTCTTTCTGCTCCGGAGGCACCGATGGCATAGACCACGCCGCCCTTGATATAGAAGTTGCCGTTGGCATCCAGACCATCGTTGTTCTTGGCCCATGCATAGACCGTTCCGCCGCTGATGGTGAAATCTTGTGCTGAGTTCATGGCATCGTCGTATGACTCGACGGCAATCTCGCCTCCTGTGATGTCCAGGGTGTTCTTGCTCTCGATTCCTTCGCCGCCGTTGCCTGATGTCTTCACGGTAATTGACCCGCCATTGATGACGATACCACCGGAGTAAGTATAGTTGGAGCTGTTGCCGCCAGGACCGCCGGGGAATCCGCCAGGACCTCCTGCTCCTTCTATTTCAGACTTGGCAGCGGATGAAGTGACTTCGGTCTTTGTTCCGGCCTTGATTCCTTTGGGTGAAGACTTATAATCGCTGTCTATATTTTCAAGGTTGTCTGTATATCCATTCGTGAGGGTTCCGTTTTTATAGACGCAGGCATGGCCTTTCGTCGTTACCGAGATAGTGCCTCCGTTGATGGTCAGGGTATTGTCCACGTTGATGCCCTTGCCGCCGCTGCCGGTACTGGTCAGCGTCAGTGTGCCGCCGTCGATTGTCATGTTGCCATCGGCGCTGATGCAACTTGCTGCTTTCGTTTTCAGTTCATCGGAGTCCCATTCGCCGTCGCCGCTGGTGGTTGCAATGATGGTGCCGTCGGTGATGATCACGTCATTGTCGGCCTTGATGGCCTTGGCTGCCGTCGCAGTGACGCTGACGTTGATGGTACCGCTGATTAGCGTGAAGGTTCCGGTGTTTTCCTCATCGGCGGTGATGATGGTTTCTTCGTCGTCATCGTATTCGTAGCTCACCTGAATGCCATCGTCGCCCACGCCCGAGATGTTGAGCGTTCCGCTCTCCATCGTGAAATACTGATTACAGTTGAGGCCGTCTTTGGTGGCCACGAGAATGCTGACCGTGCAGTTCTTCATCTCGCAATACTCGCCTGTCTTGATACCGTGGGCTTTTGAGCCATAAGCATAAATCGTGAGTGAGCCTTTGCCTTTCATCTCCAGGTGGCCTTTGCAATAGAGACAGCCTTTGTCGGTGCTGGCGGCAGCATCTGTGAGGGTGTTCTCCGTGCCTTTCTTCACGCTGAGATCTATGCGTTTGCCGTTGTTGATATAGATGGGTGCGCCGGTGGTGTTTGTCAGATTGAGTCCGTTCAGTTCTATGGTAGCCTTATAGGAACCGGCCATATAGAACTGCCCGTCGCTGGAATTGCCTGAGAGCGTATAGGTTATCTCTTGCGCCAAGTCGTCATGCTGCTTGATGTTCACCTTTGCGGCTTCAACAGAAACCGTCAGGCTGTCGATCAAGTCACCGGCAGCCACGATGCTTGCCGATGTTCCGTCGTAAGCGACTTCCACGCAATGATCCTTCAGGGCCGTTCCAGTAGGATCTATCGTGATGCTATTGCCATCTACGGTGATGGTTTTCCCGTTGATAGTCAGCGTGGTGCCGTTATCACCATAGGTCATGTCACCACAGTCCGCAGCGTTGAAGCGGTAAGTGACGCCCGGCATCTTCACGTCAAGCGTCTGGGCTGTTGCGCTGATAGCGAAGAGCGCAACAAATAGGATTGCAGTTATCTTTTTCATTTTACGGTCATTTTAATGGTTTTCTGATTGCCTTTCATCACGTAAATGCCTTTGGGCAATTTGCCTAAGGCTTCGGTTACAGAGTTGTAGGTACCATAAGGGCGTCCTCCCATGTCGTACACCAGAACAGACTCGCCGTCCACTTCCGCATTAATAGATACCAGGCCGGTGGCTGTACTGCTGAAATACATCTTCGAAAGTGATTTCGTGTCGAAGGTCGCGGCATTGCCCGAAGCAGGAGTTACGATAAGGGTCGTTCCGTTGTAAGTCAACGTCAGGCCATCGCTGACGAATGACGTTGCATTGGAACTGTTGTCCAGGATGACCAGATAGTCATAATCGTCGGCCTTCACCGTGATGGCGGTAAGTGCCAACAGTAGAATCATCAATGTCTTCTTCATAAGTTTCAGTTATGTTGTTTAAATCTGTTATGCTGAGACAAAGGTAAAGAGATTCCCTAAAAATACATAATAAATTCAACAAATGGCCCGATTCCTTCAACAAAATGCTAAGAAAAACGGAACGTTTTTGGATAATTCGTAATAAAAGAGTATCTTTGCACGGATATTTACACATGCAATTATTATGGTATTGGAAGATGTTTTTAAGAAGGTGAAGGCTGCCAGCAAGGAATTGGCGCTAATCAGTGACGACCGGAAGAATGATATTCTGCTGGCCGTAGCCGACGCCATTATCAAGCGGAAAGGTGAACTGCTGGAAGAAAACAAGAAGGACTTGAGCCGTATGGACAAGAGTAATTCGCTCTATGACCGACTACAGTTGACTGACAAGCGGTTGGAGGGTATTGCTGCCGATATGCGCCATGTGGCAACCTTGGAGAATCCTTTGGGCAAGGTGCAGAAGCATAAGACGTTGGAAAACGGACTGGTGCTGACGCGTATCTCTGTTCCGTTCGGAGTGATAGGTGTTATTTATGAGGCGCGTCCCAATGTCTCGTTCGATGTGTTCTCGCTGTGTTTTAAAAGCGGCAATGCCTGCGTTTTGAAAGGAGGTAGGGATGCCGATGATTCCAACAGGGCTATCATCGCATTGATCCACGAGGTGCTGGAGCGCGAAGGCGTGAACCCGTCCGTAGTAGAACTGCTGCCTGCCACCCACGAAGCCACGGGCGAGATGCTCAATGCCGTGGGCTATATTGATGTGTGTATCCCGCGTGGCGGAAAGAAACTCATTCAGTTTGTGCGCGACACCGCCAAGGTGCCCGTAATTGAAACCGGTGCGGGTGTGGTGAATACTTATTTCGACGAAGATGGCTCCTTGAAGATAGGTGTCCCCGTCATTCTCAATGCCAAGACGCGACGCGTGTCGGTTTGCAATGCACTTGACTGCCTGATTATCCACGAGAAACGACTGCCCGACCTGCCACAGCTCTGCCAGCAGCTGGCTGAAAAAAATGTCGTCTTATATGCCGATGAAAAGGCCTATGAGGCCCTGAACGGTAAATACCCCGAAAATATGTTGCAGCATGCCACGGCGGAGAGCTTCGGCACAGAATTTATGGATTATAAGATGGCCGTGAAGACCGTCTCTTCTTTGGATGAGGCTTTGCAGCATATCGACATGTTTGGCAGCGGACATAGTGAAAGCATCATTACTGACAATAAGGATCATGCAAGCCGCTTCCAGAAAGAGGTGGATGCTGCCTGCGTCTATGTGAATGCTCCCACCAGTTTTACTGATGGCGCGCAGTTCGGACTGGGAGCCGAAATCGGTATCTCTACCCAGAAACTGGGCCCCCGCGGCCCGATGGCCCTTGAAGAGATGTGTACTTACAAATGGCTGATTGAAGGCGAGGGACAGATTCGCCCCATTTGACTATAAGATTAATCGTAAAATAGTAAGATATGAGATCATTTATAAACGTTGAGGATATCGGTCCGCTAAGCAAAGCATTGGCCGAAGCACAAGAGATTAAGCAAGAGCGTTTCAAATATCAGCATCTGGGAAAGAACAAGACGCTGATGATGATTTTCTTCAATAACAGTCTGCGCACCCGCCTCTCCACACAAAAGGCAGCCATGAACCTCGGTATGAATGTCATTGTGCTTGACGTGAATGCCGGAGCATGGAAGTTGGAAACCGAGCGCGGCGTTATCATGGACGGCGACAAGAGCGAACACTTGCTGGAAGCCATACCCGTGATGGGCTGTTATTGCGACCTTATAGGAGTACGTTCGTTTGCCGGACTTACCGACCGTGAATATGATTATGCTGAGACCATCGTGAACCAGTTTATCAAATATAGCGGGCGTCCTGTATTCGCCATGGAGACGGCAACGGTTCATCCGTTACAGGCTTTTGCCGACTTGATTACTATCGAGGAACATAAGGTTGTAGAACGCCCGAAAGTCGTGCTTACTTGGGCTCCTCACTGCCGTGCATTGCCGCAGGCTGTTCCCAACTCCTTTGCCCAGTGGATGAATGCTGCTGAGGATGTTGACCTGTGGATAACACAGCCCGAGGGGTATGAATTGGATCCGAAATTCGTAGGTAATGCAAAAGTGACTTACAACCAGCGTGAGGCTTTCGAGGGAGCCGATTTCATCTACGCCAAGAACTGGAGTTGTCCGGGCGTGACCAATCCTGCAGATTATGGTAAGATTATCTCAAAGGATATGTCGTGGACGGTTGATGCGGAGCACATGAGCTGGACCAACAATGGCAAATTCATGCATTGTCTGCCTGTGCGCCGTGGCTTGATTGTGACCGACGATGTGATCGAAAGTCAGAATTCGCTGGTTATCCCAGAGGCTGCCAACCGTGAAATCTCAGCTTCGGTAGTTATCAAGCGGATGTTGGAGAGTCTTTAAGAGGCTAATACACAAACTGACGGTTAATCATACCGTCATAGGTATTGATGGCGACATTAACGATGTCGCCATCATTTAGTTTGCAAGGCAGCCAGGACACTCTAATGCTTACATACCCTTCCATACTGTAGTATTCGGGAACACCGCCCTGATCATGATAGAGGCGGAGGTAAACATGCTGTTGTCCGCTGTCGTTTGTCACGACGGAATCGCAGAGCAATCCAATTGTATGTGTGATCTCTTTCTCTGTCGAACCGGTAAGCAGGATCAGTCCCAGGTTCAGGTAACGCCGGTTGCGGCTTTTCCAACTGGAAACAAACTTCACGGGATCCATCTTCACTTCTTTCTTCAAATCTGATGCTTGGTGGATGACTGGAGTAGGGATGTTGGAAATGGACATGGGTTCTGCTTTCTCGCCCACCTTATTATAATATAAGAGGGCGCGATAAGTGGAGTCTGCAGTTGTTGCCCACTTGCGTTCCACGGGAGTGGTCAGTAAAAGAGAATCACCTTCGTCGGTCATCACACTCACCAGCTTGGATTCCCCATTGGTGTGTGCTTCCACAAACTCAGCCGTCATCAGAGAATACTCCCCGTCGCCAGATTCATAGGATTCTTGCGTACAAGACGAATAGGCCAATGACGACAAAGCGATGGCTATGAGTGCAACGCTTTTCAGGCTGATTCTGCTTAGAAATAGGGGTGTATTCATTTCTTACTGTTCAGATAGTTGCGTAACGGATTGGCATACATTGTCAGCATCCGCTCGCGGAGGAATGCTTCGTCTTTATTTGGAAGATTAATCTTGGCCAGTTGTCCTGACAGATAGTCATTGAAGCGTTTGATATCGGCATCCGTGTATTCGGAAGAATGATTCTTGTTTCCTTCAAGTTCGTCCAGGGCAATGAAATTGCAGGGATAAAGGCGGTAATTAGCGTGAATCTCGTGGTCTATCCGTTCGCTGAGCTGACTGAAGAAATCCTTTTTGGGCAAATCTTTAAGTCCATCTATCCAGTTGTTGATGGGGGCGGCACAATGGTAATGCACCCGTCCTTTGTAGCCAAAGATGCCTGTCTTCATGTTGTCGAGGTCGTCCTGACGACTCTTTTTGAATCTGACGTCATCCCGCTTCTGTTGGAACTCCTGCGCTTTCAGGTAGTCGCAAGGGTCAAATTCATAGCTAATTGTCAATGGAACAATATTCAACTCCTGTAAATCCCCACCCATGGCAAGCATTTTCAGAACGGAATCTTGCGTGCGGTCGTCGCTGTCTTTGGCTCGTCCTTCACGTTGAGCTATCCAGATATTCTCCTTCTTCTCGTTGACGGCAAAATGGATATACTTACTCATCAATTGGCTGGAGCGCAGCATCTCTTTTGGGGAAAGTCCCCTCCTGACGGTGAAAGCCTTGTTCATCCTTACCAAACGCTTAATCCATGGATATATGAGCAGGTTGTCTCCGATGCCAATCTCCACGGTTGTAGGATAACCGGCATCAACGAGGAAAAGGTCTAGGAAGGCAGAGTCGAGCACGATGTCGCGATGATTGCTCACGAAAGTATAGCGCAAGGATTTGTCGCGGGGCAATTCCGTTTCATCAAAGGTGGCTCCATCTGTCTTGCGTTTGATGATATAGCTTACAATGCGTTTCATAAACCTCTTCTGGAAATCTAGAGGGGTCTTTACGCCTTTGAATGCCAACCGCAGCAATCCATTGCGCAGACCCTTCGGCATCCAAGGGACAAAGCCCTTGAGTACCAAAGCGAACTGGCGGTCATTGATCAGATCCTCGAAAGCCTGTTGCATCTCCTCAGGTTCGTACGGCCTGATCTCGTCAAACTGTTTGATCTCCTCCTTATACATTTTTACACAAATTGATTCTCAACGATATCAGTCAGCACATCCTTAATGTCGAGGCCGGCAGCGCGAACCTGTTGTGGAATAAAACTGGTGGCGGTCATTCCTGGTGTAGTATTGATCTCGAGCATCGAAATCTTCTGATCCTTTGAAATGATATAGTCTATGCGGATAATACCGTTGCAATGAAGAATATCATAGATGTAGGAGGTCAGTTTGCGAGCTCGTTCTGCAGTCTCCTCAGGGATTCGGGCTGGTGTGATTTCTTCAACTTGACCATTATACTTGGCATCGTAGTCAAAGAACTCATTCTTGGTGACAACCTCAGTAATAGGGAAAATCACGGACTTTTCTCTTGTCTTATAGCAGCCAACGGTGATTTCTGTTCCTTCGAGGAAACTCTCTACCATCACGTCGTCACTCTCCATCATCGCCTTGCGGATGGCAGGAGCCAGTTGATCCTTGTTCTTTACTTTTGAAACTCCGAAACTGCTTCCGTCAGCAGCAGGTTTCACGAAGCAGGGCATACCAATCTTCTCCTCTATCTCATCATCGCTGACTAATTCTTCGTAGCCTTTGCGAATCAGCAGACTCTCGGCCACGGAAATGCCAAAACCTCTCAGATAGTTGTTCAGCACGAACTTATCGAATGTCATGGCTTCCACCAGCACCCCGCTAGTGCTATAAGGCAGATGAATCAATTCGAAATAGCCTTGCATGATACCGTTCTCGCCCGGTGTGCCATGAATGGTAATATAGGCGTAGTCGAACATGACCAGTTTGCCGTTTTCCTGGAAGGAGAAGTCGTTACGGTCGATGGGGGCTGTGGTGCCATCGTGCAGATTGACATGCCAGTCCATGCCTTTCACGTCAACGAGATAGACATTGTAACGCTCCTTGTCGAAGAAGGAGTAGAGTCCTTGGGCGGAGCGCAACGAAACGTCGTGCTCCGAAGAGTCGCCACCACAAACGATGGCAATGTTTCTTTTCAAATTTTTCATATCTTTTTGTTTTTAACTTTCAAATGTATCGCGGGTCGTGCCCTGAATGAAGGTACGCCATTTCTCAATGACGGACTGTAGGTCGGCAGGCCATTCGCTATTAAAGTCCATCTGTTGTTTGGTAACAGGATGGACAAAGCCGAGTGTCTTAGCATGTAAGGCCTGACGAGGACAGAGACTGAAACAGTTCTGTATGAAGGCTTTGTATGAAGCCGAGCGTTCTCCACGCAGTATTTGGTCACCGCCATAGCGATCATCACTGAACAGGGGGTGTCCGATATGTTTCATGTGGGCACGGATCTGATGAGTTCGTCCTGTTTCGAGCACACATTTTACCAGTGTAGTGTATCCGAAACGCTCCAATACACGCCAATGCGTAACAGCGGGCTTGCCGATTTCGGAATCAGGAGGGAAAACGCACATCCGCAAACGGTCATGTGGATCTCGGGCTATATTACCTTCGATGCGTCCTTCATCTTCTGTGAAATTCGCCCAAACCAAGGCGTTATAGGAACGGTGAGTCTTGTGCTTAAAGAATTGTGCAGCCAAATCGGTTTTTGCCATCGGTGTCTTGGCTGCCACCAGAAGTCCACTGGTGTCTTTGTCAATCCGGTGGACAAGTCCTACCTCAGGGTCGTTGGGATCGTAGGCCGGATTGTTCCGAAGATGCCAGGCTATGGCATTGACAAGCGTACCATGATAATTGCCGCAGCCAGGGTGAACAACCATCCCTGCGGGCTTGTTGATGACCAGCAATTGGTCGTCTTCATAAACCACGTCAAGCGGAATCTCTTCAGGCTCAATTTTATCATCATAGGGGGCATGGTCAATCATCATGGAAATGATGTCGCCAGGACGAACTTTGTAGTTGCTTTTTACCGGACGGTCGTTTACGAAGAGCATTCCTGCATCGGCTACAGTTTGTATGCGGTTGCGGCTCTGGTGAGGCATATGCTCAACAAGATACTTGTCGACACGCAAAGGCACCTGACCGGCATCCACCTCCATACGCAAACGCTCATAGAGTTCCTGCTCTTCTATCTCATTGATTTCGTTGCTCATCAGTCATTGAGATTTAAACGATTTGTCTTTCAAACTGTCAGGGTCCGGTTACCACCTCGAATTCATCTTTCTCCGGCGTGGCAGGAGTAGTGGGGGAGGGCTTTGCGGGAGTCGTTGACTGCGATGGAGCAGCAGAAGGCTTGCTTTCGGTTTCTTCAGCCGCAGGTTCTTCAACTATCTCCTCAAAGACATCTTCTTCCTCTTCATATACCGGGTCAGCGAAAGCTACTGAGTCAGCAGCGTTTATCATGCCGTCTCCAACCTGAAGGGTCAATATGGCCTCAACTGATACACGCTGTCCGTTGATCACGTTCTTTCCGCGAACCTTGATGCCGTAAACCCAGTCTTTCTCACCGGGCACCATCTGCGGTTCACTCACCTTGAATCCCATGGCAATCAATTTAGCTCGGGCTTCACGATAGGAACTGTTGTCAATCACGTCGGGAATGGCAATCGTTGGCGTATTCGAGGCGTTGATTACAAGATAAACGATGCGTCCCGACTTTACAATACTTCCCGCCTTTATTGATTGTTCCAAAATACAATCAGGGGGCAGCGTTTTGACATAGCCTGTATCGCTGATTTCCACCCCTAGTCCAAGACTTTTCAGTATGTGTTCAGCATCGGCATATGACTTGTGAACAACGTTGGGAACTGTGATTTTTTCACCATGATGTGTATAGACGTCAATGCCATACTTGACTGCAATGCATACAGCAGCCACGAGCAGCATCATCGCCAATAAGTTGCCCCAGAGATACTTGCTGAGGAACTTTCCGAAGAATTGAGATACCTTCATGCTGCAAAGTTAATGCAATTTTTTGATTTAGCGAAGAACATCATCAAAAAATGTTCTTTAGGCTGCGAAAAACAGACTTTATGTTCTATCTCTTGCCGTTTCCTTTCCCTTAAATCTTGAAAAAGATGAATCTCTCTTTATATATATAATAAGGTGTTTAGTTGCATATGATGACTTGTCTTGGATATTTTCGATATTTTTATGAAAAAACTTCGAAAAAGTTTTGGTGGTTCGGAAAATTGTTGTACCTTTGCACTCGCTTTTAAGGATAACACCAAATAAGAGCACTTGAGACGAGCAAGCACGCTGACCCAACGAGTTGGGTTTGTGTAAGCGACACTCTCTCGCAATCAAGATAG